>Ga0307380_10006504_pt1 | contig 15348 bp, 11 predicted proteins | sample UN3MG_FD_202239 | JGI IMG/M metagenome (GOLD analysis project Ga0307380, IMG submission 202239) | Soil microbial communities from Risofladan, Vaasa, Finland - UN-3 | ecosystem: Environmental > Terrestrial > Soil > Coastal area > Acid sulfate soil | place: Finland: Risofladan, Vaasa | collected...
CTGGATGGCGGCAATCACTCCGGGCATCAGCTCGCTCTCGGTTGTCACCTTGAAATAACGGGTCAATGAGCGGAGAGCGCAGCGGCAGAGATCTCCCAGGAGCCGGCGGTTGTAAATTCCCTCTCCCTGGACGGGAGAGGGTCGGGGAGAGGGTGACTGTAAAAAGATACCCCCTCCCCTCTATCCCCTCCCGCCAGGGGAGGGGGAATATTTTTTTCATTATTTGTGAATAGATCAGGCTAAATAGAGTATAAAACTAAAAGGAAAGGCAGGAAGATGGCTCTCAAAGTGCCCGATATCAAGACTCCTCTCCCCGGCAAAGTCGCCAAGAAGATAATCGCCAAGGACAGGCGCTATACATCCAGCTCTTATATAAAGGAATACCCTCTGGTCATCGCCAAGGGAAAAGGCGCAGTGGTCGAGGACGTGGACGGGAACCGCTTCCTCGATTTCATGGCCGGGATCGCGGTCAACATCACCGGCTACAGCCACCCTAAGGTCGTCCGGGCGGTCAAGAGACAGGCCGAGAAATTTTTCCACATCTGCTCGACGGATTTCTACTATGAGTCCTTTGCCAACCTGGCCGAGCGGTTGACGGGGTTGATGCCGATGGAGGGGGAGAGGAGCGTTTTTTTTACCAATTCCGGCGCTGAGGCCATCGAAACCGCCATCAAGCTGGTCCGGTATCATACCAAGCGGCCTTACATCATCTCCTTTCTCGGCTCTTTCCACGGCCGGACCATGGGCGCCCTGAGCCTGACGGCCAGCAAGGCGAAACAGCGGCTTCACTTTTCCTCCTTCCTGCCCGGAGTCCACCATGTCCCCTACGGCTATTGTTATCGCTGTCCCTACAACCTGACCTATGATTCCTGCGGTATCCACTGCGTCGAGGTTATCGAGAGGGTCGTCTGCTAGACCCTGATGAGTCCCCGGGAGATCGCGGCCATCTTTGTCGAGCCCATCCAGGGAGAGGGAGGCTATATCCTTCCTCCGCCCGAGTTCCACCAGAAGCTCAAGGCCTTCGCCGAAAAATACGGGATCATCTATGTTGTCGACGAGGTCCAGTCCGGGATGGGCCGGACGGGAAAGTTCCTGGCCATCGAGCACTACGGTGTGGCGCCCGATGTCGTGGTGCTGGCTAAGGGCCTAGCTTCGGGCCTCCCGCTCGGCGCGGTGGTTTCGAAGAAGAGATACATGACCTGGAAGGCGGGGACTCACGGCAGCACCTTCGGCGGGAATCCGCTGGCCTGCGAATCATCGCTCGTCACGCTCGACCTTCTCGAGAACGGGCTCATGGCCAACGCCGCCAGGATGGGGAAGCGGCTGCTGAACAAGCTCAAGAAACTCAAGAAGGAGTTTCCGATGATCGGAGACGTCCGCGGTCTGGGCCTGATGATCGGCGTCGAATTCGTCAGAGACCGGGAGACCAAAGAGCCGGCTCCCAAAGAAGTCCACGAGATCGCCCAGCAGGCTTTCCGCAAAGGGCTTTTGCTCCTACCCTGCGGCGACAGTGTCATCCGTTTCTGTCCGCCGCTGGTCGTGAATGCCCGGGAGGTCGATACGGCGGTGGAGATTTTCGCCGAGGTGCTGAGGGGATTTCAGAAGGAGGGTTGAAGGCGATGAGCAGCAAGGTCATGAGCATGGCCGACGCCGTCCGGGAACACGTCCGGGATGGTGACACGGTGGTCATAGAGGGCTTTACCCATCTCATCTGCTTTGCCGCCGGGCACGAGATCATCCGCCAGAGAAAACGCGACCTCGTCGCCTGCCGACTGACGCCGGACTTGATCTATGACCAGATGGTCGCGGCCGGATGCGTGCGGAAGCTCGTCTTCAGCTGGGCCGGGAATCCCGGGGTCGGATCGCTCTATGGGCTGAGGCGGGCGGTCGAAGAGGGGATCCCGAGAAAGGTCGAGATCGAGGAATACAGCCACTTCGGGATGGTCGCCAGGTTCATGGCCGGGGCGTCTCATCTGCCTTTCATGCATCTGAAGACATTCGAGGGGAGCGACCTGCCCAAAAAAAATAAGAGCATCAAGTTCATCCGCTGTCCGTACACCGGAAAACGGTATGCGACGGTCCCGGCGCTCAATCCCGATATCGCCATTATTCACGTCCAGCGGGCCGATGAAGAAGGGAATGCTCAGATCTGGGGGCTGATGGGCGTCCAGAGGGAGGCCGCTTTCGCCTCGAAGAAGGTCGTCATCGTGGCCGAGGAACTTGTCCCCGGAGAAGTCGTCCGGGCCGACCCCAACCGCACCCTTATCCCCGGCCTCATCGTCGCGGCCGTTGTCATCGAGCCTTTCGCGGCCCATCCGAGCTACGCCTTGGGCTATTATGACCGGGACAACGACTTTTACGTCGAATGGGCAAAGATATCCAAGGGCAAAGCGGGGATGGACCGGTATCTCGAAGAGTGGGTTTATGGTTTGCCGGGTCGAAAAGAATACAAACAAAAACTTGGGACTGAATATTGGGAAAAGCTTGAAGCCGACAACCGTCCTTCGGGTTCGGTCAATTACGGGTTTTGAGATTTTGACCGTGAGCAGGGACTGACTCGAATGCAAAGAAGGAAGAGTATGCGCAATGCAATCGCCACAATCCTGCTCCATCCAAAGCACTCGCCCCGATCCAGCACAATCTGGTGTTACTGCAGCAATACCGGACAATCAAGGCAGTCCACGCAATCCGGCGCAGTCAACACGAACAAGGCACGGCGCTCTTCCTTTTTTCTCCTCCCCCTCGATGGGGGAGGATTGAGGAGAGGGTGAGGAGAATGATATGGCCGAATATTCGCCTTCGGAGATGATGGTCGCCCGGGCGGCCCGGGAGCTCAAGAACGGAGAGGTTGTATTTGTCGGAATCGGCCTGCCGAACGTCGCCTGCAACCTTGCCCGCCGCCTCCAGGCGCCCGGCCTCGTCTTGATTTATGAATCCGGCGCGGTCGGCTGTGTCCCCGACCGCTTGCCACTTTCGATCGGGGACCCCTGTCTGGCCACGGACTCGATCTCGGTCTGCTCTATGGTCGAGGTGTTCAATTACTACCTCCAGGGCGGGCTGATCGATGTCGGGTTTCTGGGCGGAGCCCAGGTTGACCGGTTCGGGAACATCAATTCGACGGTCATCGGGGATTATGCCCGGCCGAAGGTGCGGCTCCCGGGGAGCGGGGGCGCCTGCGAGATCGCCATCCATGCCAAGAAAATCATCATGGTTCTGAAACAGTCCACGAAGTCATTTCCCGAGAAGATCGACTTCGTTACCAGCCCTGGATTTATCGACGAGGTAAACTCACGCCGGAAATTTGGATTTCCGGGCAAGGGACCCTCGCTCGTTATCACTGATTTCGGAGTCTTCGGATTTAACAAGAACACGTATGAAATGATTCTTCAGGAGATGTATCCTGGAGTTGCCGTGAAAGACGTCAAAGCGAATATCGGCTGGGACGTCAAGGTCAGCCGGCCCCCAAAGACAACGGTTCCGCCCACCGAAGAGGAGCTCCGGATCATCCGCCAGGACCTCGACCCCGACCGCATCCACCTGCGATAGAATTGCAGCATTGGCCTATCGACGCTCTGCTGCGCCCCGTTTTTTTCGACTGAGAACAAGAATAAAAGGCTGTTCTTCTAAGCAAAACCCCTCTCCCTTGAGAGACTGTGTCATAATGTCATTGCGAAGGAGCGTGGCGACTGAAGCAATCTCATAATGCATTGAAAATAAAGGAGATTGCTTCGCTCTCAAAGGTCGCCCGCAAAGACAATTGGCAATTGTGACACAGTCTCTGATGGGAGAGGGCGGAGGGAGAGGGTGAGATAAATAAATCCGTCCCCATTTTTATGCTGAAATTATGATTGTGCGGCTCCAAATAAATTTGTTGTATAATCGGGCGCGGAGAAAATCATGCTCGATGGAAAACTCAGCATCCCCGTCCTCGACCTTGTCATCATCATCGCCTACTTGATCGGCATCCTGGCCATCGGTATCCTCTCGGTCCGCCGCCTCAAGCTCACCAGTCAGGCCTATTTCCTAGCCGGCCGTTCCCTTCCCTGGGGAATGGTCGGCGCCGCGCTATTCGCTTCTAATATCTCCACCATTCACCTCGTCGGGCTGGCCGCCTCTGGCTATAACGAGGGTTTGGTCTGGGGGAACTTCGAATGGATGGCCACGTTCACCCTGATCCTTCTCGGACTTGTTTTCGCCCCCTTTTATTTCAAGAGCCGAATTTCCACCCTGCCAGAGTTCCTGGAGAAACGCTACAGTCCCGCGGCCCGGATGTTCCTGGCCTTCATGGCCATCCTGGCCGCCCTGTTTATCCACATCGGAATGAGCCTTTACGCCGGCGCCGCCGTCTTCAAACAGTTCTTTGGCATCGACGTGATCACCTCCATTGTCATCATTTCGGTCATCACGGCCATCTATACCGTCCTGGGCGGGCTTAAGGCGGTGGTGGTCACCGAGACCATCCAGACAGGGATTCTCATCCTCGGCGCCGTCCTGGTGACCGTGTTCGCCATCCTGGCTCTGCCGGACCAGGGGATCCATAACCTGGCCCAGCTTAAGGCTGCCGTCAAGCCCGACCAACTCAGCATGCTCCAGTCCCACAGCCCGGTGGGTCTGACCTGGTATGCCGTCTTCCTCGGCTACCCGATCCTCGGCGTCTGGTACTGGTGCTCCGACCAGACGATCGTTCAGCGGGTCCTGGGCGCCAGGTCACAGCTGGACGCCCAGCTCGGCCCGCTCTTCGCCGGTGCGCTGAAAATCCTGCCGGTTTTCATCATGGTCTTCCCGGGCGTTCTCGGCTATGTCCTTTTCCGGGGGACGATCGGCGCCGACAGCAACCAGACGCTTCCCGTCCTGATCAATCAATTGATCCCGACCGGGCTCAAGGGACTGATCTCGGCCGGCCTTTTGGCCGCCCTAATGAGCACGATCGCCGCGGCCCTCAACAGTTCGGCCACCCTGGTGGCCGTCGACATCGTCAAGCGCTGGAGACCCTCGATCTCGGATGGACGAACGGTCTGGATCGGCCGGTGGAGCGCCGTCCTGGTCATGCTCGCCGCCATAGTCTGGTCGACCCAGGGCAGCCGCTACTCCAGCATTTTCGAGGCGATAAACGCCATCGCCTCCCACCTCGCCCCTCCGATAACGACCGTTTTTCTCTGGGGTGTGTTCTGGAAGCGGGGAACGAAACAGGCTGCGTTAACAACCCTGATCACCGGGTTTTCCCTGGGAGCGGTGGCTTTTCTTTTCGACATGCCGGTCATCGGCCACGAAAAGCTCTTGACCCACCGGCTCGGGATCCCCTTCATGATGCAGGCCTGGTGGATGTTTTGCCTCTGCAGCCTGATCTTTGTCGTCGTCAGCCTGTTAACACCGCGTCCCGACCCGAGTCAGGTGGAGGCGACGACCTGGAAAAATCCGCTCCAGGTGATCGCCGGCGGACGGATCAAGGGCTGGTCCGACCCGCGGCTCTGGGCGGCTGCACTCCTGGCGATCATGGTTGTGTTGTACTCCCTTCTCCGGTAGCCAGGAAGCTCCCGCGGGAATTCGAGCCAAACAGGAAAGATGAAGGATTCTCTGAGAGGAGAAAAGTAGGATGAAAGCATTCAATTATTTTCAGCCGACGGAGATCCGTTTCGGCAGCGGCCGCTTGAGCGAAGTCGGCCAGGCAGTCTCCCGGTGGGGAAAAAGATGCCTGCTTGTGACGGTGCCAGAATTCCCTGCGTTCTCTCCACTCTATGTCAAGGTCAAAAATCTTCTTCGGGACTCCGGTCTCGAAGTCGCCCACTTCGACCGAGTCATCCCCAACCCGACGACCGAAGTGATCACGGCGGGAGCGCGTCTGGCAAAGGAACACGGGGCAGATGTCGTCCTGGGGCTGGGCGGGGGCTCGAGCATGGACGCCGCCAAGGCTATCGCCGTCGAGGCCACCCACCCCGGGACGGCCTGGGATTATCTTTTTTTCCGGGAAAAACAGCCGACCGAAAAAACACTGCCGGTCGTAACCGTGACCACGACTTCGGGGACGGGATCACAAGTGACCCAGGTCGCGGTGGTCACCAACGCGGCGGAGAAGAACAAGTCCGCCCTCTACAATTCCATTCTCTATCCCAAGATCAGCATTGTCGACCCTGAGCTTGTCAGGACGGCGCCCGCGGCCGTCTCGGCTTCGACCGGATTCGATGTATTCGCCCATGCTTTCGAGAGCTATATCAATCCCGGCGGGTCGTCCTACACCGACCTGATGGCGCTGGAGGCTATCCGATTGGTCATCGGCTATCTTCCGAAAGCGGTCGCGGACGGCAACGACCTGGAAGCGCGGTCCCGGATGGCCTGGGCGGACACCCTCGCCGGTCTCTGCATCTCCAATTCGGGAGTCACCCTGCCTCACGGGATCGGTATGGCCATGAGCGGACTCTATCCCCATGTGGCCCACGGCCGGGCCCTGGCCGCAGTCTATCCGGCCATGATGCGCTTCAGCTGCCAAGCGGCGGAACCTGAATTCGCCGCCGTCGCCCGGATCCTCGACCCGTCCTTGCGGCCGCTGAACGACGGCGAAGCCGCGCGGCGGTCGGGAGAAGCGGTCGATCGCTTTCTCAAGCTCATCAACCTCTGGACCCGCCTCGAAGACCTGGGTATCCCCGAAAGCGATGTCCGCAGGCTGGCGGAAGCGTCGCTCGTCCTTCCGGATTACAGAAACCATCCCCGGGTGGCCAACGCGGACGAGGTTTTCGACCTCCTGAACAAAAGCTACCGTAATGAATAAAAGGACACCTAGAGAATCCCCCTCTCCTCTATCCTCCCCCACAGAGGGGGGAGGAAACTTGAACCCGCGTCCGGAAACATTCAGCAGGAAGTCCTTCTCTGTCCTCCCCCACAGGGAGGCCGGGTCGCAATCGCGATTTGTCAATGATGTTGAAACACAGCATCAAAAAGGGAGAGGATTCAGATGGGCCGTTCACCTGCTGGCAGGAAGGAGAAAGAAGCGGATGGGCAATCCAAATTTCCTCCTCCCCTGGTGGGAGGAGGTCGGGAGGAGGGGGATTTTCAGGTTCGCATGCGCCAGCAGGGCCATGAGAGGTCGACAGGAATGAAAGGAGGCGGACAACTATGAAACAGGCAGTCCTTATCGAGCCCCAAAAAGTGATTTTCCAGGATGTCCCTAAGCCCGAGCCGGGGCCCGGGCAGGTTCTGGTCCAGGTCAAACGCATCGGCGTCTGCGGCTCGGATATCCATGCCTACTACGGAAAGCACCCCTACATCAGCTGCCCGGTCGTCCAGGGCCACGAGTTTGGAGGCCGGATCACCGAGGTCGGGCCGGATGTCCGGGCTTTGAAATCAGGAGACGACGTCACCGTGATGCCGCAGCTCGTCTGCGGAGAGTGCTACCCCTGCCGTCACGGCAACTATCACATCTGCAATTCCCTCAAGGTCATCGGCTGCCAGGCCGAGGGCGCGGCACAGGAATTTCTGGCTGTCGACCAGGACCTGGTGATCAAGCTTCCCGAAGGCATGGACTACGACACCGGAGCCATGATCGAGCCGGTCGCCGTCGGGGCCCACGCTGTCGGCCGGCTGGGGAGCGTCGAAGGCAAGAAGATCCTGGTCCTGGGGGCCGGCCCGATCGGAAACCTGACCGCCCAGGTGGCCGGCGGCCGCGGCGCCGCTGCGGTCGCGATCTCCGACATCAGCACTTATCGCCTCGAGGTGGCCCGGAAGTGCGGAATTCCCCACACCATCAATCCCGCGAACGAGGACCTGGCAGCCGCTGTCGGGAAGGCTTTCGGTCCGGACGGAGCGGACGCTATCCTGGAGTGTGTCGGGGTGGAAGAGACCGTCGGCCAGGCGATCGCCTTGGCTCGTAAGGGAACGGACATCGTTATCGTGGGAGTGTTCGGCGAGAAGCCGCGGCTGGATATCGGGCTCGTCCAGGACAAGGAACTCCGGCTGATCGGAACCCTGATGTACAGAGTATTGGATTATTGGACGGCCATCGACCTCGTCCAGTCAGGGAAGGTCCTTCTCCAGCCTCTTATGACAAGGCATTTTCCCTTCGAGCAGTACCCGGACGCTTATCGATATATCGAAAAGAATAGAGAACGGACGATGAAGGTCTTTATCGATCTGTAAAATATTCAGCCAGTACGGGGAGGAGGCAATTATGCGCTTGAATCGACTGGAAATCGGGGTGGCCTTTTTTGTCCTGGTCGGCTCTCTCGCTCTTGCGGCTCAAGACAGGACCAAGGTCCATTGGAATTTTGACGAGACAAAGGACGGGAAAACGCGCGATGTCATTGGGGGTGTCGATGATGCGGTGGCCGGAAACTTTCGGCTGGTCCAGGGCGTCAAAGGAAAGGCTCTTGTCCTGGACGGATATACGACCTGCATTTCCCGGGCCGCAGATATTGCCCCGAAGCTGGGGCCTGATTTCACGGTCGAAGCCTGGGTCGCCCTGGGTGCCTATCCCTGGAACTGGGCTCCTATCGCGGCCCAGGAGAACACCGTCAGCCTCAATTCCAACCTCGACGCCGCCTGCTGGCCGGACGATATCACCGTTAATTCCCCCCGGGACGGGTTTTTCTTCGGGGTCGGTCCGCAGGGGCAGATCGGTCTTTTTGCCGGAGCCGGCGACTGGGTGGATTGCCGGACAAAAGAGATGATTCCCCTGCGGAAGTGGACTCATGTCGCGGCCACCTTCAAGTCCGGTGAAGGCATCTTCCTTTATATTGATGGGGAGAAGGTTGCCGAGTCGCCGCTTGCGGCAAACTTCCGTCCGGCGGAGCGGGAAGACCTCCGGGTCGGCATGGCCCGGCAGAAGCTCGAGCCCTCCAACCCCGTCCGGGCATTTGCCACCTTGGCTTGCTGGTATTCCCTGGACGGAATCCTGGACGAGCTGCGGATTCACGACACCGCGTTCTCAGCCGTTGAAATCCAAAAACGATACGCCGCCGAGCGACCCGATTCCGAGCCAGACCTGCCGCCCCGCGTTCTGCCGTCAGGCCCAAAGGGACAGGGAGTCTTCGGGGCATCCTATCAGCACCTCGAATATTATCCCGAATGGGATGCCCTCTGGCCCGTCTCCTCCGACCCCGATATCGTCGTCCAGTTCGACGATACGCCGGTGCGGGTGGTTTTTTGGAGAGGGACGCGCTACTCGCCGGCCTGGGTGATGGAAAACGGGATGTGGATGGCCGATCAGAGCATCGAAAACTTTAATGACGACGACGGCTGCATCGAGCACATGCTCGACCCCCGCTGCCGGTTCTCTCACGTCCGGATCATCGAGAACACAGAGGCGCGGGTAGTGGTCCATTGGCGCTACTGCCCGACCTCGGCCAATGACCATCATTCTCAGGTCGACCCAGTCACGGGATGGGAGGATTGGGTAGACGAATACCACACCTTCTATCCAGACGCCGTTGGCCTCCGCAAGGTCATTCTCCATACCAAAGGACAGTTCCTCTGGCCGGAGGAGGTGATCGCTCTCTGCCATCCCGGGCAGAAACCGGAGGACGTGGTCGACCTGGCGGCCATGACGCTCGCCAACCTCAAGGGACAGAGCCACACCTACACCTGGGCGGAGAAGACCCCCGAAGTTCGGGACGGCGACATGTATCTTCACTTCGGCAGCGCCCCGGAGGAAAGCCCGGTGATCATGCGGGTCAATATGAAATCGGCGATCAAGCCCTTCCAGGTCTTCGAGACGACCAATAGGTTTCGTATTTTCGCTCACGAACAACGCAAGGGTTTTTCACACTTCCCCTGGTGGAACCACTGGCCGGTGGCCCAGATTCCCTCCGACGGTCGTTACTGCCAGGCACCGGACAGGGCCTCCCATTTTTCCCTGGCCTGGGGAGGGCCGCCTCCTCATGACGGCGGGGGCGGAACGTTTTGGTGGGCCTGGATGTACGGAGCGACGGGCGGCTCGGCCGAATCGCTTGTCCCGCTAGCCCGGTCCTGGCTTCTGCCTCCAAAGGTGATGGTCGAGAAGGGGGACGTCGAAGTCAGGTATGATCTCACCCAGCGGTGTTTTGTTCTCACCTCGAGAAGTGAATCCCCGCAAGACTTCCGCCTCCGCCTGGACGCGGAACCCGGATCTCCGGTCATCAACCCCGCCTTCCTTGTCGAGAACTGGGGAGACCGGGATGTCCGTCTGCGGGTCGATGGACGGGATGTGCCGCGTGGGAAGGATTTCCGGTTCGGTAAAATCCGGAGAATCAATCGTTATGATCTCATCGTCTGGGTCCGTCTCGAGTCCAGGCAGCCGGTGACGATTGAACTGATATCCGCCGGGAGCGATTGATAAAGCCAAGCCGCACATGACCTCTTTTTAGGACATCGGGAAGTTCGCACTTCTATTAACCAAGCCGCAAAGCCTTTGGCACCTATCTTGCATATGAGAAAAGCGGAAGGAGAACAAACATGGGACGGAGAACAAGAGCGGTTATCAGCGGGCTTCTTTGCGCGTCTTTCCTCCTTTTCGCTTCCGGTTGTGCCACGGTCTTCAAGGGGGAGTATCGTACTGTGAGAATCAAATCCGAGCCGGATGGAGCGATGGTCTTCATCAACGGGGAATACCACGGCAGGACTCCCGTCCGGTTGGAGCTGCGTCCCAGCCGGCCCTACACGATCGAGTTCAGGAAGGAAGGTTACGAATCGGAGGTCCGGCGCATCAAGAATGAGATCGGTGTCGGCTGGGTCATCCTGGATGTCGTTATGGGAGTCGTGCCCGTCCTCGTCGACGGCCTGACCGGCTCCTGGTATGACTTCGATCAGAAACACGTCAATGTCCTGCTCGAGCGCCAACAAGGCCATCCATTGAATTGAAGGCGATCGGGGCCGCCATCCAGGAATCGGCAACGAAATTCCGGCCTGTCCGGACTCGCTCGAGGCCTTCAGGCATCTGAATTTTTGCGTTGACAGTCTGCCCTCCTCAAAATAATATTCAGTACTAGCCTTTGGGATGAGAGGAGGGATCTCATGATCCAGCACTTCCGTCGCTTTCCTGACTTTTCAAAGTATTGTGTGGCGGCTACGGCCACGGTCGTCTTGATCCTCGGACTCGGCATCCTGCCGGCTTTGGCCCAAACCATCACCTCCGATATCTTCGGCGGGCTCCGATACCGTTACATCGGCCCCCCGGGGAACCGGACGGCGGCCGTCGTCGGCGTCCCCGGAGATCCGCTGACCTACTACATCGACGCGTCGTCGGGCGGCGTCTGGAAATCCGCCGACGGCGGGACCACCTGGACGCCCGTCTTCGACGACCAGCCGGCCCAGTCGATCGGCGCCCTGGCTGTGGCCCCGTCTGACCCCAATGTCGTCTGGGCGGGGACGGGGGAAGCCTTCATCCGCAGCAACGTCTCGATCGGGAACGGCGTCTATAAATCCACCGACGCCGGAAAGACCTGGAAGCACATGGGCCTCGAGAAAACGGGCCGCGTCGGACGGGTAGCCATCGACACACGCGACCCGGACATCGTCTTTGTCGCCGCCCTCGGTCACTGCTATGGCCCCCAGAAAGAGCGCGGTGTTTTTCGCACCCTCGACGGCGGGAAGACTTGGGAGCAAGTGCTCTTTGCCGACGAGAATACGGGCTGCTTCGAGATCGCCATGGATCCCAACAACCCGCGCATTCTCTTCGCCGGGATGTGGCCGATCGTTATCCATACTTATGGACGGGAGAGCGGCGGCCCGAACGGCGGTATCTGGAAATCCACGGACGGCGGCGATACTTGGCAACGCCTGACCGGCCACGGCCTCCCCGAGCCTCCGGTCGGGAAAGTCGGCCTGGCCGTCGCTCCGAGCAATTCCCAAGTCGTCTATGCATTGATCGAGACCGGGTCTCCCAACCGCGGCGTCCTCTGGCGGTCGGATGACGGCGGCGAGAACTGGCGCGTAACAAGCTATTGCCGTCTGCTCAACGAGAGGCCGCACTACGCGTCTCGGATCATGGTTAACCCGGCAGATGAGGATGAGGTTTATTTCGCCGCCAACTCTATCAGCCGCACCCTCGATGGCGGCGAGACATCCGAGGTCATGCGCTGGAGCGGCGATACCCACGACATGTGGGCCGACCCCAAGGACCCGGACCGGCTGATGGTCAGCGATGACGGCGGGGCGATGATCACCCTCAACCGCGGCCGGACCTGGCAGCGCGTCAACCTGCCGATCGCCCAGATGTACCATGTCGCCGTCGATAGCCAGATCCCCTACTATGTTTATGGAGGCCGCCAGGACGGCAACGCCTATAAAGGACCGAGCACGGCCCGCGACGAAGAAGACAGCTGGGAACCGCCCCACACCGTCTGGGAGGCCACGGCCGGCGGGGAATGCGGTTTCGTCGTCCCCGACCCGGTCGACCCCAACATCGTCTGGGGAGGGAGCTACAACGCCGACCTGATGCGGGTGGATTACCGCACCGGCCACGTCCAGACCGTCCACGTCTGGCCGGAATCGATCTACGGCTCGCACGCCGCCGCCGCCAGATACAGGTTCAACTGGACCTTCCCGATCCACATCTCTCCCTACGACCACGATATGGTCTATGCGGGAAGCCAGTTCATCCACCGGACGGCGGCCGGAGCTGGGAGGTCATCAGCCCGGACCTAACCACCAACGACCCGGTGCGAATGCAGCCTTCGGGCGGGCTGACCCTCGACAACCTGGCGGTCGAGTACGGCTGTGTCGTCTTTGCCATCGCCGAATCCCCTTTGGAGAAAGGGTGCATCTGGGCCGGGACGAACGACGGCCTTGTTCAGGTCACCCGCGATGGCGGCAAGACCTGGACGAACGTGACCAAGAATATCCCCGGGTTGCCGGCCCGGGGGACGGTCAGCAATATCGAGCCCTCGCGATACGAGGCGGGTACGGCCTACCTGACGGTCGATTTCCACCAGATGAACAACCGCGACCCCTTCGTTTATAAGACGACCGATTACGGCCGTACGTGGCTATCGCTGAGCGCGGATATCCCCAAAAGCGTTTTCAGCTACTGCCACTGGATCCACGAGGACCCGGTGCAGCAGGGACTGCTCTATCTGGGGACGGAGAACGCGATTTTCATCTCTTTCAATGATGGGAGGAATTGGCTTCCGCTCCAGAACAACCTCCCCCATGCGCCGGTCCACCACATGGTCGTCCAGACGCATTTCAACGACCTCGTGGTCGGGACTTACGGCCGCGGGTTCTGGATCATGGACGACATCACCCCTCTCCAACAGCTCAGCGATGAGGTCGTCAAATCGGACGTTTACCTCTTCCGGCCGCGGCCGGCCTACCGGCTGCACAGCATCGCTGGAGGCCCTCAGGTCAACCCCGAGGTCTTGATCAATTATTACCTGAAGGAAGAAACGAAGAGCGAAGTGACCGTTACCATCCTCGATGGCAGCGGGGAGGAAGTCGTTTCCCTTCCCGGGACAAAGCAGCGCGGGGTCAACCGCGTCACTTGGAACTTGCGCCATCCCGGCGCTCGGGCGGCTAAGCTCCGCACCAAGCCCGAGGGGAATCCACGGGTGGTCGAGGAGCTGAGGTATCGCGAGACCTGGGAGCGGGAAGGCTGGTATCCGCTGCAGAACTGGGGGACGTGGGGAGGATTTCGCGGATTCCTGGCCGCGCCCGGTTCCTACACGGTCAAACTCAAGGTGGGTGACCGGGAGATGAGCGAAAAGCTCGAGGTGCGCAAAGACCCGCGGTCGGCGGGGTCCACGGCCGATATCCAGGAGCAGGTCAGGCTGCAGCTCGAGATCCGCGACGACCTCAACACCTGCTCCGATATGATCAGCCGTCTCGAGTGGATGCGAAAACAGCTCATTGACCTAAAGGATGTGCTCACGGCCGGGAAAGATTCGGCCAAAACAATCGCGGCCGTCGATCAATTCGATAAAAAGCTCCAGTCCGTCGAGTCCGAGCTTTTCCAGAGGACGATCGCCGAGGGCGATACCAAATCTTTCCGCGACCCGCAGAAAATCTACATGAAGCTCGCGGCCCTGGCCGGGGATGTCGGCAGCAGCGTCGATTTCGCGCCGAACAAGCAGCAACGGGAGGTATGTGTTGTGCTGAAAGAGCGCCTGGGGGTCCAGAAAGCCCGCTTTGAAGAGATGATGGCGAAAGACCTTCCGGCGTTCAACGGGATGCTCAAAGAAAAGGGAATCTCCGGCATCATCGTTCCGGATGTCCGTTGATTGGACATCGGGACCCCGACACATAGCTAAGAAGACATGGCTAAGAAGAAATGGGCCTTTGGGATTTACCTCACCGTCCTGGCGCTCGTTTTCAGCATCGGGCTGACCTTCGCTTCGGTCGAGCTGCCGAGGCTCCTGCACTCGGTCCTGGTCAAAGCTACACCGGCCATCGACGGGGATTCGCACGCCGACGAAATGACGGAGTACCGGACAGAACTCCTGATGGATCATTACCATTTCCGGATCATAGGTTATATCTGCTTCGGGTTGATGGTCATCCTCATCATCGCCGGATTCGCCTCCGGGAAGACCGGCCTCTCCTCGATCGGCGCGGCGGTGATGTTCCTTCTGGTATTCGCCCAGTTCGCGGCAGTCATGTTCTTCCTGGCGGGGCTGGGATTCCTGAACCTGGCCTGGCTGCCTGTCCTGGATATCTCGTTCGGCATCGGCCGGCTCGGCGATATTATCTATCTGCCTTATAACGTCCTGATATCCCTTTTTCGCCGCTGGGGGGTCGATATCCAGCGGCCGCTCGTCTATTTCGTCATCGGCAGCGGTCTTCTCTTCTTCGTCCTCAGGACCCTGGCCTGGCTCGTTTCCCGTCAGCGGAAAAAGAGCGTGGCCGATTTCTGGGTTTACCGCCTTTCCCGCCATCCCCAGTACCTTGGTTGGATCGTCTGGAGCTACGGGATGCTCCTGGCGCTCAAGCGGGTCAACTATCCCAAACGATCCTGGGGGATTCCGGCCAGCCTGCCCTGGCTTCTGTCGATGATGGTCATCGTCGGCATCGCCCTTCTCGAGGAAAGAAAGATGAAGCGCCTTTCTGGGGAGACTTACGATGATTACCGAAGGAAAACGTCCTTTCTCTTTCCTTTGCCGCGCTTCCTCCGGACGGTCTTATCTGCGCCGAACCGACTTCTCTTCAAGAAAAGCGTTCCGGAACGGAAGGGAGAGGTCGCCATCGTCCTCGTCCTCACCACCGCGGTTCTCATGATCATTTCCTATTTTTACGTCCGGCATCGGCAGTATGTTCGGCTCGAAGTAAATAATAAGAGATTGGTTTTCGGCTGTGGCGGCCAAGTGAGCCCTTTTGTATCGATTTACCCATCCAACCATCGTAAGGAAGTATAAATCTCGGCTCGAAGAGATGTCAAATGAAGTTGGGGAT
>Ga0307380_10006505_pt1 | contig 15347 bp, 4 predicted proteins | sample UN3MG_FD_202239 | JGI IMG/M metagenome (GOLD analysis project Ga0307380, IMG submission 202239) | Soil microbial communities from Risofladan, Vaasa, Finland - UN-3 | ecosystem: Environmental > Terrestrial > Soil > Coastal area > Acid sulfate soil | place: Finland: Risofladan, Vaasa | collected...
GACATTGGAGACATTATCATACATATAGGCCAGTCTCAGGCCGCTGTCAAAGCCCACCAGGTCGTCCTCTCCTGAATCCTCCCCTCCTCCCACATCCCAGTCCAGGTGCTGGGCCACGTAGACTCCGGCGAGACTCTCGGAACCATAAGGGATCCTCAAGGCGTATTGCACAATCACGTAATCGTCATCCGCCTCTGCGCTCCAGGCGTAGCTCCGCTGATAGATCCTCACGCCTAATGGATCGGCGGCTTCATTATCCGAGAAAATTCCGGTCACCTCCAGATCAGCGAAACTGCCGGGAGACTGTACTTTCAGGTTTCCTCCGTGCACCGGGCTGAAATCTCTGTCGAATCCAACAAAAATGCCCCTGGTCGTCTCGTTGAAATCGGCATCAGACAAGGTTGTCGGGCCAGTGGCCAAAAGCAGGGCGCCCAGGTAGAGATGGTCAGGGCTTGCAGCACCCGCATAAGGGTACTTGAATCCTCCCCCTTCAGCACTACCTGTGCCGATCACCCCGTAATTGGTCAGCGAAAGGGCTGCCTTTCCTATAGCGTTGGTGGTGTAACCTTTTTTCGGAGGCTCCTGCTCCTGACCTATTTTAAGCGAGAAAGAGAGCATGCGGGCCAGGCTCCCGGCGAATACCTGAAGGTTGAACGTGCGGGTTACATTCTCCGGCATCTGTGGAGAAAAAGAAAGCACGAAAGGGGCCCAGGAGTTTGATGACTCGCTGCCTGTGGTCAGATTACCGAACGAGGCAGCGGCAGACTCCACCATGACATCCGGGCTTTTGGAGCTCAGCTCGGCGGTTACCGCGCCGGCCTCTGCTCCCAGGTTGACCAGGCGCAGGATAACCCGGGCCTTTTCACCCGGGTAGACCAGGTCTTCAAAATCCGGGATGACCTCGATTTTAGTGATAGTGAAATGCGGCGATTCCGCCGGTTCGACCAGGCTCAAGGCAGCCTCGGCGTTGACCAGGCCCCAGCCGTATTCGTTGTCCGGCCCGCTGGGCCCCAAGTCAGTGGCTGAGTTGCGGATTGCCTCGGTTATCTCGTCAGGGGTGAGCTCCGGGTTGTACTGTTTGAGCAAGGCCGCAATACCGGCGACCAGCGGCGCAGCACCTGAGGTTCCGCTTGCCACTATGTACCCTCCCCCTGAATGCAATGGCTGGGCTGTGAGAAGATCCACTCCCGGGGCTACGACATCAGGCTTAATAATTTGTCTGTCGCAAGGAGAGGGGCCCTTGCTGGACCATTTGGCTACCACATTATTTTTATCAGTCGCACCAACAGCGAAAAACTTCGGATTGCTGGCGGGCCCGACTAACGACATAGAGCCCTCCTCGCCTTCGTTGCCGGCGGCGAATACCGGGGTGACACCTAATGCCTTGAGGTTATTGATCGCCTCGTCATAGATAGTTGGGCAAGCCTCTAAGGGGTATACAGCCCAGGAGTTGTTGAGGATATCCGGCACATCATCGATGGTTTCGGGATCGCCGTCCGGGTCAGCCATCCATTCGAAGCTTTCCAGCACGGCTGCTTTTTTATCGTTCCCGCCCGATAGAAATCCGGCCGCTATCCACTGGGCATCAGGTGCCACACCGATAGTATCAGCCCCATCCTGCCCCACGATCTGGCTCATTGTTCCGGTCCCGTGCCTGGTGCTGTCCATCCCTAGAATATTCATTTCCATGGGGATGCTTCTATCTCCCACAGCGTCAAACCAGCACTCACTGGCCAGGGCTCCATTAGCCCCGCGCCACTTGTCTTTCAAGGCTGGATGGTTACAATCCACTCCAGTGTCGATATTGGCCACCAGAACACCCTTGCCGGTGAGCCCTTTTTCCCAGAGCTTATGAGCGTTAATCTGGCGCAGGGACCAGTTAAATTTCTTAAAAGTTGAAGCCGTTTCAGGAGACATCCGGCCAGAGGATGAATTGGCTGAGTCTTTTCTCTTTTTCTCACACAGAAATTGGATCGCCTTGTTTTCCAGGATCTCGCCGACTTCCTTACTCGAAGCGAGCTTACGGACAGCTTGCACACTTGCGGTTACAGCCACCAGGTTAGTGATCCAGAAAGGTTTGTATTCTCTTACTCTTCCAGCGGTTCGCTCTGCTTCGAGTTCCGACAGCAGGCCGGCCTGGGCAGCGGCGCTCCTGCGCTTGAGCCCGGTCATCACCCGCCTGTGGCGCTCGGCCCGGGAAGCCCTGATACTTTCCAGCTCTCTTTTAAGAGCGTAGATCTCCACTTCCAGGGCAGGCCTGGCCAGGACTGTTATCTCAGAATCGGGTGGGGCCTGGGAGAGCACTTGTTCCATGACAGGAGACAGCTTCCCTGCAAAGGCCATAGAATAAAGAAGCAAAAGAAAAGGGAGCTGAATGTAAAAGGAAGCTCCAACAAACAGGCGAGACATTTTTAACTCTCTTGATTTCAATTCTATAATTTTTTCATCATTCTTTGAATATCGTGGAAATAAGAATTGAGTCGTTTTTTTTACTTCAACAAAACCAGCTTGCGGGTCTGGATGAAATCGCCAGCCTGCATCCTGTAGAAATAAACTCCGCTGGAAACATGGTGTCCGGCCCCATCTGTCCCGTCCCAGAACACATTGTAAGAACCGGCCTCACAGGTCTTATCTACCAGTGTGCACACAAGCTGGCCGCGGATACTGTAAATTCTTAATGTTACCTGCACCACAGGGCCTTCAGGCACTGTATAGATTATGCTGGTCGAGGGGTTGAACGGGTTGGGAACATTCCGGGAGAGTGATAATTTTTCAGGCAAGCCAGCCTTGTCAGTTTTACCGTGGCTAGAGAGGATTGCCTGGAATGCCTCCTTCTCCCCGGCCCTCAGGTCGAGCTGAGCCATGACTGATTTGAGATACTCGACATCTTCCCTTGTCAACCCCTCGACCATATTGATCGGAGTGTAATTATTTGCAGAAGACAGCAGGGCACCGGCCTCCGGGCAGGCGCCGTCGCGCAGGGCCACAAGCAGAGCAATGGCATCGAATATGTCAGCTATGCCATCGGCGTTGAAATCCCCTGCCATATCGCCGGGTTTGTCTCGCAAGAGGAGCAGCAGCGAGATAACATCAAGGATATTGTTCCGGCCATCGCCATTGATATCGCAGGAGGCAACCGGTTCCTCCGGCTCCTCAGGGAAGATCTCCTTATAACGGGTGATAGCCGCCCTGGTATTAGCGCGCAGCTCTTCCAGACTCATGCCCCCCACAATGGCAAAAGCCACCACCGTCTCCTTATCGCTTTTCAGATAGAAAGGGCCTGCGGAAAGCAGCTCGCTCCAGTCGTCCGGGGTCAAGATAAGCGTATCGCCGATCCCTGAGGTCATGAAAGAGAACTTTTCCGCACCCGTAAAGCCGTCCGAGATGTCCCGATCATAGTTTATCGCCCGGAAGCCGGCAGCCTGATGAGTAAGCAAAGCGTGACCCACATAGACATTGGAGACATTATCATACATATAGGCCAGTCTCAGGCCGCTGTCAAAGCCCACCAGGTCGTCCTCTCCTGAATCCTCCCCTCCTCCCACATCCCAGTCCAGGTGCTGGGCCACGTAGACTCCGACAAGACTCTCGGAACCATAAGGGATCCTCAAGGTGTATTGCACGATCACGTAATCGTCATCCGCCTCAGCGCTCCAGGCGTAGCTCCGCTGATAGATCCTCACGCCTAATGGATCGGCGGCTTCATTATCCGAGAAAATTCCGGTCACCTCCAGATCAGCGAAACTGCCGGGAGCCGTTATCTGGATGTCTCCCCCTGGAATGGGGCTGAAATCACTGTCAAATTTCAGGGAATAACCGCTGGTCGATTCATTGAAAGTGGCATCCGAGACTAAGGCCAGTCCGGCGGCGATAAGAAGTGAACCCCGGTACAGGTGGTCGGGAGTCGTATTATCAACATAGGGATACTGGAACCCCCCGCCTTGTTCATTGTCCCGGCCGATTACTCCATAATTGGTCAGGGAAAGGGCTGCCTTCCCTGCATTGTGGACGGCGATTCCTTTTTTCGGCGGCTCTACCGGCTCTTCGTGCATCACGTTAAGGGCTAGCGGAAGCGTACAGGAAAAATCGCCGGAAGTTACCGAGAGGCTAAAAAATGTGCGTTTTACGCTGTACGGCAGTTGGGGAGAAAATTCTACAATAAACGGTTCCTCGGAGTTGTAAGCCTTTTCGAAAGTACCCAGGTCACCGAATGAAGCATGGGCCGAGGTCACAGTCACATCCGGGTTGAGAGAGCTCAGAGTGGCGGTTACCGCTTTGGCCTCTGCGCCTATGTTGGCCAGGCGGAGGACTACGGATGCTTTCTCACCCGGGTAGATCAGGTCATCTTCACCTGCGTTGACCTCCGTTCCGGTGAAAGTAAAATTGGGAGATATGGGTGGTTCCACCATACTCAAGGCGGCTTCAGCATTGACCAGCCCCCAGCCGTAGTCGTTGTCCGGCCCAGGTTTTCCCAGGTCTTTGGCCGATTTGCGCAGGACATTATATATTTCATCGGGTGTCAGCTCAGGGTCGTACTGTTTAAGCAGGGCTGCAACACCTGCGGTCAGGGGGGCCGCACCGGAGGTGCCGCCAAACTCTTGGTAACCCTCACCGTAACACAAAGGGCGAAGCGAGAGGGTTTTCACACCCGGGGCCACTACATCGGGCTTAATAATATTTTTATCGCAAGAAGAGGGTCCCCGGCTGGAGAAATCCGCTACCACATCATATCTATCGACCGCACCTACTGCGAAAAACTCGGGCCTGGTGCCCGGTGCAATTACCGTAAAAGAGCCTTCAGAGCCTACGTTTCCAGCGGCGAAGATCGGAGTAACACCAAGTGCTTTAAGGTTGCTGAAAGCTTCATCATACGGGGAGTTGCATGGACAGCCTTCGACCATATATAAGGATATGCTCAGGATATCGGGCATATCATTGACTGTCTCTGGATCGCTGTCAGGATCTGCCAGCCATTCTAGCAACATTAAGAAATGCATTACTTCGCTAGTATCTCCGAGAGTATTTGCGGAAATGCTGACTGCTATCCATTGTGCATCCGGAGCGACACCGACAGTATCCGCCCCATCCTGGCCCACCAGTTGGCCCAAGGTACCTGTCCCGTGGGATTGTTCGGGTTCGTCAGGTCCATGCGGAGTTATATCTATGGGGAATCCATTGCTATCAAACCAACCTTTAAAGCTTTCCTCTGCTGATGCGCCGTTGGCACCGCGCCATTTATCTTTCAGGCCTGGATGGCTGCCGTCTATTCCGAAATCGATAACGGCCACAAGCACACCCCTCCCGGTGATCCCTCTTTCCCAGAGCCTGTGTGCGTTAATGCTGCGCAGACCCCAGTTGAATTCATTAGATGTCGAGGCAAAGCGGGGCGAACTCCAGGCTGTGACCCTCTTTTTCTCAGCAGTCCGAGGTCGAACTTTCTTGTTTTCCAGTATTTCGCTCACCTCTTTAATAACTGCGAGCTTACGAATAGCCTGAGCAGTTGCTTTAACCACCACCAGATTGACGATCCAAAAGGGCTTGTATTCCTTCACCAGTCCTGCCGCTCTCGTCTTTTCCAATTCGGCCAGCAGCCCTGCCTGGGCAGCGGCGCTTTTCCGCTTGAGCTCTTTTATCAACCGGCAGTGACGCTCGGCCCGTGTAATCTTCGCCCTTTCCAGTTCGCTGTTCAGGGCGTAGATTTCCACCTCGAATGCGGGTTTTACCAAAACAGTGATCTCCGAGCCGGGCGGGATCTTTGAAAGTATCTTTTCCATTTCTGGAGAGATCTTTCCGACGGCAAAGGCCAGGGTAAAGCATAGAAAAAGAGTTATAAATTGCAGGTAAAAACCCATTTTCCCATTTAAATAATTCATTTACTACAACTCCGGATATTAATATTCAGACAAGCCTATCAATGAATCTCTTATCGAGACGTCCTTATCCGGGCCTGCTAATACTTTCTCCGAACCACTCTGAATCCGAGTTCCTTCCCCTTTACTTCCATAAGAATGCTGCCTCTGGTGAATGATCGACATGATATGGCTTGCGAATTCCACGAGCCGCCGCGGTATATTCGGCTGTTATCGGAAACCGGACCACCGGTGGGATTTGTCTGGCTTTCACTGGTATAGTCTATCCACGAGTCGTTACACCACTCCAGCACGTTGCCGTGCATGTCATACAAGCCCCAGGCATTAGGCTCCTTTTGAGCTACAAGATGAGTGGTTCCTCCGCTGTTGGCCGTATACCATGCCGCACGGGCCAAGTCGCTTTCCAGGTATCCCGTGTAAAAATTCGAATTTGTTCCTGCGCGGCAGCAATACTCCCACTCGGCATCTGTTGGCAGGCGGAAACCGTTTTTTGCGAAATCACACTCTCGAGTCCCGAGGTTATAACAGGAATCGAGCCCGGCCAATGCGCTCAGCCTGTTGCAGAATCTCATTGCATCGAACCAGGATACCATTTCTACGGGCAGGCTGTCATTGCCTGTAAAATTCGAGGGATTGACACCTGTCACCGTCTGGTACTGACCCTGGGTAATTTCTGTCTGGCTTATCCAGAAAGGTGACAGAGTAACCGTATGTACAGGCACGGAAGGAGTGCCCTCCTGACCCATCTGAAAGGCGCCCTTGGGAATGAATATCATGGTGATGTTCTGGACGATTTCTGTTTCGATCGGCACCTGGGTTGTATCGACCGCTTCGGCAGCAATATCCTCCACTATAAGATCGGAGCTGCTGACAGTTACCTCTAATCCCTGCGGGGTAAAAGTGTAGCCGCTTTTGTATACCGCAATCATATAAGTCCCGTCCGCCAGGCCGGATAAGCCGTAACCACCGTCCGGGCCGGTGATAAAAGTCTCTTCGACTCCATTACCGCAAAATTTCACCGAGACACCTTCCAGGCCATCGGCTTCCAGGAAGACTCCTCCTTTTATACTATAGGTCGGAGTTGCCTCCGTGCGTCGAACGACCCTGAAACCCCAGCTACCCTCCCCCCATATCGGATCATAGGAGTAGCGCCACCATGAGAAATATTTCTCAAAGTAATATTCTGGAAAATACTCAGACCAACATCCTCCCCTTAGAATACGAGTGCTTCCGATGACCGGACCGGTGGGATTTGATCCGCTTTCGACGCTATACTTTCCGAACCAGTCATTGCAAAATTCATAAGCATTTCCGTGCATATCATACACACCCCAGGCGTTGGGTTCTTTCTGACCCACAGGATGCGGATAATGACCGGCATTTCCGTAATACCAGCCAGCCCGCTCCAAGTCCTCCTCTTCGTTTCCTGTGTAAAAATTAGTTGTTGTCCCCGCCCGGCAGGCATACTCCCACTCGGCTTCAGTGGGCAGCCTGAAGCCGCTTTTACGGAAATCGCACTGCCAGTTCTCAAGATTATAACAGGGATCCAGTCCGGAAAACTCGCTGAGTCTGTTACAGAATCTAACCGCATCGCACCAGCTCAAGCCCAGCGCAGGCAGGTAAGAATCAAAGCTGTAATTCTCCGGTGCAGGATTGGTGTCCATCACAGCCTCGTACTGGGCCTGGGTGATCTCGCCCGCGCTCATCTGGAAAGAGCTCAGAGTTACTGGGTGCACTGGTTCTGCAAATTGATTATATTGCCCCACTCCCCCCATCTGGAAGCTTCTCGCGGGAATTGAGACCAGGGTGATGCCCTGGATCACATCCACCCTGAGATCACGGTCCACAATCAACTCGACACCATCCGCCGGGGCATACGTAGAATCGCTTATGCTGAAAACTATCCTGTATTTCCCCTCAGCCAGGCCGGAAAAGCTGTAGCTGCCCCCAGAGCCGCTAACCAGAACCATATCCATTCCACTGCCGCTTACATGCACCACGACACCCGGCACACCAACACCGCCTTCCAAGATGCTGCCCTGCAAATTATAGGTCTGAACCGGGAGAGACGCACCGCGACGGACCACCCGGAAACCAATAAAATCACTTTTGGTGGATGGACCGCTGTTCGTGCGCGCAGCCGCACGGCAGTACTCAGCCTCCACATACCAGCAGCCACCGCGCAAAACACGGTAAGTCCCGGCAGCCGGACCAGCAGGATTAACCTGGCCGCTGCTGCTGTAATCCTCAAACCACCAGTCATTACACCACTCAAATACATTACCGTGCATGTCATACAAGCCCCAGCCATTGGCCTCCTTTTGACCCACCGGATACGTGCTCTCCCCGCTGTTGCCTGCATACCACCCCGTACGCTCCAGGTCGCTCTCCTCATCACCAGTGTAATACCTAGTTCCAGTCCCAGCACGGCACGCATACTCCCACTCGGCCTCTGTGGGCAGGCGAAAACCGTTCTTCGTGAAATCACACTTCCAGGTCTCAAGATCGTAACAGGGCTCGAGCCCGGCCAGAGAGCTCAAAGTGTTGCAGAAAGTCACAGCGTCAAACCAACTCACCCCTTCCACAGGCAGGCTGTCATTACCCGTAAAATTCGAGGGCCTCTCACCCAGCACCGCCTTGTACTGTCTCTGCGTGACCTCAGTAACACTGATCCAGAAAGCATCCAGGGCAACTGCATGCACCGGCCGTTCGCTGCTCTCCCCTGTCTCACTGCCCATCTGAAAACTGCCTCCGGGAACCGCAACCATGACCACACCCTGGATAAACTCGGTTCCCTCAGGCTCGGCAGTGAAATAGATCAGCTCCGGCTCTTTTGCCCCGGACAGCAGCTTGAGCAGCACCAGGAGGTCAAAGATGTCCACCTTGCCGCTGGCATCCACATCAGCGATCTGCCGAACCCTCTCAGTCTGTCCTTCGGGTTCGACAAGCAGCTTGAGCATGGCGGTAAGGTCGAAAATATCGATAGACCCACTTTCGTTTATGTCTCCCCGGTAGGCCGAATCCGGGCCGGGAACCTTGCCTTTCTTAGGTGTCGGAGCGGTCAAGTTGGCATCCAGCAGAACAGCGGCAAATAGCAGGCACACAAGAATTATTAAGCTTACCAAACAGCGTTTCACGAAAGGCCTCCATTATGGGAAATTAAAACCGATTTGACTGCAATTCTTTTTTATTAAGGAATTTTCCTAAATGTACTGATAGGAAAAGGATTCCGCCGGACATAAACCCAAGGTACAAAGAGAAAAAATTTTTCATTTATCTTCCCATTCAGTAAAAAGATGTTTCAACAGCAAAAGGGACTGAATTCGTGTGTTACAATAAGGATCAGGTATGCCGTACACCTGCTTTCGGTGGGTATTACTTCCGTCGAACCACACGGAAGCCAAGTTCTTTCCAAGGGTGGGAAGGTTCTATATCCATAAAGCCGCTGACATATGATACGCATGAAAAAGCTAGCGAATTATAAGAACCTCCCCGCAATAACCGCCTAATATCAGTGAACGGGCCACCAGTGGGATTTGTCTGGCTTTCGCTGGTATAGTGTATCGGTGAGTCGTTGCACCACTCTCTCACATTGCCGTGCATGTCGTACAGGCCCCAGGCGTTGGGCTCCTTCTGCCCTACAGGATGAGTGGTTCCTACGCTGTTGACTTTATACCATCCAACCCGGGCCAGGTCACTTTCGAAATATCCATTGCAATAATAGGATTTCGTTCCCGCACGGCAGGCATACTCCCACTCGGCCTCAGTGGGCAGACGGAATCCGTTTTTGGTGAAATCGCACTCCCGGGTTTCAAGGTTGTAACACGGGGCAAATCTGGCGAGTTCGCTCAACCTGTTGCAGAACTCTACCGCATCATCCCAGCCCACCCCCTCTACGGACAGGCTGTCGCTGCCTCTAAAATACGAGGGATTCACGCCCATCACCGCCTGGTACTGGTTTTGGGTAATCTCTGTCTGGCCGATCCAGAAAGCGTCCAGGGTTACAGTGTGCACCGGTACTACAGATTCACCCTCCTGGCCCATCTGGAAGCTGCCTGCGGGGAGAGAAGCCAAGGTGATGCCCTGGATCTCCTCGGTTTCAACCGGGCCTGGGACCGGGACGCTTGCCTGGGCGGTAATATTTACAGTTAGATCGGAACCGTTTATAGTCACCTCGAGTCCTTCCGGAGTGAAAGTGTAATAGCTCTTGCTCACGATTATCAAGTAAGTCCCATCGGCCAGGCCGGAAAGGCTGTAGCCGCCGTCCGCTCCGCTAACAAGAGCCGTGTCCACCCCATTGCCGTATGCCTGCACTGCAACACCATCAAGTCCTTTACCATCATGCAAAACGACTCCATTCATATTGTAGGTGGGGGCAGCCTTTACACGCCTGACAACCCTGAGAGTTAAATCAGGAGAAATAAACTCCGGATCAGGGTACTCAGGCTCCTTATAAAAACGACGCCATGCGATACAATACTCCGATCCCATCCAAATATGACCACCCCGGTAACTGCGGAGACTCCCTCTCAGCCGTCCAACTGGATTCGACTGGCTTTCTGCGCTATAGTAGGAGTAAAACCAGTCATTGCACCACTCGGAAGCATTTCCATGCATATCGTACAAGCCCCAGGCGTTAGGCTCCTTTTGGCCCACAGGATGGAAGGTATGACCGCTGTTGTCTAGATACCAGCCTGCCCGGTCCAGGTCACTCTCCTCGTCCCCGGTGTAATATCTGGTTGTCGTGCCCGCGCGGCAGGCATACTCCCACTCTGCTTCTGTTGGAAGGCGGAAACCGTTCTTCCTGAAATCGTACTCCCAGGTCTCCAGGTTGTAACAGGAATCGAGTCCAGCCATAACGCTCAAAGCATTACAGAACCTCGCTGCATCATACCACGGCAGTGTCAACACCGGCAGGTTAGGATCCCAGATGTAGTAATCAGGCGAGGGATTTTCATGCATCACTGCCTGGTACTGGGCCTGGGTAATCTCGGTGGCGCTCATCTTGAAAACTCTCAGGGTAACCGTGTGCACTGGTTCAGTATTCCAAAAACCGGGTCCCCCCATCTGAAAGCTGCCAGCGGGGATTGAGACCAGGGTGATGCCCTGGATCACATCCACCCTGAGATCACGGTCCACAGTCAGCTCGACACCATCTTCCGGGGCATACTTGGAATCGCTTATGCTGAAAACTATCCTGTATTTCCCCTCAGCCAGGCCGGAAAAGCCATAGCTGCCGTCAGGGCCGCTAGCCAGAACTATATCCATTCCACTGCCGCTTACATGAACCACCACACCCGGCACACCAACACCGCCTTCCAAGATGCTGCCCTGCAAATTATAGGTCGGAACCGGGAGAGCCGCACCGCGACGGACTACCCGGAACCCGATAAAGTCACTTTTGGTGGAAGGACTGCTGTTCGTGCGCGCAGCCGAACGGCAGTCCTCAGCCTCCACATACCAGCAGCCGCCCCGCAAAATACGCATATGGATAGAAAGAATGTAAAAGACTGGACCAGTGGGATTTGTCAGGCTTTCACCGTTGTAGGATCCCCACCAGTCGTTGCACCACTCGAATACATTACCGTGCATGTCATACAAGCCCCAGCCGTTGGCCTCCTTTTGACCCACCGGATACGTGCTCTCCCCGCTGTTGCCTGCATACCACCCTGCACGCTCCAGGTCGCTCTCTTCATCACCAGTGTAATACCTAGTTTCAGTCCCAGCACGGCACGCATACTCCCACTCGGCCTCTGTGGGCAGACGAAAACCGTTCTTCGTGAAATCACACTCCCAGGTCTCAAGGTCGTAACAGGGCTCGAGCCCGGCCAGAGAGCTCAAAGTGTTGCAGAAAGTCACCGCGTCAAACCAGCTCACCTGCTCCACCGGCAGGCTGTCATTACCCGTGAAATGCGAGGGCCTCTCGCCCAGCACCGCCTTGTACTGTCTCTGCGTGACCTCCGTGACACTGATCCAGAAAGCATCCAGGGCAACTGTATGCACCGGTTGCTCGCTGCTCTCCCCTGTCTCACTGCCCATCTGAAAACTGCCTCCGGGAACCGCAACCATGGTCACACCCTGGATAAACTCGGTTCCCTCAGGCTCGGCAGTGAAATAGATCAGCTCCGGCTCTTTGGCCCCGGACAGCAGCTTGAGCAACCCCAGGAGGTCAAAGATGTCAACCTTGCCGCTGGCATTCACATCAGCGATTTGCCGCGCCCGCTCGGTCTGGCCCACAGGATCAGCCAGCAGCTTGAGCATGGCGGTAAGGTCGAAAATATCGATAGACCCACTCTCGTTTATGTCTCCCCGGTAGGCCGAATCCGGGCCGGGAACCTTGCCTTTCTTAGGTGTCGGAGCGGTCGAGTTGGCAGCCAGCAGAACAGCGGCAAATAGCAGGCTAACAAGAATTATTAAGCTTACCAAACAGCGTTTCACGAAAGGCCTCCTGACAGGATAGAATTCACCATAAATACCCGAAATCCCTTTTCCGGCTCTATTTAAAAAAACTGAAAGCAAGTTTAAAAAAATTTTGCTTGAAGAGATTTGAAAAGATCTCTGGCAAAAGGATAATTTCCGATTTGCAGGGGCGGTTCGCGAATCGCCCCTACGATAACCAATTGATTTTTAAAGCGTTATAAAAGCCAACAATGTCCTTTGGGTGTTTTATTCAAAAGTTTCTTTAAATTAAATTCAATCTCTTATCATAATCGCGGTTTAATTGATCATTTGATATTCTTTACTTCAACAAAACCAGCTTGCGGGTCCGGATGAAATCGCCAGCTTGCATCCTGTAGAAATAAACTCCGCTGGAAACACGGCGTCCGGCCCCATCTGTCCCGTCCCAGAACACCTTGTAAGTGCCGGCTCCCTGCATCTCATCCACCAGCGTGCGTACCGGATGTCCTCTCAGATCATATATCTCAAGAACCACCTGTACCCACCGCCCGGCAGGAATACTGTAGCTGATCGCAGTGGAGGGATTGAAGGGGTTGGGAACATTCGGGCCAAGGGAATAAGCCCCGGGCGGCACTGAATGACCATAGTAGCCGTAAAGGGCCTGGATGAGTTCGCGCTCCTGGTCCGCAGTCAGGCTCATCAGGTCGATCATCCGCTCAATATGCTCGAACTCCTCCTGATTCAGGCTCAACGGCAGGAACCGGGAGGCATACTCCATGGCAGCGGAAAGAGCCAGTCTCTCTGAGGGGCAGTTACCGTTCATGATATCCAAGAGCAGGGTTACTGCGTCTTCTAGGCTGGAATCGCCGTCCCCGTTCCAGTCCAGCAGCGGATCGGCAGGGTTCCGGCGCATCAGGAGAAGGTACGCGACCACATCCGAGATATTCACCCTGGCGTCACCGTTAAAATCGCAGCTTCTCTCCGGGAGGGGGATTTCAGTCACCTTGACATTCAATTCAACCGTATCAGACAGGCCGTGCCTGTCACTTCCAATGATGATAAAACGGTAACTTCCCTGCTGCTTGTTATCGGGTTGGAAAATGATGAGCGAATCGAGAAAAGTGACATTTCGCGCCAGTTGGCGCTTATAGCTGATCCCATCAGTTGAATAATAGGTAGAAAAAGTGAGTGTGACTACATCCCCAGGATCAGGATCTTCAACCATTATCCGAACTGCCAGGGTGTCTCCCGGAATAAGGCAATAACTGTTCAAGCTGTCTTCTGTTAGAACTGTGGGCGGCAGATTTTTTATGGTCAAATCACGAAGTATCAGGCTGTTGGCCTGCAGCACCTGCCTGGTCGCCAGATTCTGGACGAACGCTACAATTTCGCAGCTGTCCGCGTTCCAGGAGGGGTCCATGGTGAACTCGTTTTCAAAAACGAGAGTCTCACCCGGCTGGATAGTGAAAGCCTTTCCGCTTTCACCAGTGATCATTAACCGCACTACATGGTTGTAAACCGTCTCCCCGTTGGGCGGATAATAAGGCGGAGACCAGCTTGCGGGATCGATACCCGACTGGGTGAGCGCAAGAAATAAATTGTATTCTTTTTTCTCGACAAGCGCAGAGGCCGTGACAATCACTTCCACTTCCGTAAGCCCCCGATCATCCAAGGGACTCCCTTGGATATCCAGGAACAAGGTGGTTGAATCCAGGGCCAGCAAGCGAACAAAGTCCGCTGTGAGATCCAGAGGATAGATCTCCCTTCTCCCATCTAAAAAAAGCGAGGGCGTTACTGTACTGGTAGGCATGTAATATCTAATACGATTCATAAAACTGGTCAGGTTATAATCTTGCACGCGGTAGGCGACCAGGACAAAACAGTTGAATAGTGCAAGCGCCGGGATGAGCTCTTCATCCAGGTACTTGTTCGAGTAAACACAGGGACCGCACCAGGAGGCGGTGAAAAGTTCCGCGAGGACTTTCTGACGGGGGAAAAGCCGGACATCATTCGCCAAGGCTCCTGTTGACCACAGGCACAGGGCACAAAGAGAAACAAAAACAATTCTTTTCATCTCTCCCCCGGTTAATAAAAGTTGTGCCCACCAGCAAAATGGGCTGAATTCATTCGCTAAAGCAGGGACACACATGCCGTGCCCCTACATCAAATAGATATCACTTCCGGCAAACCACCCGGAATCCAGTGTTAAAATAACCCAAGTTCAAGTGTGTGCTTCCGCGAGCGGCTGACCGGCTTGCTACGGCTTGAGAGTCATATGAGCCGCCCCGAAATATTCGAGTGATAGCAGTAACCGGGCCACCTGTGGGATTTGTCTGGCTTTCTATGGTATAGTCTATCCACGAGTCGTTACACCATTCATAAACATTGCCGTGCATGTCATACAAGCCCCAAACATTAGGCTCCTTCTGAGCTACCGGGTGGGTGGTCCCCTTGCTGTTGGTTTTATACCAGGCCGCCCGGGCAAGGTCCTTCTCGAAATATCCAGTGTAATACCAAAATTTCGTTCCGGCGCGGGCTGCGTACTCCCACTCGGCTTCAGTGGGCAGGCGAAAACCGTTTTTGGTGAAATCGCATTCCCGAGTCCTGGTGTTGTAACAGGTATCAAGTCCGGCAAGCTTGCTCAAGTAGTTGCAGAACCTTACAGCATCGTCCCAGTTAACAGTCTCCACGGGCAAACTGTCGTTACCGGTGAAATGCGAGGGATTCCCGCCCGTCACCGCCCGGTACTGGCCCTGGGTAACCTCGGTCTGGGCTATCCAGAAAGGGTCCAGGGTAACCGTGTGCACCGGCACTGAAGATGTACCCTCCTGACCCATCTGGAAGCTCCCTCCGGGAAGAGAAATCAGGGTGATGCCTTGGATGATCTCAGTTTCTAAGGGGCCTGGGATCGGGACACTTATCTCGGCAATAATGTCCTGGACGGTTATATCTGAGCCGCTTATGGTCACCTCAGATGCTTCCGGAGTGAAAGAATAACCGCTCTTGCTCACGACAATCCAGTAATTTCCATCCGCCAGGCCGGTAAGGCTGTAGCTGCCATCCACACCGGTAAATAGA
>Ga0307380_10006506_pt1 | contig 15345 bp, 11 predicted proteins | sample UN3MG_FD_202239 | JGI IMG/M metagenome (GOLD analysis project Ga0307380, IMG submission 202239) | Soil microbial communities from Risofladan, Vaasa, Finland - UN-3 | ecosystem: Environmental > Terrestrial > Soil > Coastal area > Acid sulfate soil | place: Finland: Risofladan, Vaasa | collected...
TTAGATTACCATCGATTAGATTGGCGAATACTCCAGGCAAATTTTCGAATGCCATTACTTTTGCCTCCTAGATTAGTTTACGCGGCTTCTGACGCGAACTTTATGTAAATCTCTTCAAGTGTTTTCTGACTAATAGCTCGCAGGCGTTCTGTTCTCACAAAAAAATCCATGCTTACACCATATATCTTGTTATTACTAGTCACAACTACTTCGTCGTCTCCACGACCGTCATATAGAACACGGCTAACACCGCTGATCTGGAAAAACCACTGATACTGTTCCATCACTTCTTCAAGCCACATCATTCGTTCTAAAGCAGCTTTATTTGTTCTTGCCCAGCAAGTCAGTCTTATAGTATTATCGTAGAAGTAACCAAGTATCGCTCGTTTATATCCAGGATTATCTGGATCGTCTGTAATCTCTCTAGTAAGGGGTCGAAGGTTTCTGACCTTATCTGCCCCATGCCTAGCCTTCAGTGACGTGCGTGACATAACCCCAGGCTCTCTGTCTATTAAATGAACTGATATTGCTTCAAGCTTTGTATCTGTGTCTGGCTTATGGTATGTAAAAAAAACCCGAGCGTCAGCATTCTTATTTGTTCTCTCTTGGTAATCTTCTATTGCTTCGCCGACTAACTCCATCGCCTCTACAATATTTTTAGCTTTCCCAGGTGTCTTCATTCTTTCGTTAAATTCTGAAGATCTGATTAGCTCATTAAACTGTGTTTCTACGATTACCTTGATACGATCTGGCTCTGTCGTAATCTCTGTCCCTAAAATATCTGTCCTTAAACGCGACTCGAATGACATTAATCTAAGTCCTCATAACCCGGAGCATTTAAATACTTCACATGATCGAGATGCGTAAAGGCTTTATAATACTCTAGTTTCCCACCATCTGCTCGATAATCCCAAATTGCTTCGATCTTGTAGATTGCTTTTCTCTTGTATGGAGTAACGACACTGCCATCATTCTCTAACTGCAAAATAACAATCTTATCATTCTCAGTAATCTCGGTAGAGTATCGTATGTAGAATACTACAAGAGGGATATTAATCAAGCCCGCCGCTAGAAGTGTGGCCCTTGTAGCATTGTCAGTCTCGGAACTTTCTAGGGTCCGATAAAAGGTAGCAAACTCTTCATCCCACAAATAACCCTCTCCGAAGCAGATCGGACACCATCTATCTTTGTCTGGCTCGTGAGTAAGAGTATTGACACAACCACACGGAATCAAAGCACTTGATGAGGTGCGGCGCATTTGTCTAATAGCTCCAGTTTGTCCCTTAGCAACCTCAGGCCATCTTCCGTCTAGCGTATTGGCAAACTCTTGGCGCATATCTGGCTCAGTTCCAGTATTAGTAACTGAACCATAATAATTTTTACTTGGGGTTCCTGTTCTCCAATAGTTAGTTCCCATATCGTGTCTTCCCCCTTCTAGAGAGGAAATAGGTGTTTGTGTAACGACGAGATCCAGCCTCTTTGTATCTTGTGTTTGCTGCTGGTAAGGAGGCTCGACCAGAACTCCATCCTCTACCAGTTGGGGGACGATCAGGATCCAGCTCGCCCTTAACTACCATAGCTGGAGTTTGCACTGCATACCCACCAGCTTGCACAGCCATCTCAAACTTCTCTAGACAAGCTAGTGCTCTATTAAGGGCATCATTAGCTCCCTTTGGATCGTATTCAACCGCTAGATCTCCAAGTCTCTTAGACTTTAGATTAGTAGCTCCACCAGTAGCATTAAGTAAAAGGATCTCGGCGGCTTTACAACAAGTGTATCTGCCACGAACAAAGTTAAAGTAGTTAGTATTAATCTTAGTTGCCCAAGTAAAAGCATCTGCCTCTAGTGAGGCCTCAAAGATTGCTAGGTTGATTGTGTCATCAGGCACAGCGCCTATGAAGGCCCCAACATCAAGCCTTAGCTTTCTAAGGGTGCAGTAATAGGGACTATAGGTAGTGGTGAACCAGAACTCGTAATCAGAGCTTAGAGTCTCTCCACCAGTAGAGGCAATAGCACTATCTAGAGTAATAGTGACTAGGGCATTATCAACCATCTCTCCAGAAGCCACGACGATATTAAGGGTATTGCCACTAACTGTGGGGCGAGAAATAGCAGTAGTTGCTTCAAAAACAGAAGGGTCACCGTTCACCGGTTCAACAGTTACAATAACAGATACACCACTAGAAACAGTAGTGGAATCAATGTCGTCGCTGAATATAGCCTGAATAGTAAACTCACCCGCTGGTATTGTTTGATGACTATCTTCATCAGCAGGGTCAGTGCTATCAACCTCAAATGTAGTGGATGAGCTTGAGCTAGTGCTAGGAACCGCATCCCCTAACACGGTAGTAGCAGCAGTTGTTGGAACAGTAGCAATACTTCCGCTTCCAGTGCGGAATGTCCAGGTTAGGTTTCCCGAATAGGTGGTCGCTGGATGAACAATACAAGTCCATACATCTGCATCAGAATACACACCCTCGGGGAATACAATAGAAACACCGTCAGAAAGAAGAGTCCCGCCACGCCTAGTCTTTAATGGGCCAACAACTTCAGCAGGATCAGAGTCTTTCCAGTAAACAAATCTAGCTGTGCCTACATTACCAGTAGTGGTAATCTCGATATTAAATACATCGTTAATTGATCCTGTATAGGATCCAGTAATCTCTGGTTCATTGGTTGAGGCATTACCAGCAACAGCAGAAAGATCGTATACAGTTCTAAGAGAAACGCCAGTGTCTAGTGAATCAGTAAGGTCTTCGTCTCCACTAAGGTAAACGGTATATTCTGTATCAGCAGCTAATCTCTCAGTAGGAGTAAAGGTAGCCTTTGTCCGATAAAGGGTTCCCGCTGCGGCACAGTCAGTTCCACTAACAGTTGTATCGTCATCAGTAAGAGATATTCTCTCGTAGGTAATTGTGCCTTGAACTATGCCTGTGTATCCAGGAGACTGAAGAACTTCTTCTTCGCTTCCAATACTTTCATAGTCTATATGAACGCCATAGTCAGGACCTGACCAAACATCAAAATCTGGTCCAGTAATAAAGAAGTTTCCGGCGGTAACGGTTCCTTCGTCTATCTCACGATCGAAGAGAACCCAAATAGTATCGGATAAGATTACCCCTATCCCAGAAGCGGTGGGGTGGACAAGATCAATAACTGATGAAAGGGCTGTCAATAACTATTCACCACCTAGGCGATGACCCTCTGCGAGCTTCTTTAACTGTTCTGAAGTTAGGGTGATCGTTGTATCTTCAGATTCTACCACATCTCCTCCAAAAGTCGCCTCTGGAACCTTAATAGGAATAGGCGGCGTTTGCTCTGATGCATGTAGCTGGAGAGCAACTTCTTTAGTATTGGCTCGAATGCGATCCTTGATAAGGATAACAATGGATGGCCGTTTACCCGATGCTTCCTCAGTCTCAAGGAATGCGCGCAAGAACTTAACATCCTTCTCTTTCTTTAGCTCAGATTTGATTACTTTTACTTTCTGCTTAGACAAGAACTCGCAACGATCAACAATTGCTTGAGCACGAGCTTCTGTTTGAGCCTTAATCTTCAATAGCTCTTCTTGTCTCTTATCTACCTTTTGCTTCTTAAGATATTCGTGGACCTCGGGTGGAGCCTCCACTTTTTGTTTCTTTTTATTATAAGTCTTTAGCAAATCCTGGAATGGCTCATCCGTTTTAAGAGAACCATTTTGTAGGGACACAAGTATATATTTCTGTTCCTCAAGCTCCAGTGTATCAAAATCAACTTCTACTGGCCCTGGATCTACAAAGTTCAAACTAATCTTAATCTGTTTTGGTTTACCAAGGAACCACATCGATGTCCGTCCAGCGAGACTAATCCACATATATTACTCCTGTTACTCTGCATAAAAGAATAGCCTCCAGTTTATACCAGAGGCTATTCCAAGGTCAAGCTGATTTACTATTTTCTATAGTAGCTTAGAGGTTTAGGGTAGTGTCAGGAGCGATAGAACCCAGGTTACCAGATACATCGATATTAGCCTGAACTGGCATTGCGATCTCGTTGGGAACGACATGGACATTAGAAAGCTTACCAATGGCCTGGCCCTCAGAGAAGATGGCAATCCCGTAACGCTCGCGCATCTTAATCTTCATCATGTCTACGCGGGGGTCATTAAACTCCTCGGTAGTGATTTCCTCGTCTACAATGAGAGCACCAAGTTCAGCACTATCAAACATGTAGATGTCAGTTAGCTTCCGGCGAGGATCAAAGGGAACAAACGGAGAAACAATAATCCGGAAAGGCATACCTAGATAACTAGGTAGGGTCGGAGCACTGTTCAGGGTCTGAGGATGATCCAGTAGACTAGAAGGAGTTAGGCCGTGAGGAGCACTCTGGCCACCAGCACCAGAATAACCTCCACCAGTCTGTCCAGGAACGATGTTCTGGCCAGAAGCCATGCCGAGTCCACCCTGACTTGAGTTGTCCCAGGGAGCCCGACCAGCAGGGTTGCCAGTCCAAGTAGCGAAGAAGGTCCCGCCACCAGAAGCTAGTGCGAAGGCACGAAGCTGAGCATCCTTAACAAACATGGTCCAAGTTAGAGGGTGCATAAGCAGAGTGTTAGGCATAAATCCCTGAGTGATGATTTGAGCAAATGTGTCAAATACATCATCCATGGTACAAGAACCATTTGGGTTGCCTGACATGTCTCGACCAGTACATACACCGTTTAGTGAACTTGTTGGGTTGACGTTATCGAAAACCTTTACGCCCATTGCACTGATGTAGTTAAAGATCTTCTGCTCTTTGTGACGAGCAAGTGCTCGGCCAGCAGCGCGAAGATGCATGCCGATAACATCAAACTGACTGTATCGAATCATCTCTTCTGTAATCTTTACAGCAACACCGCTCTTGGCGATGTTGGCAGTAACAGACGCCCCACCCCACGCTAGACTGCGCTCTGGGTATTCCATGCCCTCTCCAATGTCAGCTGCATAAAGCGCACCAACAGCGGGGAAAGTAATAGTCTGCCCGTAGCTATAATTGATTCTAGTCAGTAGGCTAGTACCAATCAGTAGAGGCTCGGCTGCTTCCTTGACGATATTAGAGATGACCTTTGGAAACAGTAGGGGTGCGTTAGGCACACTTAGTGCATCCTCAATCTTAATCCGCTCTCTGGAGAGTGAATCCACAACGCCATTATTCTCCCACAGGCGCCGAAGCTCTACTTCATCCTTGATTTCGACTTGCTTAGTCATAAAAAGTTCCTCCTAAGGACTGTTATCGATGTTATCGATTGATTAGATTAACTAGAACAACTAGGTCGGCCGCACCGGCGTAATGAACTAGGTCGCTAACCCCACCAGTAGCACTACCTGGCATCTGATCCAACTGGCCGAGTCCAACTGAAGAGGTAGCTGCAGTAGCATTCTTCATCGCGCCAGAAGCGTTGGTATTTAGAGAACTATAAGCAGTCCGCACTCTATCTAGGAAGTCACGAGGCTCCTGATAGATTGCTAGAACCTGACCCATTACATTTGCGAAGTTCGCAGTTGTAGCAGCGGGCCCCGGAGTTGCTACGCGAGTCCAGTTGGAATCGGTAGTGCATACCAGGAAGTCGCCAGGGATCAGTTCAGTAGTATTACCTAGAACACAGGCATACTTGCTGAGAACAGCAGGAACAGCTGCGTAGTGGTAATAAGTTAGAGTAGTCGCGCCAGATACTGGAAGACTTGATCCACCAGCACTGTAACAGAAGAGTACTCCACCCTCATAGTCTACAAAGTAGTCACCAGCTTGCTGAATGCCACCCATAGTTGACTTCTCTGTTATAAGCAGAGTAGTAGAACTGCAAACGAAGGTAGTTCGCCCAGTATTAGTAGCTACCGGAAAATACTCTAGAGGATTAGCAGCTACAGGATAAGTATCAAGACACGGATAGAAACCAGTGCTTGAATCATATCGTGCAGTAGCCTGAATGTAGGTCCGAGTGCGCCAACCATCATCAGTTCCGAGAGTAATAGCAGAAGCTGCCCAGGTCAAACCCAGTGCCTCAGTTGCAGACTGTCCAGGAACAAGCGGAAGCTTGAGGACGTAGTCACAAAGGACTGTTACCTGATGCTGCATATTGTAGTTATGGAATGTGAAGTCTGCGGGGTTATGCCCGTCTCCACCTGGATGCTGTAGATAAGCAAAAGGAGCTACACCAATAGCGTAATCGGCAGGCTCCCAGGCAATACCCTGGCGTCCCATAAAGTGCAGACTTGAACCATCGATACCTGACAGGGTGCGAGTTACTGCAGTAGTAACAGCCTCACCAGTTGTAATATCAATAGTGCCAGCAGCAACATCGTTAGCCGTATAGGCAACAGTTGTTGAAGCAGCAACACCATCGGCATACTGACCTGGCATTACAAATCCGTCTTGGTCTAGGGCAACAATCTTGCCTGGCATTACTACGATCCAGTTCTCGAAATGCTTGTCCCAGAATTGAACGGGAAGCCACTTAGCGGGCTGGAACTCGAAAGAGGGCCGCTCGCCTTCACAATGCTCTATATCCGGAATTGCGTTTCCGACATGATCCCATGGCTTGTGATTGCCAGAGTACTGACCTGCTGAATTAAAAGTCATCTAGGTTCCTCCTGTTAGGACTTATCATCCTGAATTGCATTAAAAGGGTTGTCTCGTGGAATCCAACCTTGGTTCTTTGCGTGTGCTAGAAACTGTTCTGCTCGATCCACTGAACGAAATCTTTCTTCAATATACTTGTCTCGAACATTTCTAACCATATTGATGTCGTATTTCTTTGTTTCACCAGTTGGCCCACCGGTGTTATTGATAACTAGTGTTGGGTCATCAATAACCGCATCTACACTTCCCACCAGACCAGATTTGATTTTCGCACTAATTTCAAGACAGTCAACCTTGTCGGTGTAATCTTTCAAGATTACTTCGCATTCATCTAGTGTCTTAGCACTAAATTCATCAGTGAATACGGCGGCTTCTACTGTCTCACCAGATAACTTGCGATAATCCATAATTCTTGCAAGCTTCTGATTCTTCAGGTCCTCTACAGAAGAAGCAAGCGAATCGTTCAGATTTTCGATGTCAGACTGAAGATCAGCAATCTGCTTTTGAGCATCGGCGAGTTTAGCCTCAGTCTCAGCGTCAGTTACTACCTCTTCCTTAACATCTGTTCCCCGCTCAGTCATAGCACTGCGAAGACCAGCTAACATCTGAACCAGCTCGTCATCCACATAGGCATCAAAATAATCCAGGTTAAACTGACCAGGGTCAACTTCATCATTCTTAGATTCGCTCCCACAGCCAAGTCTCTTGCCCTTGCGCTCTACACAAGCAAGGATGCGACTCTTATCGCCCTCGCCCTTATATCGTCCTATAAGGCGCTTAGCAGCGGTGTAGTGAGCACAGTCTGGAACCGGGAAGCTTCTATCAGGGCCACAGAATGTAGAACCAGAAAGAGCCTTACGCTTCTCGGATGAAAGCTTGGCATCTAGTACCATTTCAGAAAGAATGGCGCGCTCTTCATCAGTGGTGGCATCTTCAACTACACCAAATAGGTATTCAGCATATTGCCTTCCCTCTACCTCGTCCTCGCCAACTATTTCAGCATAGGAGTCGCCAAAGAAGTCTTTTACAAGATCAGATTCGACTACTGGAGGAGTCTCCTTGAATAGTTCATCAGCAGTAGAGAAGAATACATTCTCTCCATCTGCTTCCTTGTCCAAGAGAATATTTTGTGCCTGGACATGATCGAGAACCTTCTGAGCCATAATCTTGGCCTCAGGATCTTCTAGCTTATCATTTCTCTTTTGAAGCAGAGAAACTGCGTCCTCTAATGTGATTACCAACATTGACTTCTCCTCCTCGGAAAAACTATCGCAAATCAAAATTGCTTCGCGTGGCTTACTTTCGTCAGCATCCAGCTCAACATAATCCATAACTCCATCGCGATTGATTCCTATTACTCGAGATAGTGTGTCTGCGGGCTTATTAACAAATGAATATTCGTCATAAACAAACTGGCCGGCGATTAGCACACACTTCTTGCCATCGAACTCATCATACGATCTACCAGGGCGATGCTCACATGGCCCCTCTTCTCCTGCCCAATCCTGCTTACAAAGAGAGCAAACAGCACTATCAGTTGAAGCACCAACAGATCCTGTCATATAGCGCCCATCAAGAATCTTCTGGATAGCATCGGGGTCTGTGATGTCTACAACAATCTCAATATATCCAAGTCCTGGATAGTTAGGATCATCCGCGAGGGCGTCATTAATAAAGTGATCACATGCTACATTAATAGACTCCTTACGAGTTAACTTACCATCAACGAAGGCATCTAGCAGACTATCGCTGATAACCTTTACCTCATCCGCCACCTTCCCATTATAGGAATCACGAAATCCATTTGATATATCTACATATCGGGAGTCACAAACTCTGCCAATAGCGTCTTCATGATCGTCGTGATGGACCAGGATAGGTTTTGGGTATTGCTCAGTCCAAGAGGCAGTACTTGCTCTCATTCGATCTGGAAGATAAAAACTGTTATTACGAGTTACCCTACCAGAGTGAGTCGCAGCAATAGTTACTCTCAGACCTGGACCAGTAGTAGGCTGAGCCTGAAAGAAGTCCTTGACCTCATCAGAGACCTGTGGGGTAAACGCAATATTATCAAAGAATCGAACAAAGTTAGCCATTTGTATTATGCTCCTATTTTTTAGTCTTTATGACCTTCATTGTGCATTTGCAACCTGGATGAAGTGGAACAACACTACCTATATCTAAATAAGCCACATCCATTATTCTACTTGCGGCTGCCTTGCATCTATCACAAGCATCTCTTTCGGCTTCAATAACAACTGTCGTCTCTTCTGTAAACCGTAATCCTATAATGCGACCGAAGTTGTATGCTTTGCGAATCTCTACGTCATAAATAAAATCAGCGCGGTATTTTGTTGCGTCAAAGGCTATGTGAGTTTCAGCGGTCAGAAACCGTTGCACTTCCTGGAGTTTAACACCTGCAGCTCCAGCGTCAATGCGGCGTCTAATTAGTTGAATAGTTTGGGTTGCCAATCTTTCGACAACCCGGCTGATTCGATCAGCAACTACCTTGCGAGCATTTGAAAGTATTTCAATAGCTTCCCCTGCTCTTACTCCAGTCTGATCATTAAATCCCTTAATTAACTCAGCGGATGCTTGGGAGATTAGTTTGTTAGAGGTATGGGCGGCCCAAGTCCGTGCATGAGAGAGAAGCAGATCGGTAGTGAAGACTTGCCTCTCTTCGAATCCACGCAACACACGCTCAGTTGTTTCTTGCTCAAACTGACTAAATGCAGAAGCAAGATAGTGATCTTTCTTTGCCACCTTGGGTGCCGGACGAGCCTTCATTACAGCAATCTTAGTCTTGCGATCTTCTTCTGCCTCTACAGCAGTTGACTTATCCTTCTCAGACTGCGCCTTAGAAACCTGCTCTCCAGTGAGGGCCGTAGATCTACTCTCTGCCGCCTGCTGGGCAGCGAGGCTATATGGCTCATCTACTGCCTGGATCAGTTTGCTTGGCTCATCAAACAACTTCCAATAGGTATTATGCCACTCTGGATATTTGGTTGGGTCTTGATCGTGTGGATCTTCAGGAACCTGGATTGGGTCCTTACCAAACTCTGCCCTTAGCTCATCCCATGTAATAGCATTAGCCTCAAACATCTCTGCGGCATGCTTCTCAAGCTCCATCTTGTTTTGAATATCTATTTCTTTAAACTTAAGATGAACAAGGTTCTTCTCTTCTAGGACAGACTTGCCAAAGGTTGATTCTAGCAACAGTTCAGCAACAACAAGCTGGTCCCACTGGACCTCTAAGCAATCCTGTATTTCCTTTACAGTATCAACAAGAGCGCGCGACATCGTCTGTGCGGTCGCCCGGTTGGTTGTGTCACCATCACCCATGTCTACCTGAGAAACACCCAGACCAGCAAACACACGCTTCTTGAAGTGATCTAAATAACCCTCAGCACGGATAGCTCGGCCCTCTGCTCCAACAGCAGTAATCTCATGTCGCTCTGGAGTAACGATACCACCCTCAAGAGGCATGATACGAAGCTGTTGCTTAACCTCATCAACCTCTCGTGTTCCACGCTCTGTCATTCCAGCAGGATGAGTTTCTGTTCCTACCTTATATTGGAAGAGGGGAAAGAGATGCTGGTATAACAGCATCTCGATATTCTCTTCAATCTGTCGAAGAGCGCGAATATCATCGATGACTGGAACGAGCGTAGGGATACCAAATAGGAAACCCTCTCTCTTGTATAGGGTGAAGTGCAGAACATTATCTGTAGCGAAATCTTTGTAGCGACCATCGGGTAGCTGTTGTCTCCAAGATCTTATCTTGCCACTATCCTTATCCAGATCAGGAAACATCGTTTCTGGAGCAGCAGTAAAATAGCCAGCAATAGGCTTGTACTGCTTACCATTAGCATCTGTTCTTACACGACCACCAGAAGCTTTTGGATCGCGGACCTTGATTAAAAACGCATTTGAGGTTCTAATAAGACTATGGGCTACGCTCTTCAATAGAGCGAGTGACGGAGTTCCTGTAGCACGAGCAATCTGTGCCATGCGGACTTTTATATACTCTAGGGTTTCTTTGTTGGGTCCAGAATATCCAACACCCTCCTTAAACATCAGGCCCATCTTCTTCTTAAAGGCCTGGCTTACAAAACTATCTGTATCCTCAATAACACCAATCTCTATTAGGTCATACTCTGGAGCGGAGAAGGTTCCTCTACCACCAGCATAGGACTGTGCGTATTTAAGGACAGTGGGCTTAATGGGAGGGATTTCAGATACAGGGCGACTAGGCTCTACTGCATTGATAAGCACTTTATCTTGGGCCACATTACGAGCCCTGCGTATTTCAAAGCCAAAAAGTCTCATTATGATTGGTTAAGCTCTGCTATCCACTGAACAACCTTATCTGCCTCACTTGCTGAAGTGTTAAATCTGCAAGGAGTTACAATCTGGATAGGCTCTGCGAGCGCCTTTCTGATATTTTCCGTAGTCTGTAAAACAGACGAGTCTAACAAGTCATCCCCTTCAAATTGAAACACATTTCCACTGTTTGACAAGATTGCGGTATCTGTGCCCAGTGTCTTCTCATCGACGTGGATCTCACCATCATCTCCCACCCACATATTGAATGCAGAGTTGGGATTAAGGAAATTATTAAAGAAAGAGTCGATCTGTGAGTTAGTTGGAGTTTTATTCTCTGAGCATACAGCGTCCCCTGTGGCCAGGGCTGTAACAATCGCCACGATGAAAGAGATGAAGCGAACGATGTTTAACTTACGGAGAGAGAGCCTGAGATAGCTTCCGTCACCCAAGCCAAACTCGGCCATCATTGCTTTAATTTCAGCAATATAGAAATCCAGACGAGCCTTTAAAGTAGAAATAGCCTCTTGGATTAACTCAGTAAGCTGACTAAGGCTATCCTTTACCCCAGAACTGAAGTCGTTCATCTCTTTCCGCATCTCTTTCAGCTCTTCTTTAATATCTTCTACAGCATCTTTGCCACCTGTCTGCACTTTAATCTTTGAGCCATCTACTGAAATCTCAAAGTTTAATGCCGATATCTGCTGTTCGAATGCATCTACTACACATTCAAGAGGATTGGTAACTAGAGAAATAAACTGATCCAGAAGAGATGTGATTGCAACAAATATAGGTGCAAATATTGGTGCAATCAACTGAGCCAGTATGTCGATAAGTCCATCTAGCTCTGGAACATCCAATAAAAAGAGTGCCATGAGTGCTACAATAAGCTTTTGCAGGTCTGCTGGACACATAAAACTCAACATGTCTATAAGATCGCAAATGTTCTGGTAGGAAGAAATGTTCTTCAGTAGATCTATGACACTCATCAAGCTATCAAGCTTGTTTTTTAGGTCCATCTCTAGAGCACTTAGTAGATCGGCAGAGGGATTTAACTCTAGAAAGGCCTCAAGACGTAGACCACATGGAATACAGTTCTTGATTGCATCCATCATTGTGTTGCCAAAGGTGCTTCCAAGGGTAGATGTATCTGTGGAACCAAGCTTTAGCCCTTGCAAGAAAGTATCTAACTGACTAGAGGCTCCTCCACTACTTGCTCCTGGAGAAATACCAGCCTCAGCAGAAAGAGTCGTAGCCTGAGTAGTGAAAGCTTTCGCAGAATCCTCTGGAGATCGCAAATAGCCACTCATTGCTATCTCAGCAGCCTTACTAAAAGATAGATTGTTTTCCAGTTGCCTATTAAGAGTTGCGAAAACAGCGGCTTCGGTGGGGGTAGCATGGGCGGCGCGCTCGTAAGTTCTAGCAATAATAGCGCAATCTTGCATATCTGTGCCAAGATTAATCTTTTCAGGATCAACCTTTGAGATATCTATAGTTGCTGTCCTAAGATCAATGACTTCGGCCATAACTACTCCTATGAGTGAGGCTTTGTTTTCTCGTGAGTAGCAACCTCACCCTTAGCCGCTGCAGTAACTAGCCCCTCCATCTTCTTGAATAGAGCCAAAACTGCGTTCTCCTGAAACTTTTTCAAATCAACAGGCTTCATAGCTGCTGGATTGTTAATCTCAGCTCGTAAACTACCTGGCAGAGAACCAAGACCACCCAGATTTGTTGTATATGGGTCTGCCTTAGCTGCCTTTATATCAGCACTGGTAATCTGTGGAGGAGTCGGCGCCTGCTTTGCCATACACTTTAGAGCCTCTTTATACATGTCATAAGTGATTTTATCCGAGGACTTGCTCGGAAACTTGCGCTTTATTGCTGCGATTGCCGAGGCGTCTACAGAGGAGTCAAGTACTATATCTAATCCACCAGAAGACTTCACTCTTTGGTCTACTCTTTGAGACACAAGAGCAGTTAGCTCCTGAACTCGCTTGTATCCGTTAACGAGAGCGGTCACTCTGTTGCGAGCATCATTAAGAGTAGTATCTTCCGCGATTACCCTATCATCGTCTAAGAACTCATCCGGCGGCTGAACCCATTCAATCTTAGGCTTATAGGTTAGAATGTAGTCTTCCTCTTGGAAGTCATTCCCCACATCTCCAGGTAGAGCTATATCTGTTTCTTTCTTGCGTCCCATTAGGTGCCCACCAAGATTTCAGTTGCTGTTAGGCGCAATACGATATCCTTAATATTGTCCACCAGCTGGTTCGGGGGGATTTCCACCCTAACCCAGAAAGACAAATAAGTAGCACTATCTCCCATTGAAGTGCTACCCAAATCAGAGCTGAGGATCAACGTGTTCCCTGCAGCTACATCGGGCCACTCTTCTTCAACAGGTGCGATATCCTTTTCTACCATCTTCCAGTTCCATCCAGATTTAGCATTAGTGACCCTGGATGGACTCTCACTATCAACGGCCACTATTTGAATATCCTCATAATATCTTGTAGGATCATCATTTCTTACATAGAGCCGCCGAACAATATTACCCCCAAGCTCCCCATTGAAACTTACTGTAAAAGGACGATAGAAGGTATCGTCACTAGATAGCGCGGCAGTTGGCTTTGGTTCACTGTATATTGCTATTCCCATTAGAACTTCTTCCTTGTCGGCCTAGCTGGTCTACCCCCAGCCTCACGGCGTTGGGCCTGTTGAATCATCTGATGGATCGTCTTACTCGGAGGACGGGGATCATCTCTACTCCACCCTGGAAAACTCCAGAGACCTAACTGGGCCCCTTGTCCAGTATTTGCTCCTGGGAGACCTGCGCTAGGTAGGTTCTCTATTGGTTTAGTAAAATCCGCGCGGCCCCTCATTGGCTTATGCTTCTCTGGATCGTCAAAATCAGACTGTGGGCGAAATGGTCGATTGGCCTCTGTTGCTTCATTAAGCCCCAGATTACCAGTAATGGCAATACCTGTGTCAAACTTAGGTTTACCAAGATCTGTCTTTTCTAGAGTAAATGCTACTAGAGCTAAGTTTACCGCATCTAGCATGTGATCACCAGCTGCTTCATTCTGCTGTTCATAAACAGGAAGACCTGAGGTTGATACACGCTTAATAATATACCCTTGTAGTGCTGCTGTATACTTTTCATCAGAACGCGGATACTTCATTCTGCATTGCTCAAATCGTCTAACTGAATTTTCAACCAAGAAGGGCTTGGCCGATTTCTTCATAGGTTCTTTTGTAAAAGGATCATATGTCTCGATAGAACTACCAAAATCATAGGCCTTTAGAATAGTGGGTAGGCGGCCGTCTGCCTGATTGCTTCCATGCTCGCCTCTTGCGCTATGCCCAAACATGTTCAAAACCTCTGTTTGAGTCGCGCCGTATCCCCTATCAACATAGATAGAAAATGGATTCCATGCACGGTTAGCATTAATGACAGCTTCAATACCTGTAAGCTGTGTATATGATGCTCTAGTGATAACCTTCTGTTCTACAATATAGAAGGTGCCCTCTCTAGCATTGAGTCCGACAACAGCCAAGCAGATACCAATACGCGCATCATTCCAGTCTACACCCATTGCGTAGGTCCAGTTAGGTTCAGGTTTGCAACTGGCATACTCATAATCTGCCTGTGCTATCTCTACATACTTCGTCTGATAGACGCCCTCTTCCAACTCACCGAACTCAGCCTCAATCTCATGCTTATACCCATCTTCGGTTAGCGCATTTCTGTAATCTGCCTCAAGGACAGCATTCCAGTTGGGGTTAACATACGAAGAATAGTGGAACTCTCTATAGTTCTTGAAGTGGCAAATCTTGTAGAACTTCTCTCTTCGACCTGTAGGTGTGGACGACATCCACACTGTTGCATCAGGGAAGTTGGTAATAATGGCGATAGAAGCATCAATGTCTGCAGAGGACAACATGTCCGCCTCGTCAAAGACTAGCATCTGAGCTGACTGACCTCTAGCAGCACCAGCATCTTGGCCAGAACGAGTGCCTGCCGTAAATCCTCTAACAGCTGACCCATTCTTAAGTTGCATTGTATAGTTTGGAGCCTTAACATACCTGTCTCTTGAGTTATAGAGCATTGGATTAGATCTGATAAGAATATCTAATCTACTGAAGATAAGATCGATTTGGGATTGATAGGGCGCGATTACGATGATGTTAAAGTTCTCGTGTGTATACATCCGATGTAACATCGCGATACATAAGCACTCTGTCTTGCCTGACTGTCTTCCGATCCTAAAGATCTTGCGGCGAGAGGTGCATCTTAACATCTCTGCCTGGTATGGACGATGGAAAATAGACTTACCTATTGAGGCTTGATACTCGTTATAGGCAGGTAGATTACCAAGAGAGTGATCTTGTTCTTTTCTTTCCCAAATCGAACCATCTGGATC
>Ga0307380_10006509_pt1 | contig 15339 bp, 7 predicted proteins | sample UN3MG_FD_202239 | JGI IMG/M metagenome (GOLD analysis project Ga0307380, IMG submission 202239) | Soil microbial communities from Risofladan, Vaasa, Finland - UN-3 | ecosystem: Environmental > Terrestrial > Soil > Coastal area > Acid sulfate soil | place: Finland: Risofladan, Vaasa | collected...
CCCATGGCGTCGTTCCACCCAGTTTTATGATCCCTCCCCACACGTCCCTGATTGACGAAAAGGCCTCATCGTAAAGGTTTATGCGCGCCATTGCCTGAAGGATAAACAACTGGCAAAAGGGATCGAACGACAAGCGAGTCACCCGGTCGAGGAATTCCTTTTCGGCGATCGCCTTCCGTTCATCGTCGTTCAACAGTCCCGAAGCGGCCACCTCCGCAAGCGCAAGCAGTCCGAACTGGGAGTGCCAGTCGCGGTTCTTGCGCAGCTCCGCCATTTTCGCCTCGGCGTAACCGTTGTATTTGGCTTGCAGGTCGGCACGCCCGTAAGCGCCCATAGCTGCCGCAAAATCACTCCACATCCGAATCAAGAGCATTTTATAGGCGTTCTGCGCTTCCTGCGCTTCCGGCGAGGCGGCCCTGTACCAGATTTCAAATCCAGCGCATAAGCGTTCGTCCCAACCGAAGAAGCGGAGGGCGGGGTTCGTTCCATAGACCTTGTATGCATGATCGAGGATCGCGCAGGTGGAGTTGATATGCTTCTCCATCATCGCGGCATCCCCAGTGTAGTGATAGTAATCGAGCAGTCCGATTACCCAATAGAGCGAGTAAGCGATGATGCCATTGTTGCCACCGGCCGTGAGGTCGATGTTCGCCTTGACAAAATCGGAGTTCCCGAAGGCGACGAGTCCCGCAGCCTGCGATGCCGGTGCGTCACCCACCCACGGTATTCTGTCGCCTCGTTCCAACAATATCGAGCTGAAATAGTCTGAGACCAGGCAAATCTTCACCCCGTATGCGCACATATACCATGCCTTGGTCAACATGGGGTCGCTGCAGGAAAAGCGGCCGTCATAGTTGGTGGGCTTGACCTGACACACGGCCCGGACGCCCGTGATACGCCACGGCTTGGCGGGCGCCTTCACGTGAATCCATGCGAAGCGCACCCCTTCGTAAAGCTCGGCGTTGAGTTCAAGCCGGTAGGTATTGCCATGCTTGACCGGGGCTTTCGTTTTCCCCGGGCCGGGCTGGTTGTACTCACTGATGCTCATCTCGACATCGCCCGGGCAATCCGGGCTGTCGAACTCCAGCCAGGCCGCGCTTTCCCGCCCGAAATCCATCCTGATTGAACCCGGCCCGTTGACCGTGACATTCGGATGATCTGTCGTCAGCGAACCCAGGTTGTCGAAGGATGTGGCGGTATCGCTTGAAACAGCGATGGGCTTCAGCAGATAGATCTCGAGTCCATCGGTGGCCTTTGGCCTGGGCCAGCGGTAGGCAACCAGGGGATCGGGCGATTCCGGCACCGCCGGTCCGCTGAAACTTCCGGTGCTGACATAAGGATAAGGCTCGGTAATCGGTGAGGTCCCCCAGACGGGCTTAGCTGAAACAGCAACCGGAAAAGTCAGCGCATACGTCTTCCCGGCTGGCCCACAACCGGTCATCAACGTCTTGCCGCCACTGAGCACCGTGACTTTCTGCTGATCGCCGGCGCGCTCGACCACCAGATCCCAAGACTGGCCGAAGGCCCGCAGGTCACGCAACGCCATCCGCGGCCAGTCCTTGGGCAGCCACGGCGTGCATTCGAAGGAATCAAGACCGGTGGGCACGATGCCGAACATGCCCTCGGTGAACACGCGCGGATAGAGAGAGCCCGGGCAGAGCATGTCAATGGCGTCTTCATCCGGGTAGGGTCCCTTGGCCCCGAAGATCTGGGCCTGAACTACGCGCCGGGTAATATCCAGTGCGTCCTCGGTGTGTCCGGCTTTGAACAACACCCGCAGAGCGTAGTAGGTCTCGCGACCCCATTCGGTCGGCCGGGTGGACTCCGCCAGGATGTCGGCGCCCGCCTGCCGTTGGGGCCAGAGCTTGTCTGACATCAGCGCGGCCACGGTGGCCTCCTGCCTTTCGGTAATGCCCATCGCCAGCGGCAGCAATATCCATCCACGCAGGGTGGTGTTCTCCTTGTAGTAGCGATAGGTCTTGAACCCTTCGACTTCCGCACCGAAATAGGATTCGATGGCCTTGCGCAGGGCCTCCGCCCGCCGGTCGAAATCCGCCGCCGGCTTGCCCAGCGATTGCGCCAGACGGGCCGCGAGACGATAGCCACCATAGGCAAGTGACGAAGTGCTCAGGTTGGCCTTTCCGGTCGGGTAGCGACCTTCCATCTCATCGCTCTCCGAAGCGACGATGCCATCGGCGGTGGTGTGTTTGAGCACCGACGCGGCGCACCTCTCGATCAACGGCCACATTTCCTCCGCCGCCGCCTTATCGCCTTGGAAGAGGAGGAATTTGGACAGGCCATACAGGATCATCGCGTCGTCCCCCCGCTCCCATTGGCCCACCTGCAAGGTCGGTTGCCAGAAGCAACCGGGGATGGCATCGCCGCCATGCTCCCGGCCATAGTCCAACCAGACGCGATACATGTTCATGCTCGCCTTGTTCAATTCCGCATCACCAAAAAACGGAAACAGCGGACTGGAGTATTCCACCGGATCATTCGCCCAAATGCCGGGCGAATAGGTCAGGCTGCCATTGTGGGTGATCACGCCCTTGATCGTCTCGATCGGACATTCCAGCACGTGCAGCTTCTGCAGGGCGAAGGCATGGTCGAGCAGTGGCTCGGGCGTTTCCAGCCGGCCTGGCCCGCGCCAGGCCGCCTCGGCCAGGGCCTGGCGCGCGCCACGCTCGGCCGCCACGTTCACCGCCGGTTCAGGCTCAGCCGCCAACCCGGCTTGTACGCAGGTGGAGAATGACAACACGCCTTCGGCTTTCACCTCAGCGGTTTTCACCTCCGGGCAGCTCCAGACGATGGCAATATCCTCCCCCACGGGCTTTACTGTGCGGGCGGGCGCAACCGTCACGGCAACTCGTTTGCCCGTGGTATTTCGCACCTGCCACGCTTCAATCACCAAGGCCTTGGTCATCGAAGGATAGACGGTGCGCGTGACGACCACACCCCCGGCTTCGGGATAGGTCAAGGTCAACATTCCGTCGAACGTGACCGAGGACGGGAGCACGCTCTTCCAGGGCTGATCATTGACGCGCACCTCAGGAGTTGATTCGCGCCCGGCCACGAACAGGACCTGCTTCTTTTCGACTTCTTTCTGCAGGTTGAAGAACCGGGCGGTATAGGAGAATCCGTTCGTGCGATCAGATTGAACCTGCATGACCACCTTCCGTCCCTGCATGCACAGCACCAGCGGCTCCTTGCCGCCGCAGGCATGTGTGATTCGACCCGTCTGATCCCGGACCCAGAAATCCGCCGGAGCCGGAACTGGAGTCACTGGATCATCCGCTCTGACGGGGAATGCGGTCAGTAACAGGGTGATGGTGAGTATGCTGATTTGAGCAATATTTGTTTTCATTTTCATCTGTTTTAACATCCTGATATTCATAAAACGTCAACACCTGTATTCCGCCTTCTCGGTTTGACCCTGCGAGGTCTCTAGTTGCCGGATTCCAATAGAATCTCCGCACCGACAAGGATACGAACGGGACCGGCAACACCCGAGGGAGCAGGGCTGGCGGGCCCCAGGCGTTTTGCGGTTGTTCCCGTCACGAATACTTCAAGAGTGTTTTCGCCTTCACGGATGGCCTCGGTAACATCCAGCCGGTAAGGCGCACACCAGAGCGTGTCAAACGACTTTCCATTCAAGACCACCCGCGCCATATTCACAACCGATCCAAGGTCCAACATGATGCGCGCTTTCTGATCGGCCGGACCAGGCTTCTTGAAGTCGAAGGAAACCCGCGACTGAGCAGTCCCGGCCACCCCCTCCAGAAATGTCGTCTGCCATCCTTCGGAAAGCACCAGTGGCGGCGGCAAGTCAATTCCACCGACACGGGACTCTTTCTTGTCGGCAAGCGTGACGTCATAAGCCATATTCTGCCACGTGATGAGCTTGACTCGATTCTTGTCCGAAAGCACCGAAGCGCCCGGCACGGCAGATTCTGTTTCACGGGCAGGCTTGAGTGCAGCCACATGTGCCCGGCTCGTCTTGGAGAACACGACAAACCGCGACTCTGCCGGCTCCAGGGTCATCGGCACACGCACACCTGCCCCTTCAGCCGAGAACAGGCCACAGGGTGTTACCGATCCATTGATCGGATTCCAAAAGGCCGGCTGTAACCCGCTGTCCACCCTGAATACCGGCGCAACCTGTTTCCTGGAATTCTCCTGATTCGTCACAAAGTAGATATCACCATCCGCAGTCTGGCGGTGAATCCAGAGCAGCCCGCCGCCATCGCCAAAGTCCGGATTACACTCCAGCGTTTTCAGGACCTCATCAAGGCTGCCCTTGGTAAACACACGGCCCTTTCCGGTATCCTCATCTTTGCCGCTCCACAGACTTCCCGCCAGTTCTTGAACCCGTTTGTCACAGGCCGGATAGTTCTCGAGGCTCGGCGAACGTTCCGGTGCGGCGCCATAAATCGCGCCTCCTTCCGCAACCAGCGTTTTCAGTTTTTCCAGCGTTTCGGGACGCATGGTCTCTCCCGGGGGCAATACCAGCAACCTATACGACAAACCATCCGGCAAGGTGAACCGCCCGTCTCTCATGACCATCCGGTTCATGATGACATCGGCATTGACAAAATCATACGCGTAGCCTGTAGGAATAACCGGTTCACGCGAACCAGCCATCATGGGTGCGTCCTCGCCCATGAAATATGCCACATCCGCAACATAACGGCCCTGCTGGAGCAGGTATTGACAGCGTCGCACATAATCAATCCAGCTCTTCGCCTCAAAGAACCACGCGTTCTTCCGGTGCAGCGGCAGGCCGAACCATGGAGTGATGATACCAGGGTCAAAATCGGGCTGATGCACAGATACATGGAAGACATAATGGTTTACTCCTTCGGCAAATATCTGATCGCCCCGGGTCTTGATCTGGGCTGGAGTCAAATTGAAGTCGTTGTGACTCGTGAATGCTTCCGCATAACAAATCTTCTTGCCATAGACATGCACTGCGGACGCCGCCAGGCGGCATTCAAGCGCGCCGAGGCTGTCTTCCAAGCCATACCAGAATTCACCGCCGACCAGATCCGAATATTTTCCATAGAGCAGGGATTCACTCGGGTATCCCCAGTGCCCGTAATTCTCCAGCCACAATTTGAGTCCGTTGCTGTTGGCAACCTCGCGCAAGCCGCCGACATAACTCTCCGCCACTTGATCGGCCACAAGCCGGCGCAGATCCCACAGAAAACGATCGGTCATTTCAGGAGTGCCTACAACCCGCCCCGAAAGAGCCGGCAGGAAAGGTTTGGGATCATAACCGTAACGGATCCTGAAGATTTCTCCGAACCCGTCGGTCCAGTGCTGCGCTCCCATTTCATAGCTGTCTGCCACGCAATATTTGAATGCCTTGCGCTCATTGGCAGGCAAGCGGCGCAGCAGCTCGCCAAGATGTGCTTCGAAATGGGTGGCAATATGCTTTTTGTTCATCTTGTCGCATTCAAGTCCTGTGGCCTCGGGGCTGGCCGGCCCGTTCCTGGTGCCGGTAGGCGTCAGACCCATGCGCTGGATCACCCACTCTCCGTCCGGAACATCCCATGTGAGCGTTCCGTCCGCAGTCATCATGGAACTGATATCCACCACCTGTTCCGGCCGGATCGCCAGTGCAGGCCGTGTCAATCCGGGTTGATCAGGCCATGAATAAAAGTTGACCGGCGGTATGGGGTCCTGGAATGTCTTGCCAAGCTGTTTCTCGACAAAGAACTCTGTTCGCGCCGCCGCGCTGAGATCGAGTTCAGCCAATCCAAACACCTTCAGCTTCCCGGGAAACATCACACGCCAGTAGCGGCCTGATGTTTCCGGAAACACAACACATACCGCCCCAAAAGGCATAAAGCCGACATTTAACGAGGGATTACTCCGATCAATTTTAAAAGTACGCACCTGCCGCCATGTCGAACCATCGTCCGACACTTCCAGACGCGCATCCACATCAATCGCTACAGGTGCGGGTTTTACAGCCAGACTGCGCGCGGTAAAGGCAGTCTTGAAATCCAGCAGGACTGAAACAGGATCGGTTTCGTTGCTGTTCCCTGCAAATTTGCACACGCTCGCCGGATCGCCGTCAATCAGCTTTTCCGGTGCATCGGCTTTTGGACAAGTGATGGACGGTTTACGGGCTGCGGCATTGTCGCCATCCTCGGCAGGACGCGGAAACGCAAGCACCGCCAGGTCCATGTAGGGCTCTGTCGGAACAGGAAGTTTCGCTGAAAACTTGAGGGGGCCCTTCACGACGGTCTCGCTCCGTACAATGTAACGCATCGCCTGCTCAGGTTTTATCCAGGGTCCGCCGGATTGACTCCAGCCGGGTGAATTGAAAACCCCGATGTCCACGCCGGTACGCGCTGCCTCCCTGACAGCGTGGACCATCATGCCCCACCATTCTTCGGACAAAACTTTTATCGACCCCTTGAGCGGCTTCGTCAAACCAATATTGCCGATCAATGCCGATCCGATGCCCACCTTTGACATTGCCTCAAGATCCCTGGTGATTCCTTCCTTACTGATGTTGCCACTCATCCAATACCAGTAACACCACGGACGTGTGCTGTCCGGCGGATTCCGGAAGTTGACCTCCAGATCATCAGCTCTGACGGGGAATGCGGTCAGTAGCAGAGTGATGACGAGTATGCTGATTTGAGCAATCTTTGTTTTCGTTTTCATATAATTAACATCCTGTTCTTTTAAAACGTCAATGCCTGCTTTCCGCTTTCTCGGTCTGACCCTGCTAGGCCGACCCTGCCGGTTAAGCTGAGAGACTTCATATGAATGTTATAACCGTCAAGATTCAGTTTTGCGTTTTCGCCATTAAGGTCCGCAGTCTTGAATCGCAGTGATATATTGCAGCATTCGCCGGGCAGTAACGATCGGTAGTTGTCGCTGTAAAAAGTCGGCAGGACCCTTTCCCCGGAGGTCGCCCGCATCAGGCAGAGCCTGGGCATGAAGGCTATGGTCGTGGACGCATTGCGCAGGGTCGCGTCTATCACCGTCTCGTCCCCGCTCGCCGTGGCCCTGGCTGACAGGTCGAGGTTCACGGGCGGCAGAGAATCCAGGTGGGTGTAATCCAGGTAGGTGGTGCCGTTCCAGTAGAAATTCTCTGATATCACTTCATTCCCGTGCTTCAGCTGCAGCCATATGAAATGGACCGGGGAGAGATCATCCGGTTTCTTCATGGTGAATGCCGTGGTCTTCCCGTTCGCGGCGGCGTCCAGGGCCACAGACTGGAGGGATTTCTGCGTGGAGTCGGAATTGATGACCTTGGCGATGGCGGTCAACCCTGTGCGGTCGGTCAGGGTGGCATTGATCACACTGACGGTCCAATTGCGCAGATCCCATTGGATGTGGAGTGGTTCACAGGCCTTCTTGTTGCCGAAATAGGTGCCATCGACGCCGTAATAATAATCGTAGGTGCTCCAGTTGAGGTTGGCCCAGGCCGATTTACTCATCCACAGCAAAACGCCACCGCATCTGTTCCACATGGAGTTGGCCGCCCCTTCCATGATGGCCCGGTTGTTCTCATAGTTCAGGGCTGCCGCCTTCGCGCAGAACTGCTCGATGTTCTTCGAAGGTCCATATTGGGTGTTGATCTTCGCGAGGTATTTGTCGCCGTCGGTGTTGAAGGCATTGATCTGGTGGTAGGACCACATCCCGGTGCCGTTGATGGGCCACAGATCGGCGGCGGGCATCATGGCGCGCATGCTCTCGACGCTCAGCACATGCGGCAGGCCTATCTCCGAATACAGGCCGAGCCTCGCTGTATAATTCCAGTACCAAACCGGGTCCTGCACCGACCAGGGACCGGAATAGTTATGGATGGGGAGGTGCGCCGAGTGGTTGACGAAGAGCATGTCAGGATGGAGCTCCTCCATATGGGTCTTGAACAGAGCTATGCCATCCGGTGGACTGGGCTGTTCGTTGTTGCCGACGTGAATCACGACGCTGGGGTGCGTGCGTACCCGTTTCAGCATGTCGCGTATGCCTTCGATGGACTCGGGATTGCGGATACCTCCGTAGCCCCACATGTTGTGCTCGGTATATGATTCGCCGCCGAGCCCATTCCACTCGCACCAGGTCAGAATCCCATAGCGGTCATTGGCTTCGAAGGCCTGCCTGAACGGCACCTGCCCCTTCCAGAAACGGATCATGGTGAATCCCAGTTCCTTGTGGAACCTGGCGTCGATGTCGGCCTTGACCGCGTCAAACCGCATGAAGAGATCAGGACTCATCCAGTTGCCGCCCCGGCAGAAAATGGGGACTCCGTTGACCAGTATCTTCAGGTTGCTGGGCTCACCGCTGGTGTCGTAGGTGACTTCGCGGATTCCGAATGTCAGGGTCTTGCTGTCAGATATCGATGCGTCCTTCATCTGGACGGCCAGGTTCAAGGTATACAGGTCGGGGTCGCCGTAGCCGTTCGGCCACCATAATTTCGGAGCGTCGATGGAGAGGACGGGGTGCGACTCCGGGGTGAAGGCGATGGCCCTCCGCTCGTTGGGGGCAAGGTTCACCTGCTGCTGGAAAGCGATGGCGCCTATCGTGCCTTTTACGATTCCGCTCTGGGGCGTTGCGGTAAGATTCTGCAGCTCCGTCCTGATGGTGAGTTTCGCGGGCGAAGTCGCGGGCAGCGGCAGGTCTGACGAGACGAACGGATCGACGATGCGGATGTTGCCCGTGCTGGTCAGATACACCTCGGCATAGATGCCATTCCCGTCGCCCGGTATGGCCGGATGGCATTCATTCCCCTGGATGTTGTGGCCGGAAAAGCCCTGCCCCTTGTCGGTGTCGGCATTATCGGACGAGGAAGTGCCCTTACGGATGATTACGGCCAGACCATTTTTCCCATCAGCAGTCACGCAGGACGTGATGTCAAATTTTCCACGAGTCCAGACCCCGTTGATCACGCCGACCTTCGTACCGTTCACGAAGACGATGGCGTTTCTGGATATCCCCTCGAAATTGAGCCAGATCCTGCGCCCAGAGCAGGAGGCCGGAACCTGGAACTGGGTCCTGTAGACATAGTCGGTATTTACGAAGCGTGCCCGGATGATGTCCATGTTCTTCCCGTAATTCGGATCGGGAAAGGTGCCGTTGCTTACCATGCAGGCGAGGATGGTTCCTGGCACCGTGGCCTGCATCCATCCGGCCGGGACAAACGCCGCTTTCGAAACAGTGGTCCCGGCGGTATTGATATCTGAGTAATTGAGGGAAGGGATGTCACGCAACTGCCAGCCGCTGTGGAGCAGTACTCCATTGTCTTCCGGTGAATCCCAGGGCGTTGGGGACGGAGCCGAATCGGCGGCAAAGGCCCAATGGACGGAGCAGATAAACAGCAATAATGATGACATGTAACGCATTCGTTCCGCCTTTCGGTAATATCCTGTTTTCAGTTGTGTTCTCAGCCTGCGAGCAGTTTTCTTCATGCGCTCTCCTTGACTTGCTTCTTGATAAATATGTAACTGTTCACGGGTATTTTGAGCGTATTGAGCAACACACTCAATGTCAAAATGTCCATTTTTTATTCACTAATGGTTATTAAGGCTTAATCAAGGCGGCATGTCAATATTTTTCTCAAGCAAATCTCCAAAAGGTTTGAAACTCAGCCGGCTTTTTTGTTGTTTTCGATCACGAATGTGATAATATGGTTCATTCCTCTTGCGATTATGTACCACAAAAAAATAATCATTAAAATATAACTGGAGTTTTGCATAATTGGCATTAAACACACAAGGAGATAAAATGACTACACTCCCTATAATCAAACAGCCGATTCATAAGGCCCATCTACCCTTCCTGATGTATATATCCATAACTTCCGCGTTGGGAGGTTTTTTGTGGGGTTTTGACGCAATCGTCATATCAGGCACAATAGATACGGTAAAAGCACAATTTACACTTTCATCGTTTACAGAGGGTTTATTCGTCAGTTCTGGTCTGGCAGGGGCTGTGATGGGATCTGCCCTGGCAGGCTGGCTAAGCGACCGGTTCGGCCGCAGCCGAAATCTTATACTCGCTGCCGCATTGCTGCTTATCTCGGCATTTGGCAGTGGTTTTTCAAGTTCCATCTGGCAGCTTATTATCTCAAGATGGATCGGCGGGCTGGGTGTAGGCATCTCAGCTATGGTCTGCCCACTTTATATTTCTGAAATATCCCCTGCACATTTAAGAGGACGACTGGTTACGGTGTTTCAATTTGCGATAACTATAGGAATTATGGTTGCCTTGTTAAATAATGTCGCTCTCCATCGTTTCGCACAATACATGACCGAACGTGTACATGAAGATACTTTCTTGAAATGGTTTCTTGTGGATGAGACATGGCGCGCGATGTTTGCAACCGAACTTATTCCGGGGGTTATATTTCTTGGGTTGGTATTGACACTTCCTGAAAGCCCCAGATGGCTTATCAAATCGGGTAAAAAGGAACCCGCCAATAAAATATTGAAGCGCATTTTCATTCAAGGCGCCGAACAGGAGTATATGGAAATACAGCAAACAATCGCCCAGGAAGATGCTTCAAGGAAGCGTTTTATTGATGTGTTTGCACCTCGTTACCGCAAGATTCTATTAGTTGCTGTTGCCCTTGCGATCTTTTCCCAGTTCAGCGGAATTAATGTGGTGTTTTATTATGGTAAGTCATTATTAAAAGATGCCGGCCTCAAACCAGACAGCGCGTTAAGCGGCGCAGCGGTCATCGGTTTTTTCAACATGATCTTCACAATCATTGCAATGTGGCTGGTCGATAAAATTGGACGATGCAAGCTGATGCAGATCGGCACGATCGGAGCCATTGTATGCCTGGTGGCTATTGGAGCCATGTTTTCAGGGTCAAGCACTATTCTGATCATTTTCATGTGCGGTTTTGTGGCCTGTTTTGCCTTTTCACTGGGCCCGATTAAATTCATATTCGCCTCCGAGATATTTCCGACAAATATCCGCTCTCATGCCATGTCGATCGTTGTACTTTCGATGTGGCTTGTTGACACGTTGGTAGGACAATTCTTCCCCTTACTTCGTGACAGCGTCGGAGCCTCTGCGACATTTTTCATTTTTGCAGGAATCCTGGTCCCGCAGATTTTTATCGTATGGAAGGTGATGCCCGAAACTGCTGGAAAATCATTGGAAGAGATCGAATCCTGGTATAATTGATTTATTTAAAGGAAACTAAAATATTTATTGATTGGGCTGCCCCTGTTTTACATACCAATTGTTATGAGAGTATTTCACACGTATTCTCCTTGCTCAAGACACATCGCCGCGAACGCATCTGGACCGTACTGGCGACTTGTACCGGCCAGGGCCGAAATGCATTCGATTTTATATGCCAATCTATCCAAGCTTATTTCTCCAATCAACCTTTCCCATCATTATTAGGGCCATAATCCACATTCACACCCCGTGAACGGTTACGAAATATTTTGGAGGTAAGATAGACTCCGATATGTCATAGTAATTTTTGTCATCTAATTTTAAATATTTTTCCAGCCTTATTATAATCCGACGAGTAACATTAAAACCTTGTCCTATCGACCAAACGAAATACAATGTAGTCGCCCCTAAACCAATCAATAAAATACTAATCAGAATCTTCTGTGATAATGTAAAAGATGCTTCACTGATTAACAGCCAAGCCAAACCAAGTCCGAAACCAAGTATCCAGAGGACAAACTGCATACTCCGGTCTCGCATTTTATGCAACGCATCATAACGTTCTTGCAGTTGCGACAAAAGCACATCAATTTTCTTTTCTTCTGATATCCCCATGAAATTGCTCGCTTAAAAATATATTCCCATTTAATGCTCTTTGTCTTTTGGTGGACACGGATCATTTCCGGGAGCAATTGTATCTTTGCTTCTTATCTTATGATCACGTCCCATCGTTGTAAGTTCTCCTCCACCCTGATTGCGAAGCATTTCTCTTGCTACATCCTCTGCGGCTCTCTGAGTATCATGCAAACTTGAGGCTTTGCTTGCATCATTTCTCTTATTGGCCCATTGCCCGTCTGGGCGGCGATACACTGCGCGGTCTCTGCCTTTACTCATTTCAATTTCCTTTCCACAAATATTAACAATTCGTCATTCAACTAACCTTCAGAACAATCTCAGATGTGGAAAGCGGTATGTATGCGAGTTTGAGCCCCCAACGCATGCTCATGCCCGCCCCGACGATCCATAATCTGATGGTCGTCCTTATTGTCCAATAATAGTGCAAATCCTATGCCAGAAAGACCGGATAAAGGAAACGGCCTTTTTGGCTTGAAAAGGGAATTTTCGATTTAGGTATCTTCTACTAGAAACGGCCAGACTGTCAATTTGACAGATACAATTATTGAGTGAGGGGTTTTGTCTAAACACAAGGCTTGCTGTCTCTGGCTCAAGCAGAGGTGTACTAAAGGCCGCCTGCAAAAATTGCAGGCCTGCGACTCGTTTGTCTGAAACTTGCGCAACTTGCTGTTGCGTAAGGGGAAAGGCAGACAGACCGTTGAGGTTTTCCCAGCCACAATGGTCTGGACAACTTGGTTTTTGTGGGGGTGAAATTCCCACCCCCCAAGTGCTGGGGTGACAGCATAATACCTGTAAATCCAAATCTCAAAACTGTTAATCAAAAGTGTAGTGAGCCTTTGGCCAGACTGGATTGTCCAGCTTGCTTGCACCAGTTTAGCTTGGCGCACCATAAATAACGTGTCAAACCCAAGACTGTTGAAAATATCGGCAGAAAAGGTGGTTATCGTATTGAACATACGTTGACCGCACGACCACAGGTACGTGAGGTCATGAAGCTGTTAGCAAGTAACGGTATCAGGGTAAAAGCCTTTGCAATCTTATGTTTTATCCGAAGATCGTAGTTTTATATATCCATCGATGAGAGCTGACAATCCTGAAAAGAAAAAAGCCTTTTTGGCTTATTCTTGGCAAACTGCTGCAACCGTGTGACATCTTTGGATTTCTCAGACCACCTCTCTGTAGGCGCTGCTTGTGATATCAAAAAAGATAGCCCTGAGCAAAAGGTTTCGGAGAAGGTGACTTCTGAATGATAGGCTTCTCATCAGATTCAGGGTCGGAGAACTTACTCCGGAGTATTTGAAGTATAGGCGTTTTATGAAGTTCTTTTCTGACCTTTTTCTGTGCCGAGATAGATTTTTGATGCCGATCGTGCCGGTACGTCTCCTGCTGCTCAAAAGTTGTTTGTCCTAATGCCGCCTGGACTTCTCTTAGGTCATTAGAATTTGAGCCGATAATGGTTGCGTAAGTATGGCGAAGAATATAGAAACCAACACCATATTTTCGTTTTAGTCCGGCTTTTTCAAATAGTCGCTTGAATCGACTCATTACCGCATCAGAGCGTTTCATCTTTCCTTTTTCATCTATCCTGTCCCAGCATAAAGGATTGCCTTTGTTGCCGACGAATACGAGTTTTGCAACATCCTCAATTACAGGGTTGCCGCGATATTCAGTAATATATGCCTTTAGAATTTCAACTGTTTCCGGCCATAAAATGAAATTCCGCTCCACACCGGTCTTCGGGCGCGGATGCGATATAGTTCCGTTTTCCAGGTCGATATCAGATAATTTCAACGTACCTATATCCATATTGCCAAAACCACAATTAAGGCCGAGCATAAGAAGGGCCGAATCCGTCACATTTGCAATAGAGAACAGTTTTTCCAGTTCATTCCAGGTTAAAGGGTCTCTGCACTGTTTGCGGCCATGGCCTTTCTTGGCCCTCTTTTTGGGAGAAAACTGTGAGATTGAACCAATAGGTGGATGACTGATCCCGTGCATTCGCCAGCCCCAATTAAGCAGCATTCGTATATGGCCAATATAGTGATTTGCGGTTACAATCGAGATGGTGCTGTTTTCGGCTAACATCTGGCGATAACCGGTAAGAATCACTGATGTCATGTCATTGGTCTTATTCTGGCCTGGATCGAAACCCTGTTTTTTGAGCCAGACCATAAAATACTGAATATGCCGCCTGACCGAAGACAAAAACGAGGGGCTGCAGCCATCAGTTTTTTTGTGATTGTAGTATCTGGCAGCCAATTCTATCAATGACCAAGATTTTGCATCACCCATTGAGCTGTAATCGCATTTTCTCTCATACATAATACTTACCTCCTTACCAACCACCGGTTATCAAAATATATCTCTCCCTCCATATGTGGAGAGGTATCAAAGCTGCCTGGATTTCAGTTATGAGAAAAAAAATGAAAATTATTTCGAATTTTCGGCCAGAAGGCGATTTTTCTGCCTGATGGTGTATCTTTCCTTGCTGATCCAAAAAATGGTGACCTCATCTAATGACCACACGTTTTTTAGGCGTGCGGTCAAATCCCCTTACCCGACAACCTTGTGGAGTACATCAGGACAGGTGTGGAAGAATTTGATGGTCTTTTTGGTGAAAGAGCGTGAAAGGGAATAACAGCTTTACAACCTCACGTCCTGTGGACGTGTGGTTATCCGCAGACGTGTGGTCAGAAGCATCGGATCATGTATCCGATGCCCTCTCAAAACCCGTTTTTAGGCTAATATCGCAGGTTAGGATTAAGCAACTTTGCTACCACAATCGCTACAATAATTCGAACTGCCAATCAGCCGATGATCGCATAGCTTCTATAGCTACTATGGTGTTTTATTTTTGAAAATAAGTGCTACGGCATAGGTCATGGAGATACCGATACAAGGTCAGCATCCTTGCAGTCAAATTCACTGATGGATCAACAGCCAGGCCCGATTAGAACTGTCGAGGCCCGTAATGGACTGGTTCGCCGCCGAGTTCATAGCAGCCGAGGTCCGGCGCCTTTCCGGTGTAACTATCGGTGATCTGTGGCAGGGCCACGCCGGCATCGATTACATTGGCGTCTCTGTGCAGGCGCAGATCGTAGTCGGTGGGTTCAAAGGTCTTTCCTTTCTCGGGTGGAGCAGCATTGATAAATATCCCATAGTCCGTGAGGAGTCCATGTTCTTCGAGTCTCGTAGCCTTGAAAAGTTCCTCAAGGGACTGATATCGACCGACTTGTCCATTGTGATCGATCCACTTGAGCAAACGTTCGGATTCATTACGCCGGTATGCATTATAGTCCATAGTGCTGTAAGCCGTGGGTGAACCGGTCTCCATAGCATAGCCTTCGGCCCCCATGAACAGGTTGTTTCTGAAATGGCCGTTCTGCCAGATCGCCGGCGGGCAAAAGCCACTTCCGGCGCAACAGGAGGTGTTGTTGTAGGCCTCGATTCCGGCGGGGTAGTTGTTAAGCTTATAGCTGAGTCTGGTGATTGAGTACAACTCGTTACGAATCAGGTACACGGGGCCGCCGTAGAAGGGTTGAGTGG
>Ga0307380_10006510_pt1 | contig 15338 bp, 9 predicted proteins | sample UN3MG_FD_202239 | JGI IMG/M metagenome (GOLD analysis project Ga0307380, IMG submission 202239) | Soil microbial communities from Risofladan, Vaasa, Finland - UN-3 | ecosystem: Environmental > Terrestrial > Soil > Coastal area > Acid sulfate soil | place: Finland: Risofladan, Vaasa | collected...
TGTTTCATTGGATCATAGCCCCCCCGATACTCCTGTTTACCCTTATCACGGCGTACGGGGCAGCTAGCCTGTTGGCAAGGCTGTTGGCAGCGCCCCTGGAGATACTCATCGCGTGGCTGGTGAATCGGCGGTGGTGATTGGCAGCCAGCGATTCCCGCACCCGGCTTTGCACAATCCGGGAATGATCACCGATGCAGCCGCCCGACGCGCCCGCTACCCTTGCCCTCGAAGCCAGGCCGCTAACTCTCAGCCCTCTGCTTTCCGTGCGTCAGGCCCGGCTTTTGGCGGGGGTCGGCGCCGCATGCCTCGCGCGAAGCACCCCAGCACCTTCATGCTTGTACCATCGTACGTAAGACCCCTATCCCCCCTGTAATCCCACCTTCCCCATCAGCATTTCCGGGAAACACAGCGAAAAATCGGCCGTGCGTGGTAAGGTGGCCGACAGCAAATCGGACTCGTGCCTCGTTCTCGCCCTCGACGAGCCTCTTGTGGGGCCAGGTGTAGCGGCGCCCTCCGCCACCCTCCCGGTGCATGATGGCGCCTCGAAGCCGTATTACCGTAATCCACGCTTTTTCACGCTTATTGCCCATCTTTTGGGTTGACACTGCTCGCAACTATTGGGATAATATGGCGATGGTGAAGCTCACATGGAGGAGCACCCGAATGCCCCGCATCTTCAACAACATCCCGGCTCCCGCGCTCAGCCAATCACAAGCAGAGGACACCTGATGAAAGTATCAACCATCCTTGATCACATCGATAGCGGGCACATGGCCTTGCCCGAGTTTCAACGTGGCTATGTGTGGAACCGCGACCAAGTGCGTGCACTGTTCGGTTCGCTCTATCGGCGGCATGCTCGTGTGGGCGACCGAAGCCAAGACCGCGTCTCACCGTGGCGACGGCCCGCTGGCTGCCGGTGTGGTGAAGCTTCTGCTCGACGGTCAGCAACGCATGACCTCGCTCTACGGCGTAGTATCCGGCAAGCCGCCCAAGTTCTTTGACGGGAATCCGGCGGCCTTCACCGCCCTGCGATTCCATCTCGATACGGAGACGTTCGCTTTCTACCAGCCGCTCAAGATGCAGGGCGATCCACAGTGGATTGATGTCACGGAATTGATGCAGCGCGGCACCGCAGGCCTGGGCGAGTTCGTCGCCCGGCTCACCCAGCAGCCCACGCTGGCGCCAAAGCTGGGCGAATACGTGGGGCGCCTGAGCCGGTTGCTCGGCATCATGGACACCGACCTGCACATCGAGGAAGTCGCCGGTGCGGACAAGTCGCTCGACGTGGTTGTGGATATCTTCAACCAGGTGAACAGCGGCGGCACCAAGCTCTCGAAGGGCGACCTGGCGTTGGCCAAGATTTGCGCAGACTGGCCGGACGCACGCGACGAGATGAAGCAGGCGCTCAAGGGGTGGGCGGCGAGCGGATACCACTTCAATCTCGACTGGCTGCTGCGATCCGTAAACACCGCGCTGACGGGTGAAGCGAAGTTCAGCTTCCTTCACGACAAGAGCGCGGATGAGGTGCAGGACGGCCTGAAGCGCGCCGTCAAGCGGATCGATACGTGCCTCAACCTGATCGGCGGGCGCTTGGGCCTCGACCACGACCAGGTCTTCTTTGGCCGCTTTGCGGTTCCGGTCATGGTTCGCTACCTGGACAGGCGAGTCGGCATACTCGATGCCAAGGAACAGGACAAGCTGCTCTTCTGGTTCGTGCAGGCGGGCATGTGGGGCCGTTTCTCCGGCTCCACCGAATCCTACATCGATCAGGACCTGGCCGTACTGGAAGGCGATGATGGCGGGCTGGGCAAACTTCTTGACCAACTCCGCCTCTGGCATGGCGTCTTGCGGGCCGATCCGAAACACTTCGCCGGTTGGAGCCTCGGGGCGAGGTTCTATCCCGTGCTCTACATGCTCACTCGCATGGGTGAAGCCAGGGACTGGGGGACGGGTCTGCCGCTGAAGAGCAGCCTGCTCGGCAAGATGAGCAAGTTGGAGGTGCATCACGTCTTCCCGAAGGCGCAGCTCTACAAGCTCAAGCACAAGCGCCCTGAAGTGAACGCGCTGGCCAACTTCTGCTTCCTCACCAAGGACACGAACCTCATCATCAGAGACCGACTGCCCGAGGAGTATTTTCCGGAGGTTGAGGCCAACCATCCGGGTGCGCTCGCCTCGCAATGGATTCCCACTGATCCGGCTCTATGGAAGATTCAGAACTATCGGCTGTTCCTCGAAGCCCGGCAAGAGTTGCTGGCCACCGAAACGAACAAGCGACTGGCAGAACTGCTGCACGGCGACCTCCGTTGGATGGAGGGTGTGGCGAGACCGGTGGAGACGCCGCCGGCCGTGACCGTCGTGGGCGGCATTTCCAGCGAGGCTGAAGAGGATGAGCTTGAGGCGCTGAATGAATGGATGGAAGCCCAGGGGCTGCCGCGCGGCGTGCTGGCTTTCGACTTCGCCTACGAGACGAGCGGCGAACAACGGGCAGTGTTCGACCTGGCGTGGCCGAGCGGCATTCAGGAGGAACTGAGCCAACCGGTGGCTGTCCTGCTCAACGAGGGCGCGGAGACGCTGGCCCTCGCGAACCGCGCCGGTTTCCGGTGCTTCACCACCTCGCAGGACTTCAGGGATTACGTGGAGAGAGAGATCCTGGCGAGCAAACCGGTATGACTTCGGCACGTGGAACGCCAGCTCTGGGCACCGTTTTCTGCCTGCCGCGGCGAACGCAGGCACAACATGACGCCTCAGGATGGCCGGGAGCGCCACGCACGATAGACGCCATATTTCGAGAAAGGAGTATGCTCATGTGTCACGACGAGGTCGGCTGGGATGACGGAGCCAACTGGACCGACTGGAAAGACATCAATGGGCGTTCGGGGCACCGCGCGCCGGCGGCCTACATGATCCGGTTGGTACGTGTCACAGGGCGCGTTGTTACACTGAACAGGCTTCTTGAGCGGGACCGGAACGGAATCCTGTGCATTGGCAACGCTACGGACATGGAGGATAGGCGAAGGGATTTCATCAGAGGTATGGACACAGGCACAGGCCATTCCAGCGCCAACTTGCTTTACCTAATCAGGCAATACACCGCCTTCGATCAGGTCTTTCCGAACGCAAGGTATGAATACCGCTTCCTTGGCGCGGAAGACAAGGCGGAAGCTGAGCAATTCGAGGCCACCCTCCTCCGTCGGTACTTCCGGCGCTACGGTGAGCTGCCGCCATTGAACAGCGCTATGCCTGGGCGTCACATGCCGTGGAACGAAGGAGCTTGAGAAACCACCGACCGGGCATTCACACTTCTGCTGGGCGGCCACCGTCTGGTGACGGTAAGCCGACCCGGAGCGGTAGAATCGATCCTACTTCTTTATTGACATCCCCCGAATCCCTGCTATAATTGGCAAACAACCGTAAGTGTTTGCCAGCGTTATCCGTTGCAGCGTCATGGGGGCGTCGATGATCGAGGATGGCGTCGATAGTCTGACAGGTTCGGTTCTTCCCGTCGCATTGGGCTTTCGCCAGGGGGAACGCGGCACACAAACCAGCCGCACAATCATGCTCGCCGAACTCCGCCTGCTCTTCGCCGCAAATCCTGCCGAGGCCACGCGCGACACCTACCGACAGTCGATCATCGAAGGCAACGTTCTCGGTAAGAGGACGGCATCCACGCGAATGCTGTCGGCAAAGCGCCTGGGTGAGATGTACGGGCTGGACCCCCGCGTACCCGTGTTCAGGGCGCTGCGACACTTCTGGGACGCCGACCCCGCCGGTCGGCCGCTGCTGGCTCTTCTTTGCGCGGCGGCTCGTGATCCGCTGTTGCGGATGACCGCTGGCCCCGTGCTCGACGCTCCCATCGGCACCATCGTCACGAGCAAGGACATCGAGCCTGCCGTGGCCGAGGCCGCGCCTGGCCGCTTCAACGATTCCATCCTGAACAAGATCGCCCGCAATGCCGGCTCCTCGTGGACGCAATCCGGGCACCTCAGCAGGCGGAACAACAAGAAGCGTGTGCATCCCGTCGTCACGCCGGCGGCGACGGCCTACGCGCTGTTCCTTGGCCACCTGTGCGGCGTCCGCGGCCAACTCCTCTTCAGCACGTTCTGGGCGAAGCTGCTGGATTCCCGCTTCGAGGAGCTTTCGAGCTTCGCCTTCGAGGCATCTCGCCGAGGATGGCTCAACTTCCGCCGAGCCGGCAGCATCATCGAGGTCTCATTCCCCGGCCTGCTGACGCGCGACGAGCAAAGGATGCTGGATGAACAGGATCGACTGCTTGTTGAAAAACTATGAACGCTGGGTCGGGCTGCCCTGGAACCAGAGCCTGGCCTCCTCTCAGCGCGTTTGGTTCGTCGTCTACGACAAGAACGACGAGCGCCGCATGCGGCTGCGCGTTGAGGACTTCGGGACTGCCACCCAACAGGCTCGTCACGGCTGGCACCTCTGCGACCTGTCGAACGCCTTCGCCGAATGGATGGCGGCACAGGAGTATCGGGAGGCGTACTTCGCAGCCCCTGATGATCTGGACGACGCGTGCTCCGAGTTTCTCGACTACTGCGCTGAGCGAATACGGGCTGTCCTCGACTCGGCGGATGCTGATTCTGTCATCGCCCTTGAAGGGATCGCGCACCTGTTTGACTTCATCAAGACCTCTGCCCTGATCGAAAAGGTGCACGACGCAGCCAAGGGCAGACTTCTCGTTTTCTTTCCGGGCGAGTACGACAAGAACACATACCGGCTGTTGGACGCCCGCGACGGGTGGGACTACCTGGCAATACCGATCACGGCCTCGGACGGAGTGTACGACACATGAAAAACCGCGAGCTGTTCGTCAAGGACCCAGCGAAGGCGGCACTGGTCAACAATGGCGTGGCGCACGTGTTGGAAGCCCCACCGACCGATCCGCAATACGAAAAGCAGCTTGAGACGCTCCGCTACGAGCTTGAGACGTTCGTCTGCGAAGGTGAATTCGCCAAGGGCTTGGACCGCATCCTCTCCGCCTACCTTGGCAACCTCTCCAAGTCCGAGCAGCCGGCGATCTGGGTCAGCGGCTTCTTTGGCTCCGGCAAGACGCACTTGGTCAAAGTTCTGTGCAGCTTGTGGACGGACTTCAAGTTCCCCGACGGCGCCACCGCCCGTGGGCTGGTGAAGGTGCCCAACGCGATACGGGACAACCTGAAGGAACTGACCATTGCCGGCAAGCGCAACGGCGGCCTGCATGCAGCCATCGGTACGCTCGGCAGCGGCTCAACGGGCGGCGGAGTGAAAGACAGCATCCGCCTTGCGCTGCTCGGCATCGTTTTCCGCTCCGCCGGGCTGCCTGAGCATTACCCTGCTGCGCGGTTCGTGATGTGGCTGCGCGATGAAGGGCTGCTCGACAAGGTGCACGGCCACATCGAAAAAGCCGCCCGTGATTTCTCGAAGGAGCTTCATCACCTTTACGTATCTTCGGCCCTTGCCAAAGCGCTCCTGGCAGCCGACCCGAACTTCGCGGCCAATGAAGCTGCTGCCAAGGCTGCCCTGAAAGAGCAGTTCGGCAAGCAGGAAGACATCTCGAACCAGGACATGGTCATCGCCGTGCGGTCCGCGCTGTCCGTGGGCGGCAAGTTCCCCTGCACGTTGATCGTGCTCGACGAGGTGCAGCAGTTCATCGGCGACAACTCCGACCGCACCTACATCATTCAGGAAGTCACCGAAACGCTCAGCAAGGAACTCGGCGGTCGGCTGATGTTTGTGGCCACAGGGCAGAGCGCCCTCACCGGCACACCGCAGCTCCAGAAGCTCCGCGACCGCTTCTCCATCGCCGTGCAGTTGTCCGACAACGACGTTGAAGCCGTCATTCGCAAGATCGTGCTGGCCAAGCTGCCAGACAAGGAGTCTATCCTCCGCGACAGGCTCGCCACCCACAGCGGCGAGATTTCGCGGCACCTCAAGGGAACGAAGATCGAAGCACAGTCGGAAGACGAACAGTACCTCGTTGCCGACTACCCGCTCCTGCCGGTCCGCCGGCGATTCTGGGAGAAAACGCTGCGCGCCGTCGATACCAGCAAGGCCGGCCAGTTGCGCACACAACTGCGGATCGTCCACGAGGCCGCGAAGGACACCGCCGACGCCCTGCTGGGCACTGTCGTCAGCGGGGATTTCATCTACGACCAGGTTTCCACCGACCTTATCCAGACTGGCGAATTGCCGCGCGAGATCGACGAGATCATCAGAAAGCAGCGCGATGCGGAGCCTGACGGCAAGCTGAAATCGAAGCTGTGTGCGCTGGCTTTCCTGATCGGCAAGCTCCCCCACGGGGAAGGCGGCGACCTGGGGATTCGCGCCAACGCCGAGACCTTCGCCGACCTGCTCGTCGAAGACCTGGGCGCGGGCAGCACCGAACTGCGCAAGCAGATTCCAGCGGTTCTCGACAAGCTCGCCCAGGACGGCATCTTGATGCCCATCGGCGATCACTATGACATCCAGACCGCCCAAGGGAAGGAGTGGGAGCGCGACTACAACACCCGGTTCACCAAGCTCCTCAACGATGACGCGCAGATCGCAAACACGCGGGCCGACCTGCTCCGGAAGGAGATCGGTGAGCTGCTGAAGGACGTGAAACTGCCCCACGGGCGGAGCAAGGTGCAGCGCAAGATCGAGTCATGCTTCGGCCCGGAAAAGCCCACGCCGTCGGGCCAGGGCGTTCCCGTGTGGGTGCGGGATGGCTGGAACGATGACGAAAGATCAGTCGTCGCCGATGCCCGCGCCGGCGGCACGGACGACCCCACGGTCTATGTCTTCGTCCCCAAGCGTTCCGCCGACCCACTCAAGCGAGCCATCGCCGGCGCCATGGCCGCCGAGGAAACGATCCAGGTTCGCGGCATCCCCACCACAGACGAAGGCAAGCAGGCCCGGATGTCGATGGAAACGCGGCGTGGCGTGGCCGAACGGATGCGCCGGGCATTGGCCTTGGAAGTGCTGAACGGGGCGCGCGTCTTGCAGGGCGGAGGCGGCGAGAAGAGCGGGATCGTCCTCCCCAAGACGGTGGAAGCCGCCGCCCAGGATTCGTTGCTCCGCATGTATCCGCAGTTTGACCAGGCAGATGATCCCCGCTGGAACGCCGTGATCGAGCGTGTCCGCAAGGGCGATGCCGCCGCGTTGGAGGCCGTCGGCTACACCGGCGATGCCGAGAATCATCCGGTGTGCAGCACCATCCACGCCTACATCGGCGCGGGCAAGAAGGGGCGTGAAGTCCGCAAGTGCTTCTCGGCCGGCCCCTACGGATGGCCGCAGGATGCCATCGACGGCGCCCTGCTCGTGCTCGTCGCCACCGGCCACGCCGTCGCCAAGCAGGACGGCCAGCCGCTCACCGTCAAACAGCTCGACCAGACGAAGATTGGCGTGGCCGACTTCCGCGTCGAGACCGCCGTCATCAGCGCACAGCAGCGGATCAAGCTCCGCGCCCTGTTCCAGTCGGCGGGTGTGGCCTGCAAGTCCGGCGAAGAGGCGCTGAAAGCCCCCGAGTTCATCACCGCCATGCTCAGCCGTGCCGAAGCCGCCGGCGGGGTGCAGCCATGGCCGGAAAAACCAAAGGTGATCTTCCTGGAAGACACACGCAAGCTCACCGGCAACGAGCAACTCCTCGCACTTTTCGAGAACGCCGAGTTGCTGACGAAGCACGCCACCGAATGGCAGAAGACGGCCGAGCGCATCCAGGCGCGGATGCCGCGATGGGAAATGCTCCAGAAGCTGCTCCCGATGGCGGTCGGCCTGCCCGCAGTGACCGAGGTGCAGCCGCAGGTGGAAGCCGTCATTGCCAACCGCTCCGCGCTCGCCAATCCCGATCCCGTGCCCACCCTGTGCAGCACGGTCTGCCAGGCGCTGCGTGAAGGCGTCCAGAAGGAGCGCAGGCTATACCAGAGCGTCTACGGCGAACAGATGAAGTCGCTCACCGCTTCCGCAGTGTGGCAGCAACTGAAGCCCGACCAGGCGACGAGCATCCTTGCAGCCCGTGGTCTCGACACCGTTCCCGAGGTGCAGGTGGGCACGGAAGAGGAAGTTGTTTCCTCGTTGGAAGCCATCTCGCTTGCCGACTGGCAGATCCGGCGCGACGCCCTGCCGCAGCGGTTTGCCGACGCCCTGATGGAAGCCGCCAAGTTGCTGGAACCGAAGGCACAACGTGTCCATCTGACCAGCAATACACTGAAGACCAAGCAGGACGTGGAGGACTGGCTGGAGAAGACGAAGAAGCAACTGCTGTCCACCCTGGAGAGCGGCCCCGTCGTGATCTCGTGACATTCGACGCCACGCTCTGGTGGCACAGGACGTGTGTATGCAGTCCAGCCCTGACAACATGAAACCAGATGAACGAGTGATACCGTTGCTCGGTCCACTGCTGGATGAAAACGGCCTTACCGAACTGGGCAGTTGGCTGATTGCACAGTTGCGGGTGGTCGAGTACTGGACCGGCCGTGAGCAGACAGAGCCGCTTGGTTCCGCTGCTTCGCTTGAGGCCGCCCACCCGCTTCCCGCCCAGTGGGAAATGACACACGGTCTTGACCTGTGGCCGTGGCAGCGCGAATGCGCCGAGAAGTGGCTCGCAGAGGGTTACCGGGGCACCGCGAAGGTTGTTACCGGCGCCGGCAAGACCATCTTTGCTCTGGATCTCATGGAGCGTCTTCAGCGGGAAGTTGATCCCGATCTCCGTGTCGCCATCGTTGTGCCCACCATCGTTCTCATGCACCAGTGGTGCGATGCCCTGCAGCGTTTCTCAAATCTGCCTCGTGCTGCCATCGGTCGCATGGGTGGCGGCTACAAGGATGAGCTGACGGCGGGGAGGCGCATCCTGGTCTGCGTCCTCAATTCCGCAGCCAAGCTGCTGCCTCGCAGCATCGAAAAGGCGCAGATTGGAGACCACGTTCTGCTGGTGGTAGACGAATGCCACCGGGCGGGCGGACCCACAATGTCCGAAGTGTTCAAGGCTTCCCGACGCTACAACCTTGGGCTTTCGGCAACTCCTGAGCGAGACGAGGATTCTGGCAGCGCTGCAGGTGCTGTGAATTCTTCCGGGCGATCAGGGGATGACATGGACGGAATCTCAGACGACGTAGTCGCTGCGAATCTCGGCCCTGTGATTTATCAGCTAAGCGTGGATGAAGCCATCGCGCAGGGAATCCTCTCCACCTTCGAGATTCGCCACTATGGCCTTCATCTGGAAACCGAAGAGCGGCTGGCTTACGAAAAGCACAGCCGAGAGATACGCCAACTTGGTGAGGTCTTGCGGGGAGCCGCGACGCGCTCGCGGTCCGGTCCACCATCATCCCTTCTCCGCTTTGCCCAAAGCCTTGCTGCCCGGCCGAACAGCGCGGTTTGTGTCGAGGCCATGAAATACGTACAAGAGGTGCGCCGGCGCAAGCAGCTTCTGTACCATGCTCAGCAAAGGGCGAACGCGGTGCTGGAGCTTATCAGGCGCACAATCGAGGAAAGCCCACAAGCGAGGGTCCTCCTGTTTCACGAATCCATCTCTGAAGTGATGCAGCTCTATCTCATGTTGCTGCGATCGGGATTCCGGGTGGCAGTGGATCATTCCCAGCTGCCGGATTCGATCCGGGCCGAGTCCATCAGCCTCTTCAGGTCAGGCCAGGCGCAGGTTCTGGTATCGGCGCGGGCGCTGATCGAGGGGTTCGATGTGCCGGCGGCGGATGTCGGCATCATAGCCGCATCCAGCACGTCGGCAAGGCAGCGCATCCAGACTATCGGCCGAGTCCTCCGTAAGCCCAAGGATGGATCGGGCAAAAAGGCCGCCGTTATTCACAGCCTGTACATGGCGAAGACAGTGGATGAGATGATCTTCGAGAAACTCGACCCAAGCCGGGTGACGGGAGCAGAGCGGAACTCGTTCTTCCTGTGGGACCCTCCGCCAGCCGAGGCGCCCGAAGAGGACCGGCGCGTGGATGCTCACACTCCCGTCGAGAAGGAAGGCCCCCCTCGGCGCCCTCGACCGAAGGAGACGGAGATCGACTGGTCAGGCCTTCACCCGGGCGATGCCTATCCTGGCAAGTACGACGGAATGGAGTTCCGCTTTGATGAGCAAGGGAACGTCCTCGCCCCCAGCAACCAGGTTGTCACCAATCCCCAAGGAATCGGAGACAAAGTGCGTGTCGTTTGCCCGGAAGCCGTGCACTTCCGTGTCACCCCGCACAAAAGGGCCGTCCTTTGCTGGGACCGCGAGCGCAAGACACCACGATTGGTGGGCTTTCTGGATGAGGAATTCCGGTTGGCCGATGCTGGTGAAGTGCGCGAGGAAACTGGCGCGGTCTATCAGTTGAAGCCGGTCCGTGGCAAGCGGAGGATCGTTGATGTTCATGGTCGCTTCGCCATGCTTCCAAACCAAGCTGACGATCCGGAGAAGGGACGCGATGCTGAGCGCGTCGTGCGCGAGGTCGAGAAGCTGGAGAAGGAGACGGGGCGAAGTATCCGACAGGTACAGATCAACCGCGACAAAGGGGTATCGTGCCTCGTTGATGGGCAACGCCGCATACTGTGTCATCTGGAGAAAGGCCTTGAATTCCACTGAGGAGGCCAGGGATGGCATTCGCGTTTCACGAGCGGGAAGCCGTTGAGTGGTTCGGGCGCTACCGTAGGATCGAGGGGCGGCAGTCCGTCTTCCACGTCCGAGTTGATAATACCGTTGACCTCCTGTGGCGTGACGGCCCTGATGAGTTGGTCTGCCCGGCCGAGATGACGCCTGATCTGGTCGGGCTGGCGATGGCGGTCAACCGCGTCAAGCGTCGGTACACAGGACGGGCAGGCGGAGCGTTCATCATTAACGAGTTCAGGCAGGTGATCTGCCCTGTGGCAGACTTCTCTGAGGATCGGTACTATGTGGGTGACTGCTCCGGAGCACCGGTGTTCATCGATCCCAGAGGCTTCCGTTTCACCTTGGATGACGACCGCCGACTGCAACCCGGCGACCTGTGGGACCGTCCTTACGTCGGGGTCCCCTACAATCTGAGTGCTCGGGGACAGGTCTACTTTCCCGTGAGGTCGGGCATCGATACGGAATGCATGAGACCGCCAGAGCAAGACGCAACGCTGATCGCCGCGCTTCGCCACATCCGCTTCGGCGAGCCGGCCCGCTTTATTGTGAATCCGCACGGCATCGCCTTAACCAAGGTGTGCCAAGGCGGCGTTTGGCAGCCAGTATACGTTGGGCGACTGGACTACCAATTGTGGTTTGAACGGGAAGAACCCTGAGGAGACCTGCTATGGCTCTAGTTCCCTATGCATGGAATCTGCCGAAGAACGTGTGTCGCGATGCCAAGTACGCCATCCGAGGGAAGAAGATCGGCCTGCTCTACCGAACCGATTACGGGGAGGAGTGGTCGCTGAGCACGGATGATCACCCGGATCTTCTGGCCATGGTCAACCGAGTGAAAGTAGAGGCGAACGGCTCTCCGGGCGGGGCGTTCTACATCAACGAGTATCGGCAGGTCATCGTGCCCGCGACGGACGGCAACACTGACGCCTATTTCTATGCCGGCGAGTATCACAAAGACCTGGAGTTCCTCTTCGAAGGAAGGGTCGTCTCGGGGCGGGCTGTCGCACTTGACGGCCTCGTTCTCCAGCCGGGTGACACTTGGGAAGGTGTGCACCCGGGCATACCCTACGTGCTCAAGGCCGGCGGCAAGGACATCAGCTTCAAGCACCCGATCCGCCCAAACGTCACGCGCGAGGAGAAGCTCAGCCGCTACGCGGGAGCAGGCCCGGCCCTCAATCTTGCCCACCGCATCCGCATGGTGAAAGGATTCGAGGGCGGGAGGTTCTACGTCAACGAGCGGCGCGAGGTATTCGCACCGACCAATGAGCAGACCGGTCTCTCCTACGTCTACATCGGCCGCCTTGCCGCATCAGACCCTTGGTTTCCCAAGTGGCAGCCCGAGTCCTCTGCGAAAGAGAAAGGTTGACCGACCGTGCCCCCTCTCCATCCCAACCTTCGCCGGCAGCTCGAAGCGGCCGTGATCAAGGCCCGCGACATCGCGGAGGCGGGTGCGCGCGTGGCGCTGCAGGCCCTTGCCGTCGAGCAGCGCGAGACGTTCGGCCACATGAAGCCGGATCAGCGGCAGCTTCGGGTTCAACTGCGCGCTCGCGCCAAGCAACTCGGCGACGAGAAAGACGACAAGGGAAGATTCGTATCTATCGATCATCTTGTCGTCGAGTGCGCCTACGAGCAATGGCACCGCATGCTCTTCGCCCGATTCCTTGCCGAGAACAGCCTGCTCATGCACCCCGACGGCGTGGCCGTGACGCTCAAGGAGTGCAAGGAGATCGCCGAGTCGGAAGGTGCCGACGACGAGTGGGAGCTTGCCGGCCGCTACGCCGCCCGGATGCTGCCGCAGATTTTCCGTCCCGACGACCCCGTCCTCCAGGTGCAATTCGCCCCCGAGCACAAGGTCGGGCTGGAGAAGCTGCTCGCCGGCCTTCCTTCCGAGGTCTTCACGGCCGACGACGGCATGGGCTGGGTCTACCAGTTCTGGCAGTCGAAACGCAAGGACGAGGTGAACGCATCCGGCAGGAAGATCGGCGCGGACGAGCTGCCTGCCGTCACGCAGCTTTTCACCGAGCACTACATGGTGCTGTTTCTACTGCACAACACCATCGGCGCGTGGTGGGCGGGCAAGTATCTGGCCGAGCATCCCGACGTGGCAGCCGACGACTCGCTCACCGAAAACGACCTGCGCCGCCGGGTGGCGCTCGATGGCTGCGAGTTCGAGTATCTCCGCTTCGTCCGCACAACCGAGAAGGGAGGCGGTGCCGAAGCGTGGCGCCCGGCCGCCGGCACGTTTCCCGGCTGGCCCGTGAACGCCGCGGAGCTAAAGATTCTCGATCCTTGCTGCGGTAGCGGACACTTCCTCGTCGCCGCCTTCGAGCTGATGGTCCGCCTGCGAATGAGCGAGGAAGGCTTGCCGGCCCGCGAGGCGTGTGATGCGGTCCTTCGTGACAACATCCACGGACTGGAGATCGACGAGCGGTGCTGCCAGATCGCAGCGTTTGCACTGGCGATGGCGGCATGGCGATTCCCCGGTGCCGGCGGCTACAGGATTCTTCCCGAGCTTCATATCGCCTGCACCGGCATCGGCCCGCAGGCCACGGAAGAGCAGTGGCTGAAGCTTGCCGAGCAGTCGCGCAATGGCCTGCCAACTCGCGGGCGTGAGGAGATCAGGAACGGTCTGCTCAACATCCACCGGCTCTTCTCGCAAGCGCCCACGCTCGGATCACTCATCAATCCGCTGGAGCTTCCCGGCGATCTCATCGCCGCCGACTACGAGACCATTCAGCCGTACCTCGCGGCGGCACTGTCGGCAGAGACCACTGACGACGAGGTCCACGAGCGCACCGTCGCCGCCGCCGGCATGGTCAAGGCGGCCGAACTGCTTGCAGGTGACTATACGCTGGTCATCACGAATGTGCCGTACCTCGCCCGAGGCAAACAGTCGGACCCACTGAGAGACTTCATCCAGATCCACTACGAAGATGCACGGCAGGACTTGGCGACGGCATTTCTCGGGCGCTGCTTGGACTTCGCGCAAACAGGTGGTACTCTGGGAATCGTCTGTCCGCAGAACTGGCTAACATTGCCCGCATACTCGTTGATGCGCAAGAGGCTGCTCAGGACGCGGCGGTTTGAAGTCTTGGCGAAGCTTGGCCCCGGCGCATTCGGAACGATTTCCGGCGCGGTCGTCAATGTCGCTCTTGTGGCCGTGACAGCCGGCGCTCCGCCCGAAGGTAGCCTCTACGGTGGCGTGGACACGTCGGCTACTGGCGGAGTTCAGCAGAAGGCTGAAGAGCTATCGCAAGGTGATTGGCGCACGGTCTCACAGAAGGTTGCGCTCGTTGGCCCTGACGCTCGGATTACACTGGAGGCACTTACAAGCGTTGGTACGCTCGGGGAATTCGCTATCTCTCCACAAGGAATAAAGACAGGTGATGATGGCCGCTTTCGCCGCAATTGGTGGGAGCTACAGACCTTTGACGGTCGCTGGCGACCATTTCAGGGAACTCCCGAAGCCAATCGGCGTGTTGGCGGGATGCGGTATGCCATCGATTGGGAAGACGAAGGGCAAAGCTTTGCCCGATTGCAGGGAAGAGCAGCGTGGGGAAAGCCGGGTGTCATCGTCAAGCTCATGGGCGACTTCGCTTTTTCCCTGTACAGCGGCGAGTTCTTTGACAGCAACGTAACTGCAATCGTTCCAGCCGATGAGATGCTCTTGCAGCCAATCTGGCATTTCTGCCTGTCACCCAACTTCAGGCATGAACTCAGTGCTCTTGAAGATGGGATCAAGGTCAACAATGCGACGGTCACAAAAGCGCCTTTCGACCTCACTCACTGGCAACACGCCGCCGCGAGCATGCATTCCCATGATCTGTTCGAATTGGAGAGCGACGATCCGACGCAATGGCTCTTCTACGGCCGACCTAATGATTGCACCGCGCCGCTGCAGGTGGCGGTGGCTCGGCTGCTGGGCTACCGCTGGCCGGCCGAACTGGACGACAAGATGCGGTTGAGCAGCTATGCGCGGGAGATGGTCAAGCGGTGCGACGAGCTTCTCGGGTTCGCCGACAAGGACGGCATCGTCTGCATTCCCTCCAGCCGTGGCGAGCGCCCCGCTGCCGACCGCCTGCGTGACCTCCTGGTGGCAGCTTACGGCGACTACTGGTCGCCCGCGCGGGAGGCCGAGCTGCTCGAACAGGCGGGCTCCGGCGGCAAGAGCCTCGACGACTGGCTCCGCGACGGCTTCTTCGAGCAGCACTGCAAGCTCTTCCATCACCGGCCGTTCATCTGGCACATCTGGGACGGCCGCCGCCGGGACGGCTTCCACGCGCTCGTGAACTACCACAAGCTCGACCGCAGGCTCCTGGAAACGCTCACCTACGCCCACGTGGGCGACTGGATCAAGCTGCAGAAGGAGGACGTGGATCGCGGCAGGAGCGGCGCCGAGGCCCGCCTGATCGCGGCACAGGAGCTTCAGAAGAAGCTGGTGCTGATCCTTGCCGGCGAGAAGCCCCACGACATCTTCGTCCGCTGGAAGCCCATCGAGCAGCAGCCCATCGGCTGGGAGCCGGACCTCAACGACGGTGTGAGGCTGAACATCCGGCCATTCATGACCGCCGGCGTCCTCCGCAAGGACCCCAACATCAACTGGAAGAAGGATCGCGGCACGGACCCGAAATCCGCGCCGTGGTATCACGTCTTCAAGGGCGAACGGATCAACGATTTCCACCTGACGCTTGCCGAGAAGCAAAGAGCGCGTGAGGCGGTCCAGAACAAGGAATAGTGCCAACTGCACGGGGAGAAGAGCAAA
>Ga0307380_10006511_pt1 | contig 15337 bp, 16 predicted proteins | sample UN3MG_FD_202239 | JGI IMG/M metagenome (GOLD analysis project Ga0307380, IMG submission 202239) | Soil microbial communities from Risofladan, Vaasa, Finland - UN-3 | ecosystem: Environmental > Terrestrial > Soil > Coastal area > Acid sulfate soil | place: Finland: Risofladan, Vaasa | collected...
GAGCCAGGGCCCAGACTTTAACCGGTCTGGGTCCTTAATTTTTTGTTGTAAATGACAGTATAGACATCCTGCCTACGTAGCAGGTACTCAGGAATCATCACCCCAAAAGCCCCAAACCCCAACCGGTCTGGGCCCTGGCTTTTTTTTATTTTTTATTTTCAAAGCTGCCATATCAAAGCTCATTGATATAGTAAACATTAGGATTGACATCGCTAAAAATAGGGCTATTGACAGTGTGTAAAAGAGCATTTACTATGAGTAAACGAGGTGAGTGATGGCACAAACAAAAGTAGCCACAACACAGCAAAAGGCGGTAGTGAAGTGGAAGGATGAACGAATCACAGTCACCTTTGATGATGTTAAAAAACTCATCTGCCCCTACGCCAGCAACCAAGAAGCCAACGTTTTTCTCAAAATTTGCCAGTCACTCAATTTAAACCCGTTCGCTAACGAGATCTACTTAATTAAATACTCGGAGAAGGACAAGGCAGCCATGGTCATTGCCATAGACTCTTATCTAAAATCGGCAGAGTCCAACAAAAACTTCGATGGACATGAGGCTGGCATCGTCCTGAGAGACAGCGGCGGTAAGCTGGAATTCAGGGAGGGCGCCTTAACCTTGCCGGATGAGGCGGAGAAGCTAGTGGGAGGCTGGGCCAGGATCTTTAGGAAAGATAGGGAGAAGCCATTTTACATGGCCGTCAACAAAGCCGAGTGTCTGAGGTATACCCGAGATGGACACCTGACCAAGTTCTGGACTGTAGAGAAACAGCCGTCAATGCTCCGCAAGACGGCGCTAAAACGCGCACTGGTGGAGGCGTTCCCCTCTCTCTTTGCCGGCACCATGTCCACCGCCGAGGTCGCCGAAGAACCAGAAGCCGAATACCACGAGGTACCAGAGGGTCAGTTGCCTCCAGCCTACGAGAACGAGGTTGGATATGACTGGAAGAAATGGTGGGCTAGGCAAAAGGAAAAGGGGCTCGATGAAGAAAATGTCCACAACATACTTGGTATCTCAAGCTTAAAAGAGGACTGGCTGGAGCAAGGAAAGACCCTAGAAGAGGCCGAGGATATTATCAATCACAAACTAGCACAGCAAGGTGCTAAAACTGCCGATGAGGTAGCCGGGAAAGGCTTTACCATCGACTTTACATGGTTACAGGAAAGCCTTAAGGCGCTCAAGTGGACAATCGAGACTATGAAGAGTTTTGCGGTAGTCAAATACAAGGTTGACGGCAAGGGGGCATTAACTCAGGTGCTGGGGAGACTCACTAGGGAGCAGACCGAGGATTTTGTTAGTGAAATAAACAAGAAAGTGGAGAAGCAGAAACCTTTGTTTTAGGAGTAAGGTCAAGGCATTGAATAAGAACGTACTACAACGCATCGCTAGTCTCCAATTGCAAGGTAAAGACGGCTACAAAGACGACTTAGCCAAGTTAATCTCTAATGATGCTGAAACACTAAAGGAATGGTCAGCACCAATGACTAAGACAGAGCGCAAAGACCGTAACAATGCCATCTTTGACCACTGGCTGGCCGGAGAGACGACAACCGGAATCGCTAAAAAGTTATATCTTACCCAACCACTAGTTACAGAGGTCATTAACAATATAAGTGCTTCTAGGCTTGAGACAAGTAATATTTCTGAAACTCCCCCAGTCTATAATGTCTGGAATTATAACTCTTGTGACAAAAGATTTGGGCAAAAACATCCGGGACAAATACCAGGTCAAGCAGTGCTAAATTTTCTTCTTTGGTTAACCGAGCCTTTTGATGTGGTGGTAGACCCTATGGCTGGGGGTGGCACAACGATTGATGTCTGCCGTTATCTTCTGCGGCGGTATCATTGCTTCGATATAGACCCACGGCGGCAAGATATTAAACAATGGGACATAAGCAATGGATACCCTCGATTCCCTCAGAAGCCAAACTTAATAATCCTTGACCCCCCATACTGGCGATTAAAGAGAGAGGAATACTCAAAAGATGGTGCTGCGATAACCTCATACCAAGATTGGCTCTCATTCATGAAGAAACTAGCCAAGGATTCCTTCAAAAGTCTTAAGCCTGGGGGTCACGTTGCCTTATTCGTTGAGTCCTTCTTAGACGAAAGAGATAGCGGCAAATTCCTGTTTCTCAACAGAGATTGCCTTGAAATCTTCGAGGCTGCACGCTTTGAGGGTGTTCAAGAAATCGCATTAAATATGCCATCACAGATAAAGTCATTCCGCGATGTGACATACGCTAAGAAAAGACGAATTTTGCTGGACCTAAAACGAGAGGTATTTGTATTTAGAAAATGAGCCCCCCAAGGGAAATAACCGGTAAGAGACCAACCAACTACAGCAGGTGGCATCGTGCCAAGTTGCCTGAAAATTGCTATATGACTGATGGTGATTGGTTCGAGCAAAGGTTGGTAAACGGAGAAATGTTTACCATTGCCTTTATCGAAACTATACAAATTCCGCCTCAATTCGTCCAGCAGGCGCAACAGACATTCTATCTATGGTCTAGTAAGGAAGCCTTGATGAAATCAATAAACAGTCAAGTGGACTTTCCCTGCTTTGTGGTTCGCCACACTGCGGACTGCAAAATATTCTGTGTCTCTCAAATAAATAGCAATGGTCAGGAGACGGAGGCCATTATTATGTTCGAAGAGGAATACAAACAATGGTTGGTTAGCTTAAAAATACCGAGTCGAGGGAGCGAGCCAATCAAGATGAGAAAACCACAGGAGGCGAAAGAGCCATGGAGATGAAAGAGAAGATAAACTTACTTGCTAAAGATAAGATAGATGAAGCAATATCCAGCCTAACCCCCCGCGAGCAGAGGATACTTCAAAGATTCGGTTTGTTAGATGGAAAAAGAAAATCCTTAAAAAAGGTTGGCGAAGAATTCAATATATCTGCAGAACGTGTTCGACAGATTGAAGCAAAGGCGTTTAGAAAACTACGTGACCCTTCCCATTCCGAAAAACTCCGCGTCCTTTTGCCCGATATAGAAGAAATAGCCATTCCATATCAAATAATTTTGAGAGCAACATTTCGTTTATATGAGCGAGCCGACGTTGAAGAGAAAACCACGTAGCTTGAGCGAGCCGCCCAGTAGTAGAAAACCAGCATCAATGAGCGAGCCAGAGAAAGAGAGAAACCCAGAAATCGCGAGCGAGCCGCTGGAAGAGAGATGAAACCACCATTAAATACAATATCAGTGGATGACTTCCAAACGCCGCCAATAGCTCTTAGTCCTTTGTTACCGTATCTTAAAAAGGATTGGACAATATGGGAATGTGCTGAAGGTGTCGGTTATTTAACTCAAGCTTTGAGGGATTATGGATATAAGGTTATAGGAACAGACATATCAAAAGGGCAAGACTTTCTAATGTACGAGCCTGATGATAATTATGATTGTATATTAACTAACCCACCATACTCCCTGAAGCAAGAGTTTTTAGAAAGAGCGTATCTATTAGACAAACCTTTTGCCTTTATATTACCGCTTACCACCTTTGAGACAAGAAAGAGGCAGGATCTATTTAGAATTGGTGGTTTAGAAGTTATTTTTTTTGATAAGCGAATAAACTTCCAAACCCCAGATGGTAAAGGAAGCGGGTCGTGGTTTGCTACAGCTTGGTTTACAAATGGTCTGGGCATTGGTAGGCAATTAACTTTTACTAGGCTAAAGGCCGGAATGCTGGAGAAAAACATCAAGTAGGAGCGAGTCAGGGCCCAGACTTCAACCAGTCTGGGTTCTTTATATTGACAGAATGGAAACTGGGGTGGATAATGGGGGAAGAAAGGAAGGAAATGAATAAAGAAGAAAAAGAAGAAAGAGAAATGTCCGATAAAGCTGCTGATGAAGTTGTAAGGGCTTTGGATATGGATAGTCCAGCACACTTTGATAGAGCTATGAAACAATTAACTCAAGAGACTGAGGACTTTCCCAAAGATGCCAAAATAGAACCTATAGACCAAGACAAGTTCTCCTGTGATGATATATGTAAAGAATGTAAGTGGGGAGAAGACAAAGACAATTGCCCTAATGAAGATGTGAGGCAAGCGAACACTTGTTGGTACTGCTACTATATGGAAAAAAAGGAGAAACAAAAATAAAGAATTAAAAAGAAAATAGATGTTATCTTGTGCCTAGAGGGCCCAGACTTTAACCGGTCTGGGCCCTTGTTTTTTATATTTGAATTAGGAGATTTGCTCCCTATTCTTTCTTCGCTCGCGGCAGCGTAATCTTAAAAACACTGCCTTTTCCCAGATAGCTCCTTAAAGAGATCTCCCCGCCACCTTCGGTAACAATCTTTTTACATATGGAAAGCCCCAAGCCTGAACCGCTTGTAGAGGTAGGGGAACCGGGTACTTTATAAAAGCGCTCGAACACCTTATCGACGTGCTCCGGGGATATTCCAATACCTGTGTCGCTTATGATAAAAAGAATGTTTTGACCTTCGCTTCCCGCAGTAATGGAGACTGAACCGTTGTGAGCTACGTTCTTAGACGCATTGTCCAAAAGGTTGCTGATCAGGCGTAGCAACAGCCGCCGTTCAATGTCTACAAAAAGCCCCTTCTCCAACCGGGTAAACAAATTAACGCCCTTCTCCTCAAACAAAGGCCGAAAGGCCTCCTCCGCCTCGTCGACGACGGCGGAGAGATCCACCATACTCTTTGAGGTGGTCATATTCCCCTCGTCGGCCTTGGCCAGAAATAAAAGGTCATTTACCAGCATTTCCATGGCGTAAATACGGGCGGAAATAAAACTTAAATTCTCCTGGTATTCCTTAATGCTCCTCCTATCGCTTAGAGCATAAGTTACCGAGGTCTTAATTGAGGCCAGCGGCGTTTTCAATTCATGGGCGGCATCAGAAAAAAACCTTCTTCGAGAACTGATTGAATTCTCTAGTCTATCGGCCATGCGGTTAAAAGTGCGTGCCAGGCTGCCGATTTCATCCCTGGAATGGAATTTTACCCGCTGACTCGAGTTCTTTTCGCTGATGCTCTCAGCAGCTATGGCTATTTCCCGTATGGGTGCTACTGTTTTTCTGGAAACGAACCAACCAAAGAAAATGGCCAGGGCAAGGATAACAGGCAATAAATAAATTGATTGGTGCAAAGTGCGGTCGGCGGCTTCCAGGGCCTGAACCCCCTTGTAGCCAACCGAGGCTACCAGCAAGGCATCGCTATGTCCAGGCACCCGTAGAAAGTAGAAGGCACGCTCTGACCGTATATTATCTGGTCCCAGGTCAAAGGTCTGTGGAAAATCATCTCGGTACAGCGTTACCAGGCCAGTGCCGTCGTCACCGGTGAGGGTGTATTCGATAAGAAGCCCGTTGTCATCGACGATGCCCTTGTCAATGACGCTGTTAAAGGCCGTGTAATTGCTCAAAACCCGCTTAGCTTGGAGGTAGTCAGGCACGAGCGTTGTTGCCTTGTCTGGGGACACGCCGTTAAGGTAGCCGGGCCCGATTTCCAGTGTACGTTGAATGCTGTCACAAGCTTGGCTGGTATTGGTGAAATTGAGTAAAGCCACAAATGAGACTACGAGGAGCAACACAGAGATCACATAAACCACAGGAAGCTTGAATGACAGGCTTCTGAAGTAATCACCTATCCTTAATGACATAACCTAAGCCTTTCACCGTCTTGATAACTGCCTCTTTATCCTCGGGGCATAGTTTTTTCCTTACACGGCTGATTAGCACTTCGACTACGTTTGAAAAAGCGCCGGACTCCGAGTCCCAGATGTGCTCTTCGATCATCTGCCTGGTGACAATGCCGTTTTTATTGTAAATAAGATATTCAAGTATAGTGTATTCCTTGGCGGTCAGTCCGATCTCCCTGCCGTTGTATATAACTTTCTTCATGGCGGTATCTACCAGAACCTGCCCCGCCTTGATATTTGACGAACTCTCATTCTTATCCCTTCTGATTAAGGCACGGATACGAGCGTATAGCTCGGGGTAGCTGAAAGGTTTTACCAGATAGTCGTCGGCGCCTAAGTCAAGACCCCGGACCCTGTCGTCCTCCCTGTATCTGGCAGTCAGTATTAATATCGGGGTTTTGATATTATTGGCCCGTATGCTCTGGCATAGGGAAAAGCCGTCTTTCTTGGGAAGCATAATGTCCAGGATAATGACATCATAGGAGTAGGCCAGCGCCATCTCTTCGCCTTCCTGTCCGTCGGCCACCCAGTCAACGACATAGCCGTTTTTAATCAGGCCTGTTTTCACTGTCCATACCAGGTTTTCATCGTCCTCAACAAACAGAATTCTCATGCTTTCCAGATTAACCCAACAAGCTAAAAAAGTAAATACTGTTCAGGTTGTGTTCAGAATGTTATGCTATATTAACATTAATACGGTTAAAAGGAGGATGTAATGCAAAAAATCGGAAACAAATTGGCTCCTGTCCTTGTTTCATTGGTGCTGGTGTTAAGTGGAATAGTCTTCGCTCCAATACAAGTTTCAGCTGAGGACAACGTCAAGGACGGCGATTTCTTCTTTGGCGACTCCATATATGTTGGTAATATTTTCGATTTGACAGGCGTTGATAGGGACAGTTTTAAAGATGGAATCGCTGTTAGCTCCTATAAAGAAAGTAAGAATGAAGTAGATGGATTGAAGGCCAGCCATGATTTCGATTCCGACATAGTCGTTGGCTATGCGAATATTAATGGTGCTGAGATTGTTCTGCTAAACGGCCCTGACTCAATAACAGAACTACTTTTTTGGCAGAATAAGGTCGATCAGCATCAACTCTATGCTAAGACCCTGGGGGTCTGGAACAGCATTGATGGAGCTACCAGACTCGAGGTCAGCCTTCTCCAGTTTCTTGCGCCGGCGTCAGATTTAGATGGTGGCTTCCAAACCCTATCTCTCATATATATGTCCCATGAGTACAGATCACCCAGCTCAGGTTATCCGGCAGCTGTCGCAAGGGTCTACGGGTACTTAGATCCGGATACCATGCAGTTCATAAGCGCATACGATTGTTGTTACCCACAAAATGGGACTTACAACCTTAAAAGTTGGTACTCGACGGCTGCTAACTATGGCTCCTCCATCTATGCCGGTTGCGACGGACATTGGACTCGTTTGTGGTTCAATTATTACCATGGGGCATGGGTTACCATTAACAATTATGGCGCCGCAAATCATGGTGGCTACTAAGTACCCACACTGATTTTGTTAATCTTGTGTTCAGATTGGTGTGCTAGATTGACTATATCTAGGCAAAGAAAACTTCTGGATTATGAGACAACACCCAGTATTTTTAAAGTACAGGCGCGAATGGCTGCACCAGGTAACGGGTTATTCAATGGGGTACCTGTGCAGGGTGGCCAAACATAAGGTGCCGCTCAGCCAACCCTTCGTCGAAAGATGCTGTTTTAAACTAGGGCGAAAACCGAAAGAACTTTTTATTAAGGGCGACAGTTTCAGGTGAAGTGGAACTGACCTTGGGAGTTAAGAGATAATAAAATATTATCTTGTTCCTAGAAGGGCCCAAACTTTATAGGGTATCAATAGTGTATCAATAGGATATAGATAGGATATAGATATTATAAGGGGCCCAACTTTCACCGGTCTGGGCCCTTAACTTTATATTGACAGAATATTAATTGGGGTGGATAATGGGGGAAAAATAAATGTCAAGTCTATCAACAAAAGAAAGATTATGAGATGAATAAAGAGGAAAAACAATCTGTATTGACACCGATGTCAGCTACTATCTCAAAATATGTTGTAAAATTGGGCGACGAGGTTAAATCCGGCGATACGGTAGTTGTCATAGAGGCAATGAAGATGGAAATAGACATACCCTCGCCGATAGATGGCAAGGTAGAGGAAATTAACTTTAAAAACGGTGAACATGTTGCTATAAATGATGTTTTAGCCACCATTAGTTTGAAGATCTAGTAATTTTTTAGATAACTAAATAGAAATACCTAGCGATAAATGATTAACGGGCGTAGTTATCGTTATGTCCAAAGATAATACATATTATATTGTGCCTGGAAGGGCCCAAACTTTCACCAGTTTGGGCCCTTAATTTATTGTAATAGGGGATTGACAATATATATGGCAAAGTTTATGCTTAATTGTAGAATTACCCTAAAATAATTTGGCATAAGCCATCAAGGTAATTTAATAAAGATTAAAGAGGTTATTAAATGAAACTCATCGAGGGAATGAAAAAGCTCAAGGTCATCGAGAAGAAAATTCAGCACAACACGCAAAGGATAAACGAGTATGCCGCCATAGTTTCTTCGGAGCGACCGATATTCGGGACCGAGGTGGCGCAGCGGACACAGATCCAGGAACTCATCCAGTCCAACAAAGATCTGGCTAGCGAGTACCTGAGCCTCAAGAAGAGGGTTGATTTGACCAATATCAAATCCATGGTGAGTATAGGCAAGGACACGTTCTCCATATCAGACCTTCTCCAGATACAGCGCAATGTCGCCAAATTAATGAAAGAAACATTTAGCGCCTTAAACGACAGGGAGGCACAGGGACGCCTGCAATCAATCAGGCAGCATTCAGCCGAAAAGCCGCCCCACATCGACAGGATGTATGACGAGAACGAGAAGCACAAGGGCCTCCAGTACTGGCAGGGCCTGGAGGACGAGATCGAGACCAGGCTGGAAGTTATAAATGCGACCACCGACCTGATAGAGCTTTAAAAGCCTGCTGAATATCATTGTACCTTAAAAATTAAATATCGGCTTCAGTAGTGTAAAAAAGTAAAATATCGAGAGCCCCATCTACTGGGTTAGTGTAGTTATTAATACTTCTGACTTGAAATCAGGCGTATCGCCATACAGAATGGAACGATTAAGAAGTACGACTCAAAGATTCAAGCTTAACTCGTACCCTTGCGAGAAAAAATAAATGAGGGTTATTAAAGATTAACGAGAAAAGAGTCAAGTCTGGTGTAAAAAACCAGAAATGGTGGTGCCAGTTCTCGGGCTATTAGCCACCGCTGGCTGCTGCTTGGAGCCGGTTTTTGCTACTTCGAGTTATCGATTTAAGGGTCCAGAATTTAATTAGTCTAGGCCCTATCACTTTATATTGACAGAATATAAAGTGGGGTTATAATATAATAAGGTAGGGTGCCGGTCAGGTTAAAGTGTCTGTCCCACATATATTTTAATCTGGCACTCTGCTTTTGGTTAAGAGAGCGAGCCAAACATGATGAGAAAACCGTGAATTATAAGCGAGCCAGGAGAGTTGAGAAAACCAATGTAGTAGAGCGAGCCAGCGAAGAAGAGAAAACCAGGTAAAATGAGCGAGCCAAGCATGGTGAGAAAACCAGCAAATAAGAGCGAGCCGGTGACCAAGAGAAAACCAATAGCCAAGAGCGAGCCATGAAAGTTGAGAAAACCACAAAAGATGAGCGAGCCGAAGTATCTGAGAAAACCAATAGCCAAGAGCGAGCCGTTCTAGAGGAGTAAACCATATAAGTAGAGCGAGCCGATGTACAAGAGAAAACCATAATTGAAGAGCGAGCCGTAGTACAAGAGAAAACCACTAGTCAAGAGCGAGCCGTAGAAATAGAGAAAACCACCGTAAAGAAGCGAGCCAGCGAAGAGGAGAAAACCAGGTAAAATGAGCGAGCCACGAAGAGAGAGAAAACCATCATAAAAGAGCGAGCCAGGTAAAAGAGAAAACCATTCGGCAAGAGCGAGCCAGGGCCCAGACCGGTTAAGGTCTGGGCCCTTATTATTGACAGAATATAAACGGGGCTAGTAATATAATAAGGTAGAGTGATCGGTACAAAATATGCATCCTGAGAAAGGTTGGCTTGCCCCTAATCAATAAGAAGTTAATGAGGAGACAAAGATGTGGAATAGTGACATAAAAGACACTTGGTTTAATGAACTGAAGTGTTATTTGGCTTACCATATGGCGAAGCTCTACCAAAAATCATGGCCAATTCTATCGGTACCAGTCATTGGCGAACCAATAATGACCCTGCTTTGGAAAATTAGCGATTTTATAAGCCCATTCCCTACTATGGAAGGATGCCTAAATCCGATAATGTTAGAGGTTATCAGGGAGAGGATGGGGATTCCCGATGAGGAATTTAACCAGAAGCTTGAGGAGATAAGGAAAAACAGCGAGCGGGAAGAGTTGGGCCTTCCACCTGTTTGAGTAAATAATTAAGGGGGTATTGATACCATGTGGAACAATGTTTGTGTTGAAGGTTTCTGCTTTGGAGAACAAGATGACAATAATGATTACCCTTGTGGTAAGAAATACCCCACAGCTTTTTGCCTGTCGAACAAGCACTGCCCCCACTTTGGTTATAGCGAAACAACCGAGAGGGATGTCGCCCATTTCGTGCCTATTAGAATAATTATCTGGGATAGGCTTAAAGTCTGGATAACAGAAACTGCTTACTGGAAATTGCGTTGGTGGTTTTGGGATTGCCTTTGGTTCAACAGGAGAAAGACCGGGGAATTCTTCAAAAACATTCCAGTAGCCACAGCTGAAAATAATCTCCTAATAAAGGAGATGGAGAAAGAGGACGCAAAGCTTGCCGAGAAATTTAAGAAATGGCTTCCAAAGGCTGTAAAAGAGGAAAATGAATACCTGAGAGAACCAAATGACGAGAGCGAGCCATAGAACAAGAGAAAACCATTGAAATAGAGCGAGCAAGGGTGGGGTGCTGTGATGGAGAGGCTCACAGTTAAATGAGGGGTGGCTATTACAGCCTACATAGTAAAAAAGAGGAACTAACAGCCCCGCCCACGAAAGAATTATGAGAAAACCGGAAGCAAAGAGCGAGCCATTGTTCGGGAGAAAACCATCATAAAAGAGCGAGCCAGGTAAAAGAGAAAACCATTCGGCAAGAGCGAGCCAGGGCCCAGAATTTAATCATTCTGGGTCCTTAATTTATACACTCTCATTGACTAAATGTAAGAAATAGTGGTAAAATCATGTACTTGAGACCGCAAGGAATATCTAGAACAGCGACCCTCTCTAAGAAGTTTGACAAGATATAAAAGTGTGCCTAGAGGGATTTAGGCTTTAAGGGAAAAATATGGGCTTATTAAAGAATTATCTTTCAGCTTTTTCAACGCTTCTAAATAACTTTAGTGATAGGTATTTGATAGGTATTATCGAAGAGTTTGATAAAAACCATTTGCCATATATTGACGCATGTAAAGACCTCGGGATTCACTACAAGACTATAAACATCTCAGGACCTGACTGGATTCAGGTCGTTCGGGGTTGCGGATGTGATGCTTTTCTTGTGTGGCCTTCTTTCAAGGTGAGTATTTGGAAACGAATGTTCGAGGAGAGATTGAAGGTCATGGTTGATGAGATGCGCAAGATTATCTACCCGGCCTACAATGAAGTATGGTTGAATGAGAGCAAACTGAGGATGTCTTATTGGTTGGAAGCTAACGAAGTTCCGCACAGTAAGACATGGGTGTTCTATTCGCGCGAGAAGGCAATGGAGTTTGCCCAAGAAGCTGATTTACCTCTCGTAGTTAAGAGCGACATGGGCTCCATGGCCGAGGGGGTGAAGATACTTAAAAGACATTCTGAGGTAGTACAATATGTTAATCAGCGTTTTGGGAAAGGTATAGCCTGTCGGGGCGCTGATGTCCGTGATCTTGAATGGGGCTATCTTTTGTTCCAGGAATTCCTGCCAGGAGTTAACGAGTGGCGGATGATTCGAATCGGAGATTCTTATTTTGGACACCAGAAGCTAAAGGAAGGGGAATTCCACAGTGGCTCAGGCAAAGCCGGGTGGTATGATCCTCCGCGAGCGCTTTTGGATTTTATTCGCAAGCTGACTGATAAAGCTGGATATACAGCTATAAACATGGACATCTTTGAAACCCCTGACAAGCGCTATTTGGTAAACGAGATTCAGTCTCACTTTGCGGTCTATGCTGAAAACCAAATGTACATTGATGACCAGCCGGGACGATATATATATGACTATCCTTATGGAAAGTGGCGCTTTGAAGAAGGTGTTTTCGGCAGGAACAGTTGTTGTAATCTGAGGGTGGAAGCGCTTTTAGGTCTGCTCGATTGAGAGACCTCCAATGTCGCTGAAAGATAAGTTCTTGGTGTAACCATCTTGAAATCAGTATGAGTAATAATAGCTTGTATTTTAATATAAGAGGAAAAAAGTCTTGAAGATAACGATCATCGGAGCTGGAAACGCAGGCTTGGCCCATGCTGCCATGATAACCAAACGAGGCCATTTGGTCACAATTGTAAAGACAACAGGTCTGATGCACGAAGACTCATTTGATGTAGTGAGTCGGACAAGACAGATAGAATACCAGATGGGTGACGATAAAGGCGTAGTTGGTATTGAAGAAGCGACAAGAGATCTTCCATTAGCTATTTCTAAGGCAGATGTAATTATATTACTGACGCAAAGCGTCGCCCATGAGAATCTTTCCGAGCTGATTTCTCCGCATCTGCGAAGGGGGCAGATTCTGCTTGTTTCGCCAGGCTATGCCGGGAGTTTCTATTTTTCAACAAAATGCCAGGGCAAGGGTATTATCTTTGCCGAAAGTGAATCTTTACCATTCGATGCACGCATTATCGCCCCTGGGAAGGTCAATATTTGTTTTGAAAACATCCGAAACCCCGTTGGTGTTTTCCCTTCCATAAAAACTGAGGAAACGCTAAGTAGATTAAATAATATCCTGCCCGGATACACAGCCCGACAGAATGTGTTGGAATCTGCTTTTCATAATCCTAACCTTATAGTCCATACAGTGGGCGCGATAATGTCTGTTGGCCGCATTGAATACAGCCAAGGCGAATTTTGGATGTATCGTGAGGCATTCACGCCCACAATATGGAGGCTAGTTGAGGATTTGGACTCAGAAAAGACGGCAATACTTGGTTATTTCAAATTGCCTATGCAGGGCTTTATGGAATCATTCCAGTATCGGACCTGCGATGATATGAGCGCTGACCCTATGGGGGTCTTTTACCGATATGCTCAATTCGGGTCGCCTAAGGGACCTAGTGACGCGCAAACTCGTTATATCACCGAGGACGTTCCGATGGGCCTTTGCTTTATGTCTTCAATCGGGAAAAAAGCCAACATTCCCACCCCTGTATGCGATGCGCTGATAGCCATTGCCTCCTCCATGCATAAAAAAGATTATTACGCAGAGGGAAGAACGCTTGAAAAACTTGGCATTGGGCACTATTCCGTCGGTGAACTAAAGGGCATCCTAAAGGGAGGCTTTCCTTTCGTCTTAACAAAGGATAAGCTTTAAAATTTTTCCCGACGCATCCTTATGTTATTTAAATAGATGTTGACAAGAGGTCATCAAAGTTGGATACTTATACACAGCCATTGTTCGGGAGAAAACCAGGGAAAGAGAGCGAGCCGACGACTTTGAGAAAACCAGAAAAGGAGAGCGAGCCGTCGTCCTAGAGAAAACCAAATATTATGAGCGAGCCGATGGATTGGAGAAAACCATGATAATGGAGCGAGCCGTCAATATAGAGAAAACCGCAAAGTACGAGCGAGCCATACTAGACGAGTAAACCAATATAAGAGAGCGAGCCAAGATGTAGAAGAAAACCAGATTGCATGAGCGAGCCAGGTAAGATGAGTAAACCATATATTATGAGCGAGCCTGAGTATATAAGAAAACCAAGGATAGCGAGCGAGCCATCAGTAAATAGAAAACCAGAGATGATGAGCGAGCCATCACCCAGGAGAAAACCATACAGCAAGAGTGGGTCATAGAGCCGGCGCCAGCACCATCGTTTTGTAAGGGACTTTTCTATGGAGTTGGCGTCGCTCTTTGGCCTTTTTTTGATTATTCTATATTAGGCCTGGATATTTTGCTAAAAGGGCCTCAATGCCCGACAATAGCATTCAGCGAATCCCAACAGTCCTGAGAGCTCATTGGCTGGTGTAATTAAAGGGTGACTAAGAAATTCCTGACATTTAGAAAAAGCGAGGAAAAAGACCGCTCCGGCCAGATTTCAGGAGATACGCCAAAAATAAAGGGCGCACTATTAATAATTATGTAAAGAGCCCCCTGTTTTAAAAGGGGCTCTTATTAATATACTTAAACTAGCTTTCTTACTGAGCTGTAAGGCCACCGTCAACAGGCAATGCTACGCCTGTTACGAAGCTGGAGTCATCACAGGCCAGGAATAAAGCTGCTTTAGCTATTTCCTCTGGCGTGCCCATCCTGCCTACAGGCTCCATTTTGGTAAACTGGGCCTTTGCCTCTTCGTCATCACCTGTGATTCCCTCAACCATTGGTGTCCAGATAACACCGGGGCAGACGCAGTTGACCCTGATGTTCTGAGTGGCATACTCGAGGGCAGCTGTCTTGGTTAATTGGACTACTCCTCCCTTGCTGGCAGAGTAGGCGGCGAGGCCCTGGAAGCCAACCAGACCAGCTGCCGAGGCGGTGTTTATAATTGAACCACCACCTGTCTTTAGCATCTCGGCGATGCCGTACTTCATCCCCAGGAAAACACCCTTCAGATTTATGTCTATGATCTTGTTAAAACAGGATTCACTGGCTTCGTGGGTGGGTTCTACCTTGCCAACAATGCCGGCGTTATTGTAGAGGATGTCTAGACGTCCGTAAATGTCGACGGCGTTTTTTATCATGTTCTTTATATCTGCAACCACCGAGACGTCTGTCTTTATGAACTGTGCCTTGCCACCGGCATCCTCTATCATACGGAGCGTTTCTTCTCCAGCTGGTACGTCAATATCGGCAATGACCAGCTTGGCACCTTCCTTGGCAAAGAGTAGGGCTGTTGTCCTGCCGATACCCGAGCCGGCACCCGTTATGATGGCTACTTTTCCATCTAATCTATTAATTTGTAACCTCCCATTATTGTCTCCTCCAGCACAACTCAGTCTTCCCTGAGAGCAAAATTTACATAGGCACCTACATCTTTTAATATTTAGTAAACATATTACCATGAGTTTAACTATTGTCAACCCATGATTATAAAAACATAAAGTCAGGGCTATTGACAATAAGTAATTATGGGTGGATAATTAATCCCTGCTGTTGTTTGGGAGAAAACCAGCGATGATGAGCGAGCCATTGACAAGGAGAAAACCATCAAGTAAGAGCGAGACAAGTAATCTGAGAAAACCATGAAAGGGGAACGAGCCAACCTGAAAGAAATAAAGTTATTCTTCAACTGGACCTGGCAAGAAGGTGGTTTTAGATGGAGGAAATAAAAAAATCAATCATTCTAGCACTTAAAGATGTGGAATTAATAGAGCTGGAGAGAGTTTTACTTGATGATGACCAAGATGGAGCGTTGAAATTCCTTAAGAAACATATCAAGGGAAAG
>Ga0307380_10006514_pt1 | contig 15336 bp, 36 predicted proteins | sample UN3MG_FD_202239 | JGI IMG/M metagenome (GOLD analysis project Ga0307380, IMG submission 202239) | Soil microbial communities from Risofladan, Vaasa, Finland - UN-3 | ecosystem: Environmental > Terrestrial > Soil > Coastal area > Acid sulfate soil | place: Finland: Risofladan, Vaasa | collected...
AGGAAATGAACTAACACCTCCTGTACTATCCGATAACTATTGTGTAGATGTTCTATGGAATGGTGAGCCTGTAGAGTCTTGGGATAGCAATATGATATGGTGTCCGCCTATGGGTGTCCATACATTCGGTAGCAGTTCAGCTATGCGTGAGTGGACGGAGACTTGTAAGAGCCTGCACCCTGAATACTTCCAAGAGCCAGAGTTAGACGAGTTAGTATAATGAAACTATTGGTTGCCTTACTATTACCAATATCAATGTTAGGGCAATTAAACTGCTCTCCTTATTACAAGCCAAAAGCAGTATGTGGTGGAGACCAAGTAGTATTTAACATTTACGGAGGTGCTTGTTTTCATTACAACTCTTTTGGATATGGGATGAATTACAAGGGATTAGCCCTTGATGCAGTAGTGATGAGTAGGGCAGATAGGATGCCTAATATGGATGGTGAGGTATATGGACTTGTAGGATATGATAATAGATTAGCCGCAGGAGGCGGTATATCAAACAAAGGTTGGGTACTCTATGGAGGATATAATCAACAGATATACAAGAGACTATTTACTTATTTGTACCTATATCAGACAAGCTATAATATGAGTCACATAACATTAGGATTGAAAATTAAGATATGAGTAAGAATAGATATAATGTTCCACAAGATAAACGCAGGGGCTGCCTTTGCAAAGATGGTAATCGGTATTCTAGAGAATGTTGCAAGGGTGATTATGTTAATCAGGGCATTGGTAGCATCACAAAGAATGAGACTGAGTAAAAACCTAACATTAGCTGAGGTAACTAAAAGTGCCACTGCTATTAAGCATGGCATTAGTAATAAGCCTACTGGTGAACATTTGTCCAACCTTATGGCTATTGCCCAAAAAGTGTTTCAGCCCCTTAGGGAGCATTTTAATAAGCCAATTGCTGTTACTAGTGGCTACCGCTCACAGGCCCTTGACGATGTTATTGGTAGCGCTTCAGGAAGCCAGCACAGCAAAGGCGAGGCACTGGACTTAGATGCTGATGTGTTTGGTGGTTTAGAAAACTACCAGTTGTTCCATTACATTAAAGATAACTTGGAGTTTGACCAACTTATTTGGGAGTTTGGTACTGAGGAGAACCCTGCTTGGGTTCATGTAAGTTACAAGGCAACTAATAACAGGGGTGAGGTACTTAAGTGTGTAAAGCAAAACGGCAAGACAATTTATAAGAAATGGTAAAGCGCTGCTTAAATAACCTGAAGGAGATATTTCTTTATGCTGATAGCCAGCCTACGGAGATAATGTTAGGTATGTTGAATTTTATTTTGTTGCTACCAGCAACACTAATAGAATTGGGGTGGATACCAGTATACCAAATTTCAGGAATTATAGCAGGGGGCTTCCAGTTGTTTGCAGTTGCAAGGCAGGATATTAACCTGCGTAGAAATGCATCTTTTGTGAGTTTTGTGGTTTTTACTATGACAATCGTGCTGTACGGCAGTTGCGGTTATTTTGCTAAAAGTGCAAGCCACTGGGGCTGGGTTGTTTTATGGCTTTCCTCATTAAGCAGCGTTAAAAGGGTAACAACAGAATACTACCACAGGAAATGGAACAACAAGGTATAATCATTGCAATAGTAACCGCACTTACAAGCGGTGCAGCTTGGAAGTTTTGGGAACAAAAGATGAAGGCTAAGCAGCAAGAGAAAGAACAAAACAGGGCGGAAGACTTTGCATATCGTGATGACCTTAAAAGCAGGGTGGCTAGGTTAGAGCAGTTACTGGAGGAAAGCAATACAAAGGTATTAGAGCTTACAGCAGAGGTCCACGCCCTGCGCACGGAAGTGGGGTTTTTAAAAAGGGAAAACGATAGGCTAAGGGGATGATAGGTAGAGTTACAAAAAGCTGGAAAACAACTGCAGTAGGTGCAGTGTTATTTGCTGCAGGTATTACATTAGTGGCTATGGAGAAAGCCAGCCTTACAGAGGCAGGTGCTTTCTTTGGCGTAGCATTTGTATTATTTTTTTCTAAAGACAAAACCAATGAATGACACTGATTTCGGCTTTGCTGATGGCTTTGAGGACTTTGTAGATGAGTTAACCAATGACAAGGCCAATGATAAGGCCTGTAGCATTGATAACCCAGATTGTGAGGCATGTGGCAGTTAATAAAAACAAGAGCAGTTCTAATAGGGCTGCTTTTTTTACTTCAGGGATGTGGTGCGAAGTGGCACCTGAATCGTGCAGTTGCAAAAGACCCAACGATACTAGAGCAGGTTGCGGTAAAAGTGGACACAACCATAATAACCGAAATTAAGGCAATACACGACACTTTAGTGCTTAAGGAGTACGATACCATAGAAATACAAAGAAATGGCGTTAGAGTGCAGATAAATAGGCTTTACGATACAATACAGGTTACTGCCCAATGTTTACCCGACACCATACAGGTAGTGCAGGAAGTTAAGGTGCCGCAGGTAGTATATGATAATAGTGGTTTAAACAAAAAGTATATTCCCCTATTGCTATTGTGCTTAATAGCTTATACCTTAGCTATCCTTAAGTATAGTAAATAATATATATAATATATATAATAATAATATAATAACCCTTTAAGGGTTATATTATATGGCTAACATAAAAGCAAAGTATAAGGCTATTGAGCAGGGTTTAGAACCTGATGATTATAGCAACCATTTTTACTCGCACTTTGGGTTTTATGATGAACACCTATCCGAATATAGTTACGGCAGGTACTATAACACCCCTTATGACATTACAACAAGCACAAAACCTTAGCAGCTTACTGGTAGAAGATGGCTACCATGCTTGGCCAGTAGATGGGTTCTATGTTAACCTGCTTTTAGCAGGTGTATTGTATGAAATAAAAACTGCAGAAATACAGCCTAATGCGAAATAAAGATATAGATACCATACTGCATAAGATGGCTATGTTGTACCAAAACATAGGCACTGACAGCACTGAAGCTGAGCGTGATTACGCTAAAGCACAGGAACTAGCATACATTGGTGAAATAGCCAAAATAGATGCTGAATATGCACATAGGCTACACCATGACTGACCATATTAAAATACAAATACAGCTAGGTAAAATACCTAGCCTAAATAAGTTTTATGCTAGCCCGCATTGGACTTTCCGCAGCCGTGAAAAAACAAAGTGGAAAGAGGAAATAAGCAAACAGCTAGACTACGACTTTAAATTTGAGTATTGTATTATTACGGCACAAGTCAATTACCGCTATGACTTAGATAACTGCATCATGGCAGTTAAGTTTACACAAGATGCCCTCGTAGATGCTGGGCTAATACTTGATGATAACAAAAAGTTTGTTAAGGCGGTACGCATTGAACCTGCACCTAACCTACCGAAAGACAGCAGCTTAATAATTGTTGAAGGTAAAATTATTAGGTAATTTCTTTAGAATGTTAAATATTGTTTTTAGGTTTGGCTCAACTTAAAAATAATAGTTATGACCACAAACAACATTTACCAAGTCTTAGATGACTTACAGGGTTTTGCAGAAATGCACGGCAGCAGCTGGCTAAAAGAAAAGCTAGCACAATTAGAGGCACATCTTGCCGCACTTGAAAATCAATCAGCTAAATAATAATTATGAAAACAGCTAAAGTAGTTTCGGTATCACCGAAAGGGGACTTTGCCTACAACGGCAAAACATTTTACAAATTCTTTGTTACACTAGACAATGGTGATAGCGGTGAATATAACAGCGTTAAAGCAGACCAAGATAAGTTTACTGCAGGCGCTGAGGTTGAGTATGAAATAACTAGCAACCAGTACGGCAATAAGATTAAGCCAGTATATAATGCTGGCGGTGCTGGTGGCAGCTACTCAGGTGGCGGCTTTAAACCTAACTATCAAAAGAAAGATGATGGTAGACAGGAACTAATTGTAAAGCAAACTGCACTAAAAGCAGCAGTTGACTTTTTAAAAGACAAAGGTGCTAAGAGCACTGATGTACTAAAGGTAGCTGATAGCTTTGTGGAATGGGTGCTAAGCACACCAGCTAAAGAGGAAACAAACTATAACACACACTTTAGCAGCCGTGAGGAAAAAATAGAAACGGCACAGGCCATAGTAAATGGCACTGCAGCTGATGATGACCTGCCGTTCTAAAGCGGTGTTAAGCAAGGGGAGGGGACATGAGTCCCCTTTTTTTTGCTCTAATAAAAATTAGTTTTAATTTACCACCATGATACATAAGCATATAATACAAACTGACAAGACCTTGCGCTACTTGGAGCGTGCAAGGGAAGGCAAGATAGCAGAATCTAGCCGCTTTGGTGTAGCAGAAATAGATGACTACCTGCGTTTTAAAAAAGGTAATTTCATTGTAGTTACAGGCCACGCCAATGTCGGTAAGACACACACCATGACCTACCTGCAGTTATTGCACACCTTAGAAAACGGCACAAAATGGCTTATCTACAGCAGCGAAAACGAGGTGCAAAGCCTACAGCGTAAGTTGATAGAATTTTTAGCTGGCAAACCAATTAACCAAATTGATGAAGCTGCCTTTTGGCGGCACCATAGCTTTGTAGAGGGGCACTGGGCCTTTATAGATAGTGAACTTATTGTAGATGCCTTTGAACTACTTGAAATCGCTAAAGAAGTAATGGATGCATGGCCATTTAGTGGCCTGCTTATTGACCCTTACAACAGCCTTACCATACGCAAATCAGACCTAAAAGGCATAAGCACCCACGAATACCATTATGAGGTAACAAGCCACATAAGAAAATTTTGTAAAGAATACGGGGTAACAACTATATTAAACACCCACCCAGCAACTGAAGCACTTAGAAAGGTGCATAAGGCAGGGCACGAATATGCTAACCACACGATGCCACCGATGGCTAGCGATGTTGAAGGCGGCGGTAAGTTTGTAAATAGGGCTGATGACTTTTTCGTGGTGCATAGATACACCCAGCATGCGCAAGACTGGGTTTATACTGATATACATGTAAGGAAAATAAAGGAACTTGAAAGCGGTGGTAGGCCTACACCATTAGACAGCCCCGTAAGGATGCAAAGTACCAAAGGTAACTGCGGCTTTGCTATAAACGGCCTAGACTTAGTAACTAAAGAAAGGAAAATAGATGAATCTCCATTTTGAGGGTAACAGGCTTTATTATATGGAAAAGGAAGCCGAACTACACAGGGCACTACATTACTTAAGCCTAGAATTGGGCCAAAAGCAGGAAATGACCGAAGAACAGCTTTGGGATGTGTTTAACATTTGTATGGACACTAGCAATGTGTATAGGCACATTACTGATTATTTCACTACCCTTGATAAGGCTATACTAGATGCTAGGGTAACTAATAGCCATTTAAAACAAGAGTTGTTAGACCTAAAGCACGAAAACAACAAGTTGAACAAAATATTAGATGACTACATAAATGAGTTTTAAAAATAGATTAAACAACGGCCAGCGCTTTGTAATTAACGGCAGGGAATACCAGTGCCTAGAAAGGCACCTATACTTACAAACACGCATAGACACTGAAGTAGGCGATATTGATGCAGATAGCAGCTACTACATAATAAGGGACATAAAGACAGGCCACCTGCATAAGGTGCCGTTTAATAAAATAATTGAAAAGGATGATGCCAATAAAATAACTTTTGTAGGTAGTTATTGACATTGTGCTGTTAATCAGTTATATTTGGATAAATTAGACCGCAATGCAAGTAGAAGTTAACCCAGTAATTGGTGTGATGTTTGGTGTAGGTTATGCATATTACGAGCCTACAGAAGAATACAAAGCCATGCACTTAGTGCAGGTGGCTTTAGGCTTGTTGTTAATCCAAATAACATGGGCCGAATAGAAAAGTTTTACCGCCAAAATTTTAAACGCCTAACAGGTTTTATAAAAGAATATACTGATGGCAGCTATGAGGTTGCCAGCGATATTGTGCAAATGGTATTCTTAAGGCTGCTTGAAATGGAGGCTGAAGGCCGCACCAACTTTTACGAAGAAGACTCACTAAACTTTTTTTATGTGTACCGCAGCTGTATAAACACGGCATTTAAATACCAGCGGGCTAAGCGTAAGGTTAATAAAGTTAGCATAGATGAAATACTTTATGATACTTTAGAATACGAACCCTACCCTGAAGAAAAAGCAGCACTTAACAAACTAATCAACTACATGGAGCAGGAAATAGACACCCTGCACTGGTACGATAGTAAGATGCTGCGAATACACATGGAAGGCACCAGTATGAATAAAATACACAGGGAATCAGAAATAGGTTTAACAAGTATTAAGAACACGATTAAAAATGGAAAAGCAAGAATCCACGACACCCTCAAAGAACACTGGGAAGACTACACCAACGGGGACTACGACAAAATCTAAAAAGGGCCGCCCAAAGGGAAGCAAGAATAAGCCTAAGGGCTTAGGTGATACCATTGAACAAATTACGACAGCTACTGGTATTAAGGCAGCTGTTAAAGCCGTGTTTGGTGAAGATTGTGGCTGTGATGCCCGCAAAGAAAAACTTAATAAGATATTTCCTTACAGCAAGCAGCCTGAATGTTTAACCGATGAGGAGTTAGTTTACCTGCAGGGTGGGGTGCTTAGGAAGCGCACCTTAAACCACGAACAACGCCTTAAGATAGCAGAAATACATGCTAGGGTATTTAACCACAAGTACGATGTGCCCTGCACCTGCAGCCCTAAGATATGGGTGCAATGGATGCGGGAACTGCAAGACCTAGTTGATGCAACTGCGTAACTACTTAAAAGATAAACGCAAGTTAACTGAAGGCAGGACTAAGGTTTGTGTAGATGTAGGCAAAAGCGGTGAAGCGCTTTTTAAGCTGCTTACTAATGCGCAAAAAACAACACTTGAGGAAGACAAACAACATATAGACTTCCACTGGGGTAATATGAAAGTTGATGTTAAGGGGTTAAAGAAAATGCACCTTAGCGGCTACATATTATTAGAGTTTGTAAATGTATGGGGTGGTAATGGCTGGTGCCATAAAAACAGCAAGGCAGAATATATAGCGTTCCAGTTCCCTGAGGCGTTTTATGTATTTAGGAAAAACCACTTACGCACAAGGGCGTTAGACCTGTGCGAAGTATATGAAAAAGATAAAGTTGAACGCAGGAATTACATACCCTATGCCGATGCCCTTTATAAGTGGGTGGGCAGGTGGAATGCGCAGGATGTGTTTACTTACCTGAAGTTTGAAGATGTTGAGGATTTAATTTTTGAAATATTGCCTTATGCCATTACCGACAAAGAAAGCGAATGAAAAACAAGCCACCTTTATAAACAGGTGTATGACTGATACAACAATGGTAGCCGAATACCCTGACAGGGAACAACGCTATGCTATATGCCTAGTGCAATGGAAATCTTAAGCTACTTATTATTTGGCACTGCATTAGGTATATGCCTCAATCAAAACAGGGCGCAGGCCAAGCGCCTACATAATATTGAGGAATACCTTTATAACCTAGAACAAGAAAAAAAAGAAAAAAGTTCTAGTAGTTAACAAAAAGTGTTTATATTTGGGTGTAACAAAAAACAAAAGTTATGACCAAGTTAAACCAAAATGATGCAATTAACCGCATCGCAGGAACAAGCCTAAAGGGCTACATCAATGAATACACCTACAGCCAGCTAGTAGCTGCGCTAGGGGAACCAACCTTTAACACTGCTAGCGATGATGGCAAGGTGCAAAAGGAATGGGTATTTGACTACAATGGTGATGTCTTTACCATTTACGACTGGAAAACTTACAGCGAGGAATTTACTACACAAAACCTAGACACTTGGAATGTAGGTGGTAAAACCAATGCATCAGGCTTTTTAGATGCCTTTGCTGAGCAAATGTTTAACTATTTAACTACTAAGTAAGATGAAAAAGGTAGACTGGAACAAGGTGGCAGTAATAGCATTCTTACAAACTATGGTTATACTAGGTATGATTGCTATGGTGGCGGTGTATGAATTAGTAGAAATTTTAACCTGCGTATCATGTTAATGTTAGACGGAACCGATTACGATAGAGACTGGTTAGTGCAAAAGGCTGTAGATGATAGTTTTTACTATGGCCCACTAAACAGGCTGGCCCACAGCAGTAGCAGTTTAAAGATGCTACTAGATAGCCCAAAGACTTACCACAATGTTATGAAGTATGGTAAAGAGGAAAGCAGCCCAGCGCTGCTAATGGGCAGGGTAATACACACTATGATACTTGAGCCTGAAAAGTTTGATGATATCTTTCAGGTTGTAGATGTTGCTAGTAAAAACACAAAGGCCTTTAAAGAGGCCCAGTTGGATAATACTAAAACTTGCATTACCAGCAAAGACCTAGCAGCTGGTGAGCGTATGGCTGATGCCTTTTTTAGGAATGAACTAGCCATGCGGTATATGCAGGGCAGTGAGTTTGAGGTACCACAAGTAGATGTATTAGGTGGCTACCCGTTTAGGGGCAAAGCTGATATTAAGACACCTACTGGCGTTGCAGATATTAAGACCACTACGGATTTAAAAGCCTTTAAGTACAGCGCTGATAAGTATGGTTATGACTTGCAGGCCTACATATACTGCAACCTATTTAAAATAAGTTATAAGGACTTTACATTTATTGCCCTAGATAAGGGCAGCACTGATGTGGGCATTTATACAATTAGTGAGGAGTTTTACAAAAGGGGTGAGGCTAAGTTTAACAGGGCTATAAGCCTTTATAAAGACTTCTTTGTAAGGGGCCAAGACTTAGACACTTATACAATAGTAGGCGAATTATGACAAAGCAAGAATTATTAGTGCACATACAAAATAGGCTAAGCGGTATTGGCCAGTGTGATTGGTATACCGCTGAAAACTTTGCTGATGAAATGTTTAGGCTGGTGCAAAAAGAGCGTAATGAAGAAGCACACTAAAGTATACATGCAGCACTTTAACTATGTGCTTGATGACTTTATACCCTGTGAAGTATGTGGTGCCCGTGCAGTAGACATACACCATATAGAAAACAGGGGTGCAGGCGGCAGCCTAAGCAAAGATATTATAGAAAACCTTATGGCCGTTTGCAGGCCCTGCCATTTAAAATATGGCGATGTACCTGACAAAGTAAACTGGCTTAAAACAATACATAAGAATAAAATAAATGGACATAATAGTTATTGACCAGCAAATGATGTTAACAGCTTTTTGGAATGAACTTAAAGCAAGGCATAATATAGAAGACAACAGGCGTAGGGAAAATGTAGTATGGAGGCACGCCTTTAGCGTTGCCGCTACCCAGCAGACCAGCTTAGCCCTGCAGAAGATTGGCCGCATTATGGGTAAAGACCATGCAACTATCATACATGCCCGCAAGCAGCATGCTAGCAATTTTAATTATGATACTGCCTATAAGCAATGCTTTTTACAGGTAAACGCCCAATTAGCAGACTTAATGTCTACATATAACACTGAGGTTAACAGGGCACTTACAAACAGGTTATCAGTAGCCCCTGAGTTTGAACACTTAATTGAGCAGCACCAAAAAGAACTGGTAAGGATACAGCGTAATGCTGACCAAAGGTACCAAGCGCTACAGGAAAAATACACTGCTGTAGCAAGTGAGTTAAAGCGGCAAACGGAAAGAACAAAGGATTTAAACGAGCGTGTTAAGCGCTTACAAAATTTAGTATGATGAACAAGATGAACCAATTTTTACGCATAGCTAATGCAAGGCTTAAGAAGGTATACCCTAACAAGATGCAGAGAAGGGCTTGGGTAGCGAAGATGTGGCGTAGGTATGTAGAACGCCAGAACATAGAACACGACCTTTAACACCAAAGAGAAATGAAAAAAGAATACGATGTATGGGTAGGTGGGGTTGCCGTAGTGGAAAATGTAAGCTACATAAAAGCAATGTCGGTTTATAACAACTATAGAGACGACGACTACACTGATGTTATAGTTACATTATGCAACAGAGACTTAAAAGAAAACGGAACAGAGGCTGACTAATGGATTACAATAACGACTTTAAGTATGACTTGGCCTTAGGGCAATTAGGTGAGGGGTGGCTAGGCCACCTGCTTTCCAGTAAAACAATTGAGGTTAAGTTTGACTTTGGCTGTTACCGCACAGGTAACTTTTACATTGAGTATGAGTCCAGAGGTAAGCTGAGTGGCATTGCTACTACGCAGGCCGATTACTGGTTTCTAATTGCAGCTAGTGAAAAGGGCCAAAGGCTTAAAACTGATATGGCTGATATAGATGGCAGCGATGTGCTGCATGCTGTACTAATACCCACAGCACGGCTTAAGCAGTTGTGCAAAACAAACTACTACAGGCTAGGTGTAGCAGGGGGTGATAATAACACTTCAGTAGGCATACTTATAAAGGCTAAAGATTTATTATGAATGAAGCAGGCACAGCCCTTATGCTAGTTAATAAAAACAACTATATTAGAATGTTAAATATACTAGTGCAGGTAGATAGGCGTGGTAAGCTATCCCCTGATGAAAGGGAATTCCTGCGTAACTTAGTTGACTATTAAATGGTTATATAATTATGGAAAGAGTAAACATTAAACAGGTTCTGCCGAACCCCGACAACCCTAGAATTATTAAGGGTAACAAATTTGATAAGCTAGTAGCAAGCATTAAGGAATTTCCTGAAATGCTAGAACTGCGCCCTATTGTAGTTAATAAAGATATGGTAGTGCTAGGCGGTAACATGCGCCTTAAGGCTTGTGAGGAAGCTGGCCTTGCTGAGGTCCCAGTAGTATTTGCTGATAACTTAACGCCTGAGCAAGAGCGTGAATTTATAATTAAAGATAATAGCAACTTTGGTGAATGGGACTGGGACTTGCTAGCAAACCAGTGGGACACACAGCTGCTTAATGATTGGGGCCTTGAACTTTGGGTACCTGAGGAAGATGTAAGTAACAACACTGACTACAGCATCAACAGCCTAGATAAAAAGCTAGACCGCTTTTTAGATGCTAAAATTAAGAACATCACCATACCCTTTGAGGCTGCTGAGTTTGATGAGGTAGTGCTAAGGCTAGAAACGCTGCTACAAAAATACGAATGCGAAGACTACAGGGAATTACTATACAAAGTGCTAGAGAATGAAAACCTATAACCTTACAAAGTATGCTAAATGTGATGACTTATTAAAGTCAACACCCAGCAAAGACCATTATGATGAAGTAATAACTGAAGACACTGCATTTTACCTTAATGGTGAGTGCATTGGCATTTATGTTAATGTAGATAAGCAGCTGTTAAGCTATGTGCGTGAAGCAGTAGCCGATACAAAATATGTAGAAACTTATAGGGCTAACACCTTACCTACTAAAAGCAGTGTATTTGGTGCACTGCCTAGAGTGGCACTAAGAAACGACTTCTGCAGGTTCAGCAACCAAACAAGCGATGAAAAGCGCAACACTAATAAGCTGTTTACATTCCAGCAGACTTTGTGCGACATCTACGAAAAGTACCTGCCTGAATTATATGCTAAAGACTTACAAGTAGCACGGGAAACTATTAACGATGACTACAGGCTAATAGACAGCCCCTACACTACAGCTAACATCAATGTTAACCACGCTATCAAGTACCACAGGGATAGCGGTAATATCAAAGGCAGTTATAGTAATGTGCTTATATTAAAGGAACACTGCACAGGGGGTGAACTGGTACTACCCGAATACCGCATAGCACTTGAACAAAGTGATGGCGCATTATGCATCTTTAGTGGGCAAAAGGAAATCCACGGGGTTATGCCAATAACACCACATAAGGAAAACTTCTATAGAGCCAGTATAGTATACTATACACTAGCACAGCTATCACATTGCTACCCGTATAAGCAGGAAGTGGCCCGCCTAAATAAAATGAAAAGGCAGCGAGCAGTAAAAAGAGCAACTAATAAAAACCCTAAGGATAGTGGCAAATAATGACATAACAAAAAAGGCAATGCTAGAGGCTTTGGAAAAAAGTTTAGGTATTGTTACCAGTGCCTGCAAGGCAGTTGGTATAAGCAGGGAAACACATTACAGGTGGATGCGTGAAGATGAGGCATACAAGGCAGGTGTAGATGACTTAGCTAATGTTGCCCTAGACTTTGCAGAAAGCCAGTTGCACCAGCAAATAAAAGGCGGCAACCCCAGCAGCACAATATTCTACTTAAAGACAAAGGGTAAAGGCAGGGGCTATGTTGAAAGGCAGGAAATACACCATGAAGGCCTAAAGACCTTTGAGGTTGAGGAAGTAGATGAAGATTAAGGTAAATAAGGTTTATAAGCACCTGCGTAAGTCTACTAAGAAAATTGTGGTAGAACAAGGTGGTACCCGTAGCGGTAAGACTTACAATATACTGCTTTGGGTTATATTCCATTATTGTGCTAAACATACTGGGCAAACTATAACCATTGCCCGCAAAACATTTCCTGCAGTGCGTAGTTCCGTAATGCGGGACTTCTTTGATATACTTAAGCAGTATGGCTTATACAATGAGGAAGCACATAACAAGTCAAATAGCGAGTATATACTAAACGGCAACTTAGTTGAATTTGTTAGTTTAGACCAGCCCCAAAAGATTAGGGGCCGTAAAAGGGACTTAGCCTTTTTAAATGAGGCTAACGAGTTAACCTTTGAAGACTGGCAGCAAATTGTATTCCGTACAAATGGCCGCATAATACTTGATTACAACCCTAGTGATACTTTCCACTGGATATATGACAAAGTTATACCCCGTGAAGATGCTGACTTTTACCAAACGACTTATAGGGACAACCCTTTCCTAGACCCAACCATTGTAGCAGAAATTGAAAGGCTAAAGGAAACTGATGAGCATTACTGGCGTGTGTATGGGTTAGGTGAACGAGGCACTAACAGGGCACAGGTATTCCAGTTTAATACTTACCAGCAATTACCTGCACAGGCTAAGTTTTTATCGTATGGGCTTGACTTTGGTTTTACCAATGACCCTAGTGCGTTAGTTGCCTGCTACCAGTGGGGCGATAACCTTTACTTTGATGAAGTGCTTTATAGCACAAACCTTACCAACCAAGACCTATCACAAATGTTTAGTAAATTTGATATAGGCAGGTATGATGAAATATTTGCTGATAGTAGCGAACCTAAAAGCATTGAGGAACTGCACCGCATGGGCTTTAATGTAAAACCTACTGCAAAGGGTACCGATAGTGTCAACGCTGGTATTGATATGCTTAAACGCTATAAGCTGCACATTAAGGGCAGCAACCTAATGAAGGAAATGGAAAACTACAAATGGATGGAAGACAAGAATGGCAACTTGTTAAACAAGCCTGAAGATAAATATAACCACGCCATTGATGCCCTGCGTTATGGGGTATGGAACAAACTAAGCAAGCCTAATTATGGTAGATACACAATCCGTTAGCATCGTAGTACCTGAAAGCCTAGCTGATATACAGCTGGCCACTTATAAAAAGTTTATTGCTTTAGCCAATGAAGAAAATGGTGATGAGCAAGCCCTTTACCACTTTTGCGGCATAACCCCTGCCCAGCAGGAGGGTATGAAAAAGAAAGACAAGGATGAACTAACCACCCAGCTAGGTGCAGTGCTTAATGAAAAGCCTGCCCTAATACAAATGTTTAAACACAAAGGGGTTGACTATGGCTTCCACCCAAAGCTGGAAGATATAACACTAGGTGAATACATAGACCTTGAAGAATACCTAAAAGAGCCGTATAAGAACGCAGAAAAGGTTTTAGGTGTGTTGTATAGGCCAGTAATTAAAAAGGCTTTAGGTAGGCACTTAATAGAGGCCTACGACCCTGATAAACATACAGGCAGCCAGTTTGCTGACTTAGGGGCGCACATATTCTTAGGGTGCCTGCTTTTTTTTTGTCGTATAGAAATCAAATTACAAATAGCTACCCTACAATCTTTGGGGAAGGAACAGCTGAAGAACCAGCCCTTGACTACCAAAGCCAGTTCAGCAGAAAGTGGGGCTGGTATGGAGCAGTCTATCAAATTGCTGGAGGTGATATACAAAGACTTAATGAAGTAACTGCGCTACCACTGCGCACCTGCCTTACATTTTTAGAATACGAAATAGACAAAGCAGAAGCGGAAAAAAATATTTTAAATAAAAATTCACACTGATTCTAGGTTGTTAACATATTTTGTGTACATTAGCAGTGTTCAAACAATGTAACACTTAATAAAAACAACCAAATGAAAAATTCAATTAACCTACAACACGAAATGGCTTGGGTAACATTTATGGGCGATAACTGGTGCAATGAATGGTTTCCAGTAACTGATAAGCATGGCAACCAGCTTGATTGGGACAGCAGTGATGTAATGGAGTTTTGCCGCGAGCAATTTAATAGGTTTGGCATTCAGTTTGGCATTGCTAGAACTAGTCAAATGATATTAGCCAATGCAGAAAGAGACAACCTTTAAACAAATAGAGCAATGAGCACATTTAACGAATACGCATTTTTAGAGGAGCTAGAGGCTAACCTTAAAACAGACAACCCTAGCGATAAGTGGGAGTATATACACCACGAGATAGATAACGCAGTTATGTACTACACAGACTGCCTAGCTATAATAGGCGCATTGCGCTACTGGGATTGGCAGGATAATGATTTAGGCCCCATTGAAAATATAAGCCAACTGGCTTGGGTAGCCTTATATGATTATGTAGTGGATAACATTAAAAGTGTAGCTGCGTAATGGATTACTTAGATTGGGAGTTAGCAAGTTACCAGAATGACCAAGCACAGCAGTGCGGTATTTGCTTTGAGTATGTAGATGATAACTGGACTTGCAACTGCTGCCACGAATGCGAAAAGGAAAGCTGTACTTGTGATGATGAATACGAAAATATATTAGGTGTGTAGCGTTTAGCGCTGCATTGGTTTGGTTGAGGAGGGCTGTGGTGGCCCTCCTTTTTTTATCCCTATATTTGAATAATGGGTTTTTTAATTGTATGAAGAAAGGATATTACCAAATTACCGAAGCACTGCAGGCATCCGCCGAAGCAAGCGACCAAGTTAACCAAGTAAGCTGGGGGGACATCTTTGATGTTGATTTCCGTAAGATGGATATGTACCCCTTAGCGCATTTTATAACAGGTAACGCCACCTTAGGTGCCCGCACTATAACTTATGAGTTTGACTTATTGGTTATGGATATTGTAGACTACAGCAAGGAACCGAAGGACTTGTGGGAAGGCAATATGACTAAGCAGGATATTTACCACCGCACACTGGCTACTATAAGTGAGTTCCTAGCAACATTCCGCAGGGGTGATGCCTATGATGATTACTTTAGGTTAGCTAACGACC
>Ga0307380_10006516_pt1 | contig 15334 bp, 15 predicted proteins | sample UN3MG_FD_202239 | JGI IMG/M metagenome (GOLD analysis project Ga0307380, IMG submission 202239) | Soil microbial communities from Risofladan, Vaasa, Finland - UN-3 | ecosystem: Environmental > Terrestrial > Soil > Coastal area > Acid sulfate soil | place: Finland: Risofladan, Vaasa | collected...
TCGCGCAAGCGCCACCAGGGCCAGCCCGCCCCCGATCACCATGACGATGGCGATGTTCTGGCTGATCGTCAGGCCGTAGCCGGCGGCAAGCGCCTCCCCCCTGGCGTGCATGCCCAGCACCCTCAGGAGCGTCGGAAGCCCCAACAGGTATTCCGGGACCTCGTCGGCCCGGATGATCTCGAGCAGGAAGCGGCTGATGCCGTACAGCACCGCGAACATCAGGATGACCTGCCCGTTTCGGCGCCGCCAGTGAAACATGACATGTAAGACGACCGCCAGCACCAGCGCATTCACCGCCGAGTAGATCTGGCTGGGGTACAAGAGCGTCTCGCCGAACCGCTCCCACGGAATCGAGCCCGCCGGCCAGACCATGCCCCAGCCGTGCCGGCAGACGTCGCCGTAGCAGCAGCCGTTCAGAAAACACCCGACCCGCCCGAACGCCAGGCCCAGCGCCAGGCTCGGCGCGATGACGTCGAGCCAGTACAGCACCGGCTTCCGGGTCACTTTCAGGTACACGATGACGGCCAACGTGGCCAGGAGAAAGCCGCCGTAAAACGTCAGGCCGCCTTCCCAAATCCTCACGAGGTCCCACAGGCTGGGGAACTGCCCGCTGTTCTGGACGACGTAGAAGGCCCTGGCCCCGAACACGCCGCCGAAGAAGCAGCACAGGGCCGCGTTGTAGATGACCTCCGGGGGCCGGCCGTCGCGCTTCGCCCTGCGGGCCGCCCACAGAATCGCCGCCAGGTACCCCAGGCACATCGCCACGCCGTACCCGTACAGGGTGATTCCGTTCTCGGTGCCGGGGATCGGTATCCGCACGAGGACCTGGCGCACGCTCGCCCTTCCAGGCTGAGGTCTACATCTCGCGGACGTAGCGATTGCGCTCGTCCACGACGATTTTCCGCGGGCTGTGGGTCTCGAGTTCCTCGGGCGCGAGGTACGCAAACCCGAGGATGATGACGACGTCGCCCGGCTCGCCCAGCCGCGCCGCCGCTCCGTTCAGGCAGATCGTCCCGCTGCCGCGCTCGCCTACCATCACGTACGTCTCGTGCCGCGTGCCGTTGTTGCAGTTGGCCACGAGGACGGCCTCGCCGGGCACCAGGCCGGCCGCCTCGATCAGGTCCTCGTCGATGGCGACGCTCCCCTCGTACTCCAGGTGCGTTTCCGTGATGCGTGCCCGGTGGATTTTGGATCGCAGAACTTTGATCAGCATCTTCGCTTCACCCTCCGGCCCCGCGAACGTCCAGGTCGCGGAGCAGTACGTTGTCGATGAGCCGCGTCCGTCCGATGCGAATCGCAGCGGCCACCAGAACGCCGTCGTCGATCGCCGCCAGGTCGTTGAGCGTGTCGGGGTTCACGACCGCGACGTATTCGATCTCGACGCCTTCGGCCTCCTCCAGCCGCCGGCGGACGGCGTCGGCGAGTGTCCCGGCGTCGCGCTCGCCGCCGGCGACGGCGTCGCGGGCCGCCATCAGCGCCCGGCTCAAGGCCAAGGCGCGGCGGCGCTCCCCCTCAGCAAGATACACGTTGCGACTGCTGATTGCCAGTCCGTCCGGGTCGCGCAGGAGCGGACAGCCGCGGATTTCGACCGGCAGGTTCAGGTCGGCCGCCATCCGCCGCACGATGGCCAGTTGCTGGGCGTCCTTCTCGCCGAAGTAGGCGACGTCGGGCTGAACGATGGCAAGCAGTTTCGCCACGACCGTGCAGACGCCGTCGAAGTGACCGGGCCGGAAGGCGCCGCACATCGTCTCGCTCATCCCCGGCACGCGGACCGTCGTCTTCGGCCCGTCGGGGTACATCTCCTGGGGCGTCGGGGCGAAGACCAGGTCCACGCCCTCGCGCTCGCACACCTTCAGGTCGTCCTCAAGCGGCCGGGGGTACGTCTCCAGGTCGGTCTTCTCATCAAACTGGGTCGGATTGACGAAGACGCTGACGACCAGGTACCCGCCGTCTGCCCCTCCTGCACGGATCAGGCTGAGATGGCCCTCGTGCAGGGCCCCCATGGTCGGCACGAAACCGATCCGCCGGCCCTGCCCGCGGGCCGCCCGCACGTGCTCGCGGACCTCGCTGATGTGCTCGCCAACGATCATCATCGACCCCCGCCTCGGCCGCGCCACTACTTGGGCTCCAGCGAAAACGGCGAGGGGCCATTATACCCCATGCGCCCCGGCAAACAAGGCACTGGCGCCAAGCCGTGCGAGAGGTCTTGTCTTGGAATCCGAGGGCCGGGAACGTATCCTGTCGGCTCGCACGCGGCAGTCACGCGCATCCGGCGGAGACGGAGCGTGAAGTGGAAACCCGATTGGCCGCAGGCCAGGGCGAACCTCGTCAAGTGGTGGAACCGGGAGGGCCTGGCGCTGGCGCTCACGTGTCCGCGCGCCGAGCCGGTTGAGCCGGTGCACGAACCGCCGGCGCCGGCGGACCTCCAGGCCCGTTGGACCGATCCGGCGTACCGTTGCGACCGGGCCGAATGGGAGATGGTTCACCGGCGGCACCTGGCCGAGGCGTTCCCGTATTTCTCGACCCAGATCGGCCCGGGCAGCCTGGGCACGTTCCTCGGGGCCGAGCCGCACTTCGCCGAGACGACCGTCTGGTACGAGCCGTGCATCGAGGATCCGGACTCGTTCGGCCCCATCCGTTTCGACCCGTCCGGCAACAGGTGGTGGCAGGTGCACCTGGCGATCATCGAGGAAGGCGTTCGCCGCGCGGGCGGACGCTACCTCGTCAGCCAGCCCGACCTGATTGAGAACATCGATACGCTGGCGGCGATGCGCGGCAACGAGCGGCTGCTCTTCGACCTGGTGGACCGTCCGGCGTGGGTGCACGCGCGGCTGGCCGAGACAAATGAGGCGTTCTTTGCGGCCTTCGATCTCATTCAGGAGAAGGTCCGCGACTCAGGCGGCGGCAACTCTTTTCTCTTCGACATCTGGGGCCCCGGCAAGACCTGCAAGGTCCAGTGCGACTTCTCGTGCATGATCTCGGCGGCCATGTTCCGCGAGTTCGTCGTGCCGTACCTGGCCGAGCAGTGCGACTGGCTCGATTACTCGCTCTATCACCTCGACGGGGTCCGGGCCGCGCACCACTTGGACGCGCTCCTGGGGATCGAGTCGCTCGATGCCATCGAGTTCACCCCGGAGCCCGACGTGCCGCGGGGCGGGTCGCCTCACTGGTACGATCTGTACCGGGCCATCAAGGCGGGGGGCAAATCGGTCCAGGCCATCGGCGTGCGGCCGGGCGAGGTGATCCCGCTCATCGAGGCCGTCGGACCGGAAGGGCTCATGATCGTCTGCCACGCCGACGACGAGCCGAGCGCCGAGCGGCTCGTCGAGCAGGTTGAGGCGTACCGCTAGCGCGTCGCGCGGCCTTTTGGCTTGCCGCCGCGCGCGCGCGAATCTAGAATGCCTCGCCTGAAGCGGTTCACGAAAGGACGCAAACGCATCATGCAGACCCAGAGCGACCGGTTGAAGGCGTTGCCGCCGTACCTGTTTGCCGAGATCGACAAGAAGAAGAAGGCGGCGATGGCGGCGGGGAGGCCGGTCATCAACCTCGGCATCGGCGACCCCGATACGCCCACGCCCGATTTCATCATCCGGGCCGCCCAGGAGGCCGTGGCCGATCCGGCGACGCATCAGTACGCGCTCGACCGCGGTGACGCCGGCCTGCGCGAGACCATCGCCGAGTTCTTCCAGAACCGGTTCGGCGTGGCCCTGGATCCCGAGACCGAGATCCTGCCGGCCCAGGGCTCGAAGGAAACGCTCAGCCACCTGCCGCTGGCCGTCATGAACCCCGGCGACGTCGGCCTCTCGCCCGACCCGGGGTACCCCGTCTACAACTCGAGCATCCAGTTCGCGGGCGGCGAGGTGGTGCGGTTCCCCATCACGAAGGACACCGCTTACCTGCCGGACCTCGATGCGTTTGATCCGAAGGACCTGGGGCGGGCCAGGATCATCTACCTGAACTATCCGAACAATCCGACGGCCGCCGCCGCCACGCGCGCATTTTTCGAGGCGGCCGTGGCGTGGGCGGCCGAGCATGAGGTCCTTATCGCCCAGGACGCCGCTTACAGCGAGGTCTACTTCGAGGAGCCGCCCATCAGCATTCTCGAGGTCGGCGGCGCCCGCGACGTGGCCGTCGAGTTTCACTCGTGCTCGAAGACGTTCAGCATGACCGGCTGGCGGTGCGGGTGGGTGGCCGGCAACGCCGAGACGATCGCCAGCCTCGTCCGGATCAAGAGCAACATGGACAACGGCGTGTTCGGGGCGATCCAGCGTGCGGCGGCCGCGGCCATCAAGGGTTACGACCGGCCGGAGATCCATGACCTGCGGACCATGTACAAGCGGCGGCGCGATTGCCTGGTCGAGGCGCTCACCGCAGCCGGACTCGAGGTCAACCGCCCCGAGGCCACGTTCTACGTCTGGGTCGCCTGCCCCGACGGCACCGACAGCCGCACCTTTGCCGACCGGTTGCTGACCGAGGCCGACATCGTCGCCACCCCCGGCATCGGCTACGGGCCGCACGGCGAGGGGTTCATCCGGTTCGCCCTGACGGTGGCCGAGGACAAACTCCAGGAGGCCGCCGAGCGGATCAAAGGGCTGAAGGTCTAGGGGGCCCGACGCAGGTTCTGCGAGGTGGGTCTGGAGCACCCGCCGCGGACCGACTTCGGGTGACGTGTGGCCGGGCTGGCTTGCCCAGCCCGGAAGAGGCACGCCCCGGCTGGACAAGCCAGCCGGGCCACACGCGCAGCGGACCCGCTCGGGCACGAGGGCGGCCGACCATGTCCACGGTTTACATCGGTCTCGGTGCCAACCTGGGCGACCGCCGAGCGGCGATCGACGCGGCGCTGGCTCGCCTGGACGAGCATCCTGCGATCCGCGTGCGGGCGGTCAGCGCCCTTATCGAAACGGAGCCGGTCGGCGGCCCCGCCGGACAGCCGGACTACCTGAACGGCGCCGCGGCCGTCGAAACCGACCTGGAACCGGCGGCGCTGCTCGCCGAACTCAAGCGCATCGAACACGACCTCGGCCGCCGCGAAGGGCCGCGCTGGGGACCTCGCGAGATCGACCTCGACATCCTCCTCTACGACGACCTCGTTCTCGACTCTCCCGACCTGACCATCCCTCACCCTCGGCTGCGTGAGCGGCGTTTCGTCCTGGAGCCGCTCGCCGAGATCGCGCCCGACGTCGCCGACCCCGTAACCGGCCTCACGGTGCGCGAACTGGTGGCGCGGCTTGACGCGGGGACTTGACGCGGGCCCAATTTATTGCATAATAAATTAAGGGATCGCCCGTGGAGTTCCGATGGAACGACTGGAACTTTGACAAGGTTGAGCAACACGGCGTCGATCCGCTGGAGGCGGAAGGGGTCGTCGAGGCGTGTGCGCCGCCTTACCCCTCCTATCGTGGAGACGGAAGGTACTTGGTGTGGGGGCGCGGCCGTGGTGGCCGGTTGCTTCAGGTTGTGTTTGTCATCGACGACGACGGAACCCTATTCACTATCCACGCGCGACCGTTGACGGAAAGTGAGAAGCGACGGTACAGGAGGACCCGGAGAAGATGACCCGCAAAGTGAAGCCCGAGCGAGATAGGCGCGCGGTTGCCGAGAAGGCGGCGAAACGACTGGCTGAGCCCGCAGTTGCGGCCAAGGGGCAGGCGGCCATCGTCCAGGTACTTCTCAGCCTGGACCCCGAAGCGGTTGAACTCCTTGCCCTGCGGTATTACGAGGAACTGGACGAGCGCGAGATCGCTGAAAGGCTTGGGGGTATCTCACCACGAAGCGTCAGGCACCGACTGCGTCGCTTGCGTCGAACCGTGCGTGAACGGTTGGGAGTCGGCGAAGAAGACGAGTTCGACCGGGAGTTCATCGCCGATACCTTCGGCCCCATGCCGCCGGAGGCCAAGGAGAAATGGGAACGCGCCAAGCGTAAGCGCGGCCGGCCCAAGGTGGGGGAAGGCGCCAAGGTCATTTCGGTCAGCGTGGAGAAAGACCTGCTCGCCAAGTCCGATGCGATGGCGAAGAGACTTGGCATTCCTCGCGCCGCACTGATTGCCCGGGGCCTCCGCCGCGTCCTTGCGGACGTGGACGAACCGTAGGCGGAGGCTGGACGTCTTCGAGACGGTGCAGGCCGCGGCGGGTCAGGAGGCCCGCCGCGCTACACGCGTGAATGAGTGAGGTTGCGGCCGAGGCTACCGCTTCGTCGGCCGGTCGGGGGCGCTGGCCGCAGGCCCCTCGGAGAGCGGGACGCCGGCTCCGAGTTTCCCCTTGTTCGCCAGGAGTTCCTTCAGGACCTTCTCGGCCTCTTTGGGCTTGACGCCGCTCGGTCCGCGGCTGGTGAAGCAGATGCGACCGTCGCGGTCGATGACGGCGGTCCCCGCCGGATGGCCGCCGTATCCCTTCTCGACTTTACCGTCCATCGTGTCAATCAGGACCGGGAGCGTCACCTTCAGACCCCTGAGACAGTCAGTCGCGGCTATCGCGCGTTCGGCGAGCGATTGGGTCTGGGCAATGTCTTGCGGGCTGCGGGCCTCGGCGCCGCCTTCCTTGCCTTGTCGGACGGGGTGGGCTTCGCGAATGTAGACGAAGAGAAACTCGACCTTGTCCTTGTACGCCTCGTACAAGGCCTGCATGGCCGGAGCCACGCGGCGGAAAGGCGGTCAGGTGTACGACGACATGAACAGGCAGACGGGCTTCTTGGCCCACACGGCCGACAGTTTGACCTTCTCGCTGCTCACCCGGCCGAGCACGCCGCCGTCCTCGGTCTTCTCAAGCGCGAGGCGCGGCAGTTCAACGTCGGGCGCCTTCTGCCCGACGGTCAGCACCGGAGCCCAAGTGCGCCCGCCCGGTCGCCTGCTCGGGTCTCCCGGCATTGCGGCCATCTGAAGCAGCGCGAGCACTGCCGCCACACAGACGAGCGCCAACTGCAACTCAGGACGCTTGACACGCTGAAGCATCGCCTTCCTCCTCTCTGCCACCTCTGTTTATACGGCTGAACGGTCCCGGCAGCGGATTATTGCGTACGGCGCGTCCGGCGTCAACCCACGGGCACGGGCGGTTTGACCGCGGGAGGGGGCGGCGGCGAATCGGGCGGACCGCCCGTCGCCGGCGCGGCGCTGCTCGCGTCATCCAGGTAACCGTGCGCCTTGCACGCCTCGACGATCGCGCGGGCGATGGGGCCGGCCGTTTCGCCACCGTGGCCGCCGTGCTCGACGATGACGCTGAACGCCACGCGCGGTCGGTCGGCCGGCGCAAAGCCGACGAACCATGCGTGGTCGTCGCCCGCGCCGGCCTGGGCCGTGCCGGTCTTGCCGGCGATGGGCACCTCTGCCAGATAGGCATGCTGGTAGCCGGTGCCGCCGGGCTCGTTGACGACGGCGGCAAAGGCGTCGCGCAGGGCCGTCATGTGGTTGGGATTCAGATTCAGTCCCGGGCGCACCGCGTCGGGGGGTGGTGCCTTTTCGCGGATGATGCGCAGCGGCGGCATCCGCCCGTCGGTCGCCACCAGAGCGTACAGTTGGGCCGCCTGAAGCGGCGTGACCTGGAGTTCCCCCTGGCCGACGGCGAGGTTGCGCGGATCGTTCACGTCGATGCGTCCGGCCACCTCGCCCGGCAGGCCGAGACCCGTCGGCCGGCCCAGGCCCAGCCGCTCGGCCCAGTCCTGGAGCCGCACACGACCCAGGCGCAGGTCCATCCGCCCGCGGGCGTCGCGGCAAAGCAGTTGGGCCACCTGGTAGAAGTACACGTTGCACGACTTCTGAATGGCTGTCCGTAGCGGGATCGTCCCGTGCCCATACCCGTGCGACAGGAAGATGTGGCATCGGAACCGCTCCGGATGGGCGTGGTCGAGAACACCGTCGCACGTCAGGAACGTCCGGGGTGTGATGGCGCCTTCGTGAAGCCCCGCCGTGGCCGTCACCGCCTTGAAGACCGAGCCCAGCGGATACGCCCCCGCGATGGCCCGGTTGACGAGCGGCCGGTCGGTCCGGCGCACCAGGTCCGGGAAATCGACCTGGAACAGCCGCACGTCGTACCGCGGCGCCGAGGCCAGGACCAGCACCTCGCCCGTGCGGCAATCGAGGACGACGGCCGCCCCGCAGCGCCGGCGCCTGGAGGCGTTGTCGAGCAGGTCTTCGACGTCGCCTTGGAGGGCGATGTCGAGCGTCAGGTGGACGTCGCCGCCGGGAACCGCGTCGATATCTTCGAGGAAGTTGCCCTCGATGCCCTTCTGGTACATGCCGCGCAGACCCCGCAGCATGTCCTCGCACGCGCCCTCGACCCCGCCGCGCCCCATCAGGTCGCCCGGCCAGTAACGTTTCAGGTGCCCCTTCGGATAGGCGGCGTTGATGCCGGCGGAGTCGGCCAGTTCCTCGGCGGTGACCTCGCCCGTGCGTCCGATGACGTGGGGCGCGCGGTCGCCGTGCGGGTATTCGCGTTTGCGCGTCGGCAGCAGCGTCAGGCCGGGGAAGGCCTCGGGACGGCTCTTGATGACGCCGACCGTCTTCAGATCCACGTCGTGGACGATGGCGTGGGGGATGCTCGAGCGGTCGCCGTAGGTTTCTTCGCGGACGCGGATGCGGCGGCCGTGGACCTCGCGGACGCTCTGGCGGATGACGTCGACGCGCTGGCGGACCGTCTCGGCCCGGCGGTTGAGTTCCTCGGGCGGGACCTCGGTCAGGCGTGCGACTTCCGTCCACATCTCGGCCACGCGGCGGCGGACCTCGTCCGGTTCGGTGTGCCACCGCCCGGCCTGCCGCCTCACGAAACTCTCGCTCATTTCGATGAAGGGGAAGTAGACGGCCACGTCGAAGGCGCCCGTGTCGCGGGCCACGGCGACGCCGTGGCGGTCGTAGACGGTGCCGCGGATGGTCGGCCGGAAGCCCGGCGGTCGCTTCAGCCGCTGCTCGGCTTCCCGGCGGTACCGGCCGCCCTCCAATACCTGGATGTGCAGGAGGCTGCCGAGCACCAGCAGAAACAGAAGGCCGATGACCAGAAGGACCGCTTTCAGGCGAGTGGCGTACATGGTGTCAGGGACTCACAGGGCACGGGGCGAGCAGCCGAGCGCGGCCATCGTACGGCGGCCGGCGGGGGAAATCAAGCGGAGGTCAGATTTCGTACGGCTCGACGACGATGCCCAGCGGCCCGCGAAGCCGCAGCAGGATCCAGAAAACGTACGGGGCGAGGATCGCCGTCATCGCGGCGTCGAGGGCCGACTCTTCCACCGACCGCAGGATCGCCGTTTCTGCGCCGCCGAAGTACCGCGTCGCCATGTACCAGCCGACGTGGATCACCAGGACGGCGGCGAACGTGAGGGCCGACTGCGTCAGCACCCACGCGCGGTTCAGACCGCTCCGGACCGCGCTCAGGACCGTCAGCAGCCCGCAGTACAGCAGCGCCAGGACGCCCAGCCGGCCCGACACGCTCAGCAGGTCGGCCCCCAGGCCCAGGCACCACGTGGCGATGAAGACCTCGTGCCGCTGGAAGTACAGGGCGATGAACAGCGCGACGATCACCACCAGGTCCGGCCGCGTCCAGTGCCCGTGAATCGGAATGGCCAGACCGCCCGGCCGAAACACGGCCGTCTGGATCACCAGGCTGACGTACCCGAGAATGGCGACGAGAATCCAGCGCATCGGTTGCCTCGCGTGGTCCGCGCTCGGCAGGGCGGAGGCTCGGTCGCGGGGAAGATGTCCCCGACCTCCCGGTCGGGGCTCGATCCGGGTCAGTTGTCCGGGCCGTGGCGCTCGGGCGAGAGGACGTAGACGTCGCGGGTCTCGGCCGGCGGCACGCGCGGCTCGGCGACCAGCGAGTAGAACAGGTCGGTGGTCTTGAGGTCGCACCGGACGACGCGGCCGACGATCAGGTAGGCCGGCAGGGCCGCCTCCGACGACGGGCTCGTGACGACGAAATCGCCCGGCTTCACGTCGCTGGTCCGCGAGATACCCTCGACCGAGAGCGTTGCCCCGTCTCCGGTGCCGCGCGCCACCCCCTCCGGTCCGGGCCGCCACTGGCCGTCGCGGCGGGTCACGATCTGAACCATGAGGTGAGTCCGCGGGTCGGCGAGCAGGCGGACGGTGCTCGTCAGCGGTCCCACTTCATCGACGACGCCGACCAGGCCGGCCGCCGTCAGGACCGGTTCGCCGCGCTCGAGGGCCTCGCGTGCGCCGCGGTTCAGGTGCCGCGCGATAACGGCCCCGCCGCGCGACACGCCGCTCCGGCTCCCCTCGGTCAGCAGGCCGCCGGCGCGTCCGCCGGCCACCTCCGGCGCCAGGAGCCTGCCGGGAACGAGGCGGCACGGGAGGCCGTCGAGGGCCTTGCGAATCTGCGCCAGATCGTGCAGCCGCCGGTCGTACTCGCCGAGTCGGGCCGTGGCCTCGGCCAGGGCGTTTTCGAGACGGTCCAGTTGGCCCTGGAGTCCCGTCTCGTCGGCCGGCCGGGCCGGGATGTCGTGGCGGATCTGCTCGGCGATATCGAGCGTCCACCCATGGGTCAGATTCTGAAGCGGCATGAACACGGGGCCGGCCCAGACGCGGGCCCGATCACTGAACGATTGCGGAAGCAGAATCAGCGCAACAGCCACCACCGGCATCGCCGCCATGACGAGACGCCGGACCAGGAGCCGGCGACTGCCGACACGCTTGGGTCTGCGAGACTTCCGAGCCATAACATCCCCACGGCACGTCTAAGCGGACTTGCGTAAGTCTTTTGCTGTGGCGAGAACGGCACCCGCTCGCTTACGCTCGCGGCTAGTCACACTCGCGCCCGACCAGCCACGTGAGAAAACTAGCCGCGCACGTAAGTAAGCGGCTGGCCGCCAGAAAAACCGCCACGCGCGGGGGAAAAAGATCGGCCCGGCGAGGTCACATCTCGTCGTCCGTGATGTCGATCGTGCCGCCCCACTGGTCGATGTGGTCGAGGAACACGCCCGTTCCCCGGGCCACGCACGTCATCGGATCGTCGGCCATGCTGACCTTCAGCCCGGTGGCCTGGGCGATGACGCTCGGCAGGCCTTTCATCAGCGCGCCCCCGCCGCACATCGTGATCCCGTTGTGGACGAGGTCGGCCGACAGTTCCGGCTCGGTCTTTTCGAGCGTCCGCTTGATCGTCTCGACCATGGCCTGGACGACCTCGCCGAGGGCCTCGCGGATCTCCTGGCTGGTGACGACGGTGGTGCGGGGCAGTCCGGCGATGAGGTCGCGGCCGCCGACTTCCATTTCGAGTTCATCCTTCAGGGGTGCGGCGCTGCCGATCTCGATCTTCATCCGCTCGGCGGTCTGCTCGCCGATCAGGAGGCTGTACGTCCGCTTCATGTACTCGATGATGGCGGTGTCGAGGTTGTCGCCGGCGACGCGGATCGACTCGCTGCACGCCACGTCGGCCAGGCTGATGACCGCCACCTCGGTCGTGCCGCCGCCCACGTCCACGATCATGCTTCCGGTGGGCTCGTCGATGGGCAGCCCCGCCCCGATCGCCGCCGCCATCGGCTCCTCGATCAGGTGCACTTTGCGGGCGCCGGCCCGGGCGGCGCTCGAGAGGACGGCCCGTTTCTCAACGGCCGTGATGCCGGAGGGAATCGCAATGACCACCCGCGGGCGGATGAAGGAACCGCGGCCGTGGACGCGGCGGATGAAGTAGTTGAGCATCGCCTCGGTGATGTCGAAGTCGGCGATGACGCCGGTCCGCATCGGCCGCACCGCCACAATCGACCCGGGGGTCCGGCCGAGCATCTTCTTGGCGATCTCGCCGACGGCCATGCCGTCGAGGAGGACGCGGCCGGTGTCCTTGCTGACGGCGACGACGGAGGGTTCGCACAAGACGATGCCCTGGCCGCGAACGTAGACCAGGGTCGTGGCGGTGCCGAGGTCGATGCCCATGTCGGCCGAGAAGAGGCCGATGATGCGGTCGAAGATCATGCTGGTCCCCGCGCCGGCCCTCGCGCCGCACCCGCACAGCGACGGCGGCGGCCGACGCTCACGATCGGCTCGTTCAGCAGATCAGTTGGCAGCCGGTGCGCCCGCGGGCGGCGCGGCCGGGGGCGTTGCTTCCCCTGCGGGCGCGGGCGGCGTTGCCTCACCGGCCGGCGGTGTTGGCGCAGCCGGTGCAGGAGGCGCCGGTGCAGGAGGCGCCGGTGCAACCGGTGCGGGAGGCGTCGGCGCGACCGGTGCGGGAGGCGTCGTGCCGCCCCCGACGGCCGGCGGCACGGCCCCTTCCGGGAACTGCTTCAGATTCTGCTCGCCCTCGTCCAGTTTGGCCTTGGCCTGGTCGTAGTGCGTCTTCGTCCTGGCTTCGGGAAACTCCGCGCTCCTGGGTGCCCCCTGGGCCTCCCTCTTGGCCTGCTTGCTCTCTTCGGTCACTCCCAGAACGGCGCCGTAGCGTGAGTCCATGGTAACGGCGAGCATCACCGCCGTCGCCACCAGGGCCACGGCCGCGAGCAGAAGCAAGACCGTATAGACGTTGCTGAGCGGCTGGGCCGCAATGCGAACGCCGCTACTCGAACCGATTTGTGACATGGTCGTTCACCTTCACGGTACCGCGGATCACACTGAGTTCGCCCGCTGCGCTGTTTTTCGACACCATGTTCACCAGCAGCGTGGCCAGATACTTGCTCTCGCCCTTGTTGTAGACGAAGAACTTCATGCCTTTGACGACGCCGTCGTCGGCCCCGAGGTTGATTTCGGCCACGCGGGACTCGTTGTCGGCCTTGGTGATCATGCCCTGGATCTTGGCGGTCGGCAGGGCGGGGACTTCCATCGCCTTCTCGACGCCCGGCAGACCCTCGTAGTGGACGATCTTGCTTTCGGCGGCGGCGAGTTTCTCGGCCGTCTGGCGGAGGTTCTCCCCGCAGTTCTGGAGGTTGGACAGGGCTTCGCGGAGCCGGGCCTCCTGTTGGGTGTACATCGTCAGGAGATCGTCCTTTTCCTTCAAGGCGTTGTCGCGTTCCGTGCGCCACGTGCCGCGCTGGGCCACCTCTTTGGCGAGGCTTTCGTTGAGGCCCTTGAGTTGCTCGGCGAGTTCCTGGAGCCGCTTTTCCTGGTTCTCGTTCTCGCTGCGGAGCGTGGTGTTGGTGTTCTTGACGAGGGCGATTTCGTTGTTCAAGGTCTCGATCTGCTGCTGCTTGAGGGCGGCATCGGCGTCCCAGTCGCTCTTGACCTTGTCGCGCTGGCCGTAGGCGCTGTCGCGCTGTTCGAGGGCCGTGTTGAACTGACCCACTTTCTCCTCGTAGCGCTGGTGCCAGTTCTCGCGGAGAACGACCTCACTGGTCACCAGAACCCCTACCGCAATGGACACGAGGACCACCAGAACCGTGAGAATCTTCCCCAAGGTGCTCAAGGCTTTCTCCTTTCAGAAGCCGCCGACGCCCGCAGAAACAGCGACGGGCCGCCTCCGGTTCCTAATCTCCTCTGGCCTGGCGACAAACACACCCCACCCAAACCGCCCGTATTCCCGGCGGTGGAAGTCGATTCTAGTTGCCCCTTATGGACCGTCAAGCAAAAATTCAGGCCTCATAAGGAATTGCGAATGGAAGGTCCTCCTGTCGCCGGCTACGGTCGGCGTCTGCCGGTACCGGGGATGGCACGGCAGCCCGAAGGGCGGCCGTGATCAACGCTCGGTGCCCACGGCCGCCCTTCGGGCTGCCGTGCCACCCGTCCCCGCGAAACGGGGCACCGAAACGGCTCATGGGCCGTCGGCCGGTGGATCCACCAGAATCCGCGTCCGCCAGAAGGCCCCGGCCGACCGGATCCGCATGATCGACGCCGCCGCCGCCGTCCGTTCCAGCGGCAGACGGCTGCGCAGCAGTCCCGCCAGCCGTTCGATGGCCGGCGTGTAGCCCGTCTCGCCCAGTTCCCGGACGGCCAGGACCCGCGTGTCGGATTCGGGGGCCTCGGCCAGGTCCAGGAGCATCCCGATCCGCTTCAGGTCGCCCCGCTGGGCCAGCGCCGCGATGGCGGCGAATTTGACGTCCAGAAACTGGCTTTGGCACAGACGTTCGAGCCGCGGAATGTCCGACTCTTCGCCCATCCGCCCCAGCAGCCGCGTGGCGTAGTACCGCATCTGGTGCCGCTCGTGGCCCGTCAGCGTGCGGACACGCTCCAGGCCGTCCCGCGATCCGAGCCGGTGCATCGCCTCGGCCGTTCGGAGCACGACCACCGCGTCGGGGTCGTCGAGTTTGACCTTGAGCATTCCCACGGCGGTCCGGTTGCCCATCAGGCCGAGGAGCCAGGCCGCCGTGCGCCGCAACGTGACGTTCGGCGAGGCCAGCGCGTCGCGAAGCGCCGTCACGCGTCCCGGCTCGCCCGTCATGGCCAGGGCGAAGGCCGCCGCCAGCCGAACCGCCGGGTCGGCGTCGCGCCCCTTGCGCTGAAACAGCGGCACGGAAGCCTGGTGCCGCATCGCGCCGAGCAGCGCCACCGCCGTCGTGCGGACGCGCGGGTCACCCGCATCGGCCAGGGTCTCGACGTCTTCGATCGGCGGGGGACGGTCCACCTCCATGAACGTCTCGGCCGCCAGGGCCTGGAGCGGCGGCTGGCCCGACCGAAGCGCCGCCACCAACGCCAGATACGGGATGTCCTCGGCGCCGGGACCGGTCAGGTCGCGGCTGGCGGGCTCGTCACAACCGTACGCCCCGAGGGCGATCGCCGCCGACAGAATGAGCAGGCGTTTCACGCTGCGGTCTCCTTTCGTCTGCGAAGATTGCCGACCACCGACGCGATGACCAGAACGGCCGTCGCCATGAGGCACGCCTTCGCAAAGACGTCCCCCAGCCACGTGTACGGCGCGACGCGGTCGTCGAACGTCAGCCGCCCGACCACGCAGCCGGCGACGTTGCGGCGGCGGCCGTCGGTCTCGGCGATCTCGTCGATGCGGCCGGTGGGTGTGATGATGGCGCTGATGCCCGTGTTGACGCTCCGCACGATGGCCACGCGGTTCTCCACCGCCCGGAACACGCACAGGTTCAGGTGCTGGTCCAGTTCGTACGTGCCGTCGGCGGCGAACCATCCCTTCACGAACCAGCCGTCGTTCGAGATGTTGACGATGAAGTCCACGGCCTTCCGCTCCGGGTCCTCAGCCGGCCGCACCATCTCGCGAACGCGGTAGGCCATGGCGTCTTCGTAGCAGATCGCCACCTGGAACCGCGACGTCCGCCCGTCGAAAGTCAACGCAAACGGCGTCTGGCCCGCTTCGCCGGGCGTCAGGCTGTAGTCGTAACTGTACGGGGTGAAGGCCAGAAGGTGCTTGTACAGCCACGGCCACCTCTTGAAGGGCAGGAACTCGCCGAACGGGACCAGGTGCACCTTCGAGTACAGGTGGTCGGCCGCATGGGGCTTCGTCTGCGGCGAGATCA
>Ga0307380_10006518_pt1 | contig 15332 bp, 12 predicted proteins | sample UN3MG_FD_202239 | JGI IMG/M metagenome (GOLD analysis project Ga0307380, IMG submission 202239) | Soil microbial communities from Risofladan, Vaasa, Finland - UN-3 | ecosystem: Environmental > Terrestrial > Soil > Coastal area > Acid sulfate soil | place: Finland: Risofladan, Vaasa | collected...
TTCCGATTTCGTCGGGCCACGTCCCGACCGAGGCATCGGGTGCCACGCTCAAGGCGACAAACTCCGGTCCTTCCGCCCAGTAAGCGTGCGCCCATGCAATATCGGCGAGAGGATCAAACGCCCCTGACGGTGCCGGGGCCGGGGCCATCAACAGTTTCGAGGCGGCGGTCACGAGAACGCTGCCCCCACCTGCGACCCGAGCCACGTCGTCCCGGCATCGACGGTGACGAACACATACACACTCGGCGTCGTATAAGTCGGAGCCGCACCACCCGACCAATCGACGGAGGCGGGCAGGGTGGGGGTGAATGCGCCCCTGAGGATCAGCACGAACGACGAGGCGTCACCGCTCGGTGCGGGGTTACTGAACGTGAACGTGCAGGCCTCCGACATGGTCACGTCATGCACCCCGTAAGCGGACGTGTCCAACGTTTCGGTGGCGCCTGACGAGGCGACGGTGTTGACCTGTTCTTCGACGGCACCCAAGTTCTCGATCGACTTGGCGTTCGCGTCGAGCGTGCCACCCAACTGCGGGGTCGTGTCCTCGATGATATTGGCGAGCCCACCCAACGTGGTGAGCATCGCCCCAACCGTCGCATCATCCAACACGCTGGCTGCCGCAGCGGTGATCGTCGTCGACGCAGGCAGCACCAGGGTCTTGATGTCAGCGTCGATCTCAGAGTTCTGAACAGACTCCGAGGCCACCTCTGCGATCGCAGCCTGCACATCGGTCGCTGCGATCGTCCCGGTCGGTGTGAACGAGATCGCTGTTGCCGGGTGCGCCCCAGCCGTCGACAACCCTGACAGCGACGCGTGGTTGTTCGGGCTGCCTGCTGCGATCGTGGCAGAAGTACCCACGATCCTTATGATCTCCTCGATACGAACCTTGCCGGTCGTGGCATAAGCAGCAGACGTTCGGAACGTGATCTTGTAGAGCGCCGCCATCTCAGTGAACGGCAAACTGCCGAACGCCTGATTACTGAGCTGCGAAGCTTGGGCTGCGGCGAGCGAAGCGTGAACTGTTTGGCCGGGGATGAACGCAATGTCGAACCCGGTCGTGATCGTGGGAACACCGAACACGAAGATGTTGACGTATTGCCCGTTGGTTGCCTCAGCTTTCGACCAGGTGCCAGCGGTATCCAGGTTGTACTGGATGTAGGTGGTGCCGACCGTGAACGGGAGACTGGTCGCATCCCACGTCCATGCCCCACCGACACCGCTGCGATACCAAACCCGGTACACGCCAGCACCGGCCACCAAAGCGGCCGTGGTGGTTTGCAGGTCTTCGTCAGCGAGGACCCCTGACGCAATGTCGGGGGTAATGTCAGCATCCGAGGCTGAGGATTGCAGCACATAACCTGATGCACCGAACCCTGACACGACTCGGGTGCCCTCGTTGGTGTGGAGATAGGTATGGGTAGCAGCGTCCATGACGGTGCCGTGGCGTTCTTCGAGCACAACACCTTTGGCGTTGACCGCATCCCAGAACACCGCCGTGACCGGCGTCGTCGTCAGCAAATCCCACGGTGTCTGTGATTGCGTGAGGACCCCGGACAGGTCATCGAAGTAGATGAAGTGCAACCCGGCCAGGTTCGGGATCACGATGTTCTGCGACGACGAAACTACCGTTGGGTGACCGTTGAGCCAGTATGTGTAGTTCGTTGCTGCCGGGGCGACCGTGACTGTGCGTGTCCCCGCCACGAACGACACGACCACATCGGTCTTGGTTCCGATCCCGGTCGGCTCGATCGTGTGCCGCGAGTAACGGTCATCGAGGCCGAGTGTGGCGATCTGGGCGGCAGCATCCGCGTCATCGACCAACGCTCGACCAGCAGCGGTGAACGTCGCGAGCGTGGCGGTGCCCGAACCGGTGAAGTACGGCAACCGGTCGGCTGCTGATGTCAGGCCGGCGAGGGCGGCGAGTTCGGCATCGTAGGCTTGAACGTTCGTACCGATCGCGAGTCCGAGCGCTGTGCGAGCATCCGAAGCTGTTGAGCTACCGGTGCCACCATCGGCAACCGGTAGATCACCGGTCACATCGGTTGTCAGGTCGATCTGGTTGCGGGTGATCGCCTGCCCGACGATCGTGATGTAATCCGGGGTACCAGCCAGGGTGACATCCGTCGAGTTGTCTGTCCCGGCCGCATCCACCCCGAGGTTCGTGCGAGCCGTAGCGGCATCAGAGACACCGGACAGGTCATCGACGAGGGCAGCAGCGACACCTACCGCTTCGTAGACGCCCGTGTGGTTGTGGGCGGCCGTCGCATAATCGGTCGATGCTGTCGTTGCTGCTGTACCCAGCCCGAGGTTGGTGCGTGCGGTGGCAGCGTCTGATACACCAGACAGATCATCGACGAGCGCGGCGGCCGTGCCGGCCGCATCGAAGTCACCGGTCGCAGCAACAGCAGCAGTGCCGAGCCCAAGGTTGCTGCGAGCCGTCGCAGCGTTCGTGAGATCACTTAGGTTCAATGCCGCCAGCATGTCCCCGCCACCGGGGATGGCCGTCCATGCAGCGTTGTTCCGGCCGTACGTCGAACCGTCAGATGGAGCATCCGCCAGACCGGCTGGGCCAGCGGGGCCGGTCGGGCCGACGGCTGCCGTGACGGAAAGGGTCGCCGTGTCGTTGAGGATGACGCTGTAATCGGATGCGCTCGTCGTCACGCCCTTGCCGGGGCCGATCAGCGAGAACCCGCCAGTCAGCCAAGTGTCCGGCACCCCGGCGACGGATGCGATCAGCGACCACGCCAGATTCGGGATGGTCCGCAACGCCTCCATGTCGGCCTGCGTGACCGTCAGGATCAGGATTCCCGCTCCGCCCGACGTGATCGTGATCGCCTGAGCCACATCGTTGGCGCGTCGATACACGTTCGCGGTGAACGTGTACGCACTGATGTCCAGCGGGGCGCCAAGCGAGTCGACGAACGTCAACGTCAGATTGAGCGAGTCCGTATAGTGTTCAACCAGATTGAACTGGGATCCGCGTCCATCGAGAGTCGTCACGATTGCACAGTACCTCCCCGGAGGGTCGGGGGTCTACGACGTCAGTCTTGCGGTGCGTACGTGGGGCCGTTGCCGGGCAGTTTCCCGCTCGCCTGGGCTGCTCGTACCGCCCAGTTGACGAGTCCTGAAGCGCCCGAGATGACAGCGGCGAAGATCAGTTTCGTGAACGTCGAGTAGTCGACTTCGGTGCCGGAGTTGAGTGCCTCCTGCACGGACGCGAGCAGGCCGAGAAGGGCCATGCCTGCGGTTGCGATGAAGGTGAACAGGGTTGTCCACAGGGCTGCTTTGAGTGAATCCATCATTGGGTTTCCTCCTATTTCTGCAACGCCAGCAGGATTGCGGCGCTGATAACGGCGACGATGATCCCTCCGCCGAGTTGAACAATGCGTGTTGTGGCGACGTCAAGGCGTCGTTCGATGTCGTCGATGCCGTCGGCGCACACCCTGACGGCGCGCACCAGGGCTCTCAGGGCGGGCTCAGTCCCGGCCTCGGGTCTGATGTCGCCGTTCAGCGTGTCGTCCACGGCTTTCCTGATGCTCAACAGTCGACCACCCAGAACTGAGCGGTGGTCCAGGCGGCTGGCAGGGCGCGAGGCTCGAATACCTCGACCAGCCCTGTGATTCGCCACAGCGACGCTTCGCCTTCTGCCAGCGTCATCTCCACCACCGAGGGTGGAATAGTGTTCTCGTAGAACACTGATCTCGTTCCAGGCGGCTGGACCGCAGGGACATCCGCTATCACCTGAACCCGCGGGCCGGGAGGGATGTGCTCCCACACGAGAGATCCGGCTATTTCCAGTGGGTGGTCCGTCGAGTTGGTGACCGTGCCGCGCGTCGGCACGGTGTCGCCGATGCAGATCGCTGGCTGCTGGTAGCCGTCAAGGAGCGGCACGTAGATTTCCCCGGACTCAGGGGTGACTCGTTCGACTTCCTGAATCGAGTATGAGACTAGGGCGCCGTCTGGCTGCCCGTCACGGATCGCACTGGAGATCGCCAGTGTTGAGAAGATGCCGACGGCGAGTACGAGGAGCGGTGTGAAGAACCTGTCAACAAGTCCGCTCAGGCGCGCCCTTCTCTCTTCCCTCATATCAGCATGTTACGAGATCATCGCCGTCGCCATCTACGGGGTGCTACCCCTGGTCGGCTCAGGCGAGGCACGCCACGTCAACAGAGCTGACGCCTAGAACTCAACAACGGCGAAATTCTGGGTCGTGTTGTTGTCCCGGGCGACGTAGGCGTGGTTGTCGATAATCACAAGCCCGTGCGGATCCGTGAAGTCGGTCGTGTCGGTCACGTAATCGTAGATCGCCGGCGACGCCGGAGTCGAGATGTCCACCACCACATAGGTCGACAACGCAAACGTGCCGTAGGTGACCGCATGGGCATACGACCCGACGATCTTGATATCGGCCAGGTTCCCAAGAAGCGAACTATCAAGGATTTGCGTGACGATCGCTGGCGACGCCGGAGTCGAGATGTCCACCACGACGAAGTAGTCGGCATAGCCGCCGACATACGCGTAGCTGCCACTCACGGCCACAGACAGGGCGCCAGCAAGATACGTCGCGTCCGACACCGACCCGACAACCGACGGCGACGCCGGAGTCGAAATGTCAACCACGGTTAGAGCGTTACTCAGATCGCAGGCCACATAGAGATAGCTGCCCGACACGACGGAACGATACGGGCCATTGAGGTTCGTGCCGTCGGTGACCGACCCGACGATCGCCGGCGACGCTGGCGTCGAAATGTCAACCACGGCAATCCGGTCAAAGTCGTAACAGGACACGTACGCGTGGTTGCCTGACACGGTGACAAACTGAGCACCCGAAACGAGACCACCGGTAACCGACCCGACAACCGACGGCGACGCCGGAGTCGAGATGTCCACCACGGCGACGTATCCGCTGGCGGATTGTGATCCGACAATCGCATAATCGCCAGTTACAGCCACGCCGGTCGCCCCGTTCAGGACGGTGTCGGTGACGCTGCCCGCAACGGTGGGGGTGGAGGGGTCGCTCACATCCATCATGACCAGCCGATCCGCGCTGGAGGCGGCCACAGCCACATAGCTGGTCCCATACGCGTCGACCGACAAGGCGCCATTCAGGTCCGCAGACGAAGCGATCCCAAGAATGAACGGGTTTGGCCCCGGGATGAGCCCAGGGGTGCGGCCGACTTCGACCGCGCCGTGAATGATCCGCTGGCGAAAGATCGGCTGATGCGGACGGAGGTAGCTCGGACGGGCGCGGGCCATCACTCGACCACGCCTCTGTCGGCGACCGATCCTTGCGTCTTGCCGCCGATCGAACGCAACAGGTCCGACTGTTCGCGCTCGGGGACGCGCCAGCGCTTGTTCAGCTCCAACGTCCACTCGGCGAACCCTTGGTCATCCTGGCGGACCGAGATCGACAGCACCTGCACCGACTCGGTCCCGCCTGTCGTGTTTGGGATCGTCACGTAGTCGCCGATGCCGAACGCCTCGTATGGGCAGTCCGCTGTGGAGACCGGCTCGACGACCATCACAACCGCAGCCTTCGCGTCGACCACACGGCGGGCGAGTTCGATCCGGCCGAGTCGCGTCGCGTCGTCTTCGGTGTCGGCATCTGTCGAGTACACGTCTTCGACTCGCGTCCCGTATGCCGTGACGGCAGACGAGTCGACCACCTCGATCATCGAGTCGGCCCACTGGACCAGCAGCACGTTCGCGTACGGCTTCGTACTGCCGCGCTCCAGACTGCCGATGTTCGTCCCCTCGACGAACGACACGCCGGGAGTGGAGCCGACCTGGCCGCCCGCCCACACGTCCAAGGTGAGGGCGCCAGGCTTGAAATGCCAGTCGATCCAACCCTCCTGGTTCAACTGGTTGAGGAGGTCGATACCGGTCGCGCCGACGCGGATCGCGAAGGACGGGATGTAGATCGAAGATGTTGCGGTGTCAAGTGAATCCCAGTCGTTGCCGTCGGTGTCGATCGCAGCGCCGTAGGTGTCCAGGTAGGTGTATCCGGCGAGTCCACCCCGGGCAATGGCTTCGTCGGTGAACTGGGTGATGATCTGACCGGGGGTCCACCCAGGCCAGACGCTTGCATCGAACTCGGTTTCCCAGTTCGAGTCGGTGACGTGGGCGATCGCTGTTGGGATCGCGTTGGTGTCGTTGACGTAGGCAGCGTAGATGAAGCCGCCTGGATTGGCGAGCCCATCAGTGATGCCGGTGTTCTCGACGACCGCAGCAACCTGGTAGGTACCAGCCGGCAGCAGGATGGTGACCTCTTTGTAGCCCTGCCACATCCACGTGTCGGCGTCTTCCCCGAGGATCGGGACGCCCTCCAAGAACAGGGTGAATAGGTTGTCGGCGGTGACCGAGAACGTAACCGGGAACGCGCTCGCCGTTGCGAGGGTGAACGTGTCCCGAAAGAACGCGTAGCCGATGTCGGTCTCGGCGGCAGCCGACGGCCAGATCCAGTAGGTCCCCACGTAAGTCGGGGTTGGCGATGAGCCGTTCCCGTTGTTCTGCGAGTTCGGCCACGGGAACCCGATCGGCGCCGGGTACACGGTGAGCACTGGAGGGGCGGCGGTGTCGTACACGCCTTGGACCCGGTCTTCGCCACCCGTGACCGCATCCTGGTATTCGTATTGCTGGGTGGCTGCCGCCCAGCCAGAGGCGTTCGGGAAGTTCGGTGAAGCGAACGAGAACAGCCGCCACGACGAGTCGATCGGGAGCGTCATGTCGTATTCGGGGTAGACGAGGATGTCATCGAACACGCAACCCCACCCGCGCCCCGATGCGGTGATCGTCTGCGCGATCTCTTCGCCCTGCTGGATCTGGCGGTATTCGGGGTTCCCTTCGATCTTGAACGTGAACCGAGCGGTCCCCTCGATCAGGATCCGAACGAACCGGCCGTCGGTCAGCTCGCCGACGTCCGGGTCTTCAAGCGCGAGTGAGACCGAGCCGAAGCCGACGCCGGACAGCTCGTCCATGAAGTTGATGTCGAACGCCTCGTCGAGAGCGTTGGCGACGATCGTGGTCCCGTCCTCTTCGTAGAGGTTGGCGGTGACTGTTCTGGCGTATGTCATACGAAGCGTCCGGCTGGGATGGAGATCTGCAAGGTGGCGACCATGATGGTCGACGTCTCGCTGAGATGATACTCCTGCGGGACCAGCCCGAGCACATGTATGTTCGCTGACCTGGAAGCTGCGCCGAACACGGTGAGGGTTGCGGCGCGTGTGCCGTCGGTCGCGGCGGTTGGCTGGATGACGTTCGTTTCGAGGTAGGTGAGGTTCGTCGCGAGCCCGGCGCGCGAATCGGTGACCGCTGCACCGTTCTGGTCCACGTCTCCGGTGATGAGGAGTCGAAGGTCGTGTCGGGTGGGTGCTTCGCGGCGACGGTACGGGATCACGCCGGCAGCGTTCGGGAGGATCCTGTCTTCGCCGCGCTGCTCGGTGTAGATCCACAACGGCAGGAGCCCGCCCTGGCCGGTGTTGTCGCCGAGGACCGCCCATGCGGCCCGGTTCATCGAGATGCCCCCGATGGTCAGGGTGCCTTCGCAGTCGAAGTTGTTGATGGCGCCCATCGTCAGTTCACACTACTTCCGGCGTTCGGGTTGAATCTGCCACCAGCTATGGCCGACCCGCCAGTGCCCGGAGTCAACCGCAGGAGGCTGCCCGAGGCGGCGGCGGCGAGACTGCGGACCGTCTCGGCCGCAGTTGCCAGTGGGTTGGTCGTCCCGATGATGGTCTGCTCCACGTTGAACACGTATTCGTTGATGCTGCCCTGCGGAGCAGCAGGCGTGGTGGGTGAGGCTTCGGGTCCGGCGTTGAGTTTCGCGAGGCGCTGACCTTCGGCGATCTGTGCGGGGTCGAACTGGGCGTTCCTGGCCTCGACCGGGTTGAAGTTGCGAACATCGAAGCCCGCTTCCGCCAAGGCGAGCCGGATCTGATTGCTGTCGATGATCACGTTGGCGTGAAGGTCCACCGTGTACTTGTCGATCTCCTCTTGGAGCCGGGACACTTCCGCCTCAGCATCAAGGATCATCTGGGCGGTCGCCGCCAGCCCATCAGTTCCGATCTGATCTGTGACCTCCTGCTGGAGGCGCGCCTTGACGTTCTTGGGAAGTTTCGCTTCGCGGATGGCGACGCGGATCGGCTCGACGAAAGCGGCAAGATCGGTCCCGGGATCAATCAGCAGTTGCTTCTTGATGATCTCGCCAAGGTTGAACTGCTCCAACGCTTGCCGGACGTACGAGCCGCCAGATTCTCCGCCGACCTTGAACGCATCGGCCAGCGATGAACCGATCGACGGGATGGATGTCACCGCCTGGTCGATGGCGCTCTGGACCGAGTCGCGGTAGTTGCCGCCCAGCAAGTTGTCGAGTGCTCCCCGGGCGTCCTCGGCAATGGATTTGGCGACGTCCAGTTCGGTTGTCAGGTCAGTGATCTTCGACTGGATCCCCTCGGTGCGAGCGAGGTTCAAGTCGTCGATCGCCTGCCGAAGATCTTCTGCGCCGTACTGGGCATTAAGGAGCTTCTCGTCGACCTCATCCAACTGAGGCCCGAAGCTGCCGGGACCGGAAGCATTCGCCAGAACATCGGCCGGGATCGGGAAGTCAAAGAACGTTCCCGCCTGGCTGGCCTGAAGTTTGAGGCTGTTGGCAACGGCGGTCTTGACCTCCGGGATTCCGTTGATCGTGTTGACGAATAGGGTGGCAGCAATGTCAAGCTGGCCCAGATCCACCTCGCCGTCGATCCCAAGTCTCTTCCTGATCACGTCCTTGTTGTCAGCTACGCGCAGGCGGCCCAGCCACCTCTCCAGCGCGGTGTCGGCGTCGATCCTGATGAGGTCCTCGTCGAATACGTTGCTTATCGCCTTCTCTGTGAAGCCGGCATCTCGCAGGATGCTCGCGAAACCCTGCTGGATGTCATATGAGCCGTCCAGAACGCCGCGCGCGAAATCATCGACGTTGATGTTGCTGAGAAGGTTTTGCGACCCGGCTGGGAGCCGGCCGATCTCAGTGATGAAGGCTGTGCCGAGATCTCTTACCTGCCCTTCAAGGCCGGTGCTCCCTCCGAGCGCACCCTTGTAGACGTCGATCAGTCGTTGCGCCTCCTCCTTCGCTGCCTTCGTCTCGTTCTTGACTTTCGTCCACGCACCCGCCACGAGTCCGAGCCCCACAACCGCTGCGGCGGCTGCCGGGCTCTGGGTCGCCTGGAGGGTCAGGAGTCCCGACGCGACGATGCCTGAAATGCCGAGCAGCTTGTTTCCTTCGGCGAGCTGCTGACCGGACATGACTGCGCCCAAGCCGCCGAGAAGCGCCCCACCAAGGGCCTGCCCGACCCCCACCGCAGTTCCTTTGAGGTTCGCCCTCATGGCGATGAAACCAGCCTTGAAACCGTCGCCGATCTGCTTCAGCCCACCCTGGATCACGCGACCGCCGTAGTTGGTCATCTCTTGAGTCGTCGACTTAAATGTCGTTCCGATACCTCTACTGATCTCTCCGAACCCGCCGCGAATGTTCCTGATGGCCGAGCGAAGTTCGACACCCAGCAGCTTCGAGGCACCACCTACGTGAGCAGTGAGGTCATCAAGTTGCTTGGTGGTGCTGCGGAAGAACCCCGGAGGAAGATTTGCGTCCTGGCTGAGCCTGGGAGCTACGCCAAGATTCTTGAGTCGGGCCGCCGCCCTTCCGTTCGCTTTCTCAATGCCCCGCAGTTGCGCTTCTGCACCCTGCGCTGCCTGCCGCTCCAGAGTTTGCAGATCCCCCGCCCTGAAGCCCGACGCGAACGGGTTGCGCGATGTCCCCGCCCCGACGCCGTACTTGATTTGCTTCGCGAACGATTTGACGAAACCGTCGCCAATCTTCTTCCCGGCTGTGTCCACCGGACGCTGCATCGTCTTCACGAGCGATGATGCCAGCCCAACAATGAGGAAACCGCCGATGATTGCTTTGGCGATCAGCTTCGGATCGAACACCCCTTTCAGCAGCTTGCCGAACAGCGGCCCGATCTCGCCTTTGAGCGCCTCGAACGTACGGGGCAGGCCGACCGCCAGACCGCGACCGAAGCCTTCCAGGAACGAGATCGCCAGGTAGCCAGCAGCAGCGACAACGGCCGCGATGACGCCAAGGAACTCGGGGCTGGACACGATCGTGCCGAGCGCCTTGCCGATCGCTTTCGCGATCCGACCGAACGCGGAGACGATCCCGATCAGGCGGTCTTCGGTGAAGAACCCGGTGATGAACCCGACCACGCGGAGAAGCTGTGGGCCGAGCACTTCGATGATCCGTTCGGCGATGTTCGCGAACGACTTAGCGATCCCGACAATGACCGCCTGGAACGCTGGGATCAGGCCAGAGAAGTCGACGATCGGAGCGTTGCTGCCCTTCACGCCACCCGAAGCGGCCTGGCCGGCAATCGCGCCGATCGCGTCGCCGAGCTGGCGGAACGCGTCGGTTGCCGGTTGGATCAGCGGGCCGATCTCTGAGCGAAGTGTGCTGGCGAAATCCCGAACCTTCTGAAGCGCTGGGTCGACCTTGTCGCCCAGGACGCCTGCGAACCTGGTGAACGCCGGGATGACGACGACTTCGATGAGTTGGCCGAGCCGGCTGATAACCGGGTTCACAATGCTCTTGATGAAGTCGAATACGTCGCGGATGATCGGCCCGGCGATCTCGACGAACGCGTCCTTGAACTTGATCAGCGCCGGAACTGCTTTGTCTTGCAGGAACTGGGTGAAGCGTTGGACCTGCTGGCGGAGATCGCCCGCCAAGGCAACCGAGAAGTCCACGATTGCTGGAAGTACCTTCTCGTTGAGCAGGGTCGCGAACTTGGCGAACAGATCCCCAGCGATCCCGATGATCGGGACGACAACGTCATTCAGGGAGTTGCCGATATCGCCGATGGCCGTGCGGAAATCGGGCGACGACTTCAGTAGGAGAGCGATCACTCCACCGAGCGCTGCCGTCCCCGCAACGACCAGACCGAGCGGACTGATCAGCCCGGACAGGCCAATGCTCAAGAACTTGAACACCTCGAACGAACCCTTGAGGAGCAGCAGGGCGCCGAGGGCGATGGTGACTCCGGTGATCGCTGTGCGAACCTTCGCCATGATCCCCACACCATCGAAGAACGCCTGGAACAGATCGGCCAGCTTCAGGACGACCTTCGCTGCGACGCCCTGCCATCTCTCGTACGTCTTGATCTGCTGGGTTTCGATCACCGAACCCAACGCGTCGAGCGCGCCCCGGAGGCCAACGTTCTGTGCTGCGGCAATATCGGCAGCGGCGCCTTCGCGCAACTGGGCTTCGCGAAGGTCGTCGAAGGATTGGGCCTCTTCGTTGATCAGGATGTTCGCGACCGTGGTGGCACGGGCACCGAACAGCTTGATCAGCGATCGCGTGCGTTCAGCATCGGTCACATCGGACAGACCGCGACGGAGAATGTCGATCGAGTCGGTGAACGCCCGAGCGCTTCCACTCGCATCGAAGAAGATGTCCCCGGATTCCCCCGCCGCCTCGGTGATGCTCTTGCGAAGCGCTACCGCAGAATCGTCTGCCTTCACCGCCTGAATGAAGAACTGCTTGAGGCCGGTGCCGGCCTGCGATCCGGTCAGCCCGCCCTTGGCGAGCACCGCCAGGGCTGTGTTCAGCTCGACAATCGCCCCCTCGGCGCCGAGCACCGGCTTCTGGAACAATGCGAACACGTTCGCTGCCTGCGTGAACGAGTCCTTGAACTCGGTGACTCCGACGCCGGCCGCACGGGTCAACGCTGCGGTGATCTTGTCGGCGGTGGCGACTGCCGAGTCAGCGCCGATGCCGAACACGTTCGTAGCGGAACCGACGAGTGCTGCGGCGTCTTCGGCGGAGGCTCCGGTTGCCCTGGAGAGCTGCAACACGCCCTTGGCTGCGGACTGAGCGGCAGGCAGGGCTTGTTCGCCGAGCGCACCGAACTGCTTGGTGAGGGCGGCGATCGCTTGGGCGGCGTCGAGGGCGGACACACCCGGCAGCGTGATGTCGTTGCCGAGGTCGATCGACAGTTGCCGAACCCCGACCATCTCTTCGGCGGTGAGCTGGAGCTGCGCCTGGAGGACTGCGAGCCCCTGGACGAAGTCTCCGCCGACCTGGAGCGAGTCGCTCAACTTGCGGAACAGTGCGAACCCGCCACCAAGGGCGAGACCGCCACCGAACAATGCGCCAAGGCTGCTGCGACCGGTCAGGGCTCCTGCGATGCCTGTGGACGCTTGCGCCTCGAAGCGCTGGATCGTAACGCTTTGCCGCGCTACCGAAGATCGTACATCCGACTCCTGACGGTGAAACGACCGCCTGATAATCCCCTCGCGCCTGTTCAACGCTGGCGAGAGGCCAGCGGTGTAGTCGCTGTTGCCGCGCCGGAACACCCCAGCGAGACGGAACACGGTCTTCTCGACGCGCGCGAATGCTCCCGCCGCTACGGCCGCCGTTCCCTTGAAGATCGCACCGATGGAGCGTTCGATCACCTGGATCTGGCGGAACGTGAAGCGGAGCAGCTCGATGCGCGTCCGCGCTGTGCGTTGGCTGGACTCGATCGCCACTTGCGCCTGAGTACGGATCTCGGCATTGCGGATCGTCGTCGCCTGCTGGAGAACGGCGTTCTCCTTGACGCTTTCCGCCCGGACGATCGCCGTCTTTTCTCTCGCTCCCGCTTGCACGATGGCCCGCTCTCCAGCGGCGCTGTCGCGCAGTTGGTCGCGGATCGACTTTGTCCCCGACTTGACTGCCTGCGTCTCGCGTTCCAGGGCGACCCGGACCGCCTTGAACCGATCATTCCATCCAGCGAGAGCGGCGTCGTCGCTGACAAGCCGCTCGTAGTCGCGGTTGAACTCGGTCTGAAGCCGAAGCAGTTTGTCAAGTTCGGCCTCGTACACGGCGAACAGCTTCGGCGGGGCTCCCGTCGAAGTGAGTGCATCCTTGAACGCTTCGCTGCGGTCTTTCAGCGCAATGAGATCTCGCTCAAGACTCTCGGTTCGCACGTCAGCGAAAGCAGCACCGGCCTTTTTGGCTGCGTTGCCCACCCCCGCCATTGCGTCACGGAGCTGTCCGGCGTCAGCGCTCAGGTTCTTCATGTCCTTGCCGAAGATTCCGAAAGATCCTGACGCAGCGTCGATAGAGCGTTGGATCATCCCTTTGATCGGGCTGAATCCTTTGTCGTACGCGTTGGCGCCTTGCCGTCCGGCGCTAGTGAAGGACGCGGCATCAGCCTCCGCCCTAATACCTACGGTTGCATCATCAGCCATCGCTCAGGAACACTACTCCGATGGGGTGCGCGCTGCTGCGATCTGGGCTTTGATGTCCTGGAGCGCTTTCATGGCGTTCGCTGGAATCGGAGTGTCGATGCTCGGCGCCGAACCCGGGGCGCGGATGGTGTGCTTCTTGCCGTCTGGGCCGACGACCTCGACGGAACCTACCTCGCGGCCCTCGACGAAGATCGTGTTGATCGCCTCACGATACTTCGCCTGGTCCCCCATCGCCGGGCAGTCATCCCACAGCTCCAACCACACGAGATCACAGAACGCGGAAAGGCTCAACCCTTTCAGTCCGGGGAGTCCCTGACGGATGCGCCGGCCCCGGATGATTTCAAGGCGGCCTTCGGCGACAGCCCAGCCGATCAGTCGGTGGACGAGCTGTCGCCGTCCTCGTTTCCCGCGATCTCCATCAGGTCGCCGACAAACTTGGCGAGCCGTTCGACGGTGAGGTGGGATTGGCGGGCGAGGACGTCGTGGAAACGCTTCTGCTCGGCGAGGCGGCGCTCCTCCAAGATCTTCTTGCTGGTCGTTCCCTTGGTGTCGTAGAGGACCAGGGAGTCCATCAGGCGGATGAACTCGTCACCGCCACGGGTCGCGGTGAGCAGCAAGAAGCCGTTGATGTCAGTCGAGAAGCTGAACTCTTCTTCGTCGAACACCCGGGCCGTGAACGATTCGGCGGAGTCGTCGATCTCGCCGACCAGTTCGATGTCGGTGTCGTCATCGGATCTTGCGACGGTCTTCTTGGTGCGTGCAGGTGAGGTTGTTGCCATGACTGGGAATGTTACACCGCGCCGCGCCGGATGCGCTGATACACCCGGTCGCGGACCAGACGCAGCGTCGAGAAGTGGCCCCGGCTGCCCGGGTGCCAAACCTCTTTCGTGAACACCTGTTTCCCTTCATACTCCCAGCCGGTCATCCATTTGGAGTTCGGTGGCTCCTTGGGGATGCTGTGCGGAACAGAGCGTCCCTTCATGAACAGGGTGTTGACCTTGGCCTTGGATTCTTCGGAGAGGCCGTCCTTCATCTTGAGGACCGCCCGATACCCCCTGGGCGTCTTCTCGACCGAGCCCGCCATCGCCTCCGACAGCTTGACGATGTCGCGCGGCTTGGTCCTGCCGACCTTCGGTTTCGCGACCAGCCCGGCATCCTGGAGTACCTGTGGGTAGGTCTCCTCCATCAGGCGGGCTGCGAGGATCGCACTTTCATGGGCAACCTTGTCCACCTCGACCTCAGCTCGCGCTGCGATCACTTTCGCCAAACGATCGATCGAGCGTTCGTCAAGGCGGACTTCGATCATCGCAGGAGCGTCTCCACGCGGACCGTGCAGTTCCAGCCGACCATGAACGAGGTGGGTTGGATCGGACGCAGCGACGAGATCTGGACCTTGCCGATGTGGCCGTTCGCCGAGCCGACGAACATCTCGCTGCGCTGGATCGCGTCGACCAGAGCCCGGTACATCTTCTCGCCGTGCCCCATCGAATGCATCGCGATCGCGTGCACGTAGTCGGAGTCCGGGGCGATGATCGACGCGGTCATGTCTTCCGTCTGGATCATCGGCCAGCCGTTGTCAAGCAGTCGCACCTCGAAGTCGCCGCGATGCACGGCGACCTTGAACAGGTTCCCCGGCCCGTCGGTGGAGCCCTGGGTCGGACCGAAGTCGGTCATGTGAACGATCAGAGAGTCGCCGAGCGGGTCCTGGATGTTCGGGCCGATCGACACGAACGAACGGAACTCGCGGTCCGCGCACGACGGATCCATACACGAGGTGAGGCCGTCCATTGCGACGGTGCGGATCCGGTTGGCGATGTTCGCCAACGTGTCGCAGCAGTAGTCGGAGGGAATGTCGGCGGCGCAGGAGGCGGCGGGAAGAGCCATGAGCTGATCCTAGACCTCGGGCGTCCCTCCAGACAGCACGAACCCGGCCGGGACGGATACCGGCCGGGTTCGTTATGCGCCGTGCGGGGCGATTAGCTGCCAGCGGGAAGGTCGGCGTAACCCGGGGCGATGTCTGCGAGGATCGCAGCGTACTCGGCGTCGGAGTAGCCGACGTAGAGGTACGG
>Ga0307380_10006520_pt1 | contig 15330 bp, 13 predicted proteins | sample UN3MG_FD_202239 | JGI IMG/M metagenome (GOLD analysis project Ga0307380, IMG submission 202239) | Soil microbial communities from Risofladan, Vaasa, Finland - UN-3 | ecosystem: Environmental > Terrestrial > Soil > Coastal area > Acid sulfate soil | place: Finland: Risofladan, Vaasa | collected...
CAGTTTTATTAATGATGGATTTCAGTAATTATTATGCTTAGTTTGGAAAGGAAAAAATAGGTATTTATCCATTTAAATAAAGGGATTTTGATGAATGTAGGTTAATTACTCAGCATAATTTTAAGCTTTGCATAAGCCGTAATACCGGACAGTCTGGCCTCCCCTATCAGGTATATGAGAGACCAAAGCTGCCATCCATTCAAGGCAGCTGAACTCCTTTACATCCTTTCCGTAATCACTTAACGCAGCCCGTGAAGCGGGAACAGTGACATTAAATTATGGGATATTTGTAAATGCAATTATAAGTTTTCTAATAATTGCTCTTGTACTCTTCTTCATCATCAGGGATTTGAACAGATTAAAAAAGAAAGAGGAGAAAAAAATTTCCACAAAAGAATGCCCTTTCTGTTTCTCAGTAATCGATCTTAAGGCTACCCGCTGTCCAAATTGTACATCTGAGTTAAAAATATAATATAGCTAGAGAATAGAAGGGGTTCAAACCAGGCTTATAATGAAAAGAACAATTTGGTGATGTACAGTATCACAACTGGCACGGCATAATAATTGGTATGACCGGAGAGCATTGAAAGAAATTAAATTATTTTGGTAACGCATTCTTGGCCAGTGCGATTGGTATTATCCAGTAAAGGGGATTATGCCTAAATTAATAATACTTTGGCATCTGAGTCTTATTTAGTATAGACAATTAAATATTTCATTATTTTTCCTTGACTAAAAAGTACCAAAAAGGTTATATTTATTTTATGGTAAACGTTGTCGTCATCGTTAACAATCAGATATTAAATGAAAAACAAGACCTTAAAAGACATAGCTAAAGAAGCTGGATTTTCAATTAAAACTATTTCAAGAGTAGTCAACAAGCATCCTGATGTCAGTAAAAAGACCAGAGAAAGAATAGAAAAGTTAATCGCAAAATATGGATATACCCCTGACCCTCTTGCAAGGGGTTTAAGAAGAAATATATCAAATGTAGTGGGTTATATAGTACCGGATATTGTAAATGAATATTTTGGCGCCATAGCAATTGAAATAGAGAAGGTATTTAAAAAATATGACTATACTGTACTGCTTGGTTTCTCAGACGGTGATGCAGAAGAAGAAAAAAACGTTATAAAATTATTAATATCAAGAAGAGTTGCGGGGATTATTTTGGCTTCTGCAGGCGAAAACATTGATATAGTTGAAGATATTATAAAAAACTTGAAAATTCCCCTGGTTATAATCGATAATAAAGTCAAAGAACTAAAAACCAACTTTGTCTTGCATGATAATATTAATGGAGCATACAAGCTGACACATCACTTAATCGAGCATGGATATAAGGATATAGCATGTGTAACCGGGCCTTTAAACGAGACTTCTGGAAAGAAAAGGCTGGAGGGTTTTAAAAAAGCTTTAAAGGAAAGTGGTATTGAAATAAATAATGAACTTATCAAGATCTCTGATTGGAAGATATCAGGAGGTTATGATTCGACTTTGGAACTATTTCAAAAATCCCGTATAAAACCCAGAGCCATTTTCTTAGCCAACTCTATAATGGCCCTAGGGTCTTTGAAAGCTTTGAAAGAATTAAAGTTAAAAGTACCCGAGGATCTTGCACTGGTGTCTTTCGACAATCTTAGTTTTACGGAAGCTACAGATCCTCCTCTCACTACACTGCAAAAAGCAAGCAAGAGAATAGGCATGAAAGCTTCTGAGATCTTATATGAAAGAATAAAATCTGGTAACCTGGAGAAGATCGATGAAATATATATATCTTCAGATCTTTGTATCAGGCAATCGTGCGGGTGTAATCTATAGAACATTAGGATAAAATTATCAATAGGATAGGAGATAAAATGATAACCGAAATACCCTTAATTGAAAGGAAACAGAGGATTGAAAAGATCCAGGAAAAATTAAAGGAAAGAGAACTGGATGCATATCTTGTACATTCAACAGAATCGGATTTTGCCAGCGTCCTTTATCTCTCTAACCATTGGCCGGCATGGGAAACATGCGGTGTAGTAATCCCTCAGGAAGGAGAGCCCATTCTTCTTATTGGAGCAGAAGCAAAACCTTTTGCCGAAAGCAGAAGTACCATTAAAGATATAAGGCTGATGTTTGAGTACCGGGAATCAGCAGAACCTGAATATCCCGGTATACCCCTCTCAAGCTTTGAAGAGATATTTGCAGAGATCAGTGGAGGGAAAGGGATAAAAAGATTGGGTCTTGGAGACTATACTATACTGCCCATGCCAGTTTACAGTTCTGTAAAAAAAGCAATTGGCAGTAAAGGAGAAATTATAAGAGCTGAAGATATAATCTCTGATCTGCGTATTATAAAAAGTGAAAATGAAATAGCCCTCATGAAAAAAGCTCACCAAATAACTGAAAATGTCTTGGATGAATTGCTTGGCAAGATCAAGCCAAGCCAGACCGAAAAAGAAGTAGTGGGGATTATACTGGAATCAATTTATAGAAACGGGGCTGAATGTGAAGCCTTCTCACAGTATTTATTTAGCGGAAAGAATACAAGAAATGCCATATCCAAGACTACTTTTAAAAAGTTGGAAAGAGACGAGATGATACAGATCAATATAGGTGCGAGGTTTGGAGGATATTCATCTGCTGTAGGCAGGCCGCTTGTAATTGGAAAAATGGATGATGAAATGAAAAAACAAGTACAATTCGGCCTTGATGCCCACTTAAAGACTTATGACTGGATTAAAGAAGGGGTCATTGCCAGTGAAGTAGCCAAGAAATTTGAAGAATTCTATAAAAAGAATGGTTATGGGGATTCATTCCTTTATGGACCCTGTCACGGTACTGGAATAATAGAAGTGGAAAAACCATGGATGGAGACAAATTCAGAATATGAACTAAAAGAGAATATGACTTTTATGGCTGATACTTTCTTTATTACTCATGACTATGGTTTTAGATGGGAAGATGGTTTTAGAGTCACAAAAACTGGAGTAGAGACATTTTCTGATAAGTGGCTTGAGATTATAGAAATATAAATACTGATTTTACCTGCTAGTATGGAGGTACTATTTTGAATATTGTTCAAGAAGACAGGAATAAAAAAATAATCAGGGCTTTTTTAAACAATATAGTCTGGATTATATTTTTGTTTTTAATAGTCACTTTCTCTATAGGGATCAATGGCTTTTTTTCTATAGATAATTATATAAATATAATTTATCACTCAGTATTTATAGGCATCCTGGCTATTGCTGAGACCTATGTCTTAATAAGCGGAAATATGGATCTATCCGTTGAGTCTACTGCAGCATGTTCTGCCATTATAAGTGTATGGCTGGTCTCATCTTCGCCATATGCCTCAGGATTGATGCTTCAGACCTGGGTCGGATTTGTAGTTGTTATCGCTATAGGTGCTTCAGTCGGTCTTTTCAATGCATTTTTCGTTGTTAAGTTAAAGATTAATGCTTTTTTAGTCACACTTTCCAGTTATATATTTGTAAGAGCTATTGCCATCTGGATAACGGGCGGATACGGAATGAGCGGGTTGCCCGAATCTTTCAGGTTTATCGATAGGATAAAATTATTGGAAATCCCGTTAATGGTATTTTTGATGTTTGCCCTATATATTTTATTTGAGTTTATACTAAAAAGAAGCAGGTTTGGCAGACATATTTATGTACTTGGCGGAAATGAGAATGCTGCCAGGAATTTTGGTATAAATGTAAACAGGTTGTTATTCAAGGTATTTATTCTTTCCGGGATCATATCTGCATTTGCTGGATGGTTAATGGGCGCAAGAGCTAACGGTGCTGTGGCAAGCATGGGAAGAGGCTATTTATTTGAAGTGCTTACAGCAGTTGTTATCGGAGGAGTCAGTCTTACCGGCGGCGTAGGGTCGCTGGCAGGTGTATTTGCCGGTGCTTTAATATTAAGCAGCATACATAGCGCTCTGAATATTACTGCTGTGTCTCCTTTTATAACTAATGTTATACAGGGATTTTTGATTATTATCGCAGTTTCATTAGATTCAATAAAAAGAATGTTTAAATAATTATTTGAGAGGTATTTGATGACTACCGATGACAAAAAAGTATTTTTGAAAATAGATGATGTAAGTAAGTACTTTGGAAGTGTTACGGCTTTAAGTAATGTAAGCTTTGATGTATATGAAAATGAAATAGTCGGTCTTGTGGGTGATAATGGCGCTGGAAAATCGACTCTTATAAAGATTATTTCAGGAAATTTTCCACCTGATTCTGGAAAAATATATTTTCAGGATGGAATTATCAGGTTCAGCAATCCTTCGGATGCAAGAAGAGCCGGCATAGAAACAGTTTATCAGGATCTTTCCATATGTGACAACCTTGATGCACCTTCAAATCTATTTATCGGAAGGGAGATCTATAAAAAAGTACTGGGACTGGAAATACTGAATATGGCAGAAATGAAGAAAAAGACAAAAGAAATAATTTCAGAGGTAGGTATTAAAATTCCATCTATTGATGAAAAAGTCCAGTATTTGTCTGGAGGACAAAGACAGGCTATTAGTCTGGGAAGGTTCATTGCATGGGGTAAGAAGCTGATCTTGCTGGATGAACCGACTGCTGCCCTGGGAGTAAGAGAGACAAGAAAGGTGCTTGATTTGATTAAAAGGACCAAGGAGGAGAGAAAGGAAGCTTCAATAATACTGATAAGCCACAACCTGCAGCAAGTATTTGAGATAGTTGATAGAATAGTAGTACTGGGGCACGGTAAAGTAATCGGAATAAGAAGGACAAAAGAGACCAATACAGATGAAATTGTAAGTCTGATAACAGGTGCTATATTTGTAAACCAGGGCAAGAAGGGAAAATAGTTTTTGAAAGGGGTGGTTTTTATGCATAAAAATAGATGAGATCTGTTTTTGAACTTTTTGAATCCAGATTTAAAGCAAATCTCATTACAGATTGTAAAAAAATGTATTAAGCAAAGTAAATCTAAAAAAGGAGGAAGCTGATGAAAATGAGAAAGTTTTTTGTAGTAATTGCCACGGTAGCTGTATTTGCACTGGCTGTATTCATGATTGCGGGGTGTAAAGATTCCGGAGAAGCAGCTGCTGGTGGAGATGAAGAAATGGGAACGCTCTATTATATGGCAACCGACATGGTCAATGGGTTTAATATCGGTTCTGCTAATAATGCTGAGAAATTCGGGACAGAACTTGGTTATGAGGTAAAAGTCCTTGATGCCAAGAGTTCTCCGGATACGCAGATAAATCAGATGGAGACCGCCATCGGACTTAATCCAAAAGCAATAATGATCAAGGCTGTTGATAATCAGACAATAGTGGAGAGTGTCATCAAGGCTAAAGAAAAGGGTATAAAAGTATTTGCATATGACAATACCATAACTGGCACTAAAACTGATTTTGCTTCTGTATTGGGTACTGTCAAGGTCGGTGAATTAGCAGGTGAAGAGTGTATAAAGATGTTGAAAGAGAAATATGGTGAACCAAAAGGTAAAATACTTCAGGTAATGGGTGATCTTGGCGATATGTATTCAGTATTGATTGGAGAAGGCTTTGATAATACAATTGGTCAGAATCCTGGTATTGAACTTATAACAAAAGACAGCCCCGGTTGGGAAGGACAGGCTAATATTGTAGCAGATCAATTGGTTGCTAATGATGATATTGATATTATTTTTGTCCATGCCGACTCAATGATTCCAACAGTCGTTCCAGTTCTTGAAGAAAGAGGATATGGACCTGGAGACATAATGCTGATAGGTACTGATGGAGATCCATCTGCACTTGATAAGATCAGGGAAGGATGGATACAGGTGAGTATAGGTGTCCCCATGATCCAGCAAGTCTGGGGAATGTATGAATTCATGGATGAGATTTTCGCCGGTGAAACTCTTAAAGCTGGCACCTATGATATAAAAGGTGTGGACGCTGATCTTGTAATAGAAGATTGGGGTCCGACTTTATATCTGCCTGGTAATATCATCACTTCTGATAATGTCGATGATGAAGGTCTATGGGGAAACATTAAGTAAATATAACCAGGGCTTTTAATGAATCATAGCACTTCCTCCACTGGGGGAAGTGCTATGACAATCAAGGGACAAAATCAATTGAATTACGGCAATTCTGATTTCGGCAGATTAATAAAAACATTAAAATTGCAGATACCTGATAGGGTGCCAGTACTGGAATTCTGGCCGCAAAGCCAGAGCATTATAGAATATATAATAGAGAGACCATTAGGCTATAAAATAGAATCTGCAATTGAAGGGGAAACTAATTCGTTAAAAATCGAAGATGCCATCGAGTTTACCCAAAGGACCGGTATGGATGCAATAGGTGCAGACTTTGTATATTGGCCCGGACAACAATTCAAAAAATCTTCTGATGGGAATATACATTACATAGATGGAAAGATAAAAAACCGGGATAATATAAAAGATCTGGAAAAACCGGAAGATTATAATAAAATGCTGGAGAGGTTTGAACACTATGTTGATAAAGCCTGGAACACCAATATAGGGATATACCCCAGATTAAGTGCTTTTTTTAATCCAACATATCTTGCAATGGGTCTTACCGACTTTTCTATTGCTTTATATGAAGATATCGAGTTTGTTAAATATTTAATGGATATTATTTTTGATAATCAAGTCAAGGTCATGGAAAATATATGCAGTCACAAAGATGTCAGATTTATCCAGATAGATGATGATATTGCAATAGGCTCAGGTTTAATAATAAATAAATACCTGTTCCACGAGTTATATTACGAAAAAATGAAAGCTTTTTTGAAAATTGCGAAAGATAATAATGTACTGGTGGCATATCATACGGATGGAAAACTGGATGATGTCCTTCCTATCCTAATAGATCTTGGAATTAATGCCATCCATCCAGTTGAACCCATGTCAAACAATATTTATGGGATAAAAGAAAAATACGGCGATAGGATATGCCTTTGCGGAAATATTGACTTAGCTCTTTTAAGCACCGGGAATACAGAAGAAGTATCAGTAGATGTTAAGAAACATCTTGATCTATTAAAAGGAGGAGGGGGATATGTATGTGGCAGCTCCAGCAGTCTTTATGAAGGAATCCCGCCGGAAAACTATGCTGCACTCGTCAGAACGGTACAAAAATACGGGATTTATTAATATATTATCAATTTGCTTCCTATCATTAATTTTCCTTTCATAACCGCCCCTGGCAGGAAATTTTATTATGATCATCAGATCAAGACCTTAAACTGATCTAGAATAAATGTGAAAAGATATTAACTCCTGACTCTGAAGAAAAAGCATTTTGTAGATAGAATAAAGCTACCTGGATTAAGAAAAATAATTAGACTAATCCAAAAAAATTTGACAAAATACTTTATCAATAATAAACTAATTAAAGTTTAGTAAGTACTATTATTAATTTATATTATTAATTTATGGCCGATATAAAGAAATATCTAGGCGGTTCCCCAAGTACATTAAATCAATTAAATATCAGTGTTGTACTAGACCGCATAAGAAGACAACATAGCATCACTAAGTCAGGTCTGGCAAAAAACCTTAATCTTTCACTTCCTACAATATCCAGAATAGTTAATACTTTGATTGAAAAGGGTTATGTAATAGAAGCAGGTTTTGGAAAGTCAAGCGGTGGTAAGAAGCCAAAAATATTAGAATTCAATAGCAGGAAAGCTTTTATTGCAGGAATAGCTATAGATATTAATTTTATAGAAATAATTCTTTCAGATTTATCTGGAAATGAAAGAAAATATCTTCATAAAGAATTCTTAAGTGATAAAAACCCCGACACCATAATTGAAACAATAATAGAATATATAAATAAGAGTGTGGAGGAAACGCATATTGATAAGAAAGAATTAGAAGTAATTTCACTGGGTATACCAGGAATGATTGAAAAAGAGACTAATCTAGTAAAACTGATACCAACCATTCCTGTCTGGGAGGGGATAAACTTAAAAGAAATTCTTACTAAGAAGACAGGTAAAGAAGTCCTTATAGATAATATGAATAATATGTCACTTTTGGGAGAAAGGTGGAAAGGTAAAGCAAATGGGTACAATGATGTTGTATTTGTCGGAGTAGGGACCGGAATTGGATCCGGCATACTCATAAATGGCAAAATATTCCGGGGGTTTAATGGTTCTGCAGGTGAAGTTGGGTATATGTTTATAGATAGAAATATGGATAAGAGTATTTCAGACCCGCAGGGTCAGTTTGAGTATCTAGCCTCAGAAATTGCTTTAAAAAAAGAGATCTGCAAAATGTGTTTGAGCGATAATATCTCTATGGAAAATTCGGATAGACATATTATAGGTTTACTGGAGGACGCAAAATATTTTAAACATATTTTAGGGATAATAGATAATTTTGCATATGGTATCACTAATCTAATAACAATATTAAATCCAGAACTAGTGATAGTTGAAGGTAGTCTATTCGAAAAATCTGAGAATGCTTTTGAGTACCTTGTAAAAAAGGTAAAAGAATTATCAAAGTTTAAAACTAAGATCACCATGTCTTCGCTGGGGAAAAAAGCAATAAGCATCGGTGCTGTAATACATGGATTAAAATATCTGGACAAGAAAATAATTTCTCCACTTTTTTTATAAAAATAGTAAAAATAAGAATGAAAGGAAAAAAAATGAACTTAGAGAGTTTGAGGATCAGCAGAGATGAATTTAATCACAGAGTGGAAAAAATTCAAATGAAAATGAAAAGTGAAGGTATAGATCTTCTTATTGCACAGGGTGATGAATTCAATCAGGGTTATATAAGATATCTTTCTAATTATAGACCCAGTCTTGAACAGGCACTGGTAATAATTGCCGCTGATATGGCCCCTATCCTGTTATCTGGTCCTGAGTGTAAAATACTGGCATTTCAAACATCAGAGATTGAAGATATCAGGGTCTGCTCGGATGTAGCTATTCCTGGTGAGGAATACCCTAATGAAGATATGGTAAGTTTTAAAGATATACTTAGGGAAGTGGAAAAAAGTTTTTCTGTAAAAAAAGTAGGAATTGCAGATCTTAATTTAATACCAAATTTCCTTCTGGAAAATGTGGTCAGCGTATGCGGGGACAAGGAAATAATCAATGCTGCGGACTTGATTGATAGTTTTAGGATGATTAAGAGTGAAGCAGAATTAAAGATTATGACTAAAGCTTATGAAATGGGAATAGCCGGTATAAAAAAAGGACTGGAAAAATTAGAGATTGGCAAAACAGAAAGTCAAATAACTGGAGAGATGGCATATACTGTATATCAAATGGGAGCAGACCAGCTATCACATTATTTCTCTACTGCATCAGGTATAAATACTTCACCAGCGCTTAATTTTCCTTCTGGAGATAAGTTTATAGAAGATGGTGATTTTGTAATTCTAGATATTGGTGGAGTCTATAAAGGATATTTTTCAGATATAGCTACTACAAGAATTATAGGTAAAAAAGATAAAGAAAAGCAAAGAATATTGGATACGGCAAAAAGAGCACTTGATTCAGCATTGAAAGCAGTAAAGCCAGGAGTCATGGGTAAAGTAATTGATCTTGCAGCAAGGGATATAACCACCACAGCTGGTTATGGAAAAAATCACCTTTATGGTTGTTGCCATGGAGTAGGATTACAGCATTGTGAGCCTCCATTCTTTGGTCCCAATACTGAGCAATTAGTTAAAGAAAATATGATATTTAATATTGATCTGGGACTTTTCGGTTTTGATTTTGGCGGTGTAAGGTTGGAAACCGGTGTTGTTGTGACTGAAGATGGATGCAGGATATTTGAGATCAAAACAAGTAATTAATAGCAGTTATCAGGAGATGGTCTGGATAGATAAGATAGTAGAAAAAAATAATATCATGTGAGATGATAATACAAGGGAGGTGATCTACTAGTTAGATAGGATAGTGGAAAAAGCAATATCAAATATCTAATAATAGGAGGGAGGTGATTTAGGGATATAATAAAAATGAGGTTTGCTATGCTGCAAAGTATTCTGGATGGCAGATCTATATAGGATTTTTAAGAATAAATATTAATTGTAAGAGTGAGGAGCAGATATGAAAAAATTAAAGCTTATTTTAGTAATGATGGTAATAGCCGGTTTGGTTGCTGTCTTTTCACTTGCCAGCTGTAAGGCAGAAGAAGCAGTAGAGGAGGAAGCAGTTGAGGAAGTAAAAGAAGCAGTAGAGGAGGAAGCAGTTGAGGAAGTAGAGGAGAAATTATCGGGTGAATTTGATTACTTGTGCTATTGGGACAAGGGTCATGTCAACGATCAGTACATAAGGTCAATAATTGCAGAATTTGAAGCAGAGACTGGTATAAAAGTAAACATAACAAACCCAGGCCGTGATGTACTGAATAAAATAAGGCCAGCAATACTTGAAGGAAATCCGCCAGATCTGTTTGACGGTCATGGAATAGAGATGTGGCCCGCTTTAATAAAGGACGAACTTTTAATGAGTACTGAAGACCTTTTTACTGGTCCCACCTATGATAATTCTGGAACCATGGAAGACCAATTCTTTGAAGGAATAGACCAATCATGGGCTGTAAATGGTGTAAGATATTTTGTTCCTTATAATGCACATACCTCAGGGATATGGTATAACAAAGCACTATTCCAAGAAAAAGGTTTTGATGTCCCGACTAATTGGGATGATCTAATAACCATAAGCAATCAATTAATAGCAGACGGTATGACACCTTTTACAGAAGATAATGTAGATTTCTATAATGCATACTACTATTATTGGTTTTCTAACAGGATATCCGGTCCAGGTGTCTTCTATGATGCAGCAATGGATCCAACAGGCGAAGGCTGGGATAACCCTGAATTACTTGAAGCAGCTCAATGGGTAGAGAAACTGGCTAAAGGCGGTTATTTTATTGATGGCTGGGAAGGTTATGTATGGCCTGCAGGACAAATCGACTTTGTACAGGCCAAAGCCGCAATGCTACTTTGTGGAAGTTGGGTTGTAAATGAAACCTTTGATAAAGTGGCTGAAGGTTTCGAATTCGGGCATTTTCCATTCCCATTAGTTTCGGGAGGGAAAGGCAGCCTTACTGATGTCGAGTTCACCACCCTGGGATGGGGGATACCCGGTGATGCAGAAAATAGTGAACTTGCCAAAGAATTCATCAGGTTTGCACTGCAACCGAAATACCAGGTTAAATGGTTTGATACCTACTACTATCCTGCAATAACAGGGTTAGGTGACCAGGCACCAGAGGATATCAAAGATGTAGTTGAATTAATGGAATCTGCCGAATCAACACATGAGATGTATGATGGTCTACAGGCTGAAGCTGAATGGTGGACTACTGTATTCTTACCTTTAGATGACAAGCTGATTTTTGGAAATATTACAGCTGAAGAATTTATAGAGAGTGTAAAGGCAGGAACTATAGAGTTCCATAGTAAATAATTGTGTAATTGCTACCCGCAGTAAATCTGCGGGTAGCAATTTAATCCTATTTAAAGCTTGGAGGCAGTAAGTGCTGGTATATGAACGAAACCGAAGGTTGGTAATACCGTTTGTCGGCCCAGCCTTAATACTATATTTACTTTTCTTCATCTATCCTGCAGTAAGAGGTCTGTGGTACAGTACTCTTGATTGGTCAGGTTTTAATCAGACACCTGAATTTATAGGTTTTCAAAACTTTATTGAACTGTTCCAGGATCAGTGGTTCTGGACAACACTATACAGGACAGTACTAATAATGGTATTAGGCGGGGTCTTTATTTTTGGCTTATCTTTTTTATTTGTTATACTTTTGAACAGCGGCATAAGGGGCAAGAGTTTTTTTAGGACGGTAATTTTTGTCCCTAACGTTATCGCTCCTATAGCCCTGACAACTTTATGGGGCTTTATCTTGAACTATCGTTTCGGACTGGTAAACGGGTTCTTAACTGCAATAGGTTTGGAGGAATTCGCACAGCCCTGGATGGGGCCCGAACTTGTCTTCTGGTCAATGCTTGTGATGATTATCTGGACCTATGTAGGTTTCTACCTGGTGATACTTCTTTCAGCAATAGCAAAAATACCGACTGAATTATATGAGGTAGCCCATTTGGAGGGCGCAAATCCATTAAAAATGTTTACGATGATAACAATACCATTGATCTGGGATGTTCTCACCATAGCCATAATATATTGGGGCATTTTCTCGCTGAAATTGTTTGAAATAATATTTTCATTTACAGGGTTTATACCAAAATCTGAAATATGGACGACCCCTGTATATGTCTATATTCTGGGGTTCGGGAAAATAAACCCTATCTATAGATTAGGGTATGCAACAGCTATATCATTAGTGCTATTGGTTATAGTAATGATATTTGTAATAGTCTCAAGATTTGTTTTCAAGAGAGAACGAATTGAATATTAATATTTATCATTTGTCGAGGTTAGAATATGAGAATAAGACATAGCAAGGCTACTATTATTATAGCTTATTTAGTACTATTTTTATGGTGTTCTTTTACCATTTTTGCTCTTTTCTGGATTACGCTGACCTCTCTAAAGGATAACCGTACTCTTTTTCAAAATGTTTGGGCATTACCTCAGGAAATACATTTCGAAAATTATGAATTGATCTGGAACACATTCGATATAAAAAATTATTTTAAAAATAGTATGATAGTAGTACCTATATCTGTTTTCATGATATTAGTCTTTGCTGCCCCTGCAGCATATGTGCTTTCCAGAGCCAGGTTTAAGGGAAGAAATATTTTACTGAATTTCTTTGTTATAGGAATAGGTGTTCCATTTGTAGTCCTCTTGATACCATTATATTTTCTATTAGCCAGACTTCATATAATCGATACATTATTTGGTCTGAGTATTGTGTATATTTCACTTTCATTACCTTTTTCAATTTTTCTTTTAACAGGATTTTTTCGAAGTTTCCCATCTGAGCTGGAAGAAGCTGCTGCAATAGATGGCTGCAGACCTTTCCAGATATTTTTAAAAATAGTCCTGCCGATTACAAGTCCGGGGCTGATAGCAGTTTCAATTTTTAATTTCATAGGTATCTGGAATGAATACTTATTAGCCTTAATTTTGACCAGTAGTGAAAATAACAGAGTTCTATCCTTAGGAGTATATGCTATACAGAATTCAATGCAGTATTCTGGCAATTGGGTAGCATTATTCGCAGGAATTGTGATTGTATTCCTACCAACCTTAATTCTCTATATATTTATGTCAGAAAGAATAATGGAGAGTTTGACTCTGGGGGCAGTAAAGGGTTAAGACTGGCAAAAAGGAATGATTTAAATGAAAATTGTAGATGTACACCAACACTATGGTTTTGTCAGCTACAAAGGAACAATTATTGAAAAAAGGGATGCAGATGACGGAACTATTTTTGAGGACTATACAATAAGAAAATGTAAAGAACTGGATATGATGGTTGCCGTAAATGGTTTAGGTCTAGATGGGAAACGTAAAGTTTTTTATGATGCTAATGATGCCGTGGAAAGATTTTTTAAAGAATATCCCCAATATATTATTGGTATGGCATACATAGACTTAGACGATTACAAACCCGGCGATATTGATAAATTTTTTAAAAAGGGATTCAAGGGCTGCAAATTTATCAGGCCAAAAAAAAGGTATGACAATCCTGACTATATGGAGTTTTATAAGCGGTGTGAATATTATGGGCTGGTAGCATTGTTTCATACTGGTATTGTAGGAGCTACTGAATTCTGGTGCCCTAAACCTGGAGCCTACTCTGATAATATGAATCCTATAACGTTAGAAGCTATTGGATTCGAGTGTCCTGATCTACAAATAATAGGTGCACACCTCGGGACTGCATACTATATGGTTGCCTGTTTCGTTGCCCTTGCTTCCACATACAGGACAAGTAATGTTCATTTTGATATATCAGGAGGAGATTTTCTGGGGCCTATATATGAGGGGAGGTATATAAAGAAAAATATACCTGTTTCACAGGTGCTTTTTGGTCTGGACGAACCCCCTATAAGGTATGAGGAAATGCTTAAAAGATTAAATGATCATTTCGATGATCTGGGTCTAAACCAGGAAGAAAAAGATATGATATTCTATAAAAATGCCTGCAGGGTTTTCAAATTAAAATATGAGTTATAATTAAAAAATGGAGTTAAAGGATGCAATTTAAAAAATTAAAATGGAAAGAAATCGAAAAAGAGATAAAAAAGAATAATATTGTAATACTCCCGGTAGGCTCACTCGAGCAGCATGGTTATCACTTGCCGGTAGATACTGATATGGATTGTGCCTGGTATGTATCAAAAAAAGTATCTGAAAAAACAGGGACCCTTCTCCTGCCGCCTGTTTATTATTCTTATGTAGAGTACGCTCTGGATTTTCCGGGGACTGTTTCAGTGTCAGCAGTGACTTTTATAAACTATATAGTAGAAATCACTACTGGTCTTTGGAAAACCGGGTTTAAAAAGATGCTGCTTATAAATGGGCATGGCGGAAATGGAGGTCCCGTGCTGACGGCATCACATATTATTTCTGAGAAAACAGATATGCTATTTGCAGTCTTAAACTACTACTCAATGATAGCGGATATATATGAAAAGGAAAGAAAAACAGATACTGGCGGAAATGGCCATGCATCTGAATTAGAGACTGATATAAAATATTTTATAGACCCTGACAATGTCGATCCTTCTAAAGCAAACAGCCATATTGGTGGACCTACCAGTAAATTCAATTATTGGGACCTGGGGCGGCCTGCCCCTGTTACCATGCTTGTGAAATGGAAAAATTATGGAGAATCTGGTATTTATGGCGATGCTACACACTCTACTGCTAAAAGAGGAGAAAAATGGGTTAATGACTCAATAAACCGGATAGTCGAGTTTGTAGAAATATTTAAGAAAATGGAATTACCTGAGTCTTAAGATGCAAGTGTAAAGTGAAGTGATGAATAACTTAAGAATTGGACTGGCAGGAGTTGGTTTTATTGGTTGGTTTCATTGTTTGGTCTTAAGGGATCTACCATGTGTTGACCTTGTAGCTGTTTCTGACAATAATACCAAACTTAAAAGAAAGGTAGAGCAGCAGCTGGGCTGCAGATTCTACGATGATTATATGCAAATGCTTGAAAATGAAAAACTAGATGCGTTAAGCATTTGTCTTCCAGATGATGACCACCTGGATATAATTTCAAACTCTGTCGGCCATGTTAAGAGCATACTTCTAGAAAAGCCAATGGCTCAAACCGTAAGTGAATGTATTAAAATAAAGGAAGAATGTAAAAAATCAGGCACCAGGCTTATGATAGCTCACATCTTAAGATTTGATCCAG
>Ga0307380_10006521_pt1 | contig 15329 bp, 14 predicted proteins | sample UN3MG_FD_202239 | JGI IMG/M metagenome (GOLD analysis project Ga0307380, IMG submission 202239) | Soil microbial communities from Risofladan, Vaasa, Finland - UN-3 | ecosystem: Environmental > Terrestrial > Soil > Coastal area > Acid sulfate soil | place: Finland: Risofladan, Vaasa | collected...
TTTCCTTATTTTTACTAAATCAATTACTGATTTTTTAAATTTCATTGAGACGTCCTGCTTTTTTAAATTATTTATTATGAAAAACTTTATTTTATTATATTATATAATATCCTCTCTAAGAAAAAATAATTATAGTAATATGAAACAATATTTCGATTATTTCTTAAGTTATCTTCAAGCTGAAAAGACAATGCAAATCAATAATATATTTATGTAAGAAAGCTTAGAATACAGCTTTATTATTTGTGACAGTTGCCGAGTTATAAACTAAAAATACTTAAAAGATGTATTTAAGGTTGTAATAAGATAAGTTTTTTTATTAAGCTTATCTATCATTTTTCTCTTTTGCATTTAAGTTTGGTAAATTGTTAGAAATATTTGTTTTTAAAATTTGTGAATTTGATTTTCTTGTTACTTGAACGATACACATTGACCAATCGCTTTCTTGTTCGTTTGCCACAAGTATTTGTTTCTCCCGTGCACCGAATACCCAAAAACCCGCATCATCGAGTTCTTTAATTAAATTGGTTAATCTGTAATTTATTTCTACTCTAGAACTATGCTCTAGTTCAGGACCAATGTCGCCCCAATCCTTAACGATATCAAGAAATTCACCAATAATTTTTATCTCTTCTTCACTTGACAATTCATCATTATCAAATTGAAATGTTTCTGCACTATCGACTATATTAAAAATTTCTTTTCCAGATGTAATACGTTTTAAGTATTTTGGAATATTTTGGTGGACACGTTTTATACGCATTTCTGGAGAAATTTTAGGTTCTTTATCCAATTGCTTGGAAACCCATTTCTCGTGATTTTCTTTTATTTTTTTTAAAATTTCTTTAGCATATGTTGTATGTTGATCATCGATTTGTTTATGGTGAATGCGACATAACAATATTAAGTTTTTATAAGAATCTAACTTATCATCTGGATAGTTTGGATCGTAACGGGGCCCATTTATTTTTTTTGATACGATATGACATTCGTCTCCAATTATAGATTCATCATCTTCTAAGGTTGCGTCAACACAAAGCACATGCCTACACATAGCACATCGATTTCCGGATTTTCCCCAAATTAATTTTCTTGTTTTATCTGTAATTCCCATTTTTTCTTTTTTATAAACTAGTGGTCTCTCATTAAAAGATTTGTTTAAGATTGTAACAAAAAATAAATTGAACAATTATTTTTTCTTGTATACTAAATATGCCCCTTTTATAATTCCAAAACAATAAGCATAATAGTTAAAATTATAAAACACTAAAACTATTCTTACTTGTTACAATGTTACTTAATAGATAATTAGATAGAGAAGAGTTCAAACTCTCAGAAGTTATATGTTTCCAGTATTTTTTTAGACTGTTTGAATAACCTAGCCACCTTCTTCCTCATCAAAAAACGACATTGTTAAAAGAAAAACAAAGGGATATGGCAGAAAGTATAAGTAGCAAAGACACTGAGGATTGCTTGAGAAAAATATTAAAAAAAGAAAGTTATAGTTTAAGTAAAAAGCTAGAACTTGGTGAATTACTGCTTCAAGCAATATAGATAAATAATATAGGTTTATATAGTGGTAAAAATACCATTAAATAAAGAAATTTATACAATAATTTCAAGAAATAATTTCAGTTTTTAAAATAATATGCAGAATTATGATTTTATGTGGGTTTTAACAATGAAATATCGGACAAGCTCCTAGTGACTTTTCATACAGTCAGGAAGCTGGTGGCTAAAATTAAAATTTATATCAGCTGGCCCTCCGGGGTAAAACACATTTTTTCAAGCAAGGAAATTTGCTCAAAGATAGGATTGTCTTTCATATCTCGAAGCACTTGTTCCGAAACTTGGATCTCCTGTAGCTCCATAGTATTTTTAATTCTGACCACTCTGCATTCATTAGGATTAGATTGGTTACATGTTCTTATAGCTAACTGAATAGCTTCCTGATCGCTATTCGCCAAAATCGGGATTTTGGCTGGATCAAGAACTGACGCAGTTATCGCATTCGTGTACATAGAGGACAAGTTTATCTTATGATAACATCGTATTGTAGATATATCTGCCATACCAATTCCCACACCATTCCCGTGAGATTCATCGGTAATGTCCAAGACAACAATCTTCTGAATAAGCGGAGCTTCAAAACCTTCCAGTAAACCTGACCCTGGACGCCCGGTTACGTTAGGATCCATTCCCTCGCCGCTAATATTTTTACCTATTTCCTCTACAATAAGAACATCTATCTTCGGCATTATAAGCCTGGGCATATACTTTTTCGCTAAGATCAATAACTCTCGATCACGCTGAATAATTGTGTTACTAGGAACTAGCTCAAGATCTAGGAGCTGTTTACAGGGGTTTTCCAAAATCCCTACACCAAAAAGGATCGGAGCTGCTTCTAAAATTAGTCCCGCCGCTTTCAGTAGGATAGTGGCCATTTGTTCAAAACCGCGAGAGTGGATGGCAGATGCACCATTATGATTACCCAATCCAACAACCATCATTTTAAGCAGACCGCTCTCGTGATCTCCTTTAAAATCAGCATGAGGTTTGATCTTATTAATAACCACAATCCCATCTGACTCGAATGCTATACGATCACAATATATCGGCATACCATCTTCTAGACACCCAATCGTAACAGTATCCATTGAGGATCGAATAGGGCAACCTACGTTATCTGGTGTAATCCCATAACCGGCTATTACCTCTGTTTGTCCATTTGCAGTAGCGCCACCATGGCTCCCCATTGCCGGTACGATAAACGGAAGGGCACCGTAGTTTTTCAACACTTCTACGATGATTCGGGTGATCTCAACGATACGAACAATTCCCCGGCTTCCTGCTGTAAGGGCAATTTGCTTCCCTTCTAAATCTATTTGCGAAAGAAACTTGTTTAGTTGATCAGTGAACTTTCGTGTACTTTTTAGCTCAGGGGCATTAAAAAGTTGCCGAGCTTTAGCCATTTTAGGTATGTGTACATCCCTGTGTCCATCTACTTGTATTTGAATATTTATTATATCCATAACTGCGTTCCTATCTATTTAATCTTCTTGCGTCATCTCCCTTAATATTCATTTAATCGTCCCGATGAACATTATTTCACCACCGTTCAAGTTCACAAGTAAGCCCTCCATCTACAAAAAGTTGGGCTCCTGTAATAAAGGAAGCTTCATCACTTGCTAGAAAGGCAACAGCATAACCAACATCCTCCGGTGCCCCAATTCGCTTCATTATCTGACGTTCCTCTACCGCTTTTCGTTGGGCAGCAGGGTCCGGATAGGCATCAAAAATCCCCTGGACTAATTCTGATAAAACCCATCCTGGAGAGACGTCGTTTACACGCACAACAGGTCCATAGTCGATTGCCATCTGCCTAGTAAGAGCGGAAACAGCTCCTTTGGCTGCATCGTAAGCCGCACAACCGTTGACCGAAAGCTTTGCATGAACAGATGATATATTGATAATCACCCCTTTCCCTTTTTTCAGCATATAGGGAATCACATATTTGGAACAAAGAAACACCCCTTTTAGATCTACATTCATACAGCGATCCCAATCTTCCAAGGTGGTTTCGGTAACAGTATGGTAACCACCTATCCCGGCGTTGTTCACAAGGATATCCAAGCTACCGAATTGTTCATTGGTTTCTTTCATTAACTCTTTTACCTGGCTCTCTTCTGATACGTCACATTTAATCCAAATTGCTTCTCCACCACTTTTTCTAATCTTCTGTACCACCCTGTTCCCTGCATCTTCATCCCGTCCAGAGACAACAATTCTTGCTCCTTCCTGTGCTAAGATCATAGAAATTCCTTGGCCTATACCTTTGTTACCACCTGTAACAATAGCAACTTCTTTGTTATTAAACCTCATCCTTTTCTCCTTTCACCATGGGCAAACTTTTCCCAAGAACCTTACCACTCCTTTTCGTGACCAGGACATTAACCTCTTGCCGTACCCCTCCTACCCCAGGTATGTAAACTCCCGGCTCACAGGAATGAACCATTCCCGCTTTTAACACTAACTGCGCTCCTGGCATTAAATAAGGTTCACCGTCATGGTAAGCTAGACCTACTCCATGTCCAAGGATATGAACAAAGTATTCACCATATCCATCATTTCGAATACTTTCACGCGCTACCTGGTCTATTTCACCAGCACTAACTCCTTCCTTGATCGCCGCCAAAGCCGTAGCTTGTGAACGTTCGATTACAGACATTATCTCTATCTGCTTATCCGAGGCAGTACCACTTACAATCGTTTTTGTCAAATCACACCAAAAACCGTCCGCGACTAACCCAAATTCGATCATTACGAAGTCTCCATTACGAATTATTCGGTCTGTAGTTACCATTCCGGCAAACCAGGCAGCTTCAGTTCTTTTCGGGCCACTTGTAATCTGTGTAACAGCCCTCCCGAATTTAACTCTGCCTTTATAACCAGAAGCGGTTCGTAAAATGCAAGATTCTATTTCAGCAGCTATATCAATCTCTCGTATCCCTGGCTCTGATGCTAACTCTACAAATCTCTCAATACCAATCCAGCCCAGTTCATTCGCCATCTCAATCTTCTCTACTTCCTCTTTAGTTTTTACCCGTCGCATCTCGCCGATAATTCCCGTTACCTCTACTAAACGTTCGGTTCGGAAGACTTTTCTCAGCATCTTCCTGGTGTTAGCCCCGGGAGGCATTAGTTCTCCACAACACAGGTTAGGAGCCATAACATCAGCATCCAAGTCAGTTCCTATAACAGATCCGTCAGGGATCCGGTCTTTTTGCTTTAAATCTTCCAGAATACTCCCTATGGTACTGTACGGATCACCATCCTCTAGCTTGACCCAACCAAAACGTCTTACTTCTGAAATTATGCCTTTATCTGGGTCATCCTGATCTCCATAAGGAGCTATTATGCATGAATTCCCTTCAGCAGGTACAAAAAGAAATGAAAATCCGTTTCTGGGCCAATACAAACTGAATAACACCAGGTTTTCAGGTAATTTCAATATCGTTGCAGCTATTCCCTTTGCATTCATTTTTTCCTGTAATTGGTTCACTCTTGATATTGTATCCTTCACTTTCAACAAATCCCCTTATTTCTGTATATGCTCTTGACTGATAATTTATTAGCAAAATTAGTATAAATCACTCATTTAAAAAAATCTTATATATTTTATAAAACTATTCTATCTCTCTAAAACCTATTTTAAGGTGCTACCACCACCAATTCCATTTCTTTATAGCATTCTATTTCATCCTTAACTACCTTTACAATCTTCTTAAAGTTATGATACATAAATAAAAGACTTTCGCTACATTTCTTCTGTTATTTTATTATAATTGTTCAAATACCACGTTGTGTATCTAGGCTACTACACGTATAATTTAGTTGTTATTCTCAGACAAGTTTACTCGTTTTTCTATGTTCACTTATGGCATCGAGTAAAATAGCCAGAATCAGGGTTACCCCTGTTACCAGGTTTTGCCAATAGATACCGACCCCCAAGAGATTCAAAGAATTGGAAAGAACTCCCATAAACATTGCACCCAGAAAAGCTCCAAACACTGTTCCTTCTCCACCTTTTAAACTCGCACCACCTATAATTGCTGCAGTGATAACCCTCAACTCCATCCCTTGGCCTACCGTAACCGAGGCTGAACCAAATCGAGCTGTGACTAAAATACCAGAAAACCCTGCTAGAAAAGATACCAGGATATAGTTCACGATTTTAACCAGAGCAACATTGATACCGTTGAGCTTGGCAGCTATTTCATTCCCGCCGACATAATATCCCTGACGCATAAAGCGAGAATTTCTGAGAATGGTATCGCCTACAAGGACCATAACAAAAAGCAGAATAATCGGGTACTGTACTCCCCATAGCTTCCCCTGGCCGATTATTTCAAACTCCATTGGTAGGTTCAACACTGCCTTTCCTTTGGCTATAACCAAGACCAGCCCTCTCACAGCCATTAACATACCTAAAGTCGTGATGAATGGATTAAGCCCCACTTTAGCAATAAGCACTCCATTCACAAATCCTACCATTACGGCTGATAAAAGACCTATTAAAATGGAGAAAACTACTGGTATACCGACATTAAGTGAAAGCCCCGTTGCGACACCTGCGAGAGCAAGTGTTGAACCGACTGAAAGATCCAGCCCACCTGAAATCAGGACAATTACCATTCCGATGGTTATAAGCGCTTCTACAGAAAGACCCATGAAGATAGCTTCCATATTTCGCCAGCTCAAAAAATGAGGTGACATAATTGACATAAACAATCCTATCAACAAAATTACTATAATCAAAATCGATTCTCGGAAAGAACTAATAGCTTTCCCTATTGATTTAATACTGTTCACTTTTAACTACCCCCTTTGAATTTGGATCAATACCTGCCGCGTAAGATATGATTGTCTCTTCCGAAAAATCTTTCCGAGACACCTCTCCAGTGATTTTCCCCTGCCGCATCACTAAAACCCGATCGCAGAGACCAATAATTTCTGGAAGGTCGGAAGAAATTACTATTACCCCTTTCCCCTGTGCAGAATATTGCCGAATCTTTTCATAAATTTCCGAACGAGCACCTACATCAATTCCGCGGGTAGGTTCGTCCAGGATAATGACGTGTGGTTTTATTCCCAACCACGTAGAGAGAAGGCATTTCTGTTGATTTCCTCCAGATAGATTCATTACCTTCTGATTAATAGATGGTGTCAGGATGCGGTACTCATTTTTAAGATGCTCGGCATAGCGATCGATCTTTTTTTTATCGATAATGTCAATTAGACGACGGAAATTTTTTAACGAAGGAGCAATCACATTATCTTTCATTGTGGATCTCAGGTACAGGCCTAGCTTTATTCTGTCCTCTGTCAAATAAGAGATCTCGTTGTTAATCGCATCTGCAGGAGAGTGTATTTTGCTCTCTTTACCGTTTATAAATATTTTTCCTTTATCGCACTGATAATAACCAAAAATTGTCAAAGCCAGATCCGTTCGTCCAGCTCCGATAAGCCCATAAAACCCAAGAATCTCCCCCTTTTTCAAACTGAAGTTTATATCCTCAAAGCATCCCTTTTTCGAGAATTTCTCCACCTTGAAGAAGGGTTTGTTTTCAACTATGTGTTTATCGGAACCTGATCCATACAAATCTTTTATCTCCCGCCCAACCATCATGGATATTAGATCGTTCTCCGTCACATGCTTTTTGGCCTTGGTACCGATATGCCGACCATCACGCATCACCATTACACGGTCGGCAATTTCAAAAACTTCAGCAAGTTTATGCGTGATGTAGATAAAGGAAAGACCTTCTTTTTTCAGTTTGTAAATGTTTTCAAAAAGTAATTTGATCCCTTTTTCTGTAAGGGAGCTTGTGGGTTCATCAAGACAAAGCACTTTAGGATTGGCAGAAATTGCTTTAAGTATCTCTAACATCTGCTGATTCTCTATGGAGAGATTTTTCGCCAGCATTTTCGGATTAAATTCCAGATTGAATTTTTTCAAAAGCTGATCCGTTTCCAGATAAAGGTTTTTCCAGCGGATCTGGTTTAAAAGGCTTACCGGCTGCCTATTCATAAAAATATTTTCGGCTATAGAGATGCTCCCCACTATCGAGAGTTCCTGATACACAACGCACACACCCATGCACATGGCATCATAAGCTGAATGAAATTGGTACTCCTTACCCCCGAGCACAATACGTCCACTGTCGGACTTAAGAACTCCCCCTATCATTTTTATCAGTGTTGATTTTCCTGCGCCGTTCTCACCCAAAAGCGCTAATACTTCCCCTTCGTTAAGCCCAAAAGAAACTTTATCAACCGCAAGCACACCGGGAAACGTCTTTGTTAGGTCTTCTACCCGTATTATTTCATTCATAGCGTATTATCTCCAGAGACAAAAGCTCCCTATATAATGAGGGAGCCTTTGTCAAACAGTATCTATTTTGCATACATCTCATTTGCTTCTAAATAATAATCTACATTGCTTTTGTCGATATAATTGGGGGGAAGATAGATTAGGTCTGGCTCAACCACAGCATTGGCAGCCTCATTGTCAGATGCTAAAGATGGCCTGTAGGTATTACGTGAGATTAAGGTTAACATTGACCAGTACATCATGGAAACGTCATTTTGTGCGACTGTACCGGTTAAAACACCTTCTTTAATCTTCTCCAGTATATCAGAGTTCCTGTCCATACCAATAATCTTCACCTTGCCGACCATATCCATTTCTTCCACCGCCATGATACCTCCAATCGCGGCGGTTGAATCACATCCCACAAACCCACTCAGGTCAGGAAAGCGTACAAGAATATCCTTTGCGGTTTGAATTGCTTTTATAGTATCAGCTCCAGTATCCCCGACTGCAACGACGCTTATTCCAGGATATTCATCAAAAGCTTTACGATAACCCTCTTCGCGAATATCCCACTGATCGTACCCTGGAATAGTAAGAACCGCTACCTTACCACTTCCTCCTAGTGCTTCCGCTAACTTTGTCCCTCCGAGATAACCCAGATCTTGCCCATAAGAACCTATATAGGCTATCCGTTTTGACCCTGGTTGATCTCCTATGATGACAACTACAGGAATCCCAGCGTCTATTGCTTTATCTATGGAAGGATCAAGACTAGGATCTACGCCGAAAAGACAGATTCCTTTTGGGTTTTTTGCGATCGCTTGGTCCATCGTAGCAACGGTTGCAGGAAGATCAAATTCGGCAGGCCCCATAATGGTAGTTTTTACGCCGAACATCTCTCCGAGCTTTGTCCATTCATACTTGTGCGCGTTGAAATACTCAATGTTTGATATACATAGGACAAAGATATATTCATCCTCAGAGGAAACACCACTCACAAGGGGATTGCTGGTTTTTACTTCTTCTGCAGGTGCTGCTTCTTCTGCAGGTGCTGCTTCTTCTGCAGGTGCTGCTTCTTCTGCTACTGGCTCTGCAGTCTCTTTACAACCAGACAATATAGTAAAAACACCAACTATCATTATTACTAAAACAAACATTAACACAAATTTAACTTTTGACATCTCAAACTTACCTCCTTATAATATTTTTGTTTCTTTGACTTTTTTGTTAAAATTATTCTGTGAGATTTGTTCGTGATTAGGCTACCCTTCAAAACAGTAGCGTTCTCGAACAAATCTCATTTTTCCCACATTAAAATCACCCCCTTAGCAATTATAGATAATTTATCTTTCACCTCCTATCTATTTTTTTTATTATTGTTTGCATAGTTCTACTGCTTTTTTGCATGATTCAAAAAAGATTCCAATATCGACTGAATAACAGAGGTAACGAACTCCAATCTCCCGCCATTTATCAGAATCAGTTTTATTTTCCACAAAGGTTCCCACATAGATTCCTTTGCTCATGCTAAAATCAATTATGAAACGCATCTTTTCTATAACTTTAGGGTGATCCGTACGACCCGGTACCCCCAGTGCTTGAGACAGATCGTAGGGCCCGATAAATATAATATCAATACCTGGCACATTTAAAATCGACTCCAAGTTATTTATCGCTTTCTCCCCTTCAAGCTGAAGGATTATAATTGTCTCGTTAGCCTCACTGAAGTATTGAAATCGATCCATGGAAGAGTAGTCCGCAGCTCGGACATAACGACAGACTCCTCTCATCCCGTCGGGAAAAAATTTCGCGGCTTCTATCGCCCTGTTTGCATCTTCAGCACAGGTAATTTGAGGGACCTCGATTCCTCCGGCGCCAATATCCAACACTTCTCCTATATAGTTCGTCAACGATTCCTTGACTCTAACAATAGGGAAAAGACCGCTGATCTGAGCCGCCCGAATTAAATTTTGGGTCGACCGAATTGAATTAGGCCCATGTTCCAGATCAATGATTACAAAATCAAACCCTGCATACCCGATAGCTTCAATCAGAGCAGGGTCTTCTGTTTTAGAAAAGGGACCCCAAACTGGTCCGTTCTTTAGCTTTTTACGAAATAATCGTATTTCTTTGGTCAACATCTCAATATAACCTCCATTAACGTTGTACACGGCCAGATCCGCCATTTTTTAAAAGATTCTGCACTTCTTTAAGAGAAGTAAGAGGGAGATCTCCCGGTATCGAGTGCTTAAGACAGGAAGTTGCCACCGCAAAATTGAGAGCCTCCTGTTCCGATTTCAGCATGTTCAATCCATAAATCAAGCCGGCAGCAAAAGCATCTCCACCACCGACACGATCCACGATATCAGTAATCTCGTATTTCTGGGAAATGTAAAACATGTCTCCCGTGTTAAGAACTGCAGACCAGCCATTATAATCAGCACTGTGTGACTCTCGCATTGTTAAAGCGATTTTTTTCAAATTAGGATAATTCTCCACGACCTTTTCAGTTAGAATTCGGTATTTTTCTGCATTGAGGTTGCCAGATTCCACATCCATATCCATCTGGATTCCCAGGGATTTCTGACAATCCTCCTCATTACCTATCGCTATATCGACTAGCTGTGCCATTTTACTCATTACCTCAGACGCACTTTTACCATACTTCCACAATTTTTTTCTGAAGTTTAGGTCGAGAGATACAGTAAGTCCTTTTTTTTTAGCTTGTTTTACTGCTTCCAAGCTTAAGTTAGCAGCTGACACAGAAATAGCTGGTGTAATGCCTGTTATATGAAACCATACTGCGTCTTCAAAGATTGTCTGCCAATCAAAGTCCTCAGCTTTTGACTGGCTTATTGCTGAATAAGAACGATCGTATATAACCAGGGAAGGCCTCTGATTGGCTCCTCCTTCTAGAAAGTACACACCTATCCTATCTCCCTGCCGGAGTATATAAGATGTATCAACACCATGCCTTTGAAGCTCCATTACACAGGCATCTCCTATAGGATTGTCAGGGACTGCGGAAACAAAAGCCGCTTCAAGACCCAGCCTGGATAACCCGACCGCCACATTAGCTTCACCTCCTCCAAAGCTTGCCTCCAACAAGTTAGTCTGAAAAAACCTTTCATGCCCCGGAGCCTTCAACCGCAACATAATCTCTCCTAATGTAATAAACTTTCCCATTTATACCTCACCTCTTATTTCTGAACTAAATGGATGGCAAAACCAGCTATTTCTTCTTCCAGGTAAACCGCGGCCAATTTGCCATTCTTTGTTTTTTTCGTCTCTTCCCGTATTTGAAATCCTCTTCGTCCTAGATATGAAATAGCCAGGGAAATTCGATTGGTTCTCACTGCTATATGACCGTGTGAGCCTAAATACAGTTTCTTCATTATTTCGATGCTTGTTCCACTGAATATCGATGAATTCCCGACTTTGCTTAAAAACCCGAAAAGATCCTTGAATCGATCCGCCCCTTCAGCAGCGTGTTTTTCACTTTTGCTATTAATTCCGATATGAGCAAACTCAAATCCCAATACTGTTTTTACAGCTTCTTCCGTAAGTTCCGTAATTTTTTGAAATTCTCCTGAAGAAATTAATTCAGATTTGACCATCCAACTACCGCCACAAGCTAAGACGTTACCGACTGAAAGATAATCACAAATATTAGTCTGGTTGATGCCACCTGTAGGTATAAAGAGAATATCTCCATATGCTGCTGCAACCGCTTTAATAGCCTTTATGCCTCCCGAAGCCTCTGCTGGGAAATATTTTAATACCTTTAACCCACGCTCCAAACCTTGTTCAATTTCAGAAGGGGAGTTAACGCCAGGAAAAATTGGTATGTCTTCCGCAATACAATAATCTACCACCTTCGGGTTAAATCCTGGCGTTACAATAAAACTGGCTCCTGCATTGATAGCATTGCGAACATTTTTCACACAAAGAACCGTACCTGCCCCCACCAGCATATTGGGGAAATTACTCACTATCCGTTTTATTGATTCTTTAGCAGCGTTGGTTCGGAAGGTTATTTCCGCCACTGGCAACCCTCCTCTTATGAGAGCCTGCGCCAGTTTTATGGCTTTCTCAGCATCATCGATCTTAATAACCGGAATAATTCCTAAACTACCTATCGTATCTTTTATTTCCATAAGTCTCCTTCCTAAATTGCATTAGCCACCTTGGTAAGTATTTTTAGTCACCAAACTAAATCCTGCCGTACTTATTCAATAAATCATCCATTGTTGCACCTGCGAGGATGTCCTTCCTTATTTTTCTTTCCTTTTCAGCCTGTTCCTTAGCTACAGGGAAAACCTTCTCCAGTGCTTCATAAGGAACAACGACAACTCCTATCTCATCACCCACAATCAAGTCCCCAGGATTTACAACTACTCCGCCACACACTATGGTGGTATTTACTTCAATAGGCTCCCTTCTTTTTGAATAAGCCGTATGTGAGGCCCTCGGAGTAACTACTTTCGAATAAATCGGAAAACCGAGCATTTTCGCCTCATCAGTATCCCTGCAACTTCCATCTATAACTGCTCCAACTATCCCTGCGTTTCGTGCGAGTCCCGACATAAGCCCTCCCCATATTGAAGTTTCCGTTTCACCAAACGCGTCAACAACAATAACATCACCCGGTTTTGCAACTTCAAAAATATCAAGAGGATCTACCAAGTCGCCCGGTGAAATCTTTACTGTAATAGCCGGACCTACAATCTTCTTATCCGCAGCACGCGATTTAATATAGTGCTTCATAACGTTATCTCTTTCCATGGCGTCTCCAACTACACATGATAAAGAGATAACGTTCTCCAGTTTTCTAAAAGGCTTAATCTTACTTTCATCAATATCTGGTCTCGATTTAATTATTTTTTTCAATCCCAACTCCTCAAGTAATGAATGATATATTACAATGTAATATTAGTTTTGATACCAACCCATCTTTTTCCATTTCCTTTGTTACCTTACTTACGGTTTCACTAAGTTAATCGGGGTCTGACCTAGAAGCACAGCTTTAACATTATTGGCAGCTGCATACCTACATTCCTTAAGTGATGCCTCCGAAACATAAGATGTATGTGGAGTAAAAAAGCAATTATCTAGTTTAAAAAGGGGATTCATATCCGGAGACCACTTTTCCATTTTCATTGGCTCTTCCTCAGGATCATCGAGAGCCGCCCCCATTATCCAACCTTCGGTTAGAGCTTTATAGAGCGCCTTATTATCAACGCACTTTCCCCGGGAAACACAAACTAGATAAGCATCATTCCTCATCATCTTAAGGGCATTCTCGTCTATTATATGATGTGTTGCTTCTGTGTATGGCGTGAGAACATTTATCACGTTGGAGCGATGTAAAAGGTCTATTAATTCTACTTTTTTCACTCCTTGGGTCGCCATAAAGCTCTCGGAAATATAAGGATCATACGCAATGACTCGAAATCCGAAATTCCATATTTTTCTCGCTATGTTCTGACCTACTCTACCGAAACCGATAAGCCCATAACTTGAATCTCTCATTCTTAGAATGGGACCTCTCCAATCTTGCCATCTGTAACTGCCCTGTCTTATTTTGGCGTCATAAAACGGAATATTTCTAATAAGCATAAAAGAAAATGCAATAGCATGGTCCGACACTTCATCCAGACAATAATCAGGCACATTTGTAACTATAATGTTATGTTCATAGGCTGCTTTAATATCAACAATATCCATACCCATGCCATACCGTGCTATTATTTTACATTTCTCAAGCTTTTCTATGGTTGATCTTGTAATCTTCGCATATTGCTGAAGGATCGCGTCTGCATCTTTTACGAGCTCCCCCAAACCCTCTCCTGTATTGCATTTAAGACCAATAACTTCAGCACCTATAGGTTCCAGCACGCTTTTTTCAATCTCATTATCAGGATAATCGTAGTCGCTTATATAAACTTTATACTTTGCCATTTATTTAACTCCTTACAAAAAAACATCCCGCAGTCTCATTTATCTTCGTCAACTATTGACTTTTTATAAGCTTCGAGTGCCTCCTCGATATGTCTCCTCATTAAAAGCTCGGCTAACTCAGAATCTTTTCTTTTTATAGCGCTCAACAAAGCAGCGTGATATTTAATCCCTATTTCTGGACCTATACTTTTACTTAACAGGGCATGGTGCATTCTAAGTATCTCATTAAGAACTGAACTTATCTTTTTTACAAAGATATTTTTTGTCCCTTTCGCGATAACATCGTGAAAATTAAAATCTGCAATATAGAACTTCGAAATATCTCGAACGGATTTTTTCATTTCTTTATAGTAATATTGAAGCTTATCATATTCTTCCTCGGAATAATTTTGTACAAACAGAGCAACGTTACCTGATTCTAAATAAATTCTGACCTCAAGAAGTGGAATAAAATCTTTCTTATCGAGAAGGATGAGTGGTGCAAGAGAACTCATATACCCGGCAGCATCGATGTTTGCAACAAACGTGCCGGCTCCCTGTCTTTTCGTAAGCAGTCCTTGAGCCACTAACTGATCCAAGGCTTGCCGTACAGATACACGGCTGACACCAAGCTCCTGACATAGCTCTTTTTCAGTCATTATTTTAGCGTTTGGCACCCACTGCTTTGTTTTGATTTTTTCTACAATATAATTGTAGACACTCTCTCCAACAGTTTGTCCACTTTTCATTTTTAATCCTTTATATAAGTCTATTTATATTACAATTATTGTTATTTGTATGATGACTTTAAAGTATATAGCCATTTTACCTGCTTGTCAAGCTTTTTAAAAGCTTATTTGTATTATATATTTAAAATTTTGTATTATAAATTTTTTCACTAAGCAAGGGCTGTCTTCAATTTATCGCAACAGTTTAGCTTTAGAAAAAACCTGTTATTCTTGAAAAAATGGCAGTATGTTAAGCAGTAAATGCCAGGATTTGACCAAGTTACATCTACATATCTCTTCTAAATTATTTAGCAGTTAATTTTATAGAACTTGCATAAATTGTGGAAAGTACATAAGGATTTGGCAAATATTTGTCAAAACCTATCAAGGGGAGCGAATTTTAGCAAGTAAATTATTCTTTTCCTCATCCTTTCCTACTATCAACTCTTTAGTATCTTTAGGGGATCAGCTTCATTTAGCCTTGCTGTTTGGACAATGGAAAAAATTAAAGAGGCTACCTTTGGTGTTTTTCTATCCTTTTTTTTGCCATGATTTTCTACAAGCATCTTCCTGCAGGCTTTCCTTGCCATCTCCATTAGCTTTTTCTCTATCTGTACCATATCTTTTAAATCATTAGTATCCATACAAATTGTATGCGATATTGTATTATTCAAATTGGGCTCCTTCTAAGACTAATTATTAATGGTTTTTAGCTTGGAAGTGAGCCTATATCTATTTGAGATTTAATTCAAGTACCAGGTACAAAAATTGGGACACATCCATCC
>Ga0307380_10006522_pt1 | contig 15328 bp, 10 predicted proteins | sample UN3MG_FD_202239 | JGI IMG/M metagenome (GOLD analysis project Ga0307380, IMG submission 202239) | Soil microbial communities from Risofladan, Vaasa, Finland - UN-3 | ecosystem: Environmental > Terrestrial > Soil > Coastal area > Acid sulfate soil | place: Finland: Risofladan, Vaasa | collected...
AGCATTGCCAAATCAGATGCCGATAGCAGTGTGATAATAACCCGGCCGTTGCAGGGTGCACAGCTTTTTGAAATCTGGCGCAGTGACAGCATCGGGGGTTTTAATACCACAGAAGCAAACCTGCATACTATCCGAAGAAGCGCAGAAGTAAGAATCAGAAAAGAGGGCGGGCAGGTCTGCATTCGATGCGATGTTAATACTCAGAGACTAAATATGCCGCAAAGAGCCGAGGGCAGCAGGTCACAAGCTTTTAAGCTGTTTAGCGAAGGCGATTCCGTGCTTCAAAAGCTGAAACTTCAGCCGGAACAGAGGCAGGGGATGGTCTGGATTGATTTGGGTGGTGACAAGGTGTTAAGCACGGCGATTTTGAGGCGAATAGAAAAGAAAGCTGCAAAACTGCAGAAAGAAAACAAACTATGAAAATACTGGTTGCCGGCGGGGCGGGTTACATTGGCAGTAATATGGCGGCGATTCTCAAGGCCGAGGGCTTTGAGCCGGTGGTCTTTGACAATCTAAGTAAGGGGCACAGGGCCGCTGTGGGAGATACCGAGTTCGTCCGGGGCGATTTGGCCAACAATGAACTGCTCGTCGATATGCTGAGCAAATATAAGATAGAGGCGGTAATGCACTTTGCAGCTTTCATTGAGGTCAGCGAATCGACGGCGGAGCCGATTAAATACTACCAGAACAATGTTTCCAATACGCAAAATCTACTTAGTGCGATGGAGACAGCCGGTGTGGAGAAATTTATCTTCAGCAGCACGGCAGCGGTGTACGGTATGCCGAAAGAAGTGCCGATTACCGAGGAAGCGCCGAAAGAGCCAATCAATCCTTACGGGCAAACGAAACTTGCGATTGAGAGGATGTGCCACTGGCAAATGAAAGCGGGCAAACTTCGTTACGCTACACTTAGATACTTCAATGCCGCAGGTGCGGGGGCAAACTGCCGGCTTGGTGAAGACCATCGGCCTGAATCTCATTTGATTCCACTGACTATCCAGGCGGCAATGGGCAGGCGCAGTAACATCAAAATCTTCGGGACCGATTATCCAACGGCAGATGGGACATGCATTCGTGATTACATACATATAGAAGATTTGTGCAGAGCGCATCTGCTGGCGTTGAGAAAGCTGGAGACTGAAAATGAGCTGGTCTATAACTTAGGTAACGGCAAAGGATATTCGGTGAGAGAGGTAATCGAAACAGTCAGGAAGGTTTCGGGTAAGGATTTTGAGGTCGTAGAATCGCAACGCCGGGCGGGTGATGCGCCTGTATTGACGTCCGATGCAACAAAGGCGCAAGAAGAACTTGGCTGGGAGACCAGGTACCCTGAATTAGAAAAAATAGTCGCCACGGCGTGGGAGTTTCACAATAAGTACCCTAACGGCTATCCTGATTAGGTAACAACACAAAAAAATGAATGAGCTTTTTGTTGGAATTGATTTGGGTGGGACAAATATCAAGATTGGCTGCTTTGATTCTGAACTGAATCTTCTCTGTAAGACTTCGACTCCGACCGATGCGGATATGGGGCCGGAGGCGGTTGTGGAAAAGATGGCTGAGGCGGTCGAGCAGCTCGTTGCAGAAGCGGGGTTTGAATTGCAGGACGTTTGTGCGGCGGGGATAGGCAGTCCGGGGCCGGCAAGATACCGCAACGGTATAATAGTGAACGCTACGAATATGCCGAAATTTAAGAACGTTCCGCTGCGTCAAATGCTGAGCGAACGGTTAGGCAAACCGGTTGTTCTTGAGAATGATGCCAATGCCGCCTGCTGGGGCGAGTATGTTCTGGGGGCGGGTAAAGGAGTCGAGGATATGGCCTTTTTTACGTTGGGTACCGGCATAGGCGGCGGGATTATCAGTAAGGGCGAACTTGTTCACGGCTGTGATGATAACGGGGCGGAACTGGGTCATATGATAGTTTATCCGGACGGGCGCAGGTGCGGCTGCGGCCAAAGAGGCTGCGCCGAAGCTTATGCCTCGGCTGCATCGACGGCAAAAAGAGCGACAGAAGCAATTGAAGCCGGGGCTGAATCCAGTTTGAAAGAAGTGTTGGAAAAAAAAGGTGAGATAACCAGCAAGGATGTTTATGAACATCTGGCAGGCGGTGATGAGCTTGCCAAAGAGATAACCGACAAGACGGCTGAGGTGCTGGGGATTCTTTGTGTCAATGTGCTGCACGCAGCAGAGCCGAAACGGCTGGTCTTTGCAGGAGGTATGATTGCCGCCGGTGACGTGCTGCTTAATAGAATAAGAGATTACTTCGATGAACATATATGGGCGTTGAAAAAAGAGACTGTGGAAATATGCTTTGCAACACTTGGCGAAGATGCGGGGATAATCGGTGCGGCGGCTTTGGCAAAACAACTATACGAACATAACAAAGGCAAATCATAAAAATCTGAAAAGAACGGTGCAGATTCGGGAGGAGTAAAAATGAGACGTCGTTCATTCTTGAAACTTACTGGCGGAGCATTTGCTTCGGCTTTGTTTAGTGGAGAAGCGGCCATTGGAGAATCGGCCTCGGCAGAGACTGCGGGCGGGGGGAGTGTTCATCGACAGCGAAAAGCTGCGTGGTAGAAATCAGAACCGCTCAACACTGGTGTGCCGAAATGGACTTGTCTGCGCAAGCCAGCCGCTTGCGGCGATGGCTGGTGTTGACATCTTAAAAGCCGGTGGCAATGCAATTGATGCGGCCATCTGCACTAATGCGATGCTGAGCGTGGTCGAGCCGATGAGCTGCGGGCCGGGCGGCGACCTGTTCGCAATTGTGTGGATAGAAAAAGATAAGAAGCTTTACGGGCTGAACGCCAGCGGGCGGTCACCATATAACTGGTCTCTTGAGAATGCAAACAAACTGGGATTAAAGAGCATCGGTTCTCATAGTCCGCTGTCATGGAGCGTGCCGGGCTGCGTCAGCGGCTGGTCGGCCCTGTTAGAGAGATTCGGCAAATTGGGGATGGGTAAGGTACTGGAAGCGGCGATTGATAGTGCTGCCGGAGGATTTGCCGTTACACCGATTATTTCGGGCAAATGGTGGCGGCCGGACGGGAAATTTGAGAACCTGACCAGAACATTTACGCCCGGCGGTAAAAGGCCAGAGTTTGGAGACGTTTTTAAGAACCCGGATATGGAAAATTTTTTGAAGAAAATCACCAAAGGCGGGGCAGATATATTTTACAAGGGTGAAATCGCCGAGCGAATCGTCAATTATTCCAGGGCCAAAGGCGGGCGGTTCTCGATGCGTGACTTTCACGACCATACTGTTACTTGGGTCGAGCCGGTAAGCGCCAATTACCGCGGCTATGACGTGTGGGAGCTTCCTCCGAACGGGCAGGGGATAGCGGCACTGCAAATGCTTAATCTGCTGGAGCATTTTGACATTGCATCAATGCGTCCGAACAGCGCCGAACAACTTCATCTTTTTATCGAGGCCAAGAAGCTGGCTTTTGAAGACCGTGCGGTATATTATGCCGATATGGATTTTGCCGAGGTGCCTTTGAAGCAGCTTATCTCAAAAGAATATGCCAGAGAGCGCCTCAAGCTGATTGACCCGAAGCGTGCGGCGCAAAAAGTTTCTGCGGGGCGATTAAGAAGTTCTTCCGATACGGTTTACCTGACGGCGGCGGATAAGGAAGGCAATATGGTTTCACTAATCCAGAGCATTTATTTCGGCTGGGGGTCACGGCTTGTTCCTGATGGTCTGGGTTTCTGTCTGCAGAATCGTGGGAAGCTGTTTTCGCTCAATCCGAAAGACCTGAACAGACTGGAGCCGCATAAACGGCCTTTCCATACGATTATTCCTGCATTTATTACTCGCCGGGCAAAGCCGGTATTTTCATTCGGGGTGATGGGCGGTGATTTTCAGCCGCAGGGACATGCCCAGGTATTGATGAACCTGATTGATTTCGGAATGTCAGTGCAGCAGGCGGGTGAGCAGCCGAGAGTCTCGCATTCGGAGAGTTCAAAGCCGACAGGAGAAAGAAGCACCGGGCCAGGCACCGTGACATTTGAAAGACATATTGATGAATCGGTAAAGCGAAAGCTGGCTGAGATGGGCCATAAAATCAATAAAAACACCAGGGCCTTCGGGGGTTATCAGGGTATCTGGCGAAAAGATAATCCTCTGCGATATTTCGGCGGGTCGGACCCGCGCAAAGACGGTTGTGCAATTGGATATTAGTGGGGGTTAAAGATTTATTTGCTTTTGGTCATTGGTGAGTGGTTCGTTTAGTGAGCCGGAACGGAAGCCCTGCAGGTCGAGGGATATAAACTTAAAGCCGAGCGATTTTAATTTTTCAACTATCTTCGAACGGTTGGGTTCACTCGTTATTTTTTCGATGTCTTCAGGGTCAACTTCTATTCTGGCGACTGTGTCGTGATGGCGGACGCGAAACTCAATAAAACCAAGTGAGCGGAGGAAATCTTCGGCCAGTTCTATTTGCTTTAGGCGATGCTCGGTGATTTTAAGGCCGTAACTGATTCGCGAAGCCAGGCAGGGAGATGCGGGGACGTCGGCGGTGGGTAAATCGAGGTTACGGCTTAATCGGCGGATGTCCTGCTTGGTCAGTTGCGATTCGGCAAGAGGAGAGCGGACGGCGAAATTCTTAGCTGCACGGCTGCCGGGACGGAAGTCGTCCTTGTCGTCGAAATTATGGCCGGAAATAATGTGAGTGAAATTCTGCTCTCTGGCGATGCCGGTGAGGATTTGGAAAAGATGTAATTTGCAGTGAAAGCAGCGGTCCGGATTGTTGGCTGAATATGCCGAATCGGCAAGTTCATTCGGCTCGACGGTGCGGAGTTCGGCGCCTATATCTTTGGCCGTCTTAATTGCCTGGTCGTATTGGCTTTGGGGCAGTGATGGACCTTTTGCGATACAGGCGAGGACGTTTTCGGGGCCTAAGGTATCGACGGCCGCTTTCAAGAGAAAGGTGCTGTCAACACCGCCGGAATAAGCAACGATAACTTTGCCGAGGTCTTTTAGGTTTTGCTTTAGCGAATCGTATTTTTTGTCAATATTAGTACTCATTATCTCTATCATACAAATTTGCAGCGGCCCGGTAAAGACATTAGGGTTGTTTTGAGCAGGAGCGTTTTGTGATGATGATGAATATTGCGGTCATAAGTAATATTGAGATGGCCATTGAGGGCAGCCAGGAGAGGCCGAATGCGGCGGGGATGTAGCCGCAAATAAGCGCAATAAAAGCAACGAACAAGCTGTATGGCAGTTGGGTGCGGACGTGGCGCATATGGTCGCAGGAGCTGGAAACGGAACTCATAATCGTGGTGTCGGAGATTGGCGAGCAGTGGTCGCCGAAGATGGCGCCATCGAGAACGGCACCAAAACTAACCATCGTGGTAAGGCCGTAAGAAGAGCCATCGAGTGCAAAGGCAATCGGTATGGCCGTCGGCATCAGGATAGCCATTGTGCCGTAACTGGTGCCGGTAGCAAAGGAGACGACAGAAGCGGTGGTAAAGAGTATGGCCGGGAACCAATACGGCGAAAGGTTGTCGGCCAATATGGAAGCGAGAAAAGTGCCGGTATTTAAGACATCGCAGCAGTTTTTAAGCGACCAGGCGAGAGTGAGAATGGTAACCGGCAGTAAGCTTTTTTTCAGCCCGATGCGGAAACATCTGCCGATAGCGCCGAAACTGAGTGACGCTGAAAAACGCGCACAAATCAGTGCGACGGCCAGGCCGAAAAACGAGGCGTAAATGAGAATTATTCTGGAGTTTTCGACGCCGGTGATGGTGTCCCGCCAATAAACCCAGTCGAGCAGTGAGGCGCCGGCTTTTAGTTTTTCCGGGCCTCCGCCGCTCAGCCACAAGCCTGTAATGTCAAAAAGAACCAGTCCCGCCAGCGGTAAAAGTGCATTGCGTGCTCTGTGTTTGTGTGTCTGTGGGGTGCCGTGATGGGATGCTGTCTCGGCGGGTGGGTGCTCATCGAGAGGGCAGGATGAATTTTCGGCGGTTTTCATCGGACCAAAGTCCCTGCCAACAATAATGTGCATAAAGACAAAAATAATCATAAGCTGGCAGTAAAAACGGAAGCTGAGGACGTCGAAGAAGATTGCATATCCATCTCTTTGTATGCCAAGCTGGTGTGCTACTGCGGTGAAGAGGCCGACTTCATATACTATCCAGGTGCTGATAATAGCCAGGCCGGCGACGGGGGCACTTGTGGCATCGACAATGAAGGCGAGTTTTTCACGGCTGACGCCGAAACGGTCGGTTACGGGCCTCATAGCCGAGCCGATAATCATAGCATTGGCGTAATCGTCAATGAAACAGATTATTCCCATCAAAGCGGTGGTCAGTTGGGCGGATTTTCTGCCGTTGACCCATCGCAGGAGTGATTTAATTAGTCCGCTGAACCCGCCGGTAGCAAAGACGACCGTAATCATTACGAAAATCGGTGGAGCGAATGCAAGTATCTGAAGATTGCTTTTGGTGGTAAGTGCCGTTGTAGTAAATGAGACGGCGGTGATGAGGCCGTTTGCCCAGGCGGCCGGGGCGGCCGGCGCGTTGGGAACAGTGGCGAGCAGACCGCCAATGATTACGGCGGTTGTCAGACTAAGAAAGACGCGGCCGGTAACAAAGGCAAGTAAAATGGCAATTAAGGGCGGCAGTATGCTGTACCAGGGACCGATATCAGAATCGGGTCGGACGGTCGGCGCATAAAGAAAAGCCAGTGCACATATAACACTGAAGATAACGACAGAAGCAGCAATTTTTATGAAAGTATTGGACTTCAAAAAAAGTGTCTTTAGTAAATACCCGTTATCATCATAGAAACATTATTTCTGATTTTCCTCAAGCGGTGACCATTCACCAACACGAATGGAATTAATTTTGCATGGGCCCTTCGAGTGCCATTGGTCAATTGAGGTATAGTTGTACTCCAAATATTCGGAGTCGCCCCCGCCGATAGTAGTTATCAGGTATGTGTTGTCTCTGTATCCGATTGCTTCGGCCTGTTCGGCAGGAGACCGGCGGTCGCCTCTCGAGAGGTCAAAGGGTACCCAGCCGTAGTTGGGCAGGTAAACTTCGGCCCATCGATGGAATACGTCGTAATCAGTGGAGGCATCGTCACCTCTTAGGACGACCGAACCGACATATCGTGCAGGAAGACCGACAGAACGACACAATGCAATAAATGCAAAGCTGTATTCCGAACAGGAACCGGTGCCGCGTTTGAGGACTAATGGCGCGGCATTCCAGCCGCCGGTCAATTCATATTCCATGTTCTCAATCACATAATTAAAAAACTTTCTGGCAATCCAGTAGCAGTTTGTTTCATCAGCGATGATTTTGTCGGCTGTCTTTTTGATATATGGGTCATTGATACAATACTTTCTGCCGTCAGATAAGTAAGACTGCTTTATTTCTTTTGGAATATCGTCGAGTGAGCCGACCTGGTCGGGAAAGATGAAAAACCTGGTTTTATACAGTTGGGCCTTTGCCTGGTATGAAGGGGTAACGGATTGGCCGGGGCCGATTTTGTCGTAGTGGAAATGCGCAATTTTCTGCCCCCACTTATCGATTACCCAATCCGTAGGTTCAGGGTCAAAGGCCAAATCGCCAAGCAGTTTCTGGCAGGGCAGATTCTTCGGAACAGACATATAAATATCGAGTGAGGTTACCTCACCCGGGCCGTGGTTCTGGAATTTATGGGTATATTCAAGAACTTCTTTTTTGGCATCGGTGCATACGTAGGTGGTATTATCACGTAATTTTATCTGGTAGATTTTGTCGGTTTGGTAATCAACGTTCCACAGGGACTCGCCGTCAAAGGCCAGCCCCCGCGGGAACTTTGAAGGGGATGGAAATGCGAGGATGACATATCCGTTTTCCGGCCAGAGCATATATATCATATCATCGGTGCGGTCCGAGACCCATAAGTATTTGCCATCGAAGGTCAGACCGTGCGGGTCATTAGAGGGCGAGGGTATCTCTTCGATAACGGATCCATCTTCGGCTGAAATCCGGTATAATTTATCCTTTTTTTTGTAATCGGCCGCCCACAGATATTTGCCATCCCAGGCCAAACCCTGCGGCGCTCTTAGAGGCAGATAAATTGTTTTCTCAGCAATTCCTGATTTGGTGTTTAATTTGAAAGCGGCTCTTTGTTCGATATCGAGTGCCCATAAATAGTCGCCTTGCATTGTAAGTCCTTCGACCTGATAGCCGGGCGCCTGGAGAGTCTTGATTACACGGCCGTCTTCGGTGTCGATTTGGTAAAGCATGTCTGACTTTCTGTCTGCCAGCCAGAGCGATTTCCCGTCGAAGGTCAGTCCCGTCGGACAATCGGCGGGTGTAGAAAATTGCTTAACGATGTCACCTGTTGTCGCAGAGGCGAAAATCGGTGTAGTTAGAGTTATGAGGGTCGCAAAGAAAAAAGTTGAGTGGATGTTTCTGTTATTTCTCATTGTGCTTCTCCTAAATTGAGACTTTCATATTTTTTATAAAATGACATTTATGTTACAGCTTATTATACGATTTGTTTTGAGGTTTGTAAAGTGAGAGGAGGTTTTTTATGGCGTATTTTTGGATGTTTTGGTATATTCTGCGAAAATTGCAGTGTTTTGCGTCTTTGGTGAAAGGAAAATATTAGAATGAAATTTAAAAAGCTCGTTTCAAATCTTGGGGTGCAAATTTTTATCGCTATGTTCGCCGGTATTGGGGCGGGGTTTTTGATGAAGGAAAATGCCAATATGTTTGCGCCGCTGGGTGAGTTGTTCATCAAGCTGCTTATGATGTTAGTGATACCATTAATATCGGTGTCGATAATTTCCGGTGCGGCATCGCTGGGCAGGACGAAATCGGCCGGCAAGCTGGGACTTGCAACAGTGGCGTATTATCTGGGGACGACCGTTTTTGCCGTAGTTCTTGGGCTTGTATTTGCAAATGTTTTCAAGCCGGGCGTGGGTATAGATTTATCAGCCATCCAGAGTATGTTTGAAAGGGGAGAAATCCCGGAAGCTACAGCAGCGCCCGGATTCTGGGAAACGGTAAAGGGTTTTGTTCCTTTTAATCCGTTCGAAGCCTTTGCAACCGGCAATGTCATCCAGGTTTTGTTTTTCTGTCTGCTGGTAGGGCTTGGAATTTCAACGCTTAAACAGGAGAAAAGAGAATTTCTATCAAAATGCTTCGATAATATGACGGAAGCACTTATATGGGTGATTGGTATTGTAATGAGGGTAGCTCCTATCGGGGTATTCGCACTGATGGCCGATGCAGTGGGGACATGCGGATTTGATATTCTTGGAAGTATCATTAAGCTGTTGGTTGTATATACGATGGCACTTATTGTTCATACATTAGGCGGTTTTTCTCTGACGATAAAATTATTTTCCAGGACGAGCGTAAAACGTTTTTTCGTCAAGATGCTCAAGCCGCAACTATTTGCTTTTACGACGTCATCTTCGCTGGCGACGCTGCCGGTAACATTTGAGGTTTGCGAAGAAGAACTCGGTGTTTCAAAAGAGACCGCTTCCTTTGTTCTTCCTCTTGGTGCGACGGTCAATATGAACGGCAATGCGATTTATTTCGGGGTAGTGGCGGTATTCTTCGCCCAGTTATTCGGGATGGAGCTTGGTTTTTCTCATTATGCTGCTATTATATTTACAGCGACGCTGGGGTCGGTCGGCTCGGCTGGAGTGCCGGGGCCTTGTCTGTTAATTTTTGCGGTTTTGCTGTCGGCCAACATACCGCTGGAGGGCGTACCGCTGGTATATGCGGTGGACAGACTGTTCGATATGATGCGCACGACGGTCAATATTACAGGTGATGCGGCCTGCGCGGTGATAGTGGACGGTATTACCAGGGGAAAATGAGTTCTGTGTATTCTGCGGGTATAAATAGGAAAGCCGATGGTGGGAGTCGAACCCACAACCTCAGCTTTACGAAAGCTGTGCTCTACCATTGAGCTACATCGGCAAACACCCCTGTCATCATATAATTTGAAGGGGTGTTTGTAAAGGGTCGGGATGAACAAAAAACAATAATCAAAATGAAAGCTAAGTACAATTTACTTGACAGCTTATTGGCAATACGATATAGATTCGGATTTGAAATCAGGGTCGGTGCCCGAGTGGCTAAAGGGGATGGGCTGTAAACCCATTAGCGCAAGCTTACGCTGGTTCGAATCCAGCCCGGCCCAATAATCTTTTGGGGCAGGCGATGGGATAATATTTTATTGTAACTAAGAAATGGAACCAGTTATAACCATCCCGGCATTCGGCGATAATTTTATTTATCTGTATCGGTATGACCAAACAAATGTGTTTGCGGTTGACAGCAGTGACGCTTCGGCGGTACTGGACATCTTAAAAAAACGCGGGCTTAATCTTACGGAGATTTTCGCCACCCACCATCACTGGGACCACATCAGCGCAAATTCAGAGCTGAAAAAGGCGGCCGGCTGCAAAGTCATCGGCCCCGATAAACAAAGGATACCGGACATTGACCGTGTTGTCGAGGATGGAGAGGTTGTAACAATTGGTAATACAAAGGTAGAGGTCATTGCCACGCCGGGCCATACGCGCACATCAGTCTGTTATTATATTCGGGGAGCGAGCAATAATGTAAGTGGGATTCTCTGGACGGGCGATACATTGTTCGCGGGAGGATGCGGCAGAGTATTTGAATGCGATGCCGAAACGATGCTGGATTCTCTGCTTAGATTGGCCGCTTTGCCTGATGAGACAAGAGTGTACTGCGGGCATAATTATACACTGGAAAACTATGAATTTGCTCTGAATATTGAGCCGGATAATCAAGCGCTCAAAGAGCGTTTTGGGGAAATTAGAGAGGCCCAAAGCCGGGGCGGGCAAGCAGCTCCCTCAACGATATTGCAGGAGAGGACAACCAATCCGTTTTTGCGCTGCGATACGGCCGAGATGAAAAGTGCGCTTAATATGAGCGGGGCCTCGGCGGTGGAGGTCTTCGCGGAACTGCGCCGTCGCAAAGACATTTTTTAAATGAGCAGGCCGGAAGAACAGCAGAAGCGGTTGCTGCGTTCTGGGGGTTGTAAATTAACAGTAAATCCAGCGGCATTTTTATGAGGCGCCGAGAGAGTGGTTCATAACTAATTACAATCTTACGTTTTTCAGAGAAGAAGATGCACAAAAACAACCGGGGCCTGTACCCTAAAGTACAGGCCCCGAAATGGTGCTTATTCAAAGGCCGAGTATAATCAGCCTCGCATCTAAACCAATTACGGCCAATATGTATCCGTAAGCCAGCCGTCCGCAAGGATATCGAAGTCCTTGTAGTTAACAAACCGAGAGTTGCACGGGTCGCCCGCATCGGTCAAATTAGCAGGCGATAGTATATCGAAATACACCGGGCTGGTATAACCAGCTAAGTACACAACCTCTTCATACGTCAGCACATCATCATAGAGGCGAACGTCATCAATCCGGCCGTCCCATCCTCTCTTATTGTAGGAGGTATTGAGTCTTCCGCCAATTACAAGTGTATCGGTATGAACATTAAGCGGACCACCGGTCGGTTCATCATCGCCAACCTCTCTGCCGTCAATATATAACCTCCTTTTCGGCGCAGTCAAATCATACGTTATTGCCACATGATGCCAATCGCCGTCCATCACCGGCATCGTAGTACTAAGGGTGGTACCGCTCAATACCTCATAGTACGACCGTAGTCCATCACTTGTGCCTATACTGGTTATCTGCCAGGTGTTGCCTTTGGTAATCATATATATGTTACTGCTGTGGATATCCTCCAGTGCCATTGTGAACCACGCTGCAACCGAAAGCTGCTCTGTCAGGTTGGCCCAGCCACCATCACAAGCATCACCGCCACAGTCAACGACGCTGTTCAGGAAACTGCCTGTGTTGTTGACATCCAGTACATTGCTGTCTCTGTCGGCATCGTAAACTATACTGATACTCGTATTTGCGTCACCGGGTGTAATCGTGCCGTGATGGCCCTTGCCGCTGCTGTCGTTCGCTGTAAGGTCGTCAAAGTTCCAGCAGCCAAGCAGGTTCGCATCGCCCGGATTCGATGGCGCAATAGTGCAATCACTGTCAAGCCAGTCGGCTGTCATCACATCCACGTCCTTCTCGTCAATCAAACAATCGTCGCCGGAAAGAACAGCGGCTTTCGGCGCCTTTGATGGAACACAGCGAGGTGGATAAACCCTAAAGTCGTCAAAATACACTGTACCGGTAAGTCGGGTGAGAACAGGAGTGGATTTGCCTCTTTCACCAAAGCCGATATAGACCTTTTTGACATTCGCCAGGTTCACAGTTGTAAAGTCCGACAGAGCAATATCCCATTCTTTCCACTCGCCGGCCTTGAGGTTATCCAAATCACCATCATACAATTTCATCGCCTCATTGCTGCCGTCATTTAGGACCACATACATATTGTCAGGATAGTTGCCTGTCTCGCCGTAGAAATTCAACTGAAGTGATTTAACACCGCCGGTGGCATACGACCAATTCTGTGGACTGCCGCCAAAATCCCTGTACGCTTCAGAATAGTAGTAGTAAGCATTCTCCTCATCGTTATCGTACTCATACTTCATCGATTGCTCACCGCCGTTAACGGGGTCGTTATTGCCTGACGTACCAAGCTTAATAATCGCACCTGTCCAAGGGGTGGGTATCCACGTGTATGTTATCAGATTGCCGCCGAAGTCGTAACTCTCGAAGTCATCCCACAGTTTAAAGTTAGCCATCCTGAACCACCAGACCTTGCCGGGCCATTCAGTGGTGCCGTTGAGCTCGTTCACCTTCCAATAGTAAGTCCCACCGAAGCGCATCGAACCCGCAGGAGCAGTGTTGGAATCATACGTTCCCAACAAAACACTCACGTCATTGGCCTCAACCAATGCCTGGTCGGTACCGAAGTAAACCTTGTGCCCCTGTGTCCCTTGGACATTGTCTCCAGGTATCCAGTAAAGCTGAAGAGGCCAGTCTGACACAGGGTCTGTCGCTGTTCGAGGATACGGCCCCCAGGCCTTATTCACGTCGGTAACGCCGATAACATGAATCTCATTTCTCGACAATGCCCTGTCATAAATACGTACATCTTTAACAAGACCGTTCCAGCCTCTGTGGCCGTAACCCGGTTCAAGCCTGCCGCCTATCACAAGAGTTTCCGTAGAAACATCAAGAAGCGGGAATACTGATGGAAGATAATCAGGGTCCGTAGTCTCGGTTAGAGTCTCGGCAGCTTCACGGTCACCATCAATATACAGTATCCGCTCTTTTGTACCTGAATCATACGTGAACGCAAGGTGATGCCAACTGCCGTCATCTACAGAACTAACGCTGTAACTGACGTAGTTGTCAAATACATACTCATTAGTATAGGCCCTTATTCGGCCATCACCGGCGCCTGCGTCTGGATCATCGGCGGTTGCGGTTAACTGATAGCGGCCATTCTTAGTGAGCAGAAAATTAGTAGTATGCATCGCGTCGAGTTTGGTCCAGCCTGCAACCGTGACTGCTGTCTGGATGTCCGCCCAGCAGGGGTCAATTACATCACTGGCATCTCCACCGGCATCAACAACGCTGCCGGAAATATGGCCGGGCGGGTTGTTATAATCAAGCACATTGCTGTCCATATCGGCATCATAAACTATATCAATACCGGTATTTGCAGCGCGCTGTGTGATTGTGCCGTGGTGTTCTCTACCGGTTGCATCCCAGACAAAATCGCCGCTTTTCTCATCGAATTTCCACCAGGCGACGAAATTCGGGTCTGCTTCCGGTGTCGATGCCGTAAAGCTCCAGATATTACCCGGGCGTACCACGGGGGCATTAACATCAATTCGCCAGTAATACTTCACATCTGCCACAAGGGCAGGACTTATCGCCCAGTTAGGGTCACTGGTAACGGCGAACTGACCCTTGTACACGCTCGCATCTCCATTGGTTACCAGCGTTTCGTTTGTGCCGAAGTACACAGCATGATCGGTAGCACCGTCTCCGGCCCGCCAGGCGACCCTTGTCCTCGTTGTGCCTACATATTTGGAAGTGTCAACAGGCCTGGGCTCACTTGCCTTCAGGCTTAGAGTCCGGAAAGTCCAGAGATTACCCGGCCACTCATCAACTCCATTGACAGCATTTACTTTCCAGTAGTAATCTACGCCAGCCGGCAATGAACCCATCGGAGGGCCGCTGTAGGTATTCGAATCAACCGTCCCTTTGTAAACGCTGACATTTTCGGATTGAACCAACCCCTTATCGGTGCCAAAATACACCTTATGGCCTGCCATAGCTGCCGCCCTGACGCCCGGCTTCCACCAAATAGAGCCTAAGCTCAGCGACACATCCAGCTCACCATTAGAAGGAGCAGGGTCGTATGCCTTGTAGTTCCCAGCCAGTTCCCGTACTTCCGCATACGTTATTGCATTGTCATAAAGCTGAACATCGTCAAGAAAACCATCATAGCCTCTGTGGTCGAAGTTGGTGGCAAGTCTTCCGCCAATCACAAAAGACCCGCTACTGGTACCAATCGGAGTGGCTGGGAACTCTTCGCCTTCGAGCTCGCCGTCAAAATAAACCCTTCTTGACCCTGTACTATTATCATACGACATTACAACGTGATGCCACGCGCCGTCAAGTAATGAGCTCGTGCTGTACGTCGTTGTTCCACCTGGTTGACCACTATGGGCATCGATATAGAACCTTACTAAACCAGCGGGGACCGCCGTAAACTGATACGCGGCGCCTTTAGTCAACAGATAATTAGCTGTACCATCAAAGAGCGTTCTGGCCCTGGTCCAGACTGCCATCGTGATTGAAGGCGCTATGTTCGTCCAGGGGTCATCCCCGCAGTCAACAACACTGCAGGTAGTATGGCCCGCCGGGTTGGTGCAATCAAGCACATTACTGTCCCTGTCGGCATCGTAAGTAATCGCGATATTGGTAGTCGCATCACCATACGTAAGTGTGCCGTGGTGGTCGTTGCCGCTGCTGTCGTTGGCCGTTTGGTCGTCAAAGTTCCACCGCCCGACCAGATCCGCCGAGGCATTACCGACAAGACCCAGCACCAAAATAATGGAAATTAAAAAAAACAGTCTCTTAAACATAATATATACCTCCTAAAAATAATTAATACGTTTCCGCACTTTGGCCACGCACCAAAGTACAACCGTTTTCGACAGACGCATTCGAACTTCACCATATTGTGCCCCTGTCTCAAACAACTATAATTAACAAGCACTTAACCTTCACCATAAACAGCTTTGTGCTCGTCTGACACCGAATCTTTCAGTTTTCCCGTATTGTATTTCTTATCGTCAGAAATCCAATACGACTTGCTATGTTGAAATGCAGAGAACCTGCCT
>Ga0307380_10006523_pt1 | contig 15326 bp, 7 predicted proteins | sample UN3MG_FD_202239 | JGI IMG/M metagenome (GOLD analysis project Ga0307380, IMG submission 202239) | Soil microbial communities from Risofladan, Vaasa, Finland - UN-3 | ecosystem: Environmental > Terrestrial > Soil > Coastal area > Acid sulfate soil | place: Finland: Risofladan, Vaasa | collected...
ATCGGGTGCGGCCAGCCCATCAGGTCGATGTGGTACCGTTGCCCGAAGAAGGTCCGCTCCGTTTCCGAGATGTGCCCCAGGTAACCCAGGAACAACGCGGCCAACAGCCCCACGATGCCGAAGCCGACAGCCAAAGGACGCTTCCGGGGATGCCGTTGTTTGCCGCGGTCCAGGAACGGCCAGAACAGCAGCAGCACGAACGGCACCGAGCAGGCGAAGATGCCCAGGATCGCCCCGTAGGCCCCCTCGAAGTATTTGAGCAACTGGTAGCTGGGTAGGAAGTACCACTCCGGTTTGATGTGCTCGGGCGTCGAGAGCGGGTCGGCCGGTTCGCCGATCTCCCAAGGCCAGCCCACCGACAGCGTCACCAGCACCGCCAGCAGCAGCACGAAGATGACCCCTTCCTTGGCCACGTGCACCGGGAAGAACGGAATGCCGTGCTCGGGTTTGACCGGCTTCTCCTCGCCGACCGGTTCCAGCGTGGAGAGGTTGTTCAGCCGCATCAGAATCAGGTGGATGACGATCAGCCCGGTCAGCACCCAGGGCAGGATGATCACGTGCAGCACGAAGAATCGCGAGAGCGTCTCGCCGGCCACCGCGTCGCCGCCGCGCAGGAGGTATTGCAGCCACCCGCCGATCAGCGGAATTTTGTTGGCCGACTCGGTCCCCACCGTTGTGGCCCAGAAGGCGATCTGGTTCCAGGGCAGCAGATACCCGGTGAACCCGAACGTGATCGTCACGATGAAGATCAGCACCCCGGTCACCCAGGTCAGCTCCCGCGGCTTCTTGTAGGCCCCCATGAAATACGTGCGGATCATGTGCAGCACCACCGCCAGGATCATCAGCGTCGCCCCCCAGGCGTGCACCTGACGGTACAGCCAGCCGAAGTGCACCTCCGCGGTGATGTACTGGATCGACTTGTGGGCCTCCTCCGGCGTCGGCCGGTAATAGATCAGAAGCAGGATGCCGGTAATCGTCTGACTGATGAACAGAAGCAGCGACAGGCTGCCGAACACGTGCAGCCAGCTCGTGTGCGGCGGCAGACGCTTGTGCATCTGTTTGTCGACGAACTCTTCGGCCGTCGCGGTGTCGAACCGTGTGTCGAAGAATGCTCTTACGCGCCTGCCCAGACCCATCTTCCCGTCGTCCTCAACCGGCACAAACCCGACCGCTTGAATCGAACCCCGCTAAAAAAAAGGGCGTCATCTCCGCCCGGCCCTACGCCGGTGCCGAAACGAAGACCTTGTCCGCCACCTCTTTCACGACGTACTCCGGCAGCGGCGCCGGTGGCGGGCCGGATACCACCTGCCCGTTCGCGTCGAAAACGGCCGCGTGACACGGGCAGAAGAACTCGTTGCGACCGCCGTCCCACTTCACCAGGCAGCCCAGGTGCGTGCAGCTCGCCGAGAACGCCTTGAACCCCGATCGGGCCCGCACCACGATGACCACCTTGCTGCCCACCTGGACGCTGACGCTCTGGCCCGGTTGCAAATCAGTCGCCCCGGCCACCTCGACCTTGCTCGCTCCGCCGCCCTTGGCCGCGGGCCACAGGTAAGCCACACCCGGGATCGCCATGGCCGCACCCGTCACCGCCGTGCACACCGCGATCAGCCAGTCCAGAAAACCGCGCCTCGTCATCGGTTCCTTCGGTTCCATGCCCAATACCCGGTCCGGCTCCTAGTCCAGCGGCTTGACGTAAGCCCGCTTCAGCATCTTGTACTTGACGTACAGCAGCACCGAGAACACCACCGCGAAGGCCCAGATCGGTATCAGCGCCAGGTTCCGCAGGCGCAGCCCAGCCTGGAGTTCGTCGAGTTCGGCGTTGACCTCTTCACACACCTGATTGAGTGCGGCCACCTTCTCGGCCACCAGGTCGTTGTCCAGGGAGTGCTGCACGGGCGACAGCTCGATCAAATGGGTCTTGGCGTCCTCGAACTTGAACCGTTGGTTCTCCACCAGCAGCACACCCTGGCCCACCTCGTCGAGCCGGGCGGCCGTCTGCACGTAATGCCGCTCGGCGTCGGCGATCTCGTCGAGCAGGGCGAACAGCCTGGGCAGATTCTCGTCCTCCGCCGGATCGTCGTGGCACTCCGTGCACGTCGGCAGCGCCTGGGTCATGATCCGTTTGGGGTCCGGGTGGATCGCCTCGGTCACCTGCTCCGGCGTGGGGCTGGGCTCGGTGGACAGCAGGTGGGCGTAACGCTGGATCAGCACGCCCGCCGGCTGGGTGATGCGCTCGATCATGTGGTAGTGGCTGCCCTCGCCGCCGCCGTGGCACTGGACGCACCCTTTGTGCCCCTCCGCCTCGGCGTGGACGCTGGTGGCGAATTGCTGCGCCGCGTGCTGGTGGCACTGACCGCACACCGCGCCCACCGTGGCGAAGCCGGGCGGCATGGCCGAGTGGTTCCCGTGGCACGTCGCGCAGGTCGGCGCCCCCGTGTCCTTCTGTTCCAGCAGCAGGTGCCCGTGCACGCTCGCCCGATATTCGGTCACGACCTCGACCGGCAGATCGTAGGCGCCCATCAGGTTCGCATCGCTGTGGCACCTGGCGCAGGTCCCGGGGACGTTGAGCGGATGGGTCTTGCTGCCCGGTTCGTGCCCGGGAAGGATATCGTGCCAGCCGTGGCAGTCCACGCAAACCGCTACCCGTTCGTCGCCGCGCTCCTTCAACGCCTTGCCGTGCCCGCTGGTCCAGTACCGCGAGAGCTGGTCCGTCCGCAGCCCGTAAGGGTTCATCCGCTCCACGTCCGCGTGGCAGTTGCCGCACAGCATGGGCGTCGCCCCCCGGGCCGGTGCGCCGGCGAAGGACTCGCCGTGATCGAAGGCCGCCCCCGAGCCGGTGGCACGCTGCACCAGCCTGCCAAGTTCCTCATCTGCAACCGAGTAGGACTCCTGGCCCTGGTGGCATTCCCGGCAGTTCAGCGCCCGGTGGACCGACTCGGCGAGCTGTCCCGCCTGTGCCGCGTGGCAGTCCTTGCACCTAGCCTGCTCCTGGTCGGCGAGAAGCACCGCCGGAAAGCAAACGGCGACGATGAGTGCCGCCCAAAGACCGTTCGCAACCAGAACAGGCTCATCAGCCCTGCCGGACGGATTCATCGAGGGTTGTCCTGTCGGCACAGCCGGCCCTGAAGAAGCTGCGCCTAAGTTAACGCCGCCCCTGCCCAGTAGGGGCCGCCGGCCCGAAACCCGATTAGCCGCTAGTCAATCGGCCTCTTGCCCTCCTTCCAGAGAGCGATGTCCGTTTAGCATGGAATGCCCGTCAAAGTCAAGCCGCTCGATTGCCGGTCGCCGGAGTTGCCCGGCTCAGCTCTCTGCCGCCCAGTCGCACCAATCCTGCCGGTTCGAGAACCCGATGATGCGCTGGGACGCGATTATCTGGGGCCGCCGATTCCACATTCTGTTCACACGGCGGCGGCTCGTCGCTACAATCCCTTCGGGGCCAGTTGTTAACTGATGGTTTGAGGACGATATGCCGGCCAAAAACCAGGATGCCAAGCAGGGACTCCAGACGCCCGGGATCGAGCGGACGAAGGAGAAAGCCGCGGCACCGAGTTCGCCCGAGCTGGCTTCCTACAAGCCCAAGTACAAGCCCCTGTGGAACAACTTCATCACCATGGCCGGGGTCTTCCTGGCCACCATCGGCCTGCTGGGCCTCCTGACCTTCGGGCTCTTCAGCATCGTCATGCCGGCGACCAACCCCTACGTGGACATCGTAGGCTACCTGGTCATGCCCGGCATTCTGGTGCTCGGACTGCTCATCATCCCCTTCGGCATGCTCATCAAGGGCTGGAGGCTGCACCGGCGTTACCCGGACGAGCGCATCGCCCTTCGCTTTCCGCGCATCGACCTCAACGATCCTCTCCAGCGACGGGCCGCCAAGATATTCGTCTTCGGCACTTTCATTCTGCTCCCCATCGTCGGCGTCAGCAGCTACCACGGATACCACTACACCGACTCCGTGACCTTCTGCTCAAAGCCCTGCCATGCCGTCATGGAGCCCGAGGCCACCACCTTCACCTTCTCCGACCACGCCCGCGTGGCCTGTGCCGAGTGCCACATCGGCGAGGGGGCCAGTTGGTTCGTCAAGTCCAAGCTCTCCGGCACCCGCCAGGTCTTGGCCATGTGGCGGGACAGCTACTCTCGCCCCATACCGCCGGCCATCAAACACCTGCGACCCGCCCGCGAGACCTGTGAGCATTGCCACTGGCCCGAGAAGTTCTTCGGGGCCCAACTGCGCGAGATCGCCAGATTCGCCTCGGACGAGAAGAACACCCGCGAAGACATCAGCATGCTGCTCAACACCGGCGGGCGCCACACCACGGCCGAGATGGCCGAGGACCCGGAGGGCAGTCATTGGCACGTCACCATGAAGGGGCGAATCGAGTACATCGCCACCGACGACAACCGCCAGGAAATCCCCTGGGTCAAATGGATTGACGCCAGGGGCGATGAGAAAATCTATCGCTCCGACGGCAGACCCAGCTCCGATCCCAAGCCTCAGGGCCAGTTGCGAGTCCTCGACTGCATGGATTGCCACAACCGCCCGGCCCACCGGTTCCGTTCACCGGCCCAGGCCGTTGACGAGTACCTCGAGTTCAGCCGCATCGACACCACACTCCCGTTCATCAAGCGCCAGGCCGTCGCCGCCCTGGCACAGCCGTATCCCGACGTGAAGACGGCCGAGGCCCACATCGGCGCCGCCCTCACCGAGTTCTATCGCGACAACTACCCCGACATCTGGCAGAAACGCCGCGCCCCTGTGCAACAGGCCATCAACCGCACTCGCGAGATCTACCGTCGCAACTTCTTCCCCACCATGAAGGTCGATTGGAAGACCTACCCGGACCACATCGGCCACAAGATCTACAACGGCTGCTTCCGCTGCCACGAGGGCAGCCACGTCAACCAGTACGGCGAGGTCATCAGTCACCGGTGCGATACGTGTCACACCTTCCTCAATCCCACCCGGGGCGAGGGCGGCGTGCCTCTCATCGAGCGGGGCGAGTTCGTTCACCCGTTGCCGCTGGAAGGCCTGCACGGGGAAATGCGCTGCTCGAAATGCCACGACGGCGGACCGGCCAGACCCACAACCTGTTCCGGTTGCCACGACCGGACCACCGCCCTGCGCACGGCCGAGGGCCCGTCCTTCGAGCGATTCGGAATCCAACCCGAACCGATGGCCGACATGGACTGCCAGGACTGCCACGCTGACCTCTCCGAGCCCGTTTCGCTGGCAGCGATGAACGACACCTGCGTAGAGTGCCACGACCCCCAGGACGACGAGCGCTTCGAAACGCTGTTGGCCGACTGGGACAAGTCAGCCCGCCGTGAGCTGGCCGCCGCCGCCGCCGCGGTCGACAAGCTGCGCTCGCTCGCTGATGCCGACGACGAGGCAGATCAGGCCCCGCGCCGAAAGTGGTTGGACCGGAACGCCGCCGTCCTGGACTGGCTCCGCCAGGCCGGCCCCCTGCACAACTACGAGGCCTCGATCAAGATCAGCAAGCAGCTCACCGCCGAGGCCAAGCGCCTCACCGCAACCAACGGACTCGCCGAACAGAACAAGTAGGGTGGGTGAAGCGAAGCGAAACCCACCAGAAGCCACAGGCTGGGCCAAGCGAAGCGAAACCCGCCAATCCTGCCGCTCCTGACTAGGTCTTACTTGTACCCCCAAACCATGCTGTAGATGATCAGCACCACCAGCGTCAGCCCCACGACCAGGGCCGTGTAACCGAACACTTTCACCCCCTTGGTCAGATACAGCGGGATGGGATCGGCCAGCCGGTCTTCCAGTTCGCCGCGGGCCACCATCTCCTCGTAGTCGCGGGGGCGGTCCTCCTTGAACTCGGCCAGTGGCATGCGACCGGTGAAGATCACCGTGTCCATGGGGAACTTGTCCGGCCGGAAGTGCGTGTTGAAGAAGTGGATCGTGAAAATGAACCCCGTGGCCAGCAGCGCTTCGTCGCTGTGGATGATCGTGGCCACGTTGATGAACCAACCGGGCAGCACCCGCGTGAAAATCTCCGGGAACCACAGGATCAGCCCCGTGGACCCGATGATGGCCACCCCCCAGAACACCGCGAAGTAGTCGAACTTCTCCCAGTAGGTCCACTTCCCGTACCGCGGCCTCGGCCCTTTGCCCAAAAACCACTTCAGCGTGCTGAAGAACTCCCGCAGGTCGGTCCACGTCGGCAGCATCGTGTTCGGCCCGAAGAGCCACTGCCAGAACGACTTCTTGCTCCTGCGGAAGCGCCCGGCCAGGTCCCACAGGTGCACCACGAAGTACCCGAAGGTCAGCACCGCGCACACCCGGTGGATGAACCCCGCCGACTCGTACCCGCCCAGGTACCGGGCCACAGCCTGCGCCCAGGCCATGTAGCTGAATTTCAGGCACATACCCGTGATGGCCAGCCCGAAGAAGCTGATGATCACCGTGAAGTGCAGCTTCCGCGAGAACGACCTGAAGCGCACGTACTGCTTCTCCGTCGGGTCCGCCTTGGTGGTCAACTCCTGAACGTGCCGCCGCATCTTCAGCGCCCGAGGCAGCCAGACCAGCGTGTGGATGCCGAAGAAGCTGAACGTGCCCACCAGCAGCGTGGTCATCCCCCAGAACACGTAGTACAACGCCGCGTAGCGCTGAGGATCGTGGTGCGTCGCGTGCGTCAGATAGCCCGCGAACCGCTGGTGTGCCCCGGGGTGGCACTTGCCGCACGTGGCCACGATGTGCCGCCGGCTCAGCCGCGAACGCGGATCGGTCACCCGCAGCATGTCGTGCGACCCGTGGCAGTCCTGGCAAGTGGCCGTGATCGCCTCTCCGCCGCGGGTCGCCTTCCCGTGGTACGTGTCGAAGTACGTCTCCGTTACCTCCCTGTGGCACTTGCCGCACGTGTCCATGATGCCCAGCGTGAAGTCGGCCGCGTCCGTCCGGCTGATCGTATGCGAGCTGTGGCAGTCGTTGCACCGGGGCAGCTTGGGCTGCTCGCGAGTGGGCACGAACTCCGGGTTGCCCTCCGGCGAATGGATGCTCTTGACGTACTGCTCGTGGATCCCGTCGTGACACCGGCCGCACGTGGCCGCGATGTTCTCCGTGTGAATGCTGGACAGCGGGTTCTCGTGAGGCAGCTCCCGGTGGGCCGTGTGGCAGCCCGTGCAGGTGGCCGTCACCGTCAGCCCGCTCTGCAGCAGCCCCGTCCCGTGGATGCTGTCCGAGTAGTGATTGATGATGTCCCGCTCGTTCCCCAGGTACCGCTTGGCCGCCGGTGCACCTTCCTGGTGGCAGCGCCCGCACAACTTCGGGATGTTACGGGCGAAGATCGGCGACAGCGCCGCCATCTTGGCCGACTGCGGGTCCTCCGGCAGCGCCGCGTGCTCCAGCGTGCCGTGTGTGCCGTGACAGTCCGTGCAGTAGGGGGCGTTGGCATCGCCCTTGGCGTGCAGCGTCCCGTGCGTGCTGATCTTGTAGTCCGCCACCACCGCTTCGTGGCACACGGCGCAGTCCACCCGCTGCGTGATCGTCTCGCACGAACGAGCCTTCGACGGGTCCACCTCCACGTGACACTGGGCGCAGGACGTACGTTGCCGACCGTGGACCGATCGCTCGTACTCCTCCGGGTCCACGTACAGCGGCCGCCCGTCCTCCGACGCCTTGATCGTCCGGTCCGCGTGGCAGCTCAGGCAGTCGGCGTTCGCGATTCCGGTGTCGTAGAAGACCTTCCGCGCCTCGTGAGGCTGGTGGCACTCCACGCAGATCGGGGCCGTCCCGCCCTTCTTCCACCACAGCGCCCCGCCGATCCGTTTGCGATGCACTTCCTCGATCAGTCCGTGACACTGCATGCACGTGTCGGTCACGTTGTCCTTGTGGATCGTCGATCGCGGGTCCTCGTGCGGCAGAACGTGATGCCCCGTGTGGCACGACGTGCAAACCGCCGTGACCACCAGACCCTGGTTGAACAGCCCGTGACCGTGGATGCTCTGCGTGTACCGCTCCAGGATGTGCTCCTGGGAGATGTCGTGCGTTCGGGCAACTTCCTTCCCCTCTCCCTCCGCGTGGCACTGGGCGCACATCCGCGGGATGTTGAACGGCGAGATGGCCGAGTCGCGCTCGGCCAGCGGGATGATGTAGTGATTGCCGTGACAGTCCTGGCAGTGCGGCGCGTCCGGGTCGCCCTCCTTGGCCTTGCGCCCGTGCGTGCTGTCCCAGTACCGGGCGATGGGATCGTCCGGATCGTCCCCGGCCTCATGGCACAGCCCGCAGTCCACACGCTCCAGGTCCACGGCGTGGGGGAATCCTTCGACGTCCTCCAGGTCGGCGTGACACTCGATGCAGTCCGTCCCCCCGTGAACCGACTCGTCGAACCGCTCCTGGTCCACGTACAGCGAGACCGTGCGATCCTCGAACTGCAACGCCAGGTTGGGGTTGCCGTGGCAGCCGGAGCGCAGGCAGTTCTCGTTCTCCTGGCCCGCCGCCGCCGAGCACATGCACAGCGCCGTGCCCGTAACCAGCAGCAGCCGGCGCGCCGCACCGCCCCAGTGGCTTCCGGTCGGCGCCGGGTGCCGGTATCCGCCCGAACGGCTGTTCAACGGCCCAATATCCAATTCCGCGTCTCCGACCCAGGGGACGCAACGCCCGAACGATTATCCAACTCGTCGAGCATACGACGCACATTTTGTGCCAGCACTGAGCGGAATGCCAGCCTCTGCCGAACAAAGTCCATCCGCCCGACCCGCCGCCAGGACACCTGCGCCCCAAACGCCGCCCCCGGGCGGCCGGACAAATCTCTGCCGAAATCTCTTTGACCCGCCCGTGGGGCGCTGGTAGACTCCCCCGACCGCAATTGGCGCGGCCCATGAGCGAATACGATAGCACCGGACGGATTCTCCGTGCGATCCTTCCTGGCTGGGTTGGTGTTTACGCTCTTTCTGCCGGTGGTGCTGCCCGTCAGCATCGCCTCGGCACAGTCGAGCGACGATCCGCCCGACGGAGCGGCGGTCGCCGACCCGCTCGAACAACCCGACGAACCCCTGCAGGTCCAGCGACGATGGCTCGTCCCCGGACCGCCTCCGCCCCCCAAGCAGCCGGGCTGGTTCCACCTCGACCGCCTCGCCGGCTTCATCGAGCTCGAGGCCAGCTTCGAGCAGCAGCGCCGACGCCGAAAGACGGCCCAACGAAACCTGTTTGGCCTGGGCCACTCCGAGCTGCGCCAGCGCAACGTGGACTGGCGCTTCCGCGAGAAGTTCGGCCTCAGCGTCGCCGGCGACGTCGGCGGCCCCCAAATCTTCGCCTTCGAGGGCGATATCGCCTTCGGGATGGACCATTCTCATTTCCGGGAAGAGGTCAACGGATTCACCGAGATCGACTCTGACAACGGATTCCTGGCCGAGTTCGACGTCCGCGCCCGTATCCTCCAGGGCGGGGCCTTGAACGGCGAGGTCTGGGCCCGCCGGGCCGACGACCGCATCTCCCGCCGCTTCATCCCCTCCATCCGCGAGGAGCGGACCCTCTACGGGGCGGCCGTCTCCCTGCGCAGCGACATCATCCCCATGCGCTTCAGCCTCGAGCGGGAGCACGTCGACCGCGACGGCGAGTCCGACCCCTACGATCAGGAGGAGACCACCGAGACCCGCTTCCTCTACGAGGCCGACGTCCTCTTCACCGACTTCCACACCCTGCACGTTCAATACGAGTTCAACGACCTTACCGAGGAGATCGCCGGCGGCGACTTCCACTTCCGCACCCGCCGGCACGAGTGGCTGCTCGAGGACCGCATCGAGTTCGGCGACCGGCGGCAGCACCGCCTGGACACCACGCTCCGCATGCAGGAGGAGAAGGGCTCCCTCGCCCGCGACCTCTTCGAGTTCAGCCCCCGCCTACAGCTCACCCACAGCAAGAGCCTCACCAGCTACGCCTCCTACCAGTACCTCAAGGAGCGCTACGAGGAGAACGGCTTCGAATCCCACCGCGGCGAATACACCCTGGTCCATCAGTTCTACGAGTCACTGACCACGACGGCCAACGTCTTCGGCCAGTACGAGAAGTTCGACGACCAGCTTCGGGCCTACACCTACGGGGCCTCGCTCCGCACCGCCTACCGCAAGGAGAACCGCTTCGGTGTCTTCCGCGCCGAGTTGGGCTACGAGTGGGACCAGCGCAAGGAGCGCGGCGGCCGGGGCGAGGAGATTCAGACCCGAGAGTCCGGCACCTTCCGCGACCCCCGCCCCATCTACCTCACCGAGCCCTTCGCCGTCCTCTCCACGGTCATCGTCTCCAACCCCCAGCGCACCCGCTTCTACCTGCCCGGACGCGACTACCTCGTCACCCGCTTCCGAAACCAGGTGGCCCTGCACCGCATCAGTTCCGGCGAGATCGCCGACGGCGACAGCGTCTGGATCAGCTACAAGTTCCGCCGCCCGACCCGGGCTCGCACCCAGACCCAGCGCTTCGACGCCCGCATCGAGCAGCAGTTCGACTTCGGCCTGCGACCCTACTACGAGTTCAACTTACGGCACCAGAACATCGCCGATCCCTACGCCGAGGTGCTCTTCGCCTACGGCCTGGAGGAGGACGACCTCACCCGCCATCGCGTCGGAGTCGACTACACCCGCCCGCGATGGAGCCTGGGCCTCGAGTTCGAGAGCGAGGACAACCGCTACGATCCCTTCGACGCCGTCCACCTCAACGGCCAGCTCGTCGTGCTCCAGACGCCGCGCATGAACGGCACGCTCTCGGCCATGTACAGCCGCTTCTACTTCGACTCGCCCGACAACCGTGACGTCGACCTGCTGGACATTACCTTCGACCGCCTACCGCTGGGAGAACGACTCCATCGACGGCGTCACCCACGGCGTGGACCTCGAGGCCACCGTGGTCTACCAGTTGGGGGCCACCAAGTTCGAGCTGACCGGCGAGTACGACCTGCTCGAGATCAGCGGCTCGCCGGACGACGGCATGGGCGTCTGGCTCCGAGTCAGGAGGGACCTGGGTGACTGGATTCGCTAGCGCGCCCGACCAACCGTGTGGCTGTGGCACCGCCTTCCGGACAACGTGCCGCACAGGCAGGAGTCGATAGCCTTGGCTTGCAAGAGGTCCGTCACGGTCGCCGCATTGGCTGCAATCGCCCTCGGCGGTTGCACGCACGCGCCACCGCCCGTCCTCGAGCCCCAGGCCGACGCCAGACGTTGGCCGCCGCCACCGGCCCAGCCGCGCGTCCGCTTCGTCGGCACCATCTCCTCCGAGAAGGACCTGCACTCGCCCACCAACTTCTGGCGCAAGATCGTCGGCGAAGACCCGCCCGCCCGGCTCGTCGCTCCGACCGACGTGGCCGTCCACGGCGATCGGCTGTTCGTCATCGACACCGACGCCCGTGCCGTGCACCTCTTGGACCTGGCCGGCAGGCAGCACCAACTGATCGGCGCCGGCCGCCTGGAACTGCCGTCCGCATTGTGCTGGGCGGACGAGCGATTGTTCGTGGCCGACGCCGAAGCCGGCGCCATCTTCGAATGGTCGCCCGCCGGCGGCCTGCAACGTTTCGACCGCGACGCCCCGCAACGACCCGCCGGCCTGGCGTTCGCGCCGGACAAACAGCGGCTCTTTGTGTCGGACCTCGGCCTCGGAACGATCCTGGCCTACGACCTCGACGGCCACCTCGTCCAGACCTTCGACGCCGGGCCGGCCCGCCTTGGGTCGCCGACGCACCTGACGTATCATCCCGACACCGGCCTGGCCGTCGCCGATTCCATGGGCGGGCGCGTGGTCCGCTTCGACGCCGACGGACAATACCTCGGCGCCATCGGCTCGCCGGGCGACGCCCCGGGCAACCTCTCGCTGCCCAAGGGCGTGGCCGTGGATTCGCAGGGCCACCTCTACGTGGTGGACGCCCGGTTCGAGAACGTCCAGGTCTTCGATCCGCAGGGGCGGATTCTGATGGCCTTCGGGAGCGAGGGCGGCGGCGACGGCGAGTTCTGGCTGCCCGCCGGAATGTGTATCGATCACAAAGACCGCATCTGGGTCGCGGATACCTACAACTGCCGCGTCCAGGTGTTCCAATACCTCGGAGCCGGTTCCGATGAACCCAAGGTGGCCCTCAACAACTGAAGCCCCTGCCTCGGGTGGCATGGGTAAGCGCAGCGAGGCACGAGCGAAGCTTACCCGTGCACGCGCCGGGCTGTTGACCGGCGCCTTGACCATCCTGGCCCTGGCCGCTCCGACCCGCGCACAGTGGCACGTGCGCAACAGCCCCCACGACCTGTCGCGCAGCGGCCCCGGCCCCGTCCGGGCCGTCGACGAGGGCCAGGTCTGCGTCTTCTGTCACACGCCGCACAACGCAGCGCCCGACACGCCCCTCTGGAACCGCTTCAACGCCCCGCGCCACTATCGAATCTACCAGTCGTCCACTACCGACGCCCGCATCGACCAGCCCACCGGTGACAGCAAGCTCTGCCTGAGCTGTCACGACGGCGTCCTGGCCGTCGGCCTGCTCCGCTCCCGAGGTGAGACCGACATCATCAGCACCACCATCGAGCGCCTGCGCGAGGACCACGGCGGACTCGGCACCGACCTCAGCGACGATCACCCCATCAGCTTCCGTTTCGACCGGGCCTTGGCTGCGGCCGACCGGCAGTTGCGCAACCCCGACACCATCAGCAGTTACCTGCCCCTGGGCAAGCACGGCGATGTCGAGTGCACCACCTGTCACGACGCCCACGACAACCGGCACGGCGACTTCCTCCGCCTCACCAAGCGGGAGTCCACCATCTGCATGAGCTGTCACCAGATGGACGGCTGGCGCATCGGCGCCCACGGCAACAGCCACGTCAGCATCACCGGGCGCGACGTCGATCCCAACGAGACCCTCGAATACCACACCGTGGGTGAGAACGGCTGCCTGAACTGTCACAAGATCCACACCGCCCCGCAGCACGAGCGCCTCCTGCGCTTCCGCCGAGAGGAGGACAACTGTCTCAACTGTCACTCCGGACGCGTCGGGCGGCACAACATCCTCTCCGACATTCGCAAGCGTAGCGCCCACAACCCGAGGAAATACATGGGCGTCCACGACGCGGCCGAGGACCCCGCCTTCCTCCGCCGGCACGTCGAGTGCGTCGACTGCCACAACCCCCACGCCGCCGCCGGCACCTTGCTGCCGCGAGAGATCAGCCTGGCCACACCCGGCCCCAAGACCACCGGCCCCGAGATGCGCTTCGCCAGCGGGCTTTCCGCTTCCGGCCGAGCGCTCGACCATGCCCGCTTCGAGTACGAGGTCTGCCTCAAGTGTCACTCCGTTGGCGCGGACTTCCGATCCCGGCGCATGGACCGCTCGGTGAACACGGCCGACGCCCGCAGGCAGTTCCGCACCTCCAACCCCTCGTACCACCCGGTCTTCGGAACGGGTCGCAACAAGGACGTCCCCAGCCTAGCCTCGCCGTTGCGGCCCGGCTCGATGATCGGCTGCACCGACTGTCACGACAGCGACAACGCCCGCGGCCGGGGCGGCTCCGGTCCCAACGGGCCGCACGGCTCGGTCAACGAACCGCTGCTGGCCGAGCGATACGTCACCCGCGACTTCTCCGTCGAGTCCGGCGCCAACTACGCCCTCTGCTACCGCTGCCACGAGCGCTCCAGCATCCTGGGCAACGAGAGCTTCCCGCTGCACCGCCTGCACGTCGTCAGTCAGCGAACACCCTGCGCCGTCTGCCACGATCCGCACGGCGTACCGGCCGGCTCGCGCCACGGCGACCACACCAACCTCATCAACTTTGACAACTCGGTCGTCGAGCCCTCCGACTTCTCCCGTCGCATAGAGTACCGCGACACCGGCCGACTCCGCGGAACCTGCACCCTCCGCTGCCACAACTTCAACCACGAGAACATCACCTACCAACGCTAACGCCCCGTCAAACAGATGTGTGGGACTCCTGGCCAACAGTGCGCCAGGCCCGGCATTCACGCCGCGCTGACCTTGCACGCCCACCGACCCCTGCGGTATAGAAAGCCACCGACTCACCGGCACGGCGCGGTGCCGGTCAACCAAGCGGGTGCAGCCCATGAAGATCACCAAAGGGCAGTGGCTCTTCGTCCTTGGCGTCTTCGTCGTCAACGCCGTCATCTGGATCGTCCCCAGCGACGTCGTCGAGCTGGTCGCCCGCGACCGCCCGACGCTCCTGGGATGCTACTCCCGCGAACACTTCGCCTGGATCATCGGGCTGATCCCGGTCTCGGCCGTCGCCCTCTATCTCCACCTCTCGCCCGGCAGCGCTGTCAAGAAGATGAAGGCCTTCCGCGTCGCCGCCATCCTGCTCGTCCTCGTGCCGTCCGTTCTGGCCATCGACGTCTACCTGCGCCTGACAACCGACTACCACTACGTCCTCGGCGACCTGGCCTACCGCCGTCCGACCCACACCGTCCTGACCGACGTGTACGAGGACAAGCCCCAGGCCATCCGCACCTATCCCCATGCCCCGCCCGGCTTCGGCAAGGCGACCTTCAGGATCACCACCGACAGCCGCGGCTATCGCAACTCTGTTGACCTCGACCAATACGATGTCCTGGCCCTGGGCGATTCGTTCACCGAAGGTTCGAAAGTTCAGGACGACGAGGCCTGGCCCGCGCAGTTCGCCCGCCTCAGCGGCCTGTCCGTCTGCAACCTGGGCATGTCGGGTTACGCACCGCAGCACTGCCTGGCTGTGCTCAAGTACCCGGGTCTCTCGCTCAAACCCAAGTACGTGCTCTGCCTGTTCTTCGAGGGCAACGATTTCCGTGCGGCCGGGAAGACCGCCAAGGCGCCCTCGCAATGGAGCCGGTACTTCAAGCGCTCGCCCATCGTCCAGGCCATCGACGAGTCCCTCATCGAGCACCTGGGCCCCATCGGCGCCCAACGAGACGTCGAAGGCCTCGACATGCTGTCCTGGCTGCCCATCGCCTTCCCGCCCGGCCCCGCCGTTCGATACTACACCCTCGAGCCCGGTGTGCTGGCCGAGCACTTCATCAGTCGGTCGGATTTCGAGAAGAGCAAATACTGGGACCGAACCCGCTACAACCTGGAGCGAATGCGCGAGCTCTGCCGCGAAGCCGGGGCCGAGTTGATCGTCGTCTACGCCCCCACCAAGGAGCACGTCGTTCTGCCGCTCGTGAGTGATTCGCTCCCCGCCGAAAAGGTCCGCGCCTTCGCGGCCCTGCGGGCCAAGGAAGAGTTGCCCGAACCACAGACCTTCCTCAAGGAACTGCTCGCCGACCTGCCGGCCAAGGAGGCCGTCCTGTCCGACTGGTGCCGGAACGTTGGCACTCCCTTCGTCAGCCTGACCGAGCCCCTGCGCGACGCCGTCCGCAGCGGCCG
>Ga0307380_10006527_pt1 | contig 15322 bp, 10 predicted proteins | sample UN3MG_FD_202239 | JGI IMG/M metagenome (GOLD analysis project Ga0307380, IMG submission 202239) | Soil microbial communities from Risofladan, Vaasa, Finland - UN-3 | ecosystem: Environmental > Terrestrial > Soil > Coastal area > Acid sulfate soil | place: Finland: Risofladan, Vaasa | collected...
TACGTCCTGGTCGTCACGGAGTAGCTGCGCACGACCATCGCCGCGGCGAAGAGCGAAAAGACAAGCCACGTGGTTCCCAGGCGGACGCTGGCGAGCACGGAGCGCGGCACCGTCTCGGCGGCGACCAGGTCCACGGCGGTCAGCTCATGGTTGCCCGCCGTCAACACCATGCGTCCCATCTTCTCTCCCGCACTGACCGGGGCGGCGATGCGCGATCTCGTCAGCTCCACCCGCGGAGTGTACCCACGGTTGCTCCACTTCGGCAGCACCAGCATCAGGGTCGCCGCGGGCACCAGCCGCAACTGCGCACGCGCCCCGCCGCGCACCGGCACCGTCAGCGCCGGCTCGCCGCGGCGCGCGAAGCACAGCGCGCGAAAGTCGTGGAAACCGTACTCCAGCAGCGCCGGCGCCTCCTCCCACAAGTCGGGGCTGTCCAGCAACACCGCGATCAGCTGCCATCGGTCGCGGGTGGCGGACGCGACCAGGCATTGCCCCGACTCACGCACGTAACCCGTCTTGACGCCGTCCGCGCTCGGCATCATGCTCAGCAGCTTGTTCTTGTTCACCAGCGCGCGCTCATAATCCTTGCCCGCCCACGGGATGGCGGCCGACTTGGTGCGCACCAGCTCGGCAAATTTCGGCACGCGCAGCGCAACCTGGGTGATGAGGGCGAGGTCGCGGGCGCTCGAGTAGTGCCGCGGGTCATAGAGACCGTTGGGGTTGACGAAGTGGGTGTTGGTCGCGCCCAGCGCTTGCGCCCGCCGGTTCATCAGCTCGACGAACGCCGCCTCACTGCCGGCCACCGCCTCCGCCGCCGCCACGCACGCATCATTCGCCGACTTGACCAGGATCGCGGCCAGCAAATCCTCCAAGCGCAGGTGCTCGCCCGGCTGCAGCCAGATCGAGCTTTGCGGGGTCTGCGCGGCGTGCTTGCTCGCGGCGCACATCATATCCAGCTTGCCGTGTTCGAGGATGATGAGGGCCGTCATGACCTTGGTGGTGCTGGCGATGGGGCGCCGTTCATCGGCGTTTTTCTCATACAGCACCTGTCCGGTTTCGGCGTCCATCAGGATCGCCGCGGAGGCGGCGATGCGCGGTGGCTCCGCGCGCGCAGCCGCCGCCGCGCCGGCGGCGATGAGAGCGGTGACTAGGGCGGTGATGGCTGGTCGCACGTCGGCTCCTTCGGTGCTCGCGGTTGCGCGCCGTGTTGGTCGCACGGCGCCATCGCTGCGGCGTCGTCCTCGATTTCCTCCGCTTCCGTCTCCACCGGTTCTCGTCGTCCCAACCGCTCCAAGTCGGGCAGGTCGTGCACGGAGTTGAGGCCGAAGTGGGTCAGAAACGCCTCGCTGGTGGCGTACTGGATGGGGCGGCCGGGGGTTCGCCGCCGCCCGCACTCCCGCACCAGCTCGTACTGCATCAGCGTGTCCATCACCCCGTCCACGTTGACCCCGCGGATCTCCTCGATCTCCGGGCGTGTCACCGGCTGCTTGTAAGCGACGATGGCCAGCGTCTCCAGCGCCGCGCGGGACAGGCGGAAGCGCTTCGGCTGCAGCAGCTTCGCGATCAGCTCGCCGTACCGCGGTCGCGTCGCCAACTGGAAGCCGCCGGCGACGCTGACGACCCATACCGCGCGCCCCGCGCACTCCCCCCCCAGCCGATCGAGGGCGGCGTTGATCTGCTCCGGCTCGCGCCCGGTGAGCTCACACAGATCCTGCAAGCTCAGCGGGCCGCCCGACATGAACAGCAGCGCCTCCAGACAGCAGCTCAGGTCACCCTCGTCGTCCTCGCGGTGGCTCGCCGGCCCCAACGCCTCAGTGAGTTCCATTGCGGTAGATCCTGATATCGCCGAAGGCGCGCTTCTGCAGCACGCGGATCGCCTGGCGCCGGATCATCTCCAGCACCGCCAGGAAGGTGACGATGACCTCGATGCGGGTGACCATGTCGGGGAACAGACCGAGGAAATCCACGCCCTCGTCGCCCGCCTCGCGCAGGCGCGCGGCGATCTGGGCGATCTTCATCGCCACCGTCACCCGCGGCCGGCGCAGCTCGGCCACCGGCGATTCCCGCGCTCGCTCCAGCACCCGCTGCACCGCGGCCCAGAGGTCGAAAGCGCTGGCCGCGTTGAGCATCAGGTAGCCGCCGTCATCCTCCTCCTGGCCCAGCAGGGAGCGGCTGAAGACCCAGCGCTGGAACTCCGCGCGCTCGCTCAAGGTCGCGGCCGCCTCCTGGTACTTGCGGTACTCGAGCAGCCGCTCCACCAGCGCCGCACGCGGGTCGGCGCCATCCTCGTCCTCGTCGCCGGCCACCGCCGCCCGCGGCAGCAGCAGCTTGGACTTGATCTCGAGCAAGGTCGCCGCCATCACCAGGAACTCGCCGGCGACTTCGAGGTTGAACTGCTCGAGCAGGGCGAGGTAATCGAGGTACTGGGAGGTGATGCGCGCGATGGGGATGTTGTAGATGTCTATCTGCTGGCGATTGATGAGGTGCAACAGCAAGTCGAGGGGCCCCTCGAAGACCGGCAGCCGCACCGGGTGGCCCGTGAAGCAGGCATGAAGCTCCGGCGCGAGCTGGGGCTTAGCGGCGGTGATCATTGCGGCTCTCCTTGCTGCGATTGTGGCTGCGTGAAATGGTCAGCATGTGGTTGCCGGATTGTGCTTGCAGCTTCAGGTGCCTACCGTTATCTTCTCCTCGGGCAGTTTCATCGCCTCTCGCACCAGGGTCATGGTCGCGCGCGCCGCCTTGCGCGCCCGCTCGGCGCCCTGGTGCAGGAGGTCATCCACCAGGCCGGGGGTCCGTTCCAACTGCTGACGGCGCTCGCGAATCGGCGCCAACGCCTCGACGATGGACTGCGCCAGCCGCTGTTTGCAGTCCACACACCCGATAGCGGCGCCCCTGCAGTCGGACGCGATCTGGCGTGTCAGCTCGGTCTCGGTGTAGATGGAGTGGTAGGTGAATACCGGGCATACGTCGGGGTGCCCCGCGTCACTGCGATAGGCCCGCGCCGGATCGGTGAACATGCGCTTGACCTTGGCGCGAATGGATTCCGGCTCCTCGGCCACGTATATCAGGTTGTCGTAGGACTTGCTCATCTTGCGCCCGTCGAGGCCGGGCAGCACCGCGTTTGCCGTTATCTTCGCGGCGGGTTCCGGAAACACCTCCCCGTAAAGATGGTTGAAACGCCGCGCGATCTCGCGCGTGAGCTCGAGGTGCGGAAGCTGGTCCTGCCCCACCGGCACCGTATCCGCCCGGTAGAGCATAATGTCGGCCGCCATCAGCACCGGGTAGCCGAGCAGACCGTAGCCCGGCGCGGCGCCGTGGAGATCGTCTACCTTCTCCTTGTAGGTCGGCACCCGCTCCAGCCACCCCACCGGGGTGACCATGGACAACAGCAGGTGCAGCTCGGCGTGCTCACGAACGTGGGACTGCACCAGAACGGTCGCGCGCTCGGGATCAATGCCGGCGGCGATGAAGTCCATGGCCATCTCGCGGACGCGCTCGGCGAGCTGCGAGGTGTCCTCGCAATCGGTGGTCAGGGCGTGCAGGTCAACGATGCCGCAGTAGAGCTCGTAGTCGTCCTGCAACGCCACCCAGTTGCGCAGCGCCCCCTCGAGGTTGCCCAGGTGCAGCCGCCCGGTGGGGCGCATGCCGCTGAAGATGACGCCCTGCTTCAATCTACCCTCCGACGCATGTGCAGCGGATTATAGCACAGCCCCGCAGCCCGCGACAACCTGCGGCGCAACCCGGCGTCAGGTCGGCGGCTTCAGCGCCGACGGCAGGCAATCAATGAGGTCGCCCGCGACCAGGCAGCGCTGGCCGCGATCACGGGCGGCATGGTCGCCCGCCAGGCCGTGGAAGAACGCCGCCGCGCTCGCGGCATCGCCGGCCTCGCACCCCTGCCCCAGCAGCGCGCCGATCATCCCCGCCAGCACGTCGCCGGTGCCCCCGGAAGCCATGCCGGGGTTGCCGGTGGGATTGATCCGCGCGCGGTCCCCCGGTTCCGCGATGATGGTTCTCGCCCCCTTGAGCAGGATCACGCAGCCCAAGTCGGCCGCCGCGCGCCGGGCGACGCCCAGACGATCGCCTTGCACTTGCGCGGCCGTCAGGCCCACCAGTCTCCCCATCTCGCCCGGGTGCGGCGTGCACACCGTCGGTGCGCGTCGGCGCCGGAGCAGTTCACCCTGGCCGGCCAGCGCGTTGAGCCCGTCGGCGTCCAGCACCAGCGGTCGCTGGATCGCCGGCACGAGATCCCGGATCAAGCTCGCCGTTTCCTCATGGCGCGACAGCCCCGGCCCCAGAACCACCGCGTCGGCGCCATGCGCCAAATCGAGTGCGGCCGCATAGGCTGCCCTCGCGAGCGTATGTTCCGGCGTCTCAGGCAGGGGGCGCGTCATGGCTTCGGTCAGCTTCACTTCCATGATGTCGTTCACGCTTGCCGGCACGCCCAGGGTCACCAGCCCCGCACCCATGCGCAGGGCTGCCATCGAGCTCAGCGCCGCCGCCCCCGTCATGCCCACGGACCCGGCGATAACCGCCACCCGGCCGCGGTCGCCCTTGTGCGCGTCCAGCCGCGGCGCCGGCAGCGCCGCCTGCGCCCACTCGCGTTCGATTAGCTCGGCCGCGCACGGCGAGTCCGCGATCACGTCCGCCGGAAAGCCGATGTCGGCCACCATCACCGCCCCCGCGTGCGCTATCCCCTCCCCCAGCAGCAGCCCCAGCTTGGGCAGGCCCATCGTCACCGTGTGGTCCGCCGCGACCGCGCGCCCGCATACAGCCCCGGTGTCGGCGTTGATGCCTGAAGGCACATCCACGGCGACCACCAAGCACTTTCCCTCGCGGCGCAGGTCATTGATGAGGTCCACCATCTCGCCAACGACACCGGTGACTTCGCCGCTCATGCCCGTGCCCAGGAGCGCATCCACGATAACCTCCGCCCCCGCCGCTGTGCGCAAGGCACCGGGCCCCATCTGCGTCGCTTCCGCTATCGCAACGCCGCCGCTGCCCGCTGCCGCCAGGTAATGCGCCGCATCGCCGGTGACTTCCGTCGCTCGCGCCGCGAGGATCACCCGCACCTCCATGCCCCGTTGCGCGAGGTGGCGCGCCGCCACGAAGCCATCGCCACCGTTATTGCCCTTGCCGGCGAAAATGGCCGCGCTCGCGCCGGTGGGCGCGGCCACCGCGTGGCGCACCAGATCGGCGACCGCCCGCCCCGCGTTCTCCATCAACTCGCGGCCGGCGATGCCCCGTTCCGCGATCGTCCGGCGGTCAATCTCCCGCATCTGCGCGGCGGTCACAACCTTCATTCCCGACTCCTGTGGGCGACCGCGACCGCCATCGCGATGTCGCCGCTGTGAGACAGCGAAACCATCACCCGCCGCCCCGCAGCCGCCGCCCGGGTGCGGCCCGACAGCGCCACCCTTGGCGGCCCCCCCGCGCCGATGATCTCGATCTCCCGCCACCGCACGCCGATTTGCAGCGCCTTCGCCACCGCTTCTTTCGCCGCGAACCGAGCGGCGAAATGCTGACCCGGGCGGCGACAGCGGTTGCTGTACTCCCGTTCGGCGGGGCTGAAGCATCGCTGCTCGAGGCGCGGCTGGCGACCTAGTGCCGCCTCCAGGCGGCTGATCTCGATGACGTCTATGCCGATTCCGGTGGTGTCAGCGCCGATGGCGCGCCTCCCACTGCTCCCAGGTCCGCGGGCGCGGACATGGGGCTGGTGTTGCTGGCGGCATCCACCGCCGCCACCGCGTACCGGCAGCCCCCTGGCGGCGGATCGTCGTCGGTGTATGACGACCAGGCGCACAGGGCGCCGCTCACGTTGCGCCAACCGTGGTCCTCGGTGCGATAGACGCAGTAGCCCGCGAGGTCATCATCCACACATGGCTGCCATTGCAGCCGTGCCCCCTGCGCGGTGCGCACAACCGCCAGGCCCTGCGGCTGCCCAGGCGGGAAGCCGTCGGGCCCGGGCTCGCCGCGGATGCGATACTCGGCGGTTCCCGCGCGCACCTCGATCGCGGTCGCTCCCGCATTCAGCGGCCCCAGTGACTTCTTTCCGCGCCAGGCAGTGCCCTGCGAGAAATCGGTTGCCACCTGTAAGGTGAAGGGCCGGTCGGCCTCGGTGCGGATGACGTAATCCCGTCCCGGCGCGCGCGCCGCGGACCTGACCGACACGGTGTGATCCCCAAAGCGCAGGTTCTGGATGCCGTGGCGGGCGCTCACACGCGGTGTCCACCGCAGCGTGCCAGTGCGCGCGTCTGCGCTCAAACCCAGCACCGCCTCGATGATCGCGGCGATGACCCCGGCGTGAGGCGCCGTCGCGCCCGGCTCCGTCATCAAGGCGCGCAGGTGTTCGAGCGCAACCGTCCTTGCCAGACCGGGTCGCCCCGCCGCCAGCAGAGCGCGCACGACGACGTAGGTTGCCGTCATGTCTTCGCCGCTCGGGGAACGGCGCAGCATCCACTCGGCGAGATGGCCGATTACGGCGTCGGCGCGCTGTGGTGGAACGACCCCGGCGAGCAAAGGCCACGCCTGGGCCAGGGCCGGCGTCTCGGCGGTGCCATTCTCGTTGTATGCGCGGCCGGCGGCGGCCCACAACTCGCGGTTGATCCCCTGCGTCAACTCGGCGTGTTCGGCGGCGAACGCCGCGGCGTCATCATGGCATTCGAGTTCGCGCGCCATCAGCGACAGGCGGTGCGCGTCCAGCGCCATCTGCGACGACAGGACCACTCGCGTGGGCGTCGCCCGGTCGAGATGGTAGAGGCCGTCGGCGCTGCGATGGTTCTCCACCATCCACCGATGAAAGCGCGCGACCACGGGCAGCACCCGCGCCAGCCGCGCGCGATCTCCGCCGACCAGGTAGATGTCCCATTCCGCCCATGCCCAGACGGGCGCCGATGGAGTCTGCCGCGGCATGGGCATGCGCTGACCAGGCAGGACACCGGCCGCGTATTTCGCATCTTGCGCGGCGAGCGCCGTCCCGTCGTCGGCGCCGGTGGTGGGTATGAGGGTGAGTTGGGGATCGTGCAGCCGCTCCCACGCTCCCTGCCACGCGCTCCAGTAGAGCCTGGTCAAGGCGCGCTCGGGAGACACCAGGCCGGGGAGGCGGCTGCGCGGCAAGACCGCCCTGCGGCGAGAAGCCGCACCCAGGCCCAACAGGGGAATCGCAGCCGCTGCGGCTGCGGCGATTGAGGCTAGCTCCACCGCTTGCGATTCCGCGTACCGGGGGGCGACCCCCGGGGAGTGGCGCCGGACATCAGTCGGGCGCTCTGCTTCATTCGGCGGCGGGCGCGCTTATCCCTTTTCCGCGGCCGGTCGCGATGCGCAGCCGCCCGGCGAGAGGCGGCAATGTGCCGCAGCTCCTGCGAAGTGGCAATAAGTGCCCACCGATGACGCCGAAAAATGCGGCGCGGTGACGCGCTGAGGGTTAGCGGGCCTGACGTCTGTGGTAGAATAGAATCTGAAGGGCCGGCGGCGTGGCCCGCGCCGAGGAACGTGTTATGCTCTCGCTCAGCAAAGGCATCCTGCAGCAGATCATCGCGCACGCCGAACGCGCCTATCCCGCCGAGTCGTGCGGCATCCTGGTGGGCCGCCGCGAGCACGCGCGAACGGTTACCGTTGCCTACCCCGCCGCCAACGTTAGCCGCGACGGCCGTCGCGACCGCTACGAGATTGACCCCGCCGAGATCTACCGCGTGGCGCGCGCGACCATGGGTACCGAGGAGCAGATCATCGGCTTCTACCATTCCCACCCGAGGTTTCCGCCGCACCCGTCGGTGCACGACGCCGCCAAGGCGTGGCCCTACTACTCCTACCTCATTGTCTCCATCCGCAACGGCGGCGGCAATGGCGACAGCGTCTCCCTGCGCTCGTGGGTGTGGCAGAACGGCAAGGGCGAGTTCCGCGAGGAGCCGGTGGAGGTCAATCTGCAGGCCGCGCCTGCCGGCGCAGCGCCGTGAGCGCTGCGCCGGGATTCACGCGGGCGGTGCATGCGAACGCCCCCCATCTTCACGCCTGGCTGACGCCTTGCGGCTCAGGCTTGCGGCCGCATCTGCGGGAAGAGGATGACGTCACGGATGGAGGGGGAATCGGTGAGCAGCATCACCAGGCGGTCAATGCCGATGCCCAGGCCCCCCGTCGGCGGCATCCCGTATTCCAGCGCGCGCACGTAGTCTTCGTCCATGGGATGGGCTTCCTCGTCGCCCGCCGCGCGCGCGCGCGCCTGCTCCTCGAAGCGGCGGTGCTGGTCTATGGGGTCGTTGAGCTCGGTGAAGGCGTTGCCCAACTCGCGTCCCGCGACGAACGGCTCGAACCGCTCCACCAGGTCGGGGTTGCCGGGCTTGCGCTTGGCCAGGGGCGAGATCGCGGTCGGGTAGTCCACCACGAACGTCGGCTGGATGAGATGCGGCTCCACCCGCGCCTCGAAGATGTTGTTGACCAGCGTGGTTAGCCGCAGATCCGCTCCCGCGGGCAGCCCCAGCTCGCCGCACAACGCCCGCGCTGAGTCGGCCTCCATCAGCCGCTGCGGGTCGGCGCCGGTGCGCTCGGCGATGGCGTCGAGCAGGCCGATGCGTCTCCAGGGCGGGCTCAGGTCCACCTGCCGCCCCTGGTAGGTCAGGCTCAGGTCGCCCAGCACCTCCCCGCACACGTGGGCAATCAACTCCTCGGTCAGCTTCATCATGTCGTTGTAGTCGGCGTACGCTTGATAGACCTCGAGCATGGTGAACTCGGGGTTGTGGCGCGTCGAAACGCCCTCGTTGCGAAAGCTGCGGTTGACCTCGTAGATCTTCTCGAACCCGCCGACGATCAGGCGCTTGAGGTAGAGCTCGGGGGCGACGCGCAAGTAGAGGTCGAGGTCCAGCGCGTTGTGGTGAGTGATGAACGGCTTGGCCGCGCCGCCGCCGGGGATGGCCTGCATCATCGGCGTTTCGACCTCGAGGAAACCGCGGCCGTCGAGGAAGCGCCGGATCTCGCGGATGACCTGGCTGCGCACGATGAAGGTGCGGCGAACCTCGGGGTTGATGATGAGGTCCACGTAGCGCCGGCGATAGCGGATCTCCGTATCCTTCAGCCCGTGCCACTTGTCCGGCAGCGGGCGTAGGGACTTCGACAACACCTCCAGGCGCTCCGCCGCCACGGTGATCTCGCCGCTGCGGGTGGTCATGACCTCGCCCGCGACCCCCAGGAAGTCGCCGATGTCAACTTCCTCCAGCAGCGCGAAGCTCTCCGCCCCCAGCCGGTCGAGCTTGCAGAAGATCTGGATGGTGCCGGAGATGTCGGCGAGGTCGCCGAAGGCCGCCTTGCCGTGGGTGCGCAGGGACCTCAGGCGCCCGGCGACCGTTACCTGTCGGCCCTCGAGCTCGCAGTAACCCTCCACCACCTCGCGCGCCAGGTGCGTGCGCTCGAAGCGGGTGATGGCAAAGGGGTCGCGGCCGAGCTCGCGCAGGCGCTCGAGCTTGAGGCGGCGCTGACGGACAAGCTCGTGTTCTTCGTCGCTCACGGCAGGCTATGTTAAACGCAAGGGCCGGCGATACCTGCCGGCCCTCACTGAAACCGTTAGCGCGACGGCACCGCGGCCCACTGCTTACTCTGAACCATCGCTCTGGCAAACGGGTTCGCCGATGAGCGCTCATGGGGCCCGCAGCCGCGTCGTATCAGTTCTTCACATCAACGATCGTGTACGATACCGCGCCGGCCGGCGCCGTCACCTTGACCTTATTGCCCTTGGAGTGCCCGACCAGAGCCTGGCCCACCGGCGACTGGTAGGAAATGCGATGGTTGCCGGGGTCCGCCTCGACCGGCCCGACGATGCGATACTCGATCTTCTTACCAGCCTGGTCCTTGAGCTTGACGACCGAGCCCAGGCGCACCTCGTCGGCGGGCCCCTCGCTGCGCTCGATCACCGAGGCGTTTTGGAGCAGCCGCTGAAGTTCCAGGATTCTGCCCTCGACGTGGGCCTGCTCGGTCTTGGCTTCCTCGAACTCGGCGTTGCCTTCGAGGTCACCGAACTGCTTGGCCTCGCGGATCCGATTTGCCACCTGCTTGCGCTCCACCGTCTTCAGGTGCTCCAGCTCATCCAGGAGCTTCGTGTAGCCCTCGCGAGTGACTGCCAGGCTTTGCTGCATTTCGTCGTAGGTGCTCTGGTCCATGCGACGCCCTCCCGGACTGCCCCGCGGCACCTCCGTGGAGCCTCATTCTACATGTAAGCGGAAGGCTGGCTGTATGCCAACCTTCCGCCGGAATAAGCTAGCCCCGGTGCCTACAGGCATCAGGGCTTGGCTGCCATCCTCAATTACCAGGTTATATATACCACAAACCGGCCGTGATTGTCAACCGCAACGCCCACGTCCGCTCAACAATCTGACCAAAGAAGAATGCTCACACCCAGCCCCTCAGGAGCCTGCAAAGGGCTTGACAGGTCGCGGCGAGGTCGGTTATGTTGCTAGCGCGCGAGCCGGGGCGCAGGCTGTCGGCAGTCATACGCTCTTTCGCAGTCCTCCCCGTCTCCCCTCCCTTCTTTCGTTGCTCTAGGGAGCCGCAGTGGGTTTCCACCTGCGTGGGGCGGCTGCCGCGAAGCCGTACATTCGGGCGCCGCGCTCGCATTGGCGGCAGCCATGGGGTATAGGTGGCAACCGGGTAGGCCGGAATGCACCGGGCCGACTCATCCGGGCACCAGGCCGCGACGCCGTTCCCAGACAATGGCGCGCGGCCTGTCGTCGTTTTCCGGGCCGGCGCGCAGGCATACCACTTCGATCGGCTAAGAGCCTATCCGAAAGACCGGCTGACTGTCATCCCGAGCGGCAGCGAGGGATCTCGTTCCGAACCGAGATTCCTCACTTCCCCCTTCGCCGATGCTACGGGGGACAAGTCGTTCGGAATGACATGCCCGTGGAGTGTGAATCTTAGGATAGGCTCTCATGCCGGTCCAGCCGACGGCAGCCATGCGGCCGAAGGTTGTAGCTATTACTGACCCTGGGCGACCTCGCCCTTTCCGCGTTTGCTTGACCCCTCATTGAGGCGGTTGCTATAATCCAACGCGCATGTAGTGCGGCGCGCGTGATTGGGCACCGCACGCTGTGCCCCTACCATCGAGGATCGGAGGTTTCCATGACTTATGACGTGACCGATGCCGGTTTGGCCGAGCAGGGCCGCCTGCGCGCGGAATGGGCGGGGCGCGAAATGCCGGTGCTCAAGCTGCTCACAGAGCGCTTTACTCGCGAGCAGCCGCTGACGGGCGTGCGCATCGGCGCCTGCCTGCACGTTACCACCGAGACCGTCAACTTGATGCACGTGCTCAAGGCGGCGGGGGCGGAGCCCGCGTTGTGCGCGTCGAATCCGCTGTCCACCCAGGATGACGCCGCCGCCTATCTCGCGGTCGCCGCGGGGGTGCCCACCTTCGCGCGCAAGGGCGAGGACGAGAAAACCTACTACCAGCATATAGACGCCGTGCTCGACCTGAAGCCACAGATCACGATAGACGACGGCGCGGATTTCACGTACATCCTCCACACCAAGCGCAAGGACTTGCTGGCGAACGTCATCGGCGGCTGCGAGGAGACCACCACCGGCGTCATTCGCCTGCGCAACATGGCGCGCGACGGGGCGCTCGCCTATCCCATCATCGCGGTCAATGATGCGAACACGAAGCACCTCTTCGACAACCGCTACGGCACCGGGCAGAGCTCGCTCGACGGCATTCTGCGCGCCACCAACCTGCTCATCGCCGGCAAGCGCTTTGTCGTCGCCGGCTACGGCCTGTGCGGGCGCGGGGTGGCGTTGCGGGCGCGCGGCATGGGGGCGCATGTCATCGTCACCGAGGTTGATCCCCTGCGCGCGCTGGAGGCGACCATGGACGGCTACCAGGTGCTGCCCATGGCGCAGGCCGCGCGCGTGGGCGACATCTTCATTACCGTCACCGGCGACACGGGCATCATCCGCGCCGAGCACTTCGAGGTGATGCGCGACGGCGCGGTGCTGTGCAACACCGGGCACTTCAACGTCGAGATCAATCTCCCCCAACTGGCGGCGATGGCGCGCGCGCGCCGGCGCGTGCGCGAGTTCGTGGAGGAGTTCGAGCTAGCGGACGGGCGGCGGCTGTACCTGCTGGGCGACGGGCGGCTGATCAACCTGGCGGCGGCCGAGGGGCACCCCTCGAGCGTGATGGACATGAGCTTCGCCAACCAGGCCATGTCGTGCGTCCATCTCGCACAGCACGGGCGCGAGCTGACCAAAGCGGTGCACTCGGTGCCGCGCGAGATTGACGAAGAGATCGCCCGCCTCAAGCTGGCGGCGATGGGGGTGGAGATAGACGCCCTAACCCCGGAGCAGGAGAAGTACCTGGCGGCGTGGGAGGAAGGGACCTGAGAACGGGCGGAAATATGAAGGACCGCGCTTTGCTCCGTTTTCTGGCTCATCCCGACAAACGCTGACGAATCGAGATGACGGGGTTCGGACGCTGGATGGCGGCCAGAGTCCAGGCGAGGTGAGGATAGCACGCTGGGATCTCACGGGAAGGGGGTTCTGCCTTGAGTGCTGACAGTGGGGGTCGTCTGTATTGTCTTGCGCGGGTAGTGTGCTTGGCGGCAGTCATTGCAGTCGCGACGAGCGGGGCCTGGGCCTACGAGGTCGCGCCCGATGTTGTCATCAGACAACTCACCAGAGACGGGAAGTCCTATACCGAGCGCGGCGCGGGGTTCGCCCCCAAGGGTGATCTTGTGGTCTTCTACCGCACGGTCAGCAAGTCGGATCGCGAGCTGTGCGTCATGAACGGCGATGGCTCCGACTCACGCGCCATCAGCGCCGTTGGCTGGCCGATGCTTGCCGGCTGGTCGCCTGATGGGACGAAGATCGGTTACGTCTTCGCGAACAAGAACGAAGACCAGAGCGACGCGTGCGTCTGCGTGTACGATCTCGCCACTGGCGACACCAAGCGCATCATGGGCGGCTATCAGCGCGGTGATTTCGGCGCGGGGGGCGATGCGCCGCCGATTTGGGCCCCGGATGGCCAGCATCTCGCCTACCAGATTCGCGACCGCCAGCGCGGGAAATGGTTCTTATGGGTCTTTCCTGCCGACGGTACGGAGCCGGTGCGCATTGGCGGCAATCTATTCGGGACAACAGCCTACGACAGCAATGGCTCTTGGTCGCCCGACAGCAAGCAGATCACCTTTGCCGCACGTCCCGCGCCGTCCACGACACCGGAGATCTGGCGCTCCAACATAGACGGCACCGGCTTATTCCAGGTTACGAACGACCACCGCAGCTGCGGCGAGCCGAAATGGTCCCCCGATGGCGAGTGGATTGTTTTCTTCTCCGCCAAGGACCGGTACCCGGACGAAGTCAGGATGGGCTCGAAGTGGGACATCCTTCTTGTGCGCCCTGACGGCACGGACGAGCACACCATCGTCTCAGGCGCAAGCCACTCGACCGCGGGTAGGGGCACGTTCGTCCATCCCTCCTGGGCCCCCGACCAGAGCTACATCATCTGCCATGGCGTGATTCAGGATGAGGCCTGGGGCTACAAGGGCACGTTCCTTATTGACTGGCGAGAGGGAAAGTGGCGGCGCATTCTGGGGACCCCGGTCGGCGCTCGCAACCTGAGCGAGGATCACGACTGGTGGATTTCACCGGATTCCAAGAGGGTCTTTCGCCATGGGCTGACGTACGTCCTACGGGGGACGGGAGACCAAGCACAGAAGACCGACCCGGGAGATGCGCTCGAGGTCTATGAGACGACCACTGAACAGGTCAATCGGCTGCTATCGTGCCGCCAGGGAAAGGACCCGTACTACATCTACTATGAGTGCGAGTCCTGGGCCCCCGACAGCGAGCGGATACTCTTCTGCCAGGCCAAGGTCATCAGTTGGCAGCAGCAGCAGTACGAGCCGGACCTGTATGTGCTGACGCTCCCGAAGACGGAGGAGAGGTTGGCGGTAAAGGGCACTGCGCCTGGCAGCGGGTCATCCGCTCCGTCGGTGACGCCTGCGCCCCCCGCCCCCGAGACCGTGGTCGCGCCTTCGACTGCAACTGCGCCGGCGACCGGCGCCATCAACGGCCAACTGATCCGCCCTAAGTACCTGACCACCGAGCAGGCCCTGGCGTGCTTGCCCGAGGAGTACCGGAGCTACTGCCGCACCGAGCCGGAGCGCAACCTGCTAATCTGCGTCGGGGCCGCTGACAAGGCCGAGCAGATTCGCGCATACCTCGCGGCCCTCGACACCCCGGCACCCCAGGTGACGATGGACGTGCTGGTGACCGAGATGTCCAAGGACGCCAGCCGCGACCTGGGGCTGGACTGGAGCTATGCCAAGGGGCGCTTCGGCGGCTTGCTGCCCATCGGCGACTTGGGGCCGGGGCAGATATTCTACCAGGGCGTGGGCAAGCTCGACCGCAAGTTCTACGTCAACCTGAATGCGCTGGAGCAGAAGGGCGACGTGACCATTCGCGCCAATCCGCGGCTGGTCGCCCTCAGCGGTCGGGTTGCCACCATCAACATCCGGCGCACCAAATACTACTTCTACACCCAGGGCTACGACCAGTACGGCCGCCCCATCATCCAGCAGAGCGACATCTCGGCGGACATTATCGGCAAGATCACGCCTCGCGCCCTGGGGGACGGGCATATCCTGGTGGACGTCGAGGTGGCAGTCGGCAACTTCACGTTCACCGGGACGAGCACTTTGCCGGATGTGACCAGCCGCAATGCGACCACCAGCGTCATGGTCAGCGAGGGCGAAACCATCATGATCGGTGGGCTTATGCTGCGCCAGGATACGAAGTCGTCCAAGAAGACTCCGCTGCTGGGCGACCTGCCGCTCATCGGCCAGCTCTTCCGCAGCACCCACCAGAAGACCGAGGAAAGCGTCCTCGCAATCTTCGTTACCCCACGGCTTGGGGCGGAAGTAGCACAGCCGGCAACTATCCCAGGGCTCGCCTCCATGTCTCTGCCGGCACTGGGCGGAAGCACGGACGTTCACGGGCCAGACGCCAAGCAGTGAGTGCTGATCAGGAGGCGATCGCGGCACCTGGGGAAGGGCGGACTCTGCGGTCTAAGGCTGACGGCGTACGGACCACGGACTACGATTCATGGATGCTGCCCGGGCGCTGGTCATCGGCATACTCGCCGCGTTACTGGCCTACGTGCTGCCATGGGCGTGGCTGCGGGTGGCGGCGCGCGCGGGGTGGCGCAAGCTCCCCCACGCGCGCACGGTGCGCATCATCTCCGGCACCGGCGTGTTGGTCGCATTCGTCGCACCCCTGCTTCTGCTCGCCCCCGATCCCGCCGTGCGCGCGGTCATCGCGTCATGCGCCATGGTGTTCGTCATCGGCC
>Ga0307380_10006529_pt1 | contig 15318 bp, 17 predicted proteins | sample UN3MG_FD_202239 | JGI IMG/M metagenome (GOLD analysis project Ga0307380, IMG submission 202239) | Soil microbial communities from Risofladan, Vaasa, Finland - UN-3 | ecosystem: Environmental > Terrestrial > Soil > Coastal area > Acid sulfate soil | place: Finland: Risofladan, Vaasa | collected...
TTACCTGTAAGTTAATGGGTATTAATTTTATGTTTTTCATCCACTGCTGATGGTAGAACTCCTTTTATGAATGAATATTCTCCCACTTTCACTCGAAAAAACGATGATGCTGAATGGTGAAACTGATGTCATCGAAACTTAGCCGTACTATCAACTTCGTCTTCAACAATCACTGTGCATAACGGGAAACTATATATCTCCCAAGGTGTGATGGTAATATAGAAATATATCCGTTTAGGAGACCGATAAAAATGCCGACATGTAAAGACTGCAAATTTTATACACCAGCAGATGAGAAAACGGGAAATTGCTCCAATCTTGGGATTGAAGTTTTAGCCGATAGAGATGCCGGGATGTGTCCCATGAGGACATTTCAGCCTAAAGACTGATCATATTTTTAGCCCGAAAAAACGCTGAAGCCAAAAGAAAGCCGAAGCTGATATTTTCCCACACACTCCAGTTATAAAGCCTCTCCAGAAGAGATATTATAAATACTTATTATATCAGAGAGGATAGCACTTGCTGCTTCTACGGGCCCTGCACCTTTTCCAATTACCGTGATGTCGCCAGCCAGATCTGTTTTTATCGTTGCAACATTCAAAGTGCTACTGACATTAAGCGGGTCGTCTTTCGGCACCAACCGGGGCCTTACTTTCAAACCGCCCTCCTTGTCTACCTCTCCTATCAATTTTATCACGTAGCCTGCATCAGCAGCCAACTTCAATGCATCGGGTGTTATCTCAGCGATGCCCGCCACCTCTACGTCCTTATACGTTGCATTCATATCAAAAACGGAATTTGCTAAGATCACGAGTTTCACTGCTGTATCTATACCATCAACGTCTTTGGAAGGTTCCGCCTCTGCGAGTCCGAGCTCCTGCGCCTCTTTCAGCACATGCTCGTATGGCAGCCCTTCTTCTGCCATTCTCGTAAGGATATAATTGCATGTGCCATTCAAAATGCCCTGTATCGATAGAATCCCATTGCCTGCGAGATTCTCCCGCACCAGGGATATTATCGGCATAGCGCCGCCGACCGTCGCTTCAAATTTCAGTTCCTTCCCCCGCTCCGCCGCAAGTTCCATCAATCGTGAATACTCTAACGCGAGAGGCCCTTTATTCGACGTGACCACGTGCCTGCCTGACTCCAATGCCGTGATTATATGCGTTAATCCCGGTTCTCCGGTGTCGACGTTCGTTGGCGTTGTCTCCACCATAACCTCGTGCTCTACATCTTTTATTACATCCAAAGTCGTCATATCTTCCGGCTTTTCCCAGTTCTTATCCCCGGTCTTGAGCTTCAGCATCTCCGCTTCATTCAGTCCATCCTCATCTATAAAAATACCATTTAAGTCTGCTATACCGACGATTTTTATATTCAAGCCGTATTTTCGTGTTATCGCCTCTCGTTTCCGCCTTATCACTTCTGCTACGCCAGCCCCCACGTATCCAAACCCGATTATCGAAATTCTTACCGTTTTTGTGTTCGTCTTCATTCTCATATCACCTCTCGCATTCCTACCTACGAAATTAAATAGGCGAGATAACCAGAATGCCCTTCTTCTTACCCGTCCGCTCTAAGATATTCAACGCTTCATTCAGCTCTTTTTTACCTACTGCACTGAGCGTGACCGAAGCAGAGGATTCCTCATCTACGCCGGGCATGGAAAGAGAAAGCTCCACCACTTCCGCAAAGCCCGTACTGTCTATACTATCTATCGTTTCCCTTATATCAGAATGCACAATATGCCCTATGAGCAAAACAACCATGGACTCCTTCAGACGCTCCTTCCCTATTCTTACCACGCCCACTCCTCGCTCCTTTAACTGTTCTATTAATCTATCCAATCTCCTTTCCGCTATATCAACTACCAGTTGAACTGGTATTCGCCCCGCAGGCGTCTTTTTATCCCTCTGATGCAAAACGCTGAGAATATTCCCTCCATAATCTGATACCGGCTTCAATGCGAGCACTAACTGGCCAGGAATGTCTTGTAGTTCGATATCCATGGATATTTTCATGACGATGCCACCTCTGTCTATGGTAATGTAATGATAATAAAAGGAGAATATAAAATAAGGCTCTATCTATAAATCTATTGCCGAGCGTGATTTTGATAAGTGCTACAATCAGCGTGTCTTCAACATTACGCGTATCTCTTTTTGGAAGCCCTTAGCCTTACTCTATCACAATTCCACCTTCTCGAACAATCTACTCGGCTCTTTTAACGCTATTCCACTCTCTATTGGCACCAGTAACTCATCAAGCTTCACAGTATGTATATTATTTTCCATGCCAAGCTGCTGCCACGCCTCTTCCATCTTAGCCGGCATCACTGCCTCCAGTAAGATACAAATCGCTTTTATCAGTTGGAGCACGTTCTTTACTATCGCCCCACACCGTTCTTTACCTTGATCGCCCTGTTTTATCAAGTGCCACGGCTCTTCTCGTTGAAAAAAGCTGTTCCCAAAGTCCGCAAGCTTCATCACCGCATCAACGAACTTCTTGAATTCATAATCTTCCACCGCGCTTATCACTTCCTCCTTCGTCTTCTTTATCGCTTCAAATACCTCTTCTTCTATATCGCCGTCGGGAACTACGCCGAAATTTTTAGATGCAAATGATAGAACACGGTAGACGAGGTTACCAAAAATCGCCACCAACTCTTTGTTCACACGCATGGCGAAGGATTCCCAGGAGAAATCCAACTCCTTCGTGTGGCTTGATTGTGTCACTAAATAATACCGTAGCGTATCAGGATGGAATCGTTCTAAAAACTCGGCTACCCATACCACGTCCCCCCGGCTCTTTGAGAACGTCTTTCCATCTATTTTCACCATGCCGGATGCAACAACAGCAGCAGGCAGCGAATAACCCGCGCCCTTAAGCATTGCAGGCCAAAATATGCAGTGATGATAGATAATGTCCGTGCCGATGAAATGCACAACGGTGGCTTTATCATCTTTCCAAAACCTTCTCCACGCATTATCATCTCCGCTCCTTGCTGCGAGTAACTCTTCTGTGAATGCTATGTAGCCTATAGGGGCGTCAACCCAGACGTAAACAACCAGATCCTCTCTTCCCGGAAATTTCACACCCCATTCTAGATTCCTCGTTATACACCAATCCAAGAGTTCCTTTTTCACCCATTCCTTCGCATAGTTCCGGGCATTCAGCGTGCCGCCCAGTGTATCTAAATAGGAAAGGAGAAAATCGGTAAAGGACGACAGTTTTAAGAAGAAATGCTCCTGATCCTTAAAATCCGCTTCATTTCCACATATCTTGCATCTCGGTTCCATTATCTCCCCTGGCTCAAGATGCTTACCACAGCCCTGGTCACATTCATCGCCTCGTGCACTTTCACCGCAGTACGGGCATGTGCCCTCCACATAGCGATCAGGTAAAAATCGCCCGCAGGTCGTGCAAAACGCCTGTTTTATCTCCCCCTTATAAACATACCCATTTTCTATCAACTTCGTTACTATGTCTTCTGTCCTTCTATGATTGGTTTCGGAATCTGTCTGCCCGTAATAGTCAAAATCCACATGGATCTCTTTGAAAACCTGCTTGAAATGCGCATGATACTTCGCAATGACCTCTTCAGGCGTGATGCCTTGCGCTTCTGCACTCAGCACAATCGGCGTTCCATGAGTATCAGAACCGCTTACAAATGTGACCTCGTAGCCCATCTTTCGGAACATTCGCACGTATATATCAGCGGGGACGTACGTCCTGAGGTGCCCTATATGGCACTCGCCGTTGACATAAGGCAATGCAGAAGTTACCAAGACAGGCTTCTCAATAGGGATCTTCATTTTTCGTTACGGTTGCCAGCAATAGCTGCAATACCAATATAGGGGATTGGAATTATAATACTTTATTGATAAACTCCAAACTTTCTATTCCGCCATCCAATGAATACAGTTCCAGCACTATGATTCCCTCATAGCCGTTATTATTGATTCCATTTAATACTTTCTTCCAATCCAGGTTACCTTCGCCCAGTGGCAAATGAAGGTCATCCGCTCCAAAGTTATCGCTCGCATGCATGTGTATTATCTCCACATCCTCAGCCTTCGCCGTGATGCCTAAGAACTCGTCCAATTTTTTAGTTGTATTCGCATGCGCTACATCAATGCACACCCCAAGATTATCCATGTTCACACCGCGCACGAGTTGAATAAGTTCATCAGGATACCTTCCCATTAACATATTCGCAGACGTCAAATTCTCCACCGCTATTCGCAATCCGCGGTCAGCAGCAAATTCACAGAGCGTAGTTAGACCAGAGATTGCCTTCTGAACAGCCGTATCTGGCATCTGCACGGACAAAGGCGAGAAAAAGCCTGGATGCACAACGCATATATCATCAATGAATTCGTAGGTGTTCTCTATACTCTCTTTTATCTGCCGTATACTCTCCTCCCACATCCGCTCGTTTACACTCGCTATATTAATATCAGAGAGGGGTGCGTGCAATGAATGGACAAGATTCGTTGTCTCGTGTACCTCCCTCACCCTCTTTTTAAATTCACCTTCCACTTTTTGCAGTCCTTCGTCTACTATCTCCCACCCTTGAAAACCTGCGTCTTCTAATCTATACATCCACTCCGGGGGATCGCTGCGTGCATCTATCGAGGAAAAGCTTATCTTCGCGTTCATATCCACACCTTCTCTTTAAATGAGCCCCTACGCTAAGAAAAAATAAATGTTTCTTTGGTAAAGCTTTCTTTTTTAAAGAAAGATTTAGTAATCGTCTAAAGAAAGAATGAGTTGAACTAACTCTTTTATCATCTCCTCGGGTATTTTAAAATTGTCCCCAAAATCTATGCGCTTTAGTATGTTACTGACTTCTTGATGTGAAAAGTCGTTCAGGGTTATCTTAGGTAAGTCGCTGCTCTTAAAGCCCTCAACAAGCACGAAATCAACGCCTGAAGTCGCCATTTCCGCTATCAAGTCCTCCAAACTTTTATGCCCGCAAATTTTTATCGTCTTTTCCGCCGAAACCCCCACAACAATTTCAGCCCCGGCAGTAAAGAAACGGTCGGTATCCCTCGCGATGGGTACATCCAAATCCAACTCATGTGCGTGTTTTATGCATCCAACGTTACCGTATTCCTTCAGATACGCAGTCAAATGCTCGATAAGAGCTGTTTTCCCCGAGTTCTTCTTCCCCACTACGGCTACCACTTTCATCCGGTATTCTTCCTTCTCTCTTAATAGTTATAAAGTGCAAAGTTATGGCCGTAAATTTTTCATGCCATCTTGACATTAACGATGAAAGATTTTAAAAACCTATCTATAATAAAGATAACCGATTATAGAAGTAACACAATGGCAGTAGAAGCACTTAAGATTATAAGAGAGGGGGAAGAGGACGGCCGAAAACTACTCGAAGAGGCGAAAGCAAGCGTTGCGAACATCCTGAACGAGGCAGAGCAAGAAGTAAAGAGGCTAAAAGAGAAGGCACGTGAAGATGAAAAGAGCATTGCTTCTGAAATTTCGGCTAAGTATGTGCAGGAAGGCAAGAATGAAGCTGCAGCGATAATGAAAACTGCGGATACTGAAGTGGAGAAGCTGAAAGCAGCCGCGGAATCGAATCTTGAGGGTGCTGTGAACGTCGCGTTAGAGAGAATTTTAGGCGTGAGGTGAGAGTGCATGGGCGCGAAAGAGATAGTGGAGAAGATAAAGAGTGAAGCAAACGAAGAAAAAGAGAAAGTAATCCGCGAAGCAAAGGAGAGTGCAAAGAAGGAACTAGAGGGCGCGATAAAAGAGATAGAAGTACAAAAGAGGCGGTTTGTTGAGGCTGAGGAAAGAAAATGTAGTGAGGAGAAGAAACGAATTGTGAGAGCAGCACGGCAAAAAGCGAGAAAGCTCAGGTGGATGGCCGAAGAGGAGATGATAGAAAAGACGTTAGATGCAACACTGAAGCGAATAAAGAGCGTTAAAAGCGAAGGATTCAAAGGCAACTCATATCCGAACATCTTGGGTGGTTTGATAAAGGATAGTACAATTAGTATAGCTGCTGGGAGTAGCGCAGGTGTGGATGTGGAAGTAATACTCAGCGAGGAAGATGCGTCTGCATCCTACATAGACAAAGCAATGCTAAAAAACTTAACCGATGAAATAAGCAACGATAGCGGTGTAAATGTACGGTTATCACTATCTGATGAACGGATGAAGTCAGCAGGAGGAGTCATTGTAAGGCGAAAAGATGGTGAAATAGAGGTGAATAATACGGTTGAGCAGCGAATGGCACGATTATCTACCAGTTTACGAGAAGAGATAATGAAAACACTATTCACGGGAACATGATCGCAGTTGCGGTAATTGGAGACCCGGACACTGCTGCAGGTTTCAGGCTTGCAGGTATAAAGGACGCGTATGAATACGGCTCAGGGGAAGAAGAGGATATTGCCCGTGTGTTAGATAAGGTGGCAAAAGAGGATGTTGCTATCATCATCATAAACGAAAGATTTGCAGCCGAGACACGGACAAGAGAGAAGATACAGGAGATAAACGCGAAGAAAAAGGGCGTAGTGCCTATTATCCTTGAAATACCGGGCAAGAAAGGCCCGATGGAAAAGGAGATTGACGAGATAGGACGGTTAATCCGGCGTGCAGTGGGAGTTGCGGTTAAGTGAACTCATCCAAGTTCATCGTTCTATAACCCGCTATTCTTTTCTTTTGCCTACCATAGTAACACTATGCCTTCTCAAGATTGAGAATTCTCGCTCTCTTGGCAATTATGCACGCAGGGTTAGAGGTAAGTAAAAGGTATTCAAGATAAAGAAAGAAAAAGTGTTACCCGTACATGTATTGTGATGGTTCAGCTCCTACACCCTCACCTTTATAAGCCGCTTTCTCTATCTGTTCTTGTATTCTCTCTTCAACGGCTTCTGCACTCTTCTCAAACATCTTCTCTATCTCTGCGGTTTCTTCCATCTTTAACCCGGATAATTTCTTGAATGCTCTAAGCGCTCGTGCACAAGCTCTCAGGTCTTCAGGATAGTTGCCGACGCCAAGAATCGAATAACTTTCAATGCCGATTTGCGAAGCAAACCCTGGGAGAAGCCCCGTTTTTCTAATAATGGTATATCTACCAATATTTCTTCTGGTCATCTTCTTCATGCCCTCCGGGATCTCCTTCTTCGAGCCTTCAAAACAGCCAATATACGCTTCTACTTCATCTCTCTGTTCTTTAAAAGGTTCTTGTGCGGGCATGATCACACCGACGGTATATAACTCCTTAACACAAAGCGCTCGTGCGAGGTGCGCCACATCCTCCGCCTGTTTATACGCAGATTTAGGGATGTATTCGGTCTCTGGATATTTGCCAATATAACAAAACAGTCTCTTCTCCTCACTGTACCAGAGCTCGTCATGAGGGATTTCGAATTCGTCCTCACGTGCTTCTACCATAGGGGGGAAGTTATACGAATACAAACTCACTACCTCCTCAGAATCCTTTAAATGCTCCTTGAGGCGATAGGGTATGACATTCCCCATGGGTGGAAATCCAGCAATTAAGATATTCGCGTAATCCGCAATCTTGTCTTTAAACTTCTCCGGATCTACGTTCCAGTAAGAAGTGAACTCTTCGATTTCAAAACGTTCTGGTTTTAAACCGCTCATTACATATCTATAACTCCACGAAGCTATTTATATCATTTGCAAATTATAAATTGTCTCAGCTTCAAAGTAGGTATCAACAGATGAAAGAGGAGAGATATGACGTTGTCGTAGTGGGTGCAGGACCTGCGGGCAGTATAACGGCGAAAAAAGCCGCCGAACATGGCTTAGATGTGCTTTTAATAGAACGGAATCAGGAGATAGGCGTGCCCGTGAAATGTGCAGAGGGCGTGAGTAAAGAGATAAAGAAGTTCGTTACGCCGGATAAGAGATGGATCTGCGCAGAGGCGAAAGGTGCAAATATATACAGTCCTGATGGCACGAAGGTGGTGATGGGCGGTGAAAGTATGGAGGAAGTGGGTTATGTGCTCGAACGACGACTGTTTGACAAGTTTCTTGCAAGCGAAGCTGCACGTGCAGGTGCTGAGGTTCGAGTTAAAACCGGGGCTTATGGACTCATTAAAGAAAATGGGTATGCCAAAGGCGTTTATGTTCGCGGTATGGACGAGAATAAACGCATTTCTGCGCGGGTCGTGGTTGGTGCTGACGGTGTGGAATCGCGGGTAGGCAGATGGGCGGGAATCAACACGAGACTGCCACCACATAATATTTGTGTGGGTGCTGAGTACCTGATGTGCAATATAGAACCGAACAAGGATTATTCGGAATTTTTCGTAGGCAGTGAAATCGCACCAAAAGGCTATGCCTGGGTATTTCCAAAAGGAGGCGACTGCGCAAATGTGGGTGTTGGGATAGGTGGTGATACCTCTGGCGAGAAGCACCGTGCAATTGATTATCTAAAGGCATTCGCGCGCGATAAGTTTCCCGATGGCAGGGTAGTTGCGGAGATCTACGGCGCTGTGCCGCTGAGTGGCCCACTAAACGAAACCGTAGTGGATGGGCTTATTTTAGTTGGCGACGCTGCGAGACAAGTCAATCCGATAACCGGAGGCGGTATTACCTATGCAATGCACGCAGGCGAAATAGCAGGCGATGTAATCGCGGAGGCAGTCCAGGAGAACGATGTTTCAAAGAAGAACTTGATGGAATACGATAGAAGGTGGCGAAAAGAGTTTGGAAAACGGTTGGATACTGGTTTAAAAGGGAAGGAGTTCTGCTTCAAACTATCTGACAAAGATCTCAACACGCTTGCTCATTCTATAGTAGATGAAAAAATAACGGAGCTTACTCCACGGGCACTGTTGATGGCATTAATAAAGCGGAATCCAAGGATGCTGATGGGATTAGCAAAGATGCTGCTCTAAAACTTTTCTTTTCAAAAAGAAAAGTTTATTAAAGAAAACCTTGATTCTTTGGTAAAGCTTTCTTTTTAAAGAAAGGTTTGTGCTAAAAGAAAAAATATGCGCTTTTTGGCAACGCTTATTTTACAAAAATAAAAGTTGTGCGTCCAACTTTTGACTTCACCTTTTCAATCGGTGTTTTCTTCTGCGTATCAGCAAGAAGAGCGCGAGTATGGCTGGCAATCGGGCATATTCAGAGAGTTTAATTTAGATTTAGAGTAGCAACCCGGTCGTATGTTCTGCATTACCTACTGATTTGCCGAGATCTTCTGAGCTAATCTTTTCCCCTGTTTTCTTGTTTGCAAGTTTTAGGTCAGAGATAATTGCTGGATATTCATTGTAGGTTAGTTTATTTGGAATGATGCCGAGGACTCTTCTCCTGAACGCCCATGAAGAATGGGAATAAGAATTTACAATGAAGTTTATTTTTTCATGCTCGTTCTCGCCGGATACGGTAAAAGTGGGTATATTTTCTCCTGATACTTTTAATTTTATGTCAATGTCAGTGAACTCATGCGTTTTGTTGCCGTCAAAAAACGTTATTTCTTTCTTAATCGATTTTCCAAGAAAATGCGGCTTGAAGTAAGTCAGAACACCGCCATTCTCGAAATGGAATATCCCCCAGTACCAGGGTATTGCAGGTGCATTCACAAAAACACGCTGGAAATAAGCACTCCCCTGAATTGGTTTATTCTTGAGTCTCCCGCTTAAATCCAGATGATTTAATCTTATCATCGAATATCCCATATTACCGAGGTACGTGTGTGAATGATAGCTGGGCATTGTAAAATCGTGGTTATTCCCTGCTTTTGCAATAAATTCAAAATTATCTCCAATTTTTACTGTGTTCTTAGTTTCGTTTATAGAGAAACAAGTGGGCGTACTGGAATCTGAGGAGAGTCCTTTATCAGACACTTTAATACTGCACTGCTCAAGAAGGAAGTTGTGGTGCATCTTTTCACCATCGAAATACCAGGCAGCGACAGCACCATCAAGATTGCTCCTGTCCATCATAGGATGGTGGGTCAATCTAATTTTCAGGTTGTTGCACTCGATCTCGCGCACGTTTTTCGTGGACCAGAGTATCATTAATTGCTGCGGGGTTGCAGGATTTTTTGGATTGTTGAAGAAGAACAACCAAAACCACCACCACCACGCTCCGCGAGGCATGGGCTCGTTTCCCATGTCAAAAACTTTCTGTTCTAAGTCAATTACGTTAGCGCCACTTTCAGGTTTCATTTTTCGTCTCGTCAATTGCTTGCTTTTAAGATTAAGATATGGCATTTGTACTCCTCTATACTATAGTCAATAGCACGGTATTATTTATGTTGATATTACTTTTCAAGCCACTATTTTTCTTCGATATTTTCACAAAACCTCCTCGACCCTGCTTCAATCTCTTTCCAAACATCCCCCTTTTATCCGACCTTTTTACCTTAAATAAACCTCGAAGTAAACACACCACTTTTTGAAAGTGGTGGATTCGGTGAAATGAGAATACCAAGGGTCAAAAACTTTCTTTGGATTTTAGATAAACGTAAGTTCTTCTATAGTAGTGTGAATAGATGCCTGCGATGGACGAGAGAACAGGATATGGACAGGGATACAGATACGTTCCTTTTATTACGCTGTCAGAGCTGAAGCCACGAGTTTGGATTACGCTATCGGGCTGCAACTTCAGATGTAAAGGCTGTTTTAGCATTGCTCGCGACCCTGTAGGTGAGCGGATGACGGTTGCGCAGTTAATAAACCTGGTGCGGAACTCAGCAAGAGAATATTATGGAGATACGCCGCTGGAGGAGGTGGTAATAACGGGTGGCGAACCCACTCTGGACAGGCAGTACCTCGTAGATCTAATATCACAGCTTAAAGAATTTGTTGGCGGGATAGTACTGGACACGAACGGTTATCTTTTAGACGATGCTTACCTGGTAGAACTCATAGAAGCGGGTTTGACTGAAGTCATGTTTGACTTGAAGGCGTGGGATGAAAAACTGCATGAATGGTACACCGGGCACTCGAATAAAAGAACATTAGAGAACATACAAAATGCGTATGGCAAGGTGAAAATTGTGGTGAACACGGTTTTTATACCGGGAATTGTGGATGAAACAGAAATAGAGAATATAGCACGGTTTTTAGCTGAAATAGACACAAATAGCGAGATAGATTATCGAATAAATAGATTCCGAGCGGAGTTGAGCTACGAGAAGATAGCACGGAATCCATCTCCAGAGGAGATCGAGCGTGCTTACTCGATTGTTGCTCACTATCTAAAAAACTCGGTGATAGGCAAGAGCTGCGTGCGAGAACGGAAAGTCGGAGTGAAAAGGGGCTGGGTAACCGTGTTTCCAGATGGAACCGTGAAGCGGCGGACGTTAGATGATTATAGGGAAGAGAATAAAATGCTGAATAAGAGGAGAGTTACTGTCGTTTAATTTAATAATAAATACTGGGTCATCTGTGAGAATAAACTTTCCAAACCATCGGGTTGGGATACGGCAAACAAATGATACGAAAATTTACCAATTCGGACTTGGATGCGATTTTACGAATAGAGGAGGATGCATTCCCAAAATCGGCTTACAACGGGTTTATCTTCTTGTATTATGCAGAGGCATACCCCGATAATTTCCTGGTATACATATGTGACGATACGGGAAAGGGCTTGAGCGAAATCGCTGGCTATATCATCTTTTATCCCCAAGGGCATATTGTGTCCATCGCAGTGCATTCCGCTTATAGACGAAGAGGAATAGGAACCGAGCTTGTGGAGGCGGTATTAAAAAGAACGGAAGGTATAGCGAGTGTTGAAGTGCGTGCGAGCAACGAAGTGGCAAAGACGTTTTATAAGCACTCAGGCTTCTCACTGCGAACGATAATACCACGGTATTACGGTAATGAAGATGCGCTTGTGATGGTACGAACAGGTATGATATAGGCACCAAGCGTTTTTGGTGAAACTTTTCTTATAGGATTGTTGACTGGTCATTAATTTGTTCGATTTTTATAGATCACTACGATTTTACTCCTAAACAAGTACATACGTACCACCCTCTTTTATAATGGCTCCTACGTTTTCCAGCCATAGAAGGCGCATCTTGGTTTGGTAGTTTGTCTCCCAATCTACCGACAATTCTTTTTTGAAAAACTCATGCGATTCTTCTAGCGTCATAGCTCTTTCTTTTAGCGCGTCTAGATATTGATCAACGCCGGCAACACAGGCACGGAGTTGATTTAAAATGATTTCTTTAGGATCTTTTGTGAGGGCCTTCGAACCATCCTCAGTAATTTTAATTTCCTCTCCATCAAAAATAATCAGGTTCAAAGTTTTCAAAACGCGAATATACCCCTTTATTGTCTTTTCGCTCTTTGCTTTGGGAAAGGTAGCACGCATCCAATCAATCATTTGGTTATTTGTCGGTTCAGTCTGAGCTATATCTCTCAGCATCTTTAGAGTTGACTCAACCAGTTTTTCCCTACCACCCGGTAGAGGCCACAAGCCCAATGATTGACCTGAGGAGGAAATATCGCTTCCCGCTTCGAAATCTTCCAATTGCTCTAAATCGAGTTCTAAGTAGGATATAGGTTTTTTGGAGATCCCAATTTCATACTGAATCAAAAGATTCAGGAGCTGTTCACCGTTAATCAAAGAGATTGGTGTCTTACTTTCTGCCTCAGCCTCCTTCTTGGAGTCTCTAGTAAATGAGGACGTTGTTATTATCAAGCCTCTTTGGTCAGTTTTTAGACCTCCACGAAGTTCTCTTACTATTTTACCAGAAACATTGTTTTTCCAACGCTTTACTTGGACGGCCGTTTTTACATTTGTAACGCCACCTACGGTAAGTTCAGCTTCAATGTCGAGACCTCCATCTCCAGAATATTTCGTGACAACAACATTTTCAAAACCTATACTTGACAGTAGGGCGCCGACTAGATTCTCAAATGTACGCGGATGGAGTTCGCGAATCCTGTCAAACAACTCCGAACGAACTTTGGCATTTGATTCCTTAATAAGCTTCAATGCCCCAATCTCAGTCTTCTTTGAAAGAGCAAACTGACCGCTTCCTATTTGACGAATCGTAGGTTCTTGGCCAGAAGCCTTTGCCCGTTTTATGTGTGCATATAGTGCTGCGCCAAACGAGGCATCAGGTGTTTGTCCAGAAAGCTTTGTGTAGCCCGAATCAATAGCACGTTTCGTAATTTCTCTAAAATGAAGAGGCCCGCCATCTGATTCTCGAAGTACTTGCAAAGCAGCTTCAAATATAGTCATTTTGGCCATTTTTGTCTGCCTCTCACCTAATATATCATTAGGCTATGTTAATAGATCGTTTCCAGATATATAAACTTCCTCCATAGACTTGTTAACTTTTCTTAAAAGTTTTGCAAAGGCTTTTGTTTGCAAAAGGTTTTTTGTAGAAACAAACGTTGACTAAAAAGTAAGTACCATGATCTCGATAGAAGAAGCGCGTGACTTGATGGAAAGAGAGATAGAAACCGATGCTTTAAGGATGCACATGCTCGCCGTTTCCGTGATAATTGGCGCACTCGCAGCTAACCTGGAAATCGAGAGGGAAGATAAAGAGAAGTGGGCTCTGGTCGGCTTATTACACGATTTGGAGTATTTCAAGCTAAAGCTCCTTCAATCATGTGGGAGACAATCCTAAAATGGGCGAAGTGCCATATTTTAGAGCTTATGACCTGTAAATCGTCTCGCAAATACCTTTACAACTTTTCGCCAATAACCGTCCGCTACTCGGTAAGTTTTTCAAAAAAACGTTCAATAAATGAAATAAGCCTGCGATAGAAAGCTTCACCATTAAATCGTCCACATCTGTTCTATCTTCCAAATTGTTTGCCATTTTTATGAGCGTATTCAAGTCTTTGTTATCTAGGGACTCGAATATGCGGCTGAAGGCGTAACTCGTTCTTCGGTTAAACCTTTTTCTTACCTCTCGCTCATATTTTTTTAGCGCCCCATAATCACCGCTTTTAATTACCTCAGCACTGTACTTTCCCGCATAATAGCCACTTACAATCGCGGGCATCATCCCATACCCCATCAGTGGATCGATTAATCCCGCAGCATCTCCTACTAATAGCAGATTATCCTGAGTGTGTCGATTCAACGTAAATAGATGACGTTCACCATCGAATTTGTTAGTGCTTAATTTAACCTTATCTGCAATTGTGGGATTTTTTGGTAGAAAGTCGTAGAAATATTCTCCTGAAGATCGCTTTATTTTATTTGCGTCTAACACAATCCCGGCCGATGAAAGTCCGCTGAGACACGTCACAATATAGAAATAGCCTCCGGGAGCGAGTTGGGCATCGAAATAGATCTCCGAAGTGTCTGGTTGTATAAACTCCTTTCCGGTTACACCATATGCTACGCGATCTTTATTAACAAACTGTTTATCAACGTATCTGTGAAAGATAGAATTTTCACCATCTGCGGCAATAATTATCTCGGGTTTTATCTCAATCTTCTCTGCACCTTGTGAGATTATTACTTCATTGAACCTTCCACCATCTTTGTTGATCTCTTCAACTATTACACCACCAAAAAGCGTACAACCGTTTTTTATAGCTTTGTTAACGGTTGAACACTCGAATGAATCTGAATCATGTCCTCTTTTGAAGTAGTGTTCCCCTATTTTTGAGTGCAACGTAAATGAACGTCCGGAGGGAGAATGCCATTTTGAGTTATAAACAAGGTTCTCTGTTTTCAATCCCATTTCAGTTATGATTTCACTGAGTCCGAAATCGGATGATGAATCGACTCTTGTAGTTGTATGTGCGCCTATTTTATCATTCCTCTCGATAAGAACGGTGTTTAGTCCCTGTTTAGAGCAGTATAAAGCGGCAACCGAGCCTGCAGGACCCGCTCCCACCACCAATACATCGCATTTAGTTTCCTGCATCTCTTTGGTGGTTCAGTGGTCAGCAAGGCATAAAAAGATTTGTGTTTGCTTAGCTGCCGAGTTCCATGATGCAGGATGCAATATTGATACAGGACTATGATTTATGTTTAATGCGGAGATACCAGAAGCTCAATTGCTCGACTATATCTGCTAAAGGCTGCCTGATTTTGCTGCGGTTCCACTCTTCCACAATCTCTTTTATTGCAGTATCATCCTCACGTTTCAATCTTTCAAGCTGTTTCATAGAAACGATATTTGCGAATAGACAGAGACGTAGTAAATTCCCCTTTATAGCTGAAGACGCACCCAACTCATATAATAAGGGTGTGAGCTGATCAGACTCTAAAAAGAAGGTGCCTAATTTAGCTCTGACACGGTTCGGATACGTACCCAGCGAGCCTTTACCGTGGATGAAATCAGAAGCTGTTTTTCCTGCTATACCACCACAGATTATTCCCGGA
>Ga0307380_10006532_pt1 | contig 15312 bp, 15 predicted proteins | sample UN3MG_FD_202239 | JGI IMG/M metagenome (GOLD analysis project Ga0307380, IMG submission 202239) | Soil microbial communities from Risofladan, Vaasa, Finland - UN-3 | ecosystem: Environmental > Terrestrial > Soil > Coastal area > Acid sulfate soil | place: Finland: Risofladan, Vaasa | collected...
GGTTCGTCGTTACCAGTCTGGCGGGAGACCCGCAGGACCTCTACGACCGGCTCTACTGCGCCCGGGGCGACATGGAGAACCGCATCAAGGAACAACAGCTGGACCTGTTTGCCGACCGGACGAGTTGCCCTCGGTTCCTGGCCAACCAGTTCCGGTTGCTGTTGGCCTCGGCGGCCTACGTCCTGGTGGAGACGCTGCGTCGGGAGGGGCTGGCGGGGACGGAGATGGCCCATGCCCAGGCCGGGACCATCCGCACTAAACTCCTGAAGGTCGGGGCGCGGGTGTGCGTCTCGGTCCGAAGGGTGGTGCTGCACTTGGCGAGCGGCTATCCCTGGCAGCGGCTCTTCCGCCACGTCCTCGAACGCCTCCGATGCCTGCCCCGCCTCCGGCTTCCCCTTCCTCCTGCCGTCGGCTTCCGCTGACCCTCCACAACCCGGCCTTCGCCACCGCCTGCGGCACGTCCGGCCGTGGGGGTAAGGGGGTCTTTTGCGCCGACCCCGCCTCCACAACGCTCTTCCACCCCGCCGAACACCCCAAACCGCCATATCACCCTAACCCAATATGTGCGTGAAATATGCGGGCTAAGCGGATGCACTTGTTCTCTTTCAGGCGGACGTGTTTGACGCCCAACTCCATCTCGCCGTGGGCGGCATAGACGCCCATGAACCACTTGCACGCCACCGACCGGGCGCCGCCCTCAAGGCCGCCCTCGACCACCTCGCCCAAACCCCTGACGCCGATCCCTTCCCCCTCCTGTTCCCCAAAACACGACCCAAGCGCACGTAACTGACCCCTTACGGTTTCCGCGGAAGAAAACTTGACCCACCCCGAAGCAGAAGGTATAAAAAGCCCCTCGTCCATTATATGATGTTGCAGTAGGTGGCTTGCAATGGAACCTTTTGCGAAGAAATATAAGGCCGGCCTCGGGAAGAAGGAGGCCTTCCTCGTGCGGTCGCTCGCCGAGCAGGGCAAGGCCATCTTTACCATCGAGGACGCCTCGCGTCTGCTTGGAGATGGCGCCAGAAAAATGGTGCATCGCCTGGCGCGCAAGAAGTGGGTTCTGCCCCTCAAACGCGGCCTCTACGCCATGGTTCCTCTCGACGTGGGCGTGAAGGGAGCGGACGCCTTCGTGGTCCACAACTTCGTCGTCGCCTCCATGCTCGTCGAGCCCTACTACGTTGGCTACTGGTCGGCGCTGAACCACCACGGCCTGACGGACCAGATTCCGCGCACGACCTTCGTCGCGACGACCCGGGCGAAACACCCCGTCCGCGCGCTCGACGCCGAGTACTACTTCGTCAAGCTCGCGCCGCGGAAGTTCTTCGGATGGCAGGAGATAGAGATCGAGGGCCGCACCGTGCGGCTCTCTGACCCAGAGAAGACCCTCGCGGATTGCCTCGACCATCCCGAACACTGCGGTGGGATAGAGCAGGTGGCCCGCGCGATCTATTTCTCCCACGAGGAAATCAACCTGGCCCGGGTGCTGGACTACGCGGACCGCATGGGCAACCGCACCATCGTCAAGCGGCTCGGCCACATCCTCGAGGTGACGGGGCTCCTGCCCGACCACGAGGACCTGTTCGCGTCCCGCAAACCGTCCGCCGGCTACCCGGCGCTCGATCCGCTTTCTCCCAAGAAAGGCAGACACGATGGCCGGTGGAGGCTGCTCGTGAATTATCGGCTCGATCCGGAGGGGTGGAACTATTGATCGATAGGCGCGAACTACTCGCAAGGGCGCGCGAACGGCGCCTGCCTCTGCCGATGGTCGAGAAAGACTACGTGCTGGGCTGGGTGCTGTACGGCCTGACGCACGTCCCCGGCCTCGTTTTCAAAGGGGGTACGGCCCTGGCCAAGGTGTACTTCCCCCAGACGTGGCGCCTCTCGGAGGACCTGGACTTCGTCACCACTCCGCAGCAGTGGGAGAGTCTGCCCGACCAGATACAGGATGCCCTGGACAGGACAGCGGCCCAGAGCGGAATCGCCCTGGCCGTCAGAAGCCGTCACTCCAATCCAGGATACCTGCAACTGAAAATCCGGTATTCCGGACCACTCGGCAACAACTGGCTGAAAGTTGACGTGACGCCGGAGCCGCCCACGGGACGCGTGCTCAGCAAGCCTCTTTCGCGATCCTATTCCGACTATCCTGACTTCACGGTAACCGTCGAGAGTCTCGAGGAGATATTCGCCCAGAAACTTCGCGCCCTGGTGCAGCGCAAGAAGGTCCGGGATTACTACGACGTGTGGAGGATGGGACAGGTGCAAGTAGACAAGACGGAGGTCGCCCGCCTCTTCGCCGGCAAGTTGAAGGTGAAAGGCGTCCGGTGGAACGGCATTCAGGACGTATTCCCGCCCGACCTGGAGATAACCCTCGCGGGGTACTGGGAAAAGGAACTCGGCCGGCTGGTCTATCCGGTGCCGGACATGAACACCGTGCTCGAGCAATTAAAGCGTGCGCTCCGCTGGCTGGGGAGTGTGCCGCGCGAGCCGTGACAAGCCTGACGGCAATTCCCGCAACGAACATCTTCGTTGTGACGTTGCCGCAAGAAGAACCCCCGATTCCGGGCGGTTCCTGTCGTCGTACAATATCGGCATGGTTGGCACGCCGCAAGCGGCACATATAAGCGGCGTGGGCGAATGCCCATATAGTGACCCTCCAGAATCGTGCCCGCGTCATCCTCGATGATGCTCCTCTTCGTGAAGATTTCGTCCCTTTCGACCTGGTCAGAAGGGAACGGCAGTAGCGACTCGTTGAGGCATGCCTCCGTTCCTCCTTCACTGCGAAGAGCAGGCTTGAGTGAGCGGGAGTGTCACAAGAGCCTGAGATTGAAAAGTGGAACTTGGTCACACGAGCCTTATTCCTTCCCGCTGTGCGTTGATCAATATGGCCCGTTTATCTTTCAGCCTCTGCCACTCCTCCGGTGTGTAGCAGAGGGCTGGGCGGCAACCTCAGCGCGGCAGGCGGGGCGGTGGTGGAGGACGGAGCCGGCGACCGTGATGGTAAAGCCGGCGGCGCGGAGGCGGCGGGCGAGCGACTGGCAGAGCGGGAGAACGTAGCGATTACTCGGCAGGTCGAGGCCGCACGGCATAGGCTCCTTTGGGAACTCGGGCGCTATCTCATGTGCCTGGGGGGCGGCGCGGACGGACTGAATGAGCGGCTCTACGAACAGATGTCCCGCGACATCGCCAGTGCGCGGCGGCTCCAGAGATGCTTGGGCAGGCTCGGCGGAGAATACCCCGAATGGCCGCCGGAGATATGCCGCGAACTTAAGCGTTTCGCCGAGGGGCTTGCTGAGAACAAACGGCAAGCGAGGCTTCTGGGGAAAGAACTGGACGCCGCGCTCGACGATCCCCACTGGGCCGCGAGTCTACGGTAGGCACTCCCTGTGGCGAGGCTTATGAGCACGGCAACTGAAGCCTCATGGCAGGGCGGCATTGAGGATAAAGGACTTCAGTTGTAGCACGCCCTTCGGGAGTTGAAGCGGCCCTACACAGAACACTGGACCCTAGAGCGTCTCGGCTACCGAACGCGCCGGCGCAGACGCGACAAGGCCCTTGCCATCGGCAGGAGATGGCGGCATGATTACTACGGCTCGCCTGTCCAGGAAAGCCAGAGCGGTACAATGTCAAGTAATTTGGAGCTCCGGGGCTGTCGTGTTCTTGCACTTCTGAGCGGCGGGATAGACTCCACCGCAGCAGTCGCGTTTTATCTTTCCCGGGGGTGCAACGTAGCCTGTCTCTTCGTCGATTATGGTCAAGTTGCCGCCCCAAAGGAATTGGCGGCGGCGCACCGGGTCACGGTGCACTACAAGGTCGCGCTGAGGCATGTCACGTGCGCCGGTGTCTGCGGCAAACAAGGCGGTCTGATCCTTGGTCGGAATGCATTTCTCCTGTTCACAGCCCTCATGGAGTTCGACGCCCAGTCGGGGGTTCTTGCGATGGGACTACATGCGGGAGCCCCGTATTTTGACTGTTCGAGGGCCTTTGCCGAAGCGGCCCGGTCGATTCTTGATGGGTACGCTGACGGCCGCATCCGAATTGGGGTACCCTTCCTCGAGTGGTCAAAGCGGGACATCTGGCAATTCTGTCAGGACAGGCACGTACCAGTTCACATGACTTACAGTTGCGAACTTGGGCGCGAACAACCATGCGGCGAATGCAGTTCATGCAAAGACCTGGAGGCCCTTAATGCTTGCCCGAAGTTCAAACCTTAGGCACCCTTCAGGCATAACGCTTCGGACCCCGCTCCTGGTTCCGTCGTTCTCGAGCAGAGGATTCCGGTTCAACCGTGAGGGGGTTTCCGAGATCCGAGACGTCTTCCGGAACACTGCGGAAATCCTGACCGAGTCAATGCTCGTCAGCGCCTATGATATCAAATATGGTCATCTGCCCAATCCATCCAGATTCCCCTGTAGGCCGTCGCTTACATTCGTGGACAGCGGCGGCTACGAGACGGGGATGGACCACGACTACTCCGCCGTCTACAGCTACGACCACAAGACCAAGAAATGGGACTTGCGGTCCTACCAAGCCGTCCTTGATAGCTGGCCAGACTGGATACCGGCTGCCTTCGTCAGCTTTGACAAGAACAGTGCGGGCAAGTCAGTTGCCCGACAGATAGAGGGTGCCGACGCACTGCTCTCGCGCTACCCGGACCAGATTCACACCTTCCTCCTTAAGCCCACGCGACGATGCCACGGCCTGCTGCAGAACACCGTGAACGCAGCGCAGCCGCAGCTCAAGGAATTCGCGGCTTTTCAGATCATCGGCGTTGCGGAGAAGGAGTTGGGTCGTTGCATGTTGGACCGCATGGAGACAATAGCGAAGCTCCGTCGTGGCCTCGACGCGGCCGGTGTCTCTGCCCCAATCCAAGTCTTTGGAGCACTCGACCCGCTGTCGTCGTCTCTGTACTGCCTTGCGGGAGCGGAGATATTCGACGGGCTGACATGGCTTCGCTTTTCGTATAAGGACGGACAGTGCGTTTACTCCCACAACTACGGAGTGCTGCACGTCGGCATAGATCAGCACGACGACTTCGTTCGGTCCAAGGTGTTCTCAGACAACTACTCATTTCTGCGCGATCTGCAGCTGTGCCTTCGGAACTTCGTGACCGACTACGATTTCGCCAAACTCGACCTTCGGGTACTCCCGTATGGGGATTTACTGCGAAGGGCTCTTGATTCCCTGCGCACCAGGCTTGAAGGAGACATCTAATGGGCGGTTCTGGCGGCGGCTTCTTCTCTGGAGAATACAAGCCTTCTGACCTTCGTCGTCAGGTCAGAGAGGCCGATGACCAGGTACGAGATGACAAATTCGAGACGAACGTCTCCAATCACATCGACTCGCTGCTGGCGGAGGTCAACAAGCGCGACGCGGCAGCCATACAGCAGCACGTGGAGATGATAACCAAGGCAATCGAAGCCGAGATCGATGGCTCGGTGAGCCTGCTCTTCGGCGGCTCGGTGGCAAAGCACACGTATGTTGACGGTCTGAGCGACATCGACGCTCTGGTGATCCTCAACCAGTCCGAACTGAAGAACATGAACCCTGCGCAGGTCCGAGCCTACTTCGCCGAGCGATTGCGCGGGCGGTTGGGGGAGACCTCGGTCGAGGAAGGCAACTTGGCCGTTACGGTAACGTTCGCAGACGCGACAATACAGATTCTGCCGGCACTCAGAATCGGGCAAGGCGTCAGAATTCCGCAGGCCGACGGGACGGCGTGGTCACCGGTGATCCGCCCCGACAGGTTCGCCCAGAAGATGACGCAGGTCAACCAGGCAACGAACGGCAAGATGGTCCCAACCATCAAGCTTGCCAAGTCCGTCTTGGCCCAACTCCCTGACAGCCAGAAACTCAGTGGGTATCACGTCGAGTCGCTGGCCATCCAGGTCTTCGACGGCTACAAGGGCACGATGACGACCAAGGCCATGCTGAGGCACTTCTTCAGCCAATCTCCCCAGTTGATTCGGCAACCCATGAAAGACTCAACCGGACAGTCAGTGCATGCCGATGATTACTTGGGTGCTGCCAACAACGTGCTCCGTCGTGTCGTCGCAGACTCCGTGGCACGCATCGGACGCAGCATGCAGAACGCCGATGGAGCAAAGTCCGTCGAACAATGGCAGGCCATCCTCGGCGGCTTGCTGTAGGGTATATGACAATGGATGAGATAAGGCGGCAGGCCCGGGTAGTAGATCAGATGCTGAGCATGCACTCGCTGCTCCGGGACCGATATGCCCGAAAAGCGAAGGGATTGACGCTGGGGATACTTGGCTGCTCTGTCGTCCTGTGCACGGCTACCTTCCTGCCGAACGAGGCCCTTAGGTTCGTGGGAGTGTCACCTCTTGCGGGCCGCGTTATCGTGGGTGTCTTCTCGAGCCTCGTCTTCTTCTTCTCAATCGTTAAACTGTGCGTGGCCTGGGGAGAGGTCTCCTCTCGGTATGGCGAGGCAGCAAAGCGAGTGGCGAAGCTCAAACAGCAATACCGCATCGCTACGTCGGGCGAGACTGTTGGTCCTGATGCGTGCGCCAAGCTCACACAGGAATTCAGTCAGGTCATGGAAGGACTGCCCCCCATCCCCGACAAGCAGTTCCCGTCGCTGAAAGCGTACCACCTCCGCAAGGTACGGCTCAGCCGGATGATCGACGCGCACGTGGGATGCCCGGTCTGGTTGCTGCAACTACGTTTGGTGTGGCAGGGGATATTCGGCAAGAAGGACCGGGAAGGACAGGACCAGTGATCGCGTGCGCCAGGCCACTCTGTCTTGACCGCCGAACGGAGCGGCTGATTGCCGCATACATGACGGCGAAGGAATGTGTGATCGAGGCGGGCTATGCCGACGAAATCGACTGGCAAGACCACCTTGAGTTTCACGACGTCACCGAGCAGGATTTCCTGAGGGAATCGGCATGGGTGATCCTTTCGACCGGAATGAGGGAAACGGTTGTACGTGCGAAATTCCCTGCCGTGTCAGAAGCCTTTCTTAACTGGGCAAGCGCACGCGCGATCGTGCGTCACTCGGAACACTGCAGGCAGTCAGCCCTGTCGGTGTTCGGCCATGAAGGCAAGATCGAGGCGATCCTGGCCTTGGCCAGGGAGGTCTTCCAGGTTGGATTTGACGAGGTACGCAAACACATGCACGTAGAAGGGGTTGATTACCTCCAGTCCTTTCCCTACCTGGGTCCGGCAACTTCCTACCATCTGGCCAAGAACTTGGGCTTTGATGTGGTGAAGCCTGATCGTCATCTTCTGCGGATTGCCAAACAGGCGAGGTATCCATCGCCGGATGCCATGTGCAGGGACATCTCCCGGGTTGTGGGGGACAGAAAATCGGTCGTGGACGTGGTCCTCTGGCGATACGCGACGCTCAACGGCTGCTACCTCACGACTTTCTTCTTGTGAACGTGTCGGTCGGCCCCGTTTCGCTACGGTCGAATCAGCCTCCATTTCTCAAGAAGGCCCCGCACCTGGGTCGGGTCAGCAAGCTTGTAGTAGCGCCGGTGTCCGCCCCTGGAAGTCTCAGCTAGCTTCAAGAGACCGATCTCCGCAAGGCGAGACAGTCTGGATTGATGGAACCCGCCCCCAACTCTCGCGCTCTCTCGTTAACATGCCGTTAGTTAACGGCAAAAAAGCGTTCGGCCGCCCGAACGCAACCTCGCCCATCCGGCTGTCGCTTGCCTACCGTGCCTTCTCCTATCCTGCCGTCTTGCGGACGCCGTATGACCTCCAGCCAATGCTGTCGCCATTGATGGCCCGCAGGCCGGAAAACTCTGGGGCTTCGCAGTGAAACACTTCCTTCTGCTAGGGGTCTCATCTCGCATCCACCCTGAAGGGAAGCCGTTCACTGAACGCCTTCCTTATCTCGCTCTGCCGATCCTCAGCCTCCAGATAGCCCCAACGACCAGGCCAAGAACCGCAACAACGACGCTTACCACCTTCCACAGGTCAGCTGGCTTGACCGTCATATCCAGCGAACACTGCACTTTCATAAAACCAATCGTTGCAGCAAACAACCCGGTGCCAATCCCTATAAGGACCACGGCCGCAACCGTCCATGCCACACGGACCACCGTAGCATGCCTGCTCTCCAACTTCTCCAACTGCCTGTGCAGGCGGTCATTCTCAAGGACGACTTTAAGCCTCTCGCTCCGCTCAGCGGTCGTGCGAGCCGGCGTGAACCAGACAATGTCGTCGTATATCTCCTCAATGGTTCGCTGCGCGGGCGGCCAGCAGCGGTAAACCTCTAGGATGGCGAGCGCAAAGAAGATCGTTATGAACATCGTGTGCATGAAACTGTGGTCTGCGAAATGCTGCTTCTCGTCACACAGCCACCGAAGCGCCTTGAAGACCAAGTGCGGCGAGATATCCGGGATCGAAGGGAACAGAGGCGCCGTTCTGACATAGGCATACAAGACGCGGCATGTCTCCACATGCGTCCCCCACTGGCCGTCGCTTTGGCCGTTCTCGAAATAATGGAAGACTTCAATAGCGGCGTGGTCGATTTGAGCAAGAAGCTCTTGAGCCTCGGCTGCCTTGTCATTTCTGAAGTGGTGACGAAAGAGAGCAAGAGCCTCGATGACCTCTGCAGTGTGGAAAAAGTTCTCCCAGTATCGCTCCCGGACGCCCACGACTTCCGGGGAGCCTGTGGGGAATGCTCCGTCGCGCTGTGAGCCGCAACGAAGAAGGTATCTTACGACATCGAACATGAACTCCCGGAACCGCTGACCGGGGGTGCCCGAGGGGAATATCATCGTTATAAGGTCGGAATGAAAGGTCGCTACATAAAGGCAGGTGGTAAGGATCTGGGCAACATCGGCAGGGCCGAACGGGAACTTTATTTCCCGTTCCCACCGATTGAACTGGCAGCACAGCCACTGAAGAGCGCGGCAGACGTGCTGACGGATATCCGAAAGCATTCGCGCGCTGAGGCGGTCACCGTAATGTGCTGTCGCAACCAAGAGACTTCGTGCCACCACAGCCGTATCCCAGGTGACCCCGTCCCAGAAGGTTCCATCCGCGTCCTGGCCCCGGGCATCCATCAGCCGATGCGCCACTTCTGCGCTGCGCTGGCCAATCAACTCGCGCAGATCTGGTTCTTCACCCGTGTCAATTAGGATAGCACGGAGCTCCGCCAGATACATGATGGTGAGGGCTGATTCCCAGTTGCTGCCAGACGCCTGTGCCAGCACGGGGAAAGGTCCAGGCCCAATGAGCCACTTCGCAACTGGGATCATATACCGCGTTCTGAGAACTGCTTTCAGTGGGGAGTCATAAGGTTGAAAGGGAAGTGTTGGCATGAAACTCCTCCTACGCCAGCATAGCTGTCGGCACCCCGTATCCCCAATACGTAGGGAACCTAATGGCGCTTGTCAACGCTGATCTGGCTGAATGTTCGAGTCATTCATGCAAAGCCTCTACCATATATGGGCCTATGGCGCTTGCTGTGCGTGCGACTATGCTGCCACCGGTGAAAGCCCTGTTCCACCAGCATCGTGAGCAGACCCGTCACATTGGTGTTAAGGTTCTCGGCAGCTTTCTCAAAGAAGGCCATCTGGACCATGGCCGGCACGACGTTGGTTTCAAGAACGTAGGGTTGGTTGCCTCGTACCCTGAAATCAGTACGCGTGATCCCCTCGCATCCAAGGACCGTGTGGGCCGTCTGCGCTGCCTCTCTTATGCGACGGGCGACATCCTCAGACAGACCGATGTCAAACTCCTCCCTGACACGGCTGCCAAAGTACTTGGCCTGATAGGTGAATATAGGAGACGGACTGTACAGGCGACTGAGCACCACTGACCTGCCGCACGGGATGTGGTGGTCACTGTAGACGGCGCAAGTAATCTCAGGCCCTTCGACGAACTCCTCCACCAACACCCGGTCCGAGAATTTGGCCAGGGCAACATCTGTTGCTTCGAAGGCCTGCTGCAATGTAGAAGATAGGGCCACCCCCACGCTGGAATTGGTGTCTACTGGCTTGACCACACATGACACGCCAAACGCACGAATGGCACCGGACAACAACGCGCGCCGTTCTCTGGCCGGAAGGCGTGCGTGAACAACAATGCCCTTCGGCGTTACCAAGCCCGCTTGAGCATACAAAGCCTTGGCCAGAACCTTGTCCGTGGCCATGGAGCACGCGGCAACATCGGAGCCCGTGAAGGGCAATGCTGCCACCCGAAGCAGCCCCTGAATCCATCCGCTCTCTCCCAGGTCCCCTTGTAGTGCAATGAACACCGCCCTAGGCCTAAGCTTACGGATCCTGTCAACCGCCTGGCCGAGCGAGCAACACAGAACTTCACAGGCTTCCTTGATCGAACGCCAAGCCGGACGGTTTGCGACAGTCGGGCCAGACGCGGCGGCCGGGAAGAGCCATTGGCCATCAGCCGAGATCTCAACAGGGATACTGCGATACTGTCTGTGGTCAATGTTGCGGTGAACCTCGAGGCCCGTCTTCATCGACGCATGTCTCTGGGCCACCCTGCCGCCCATGAGAACCACAACGGCTGGCCTGGCACTACGGCTTTTACCCACGGTGCTTTCTCCTGGCCGCAAAGGTGTAGGCTTCTCGAATGGACGCAGCCCGCTTCTTTTCCAGCTTGGCTCCTTCGCGGGTAACACGTAATGCGAACTGTCGACCCAACAGAAACATCGCTTGGATCTGCGACGCTGTGAAGCCACGGCAGGTGCACACTATATGGGGCTCAATGTATTTTTGCCATTGCGTGTGTTTGATGATGCAGCCATACCTACCCGGGTCTCGCCAAAAGTCACTTCCGGGAAATGGTATCAACGGATAGATGCAGACACGGTCAAAGTCGGCCCTGGCGATGAAGTCAAGAGTCTCGGCAAACGTCTCGTATGTTTCCCCAGGAAGCCCTACAATAAACGTGCCTTCGACGGAAATCCCTTCCGCGTGCAGAGTTTTCACCGCACTCTCAATCTGCTCTTTGGCGTATGGCTTCCCTACTGCACGAAGCACGCTTTCGGATGCTGACTCCACACCCAGGAGCACCTCAAAACAGCCAGCTTGGCGCAGCAGCCGAGATAGGTTCCGATCCACACAATCGACCCTGGTGTCCGCAGACCAACGAACTCCGACACGCGCCTTCGCGATGGCACGGCAGATGTCAGCTGCGCACTTCTTGTCGGCAGCAAAGTTCAAATCAGTGAAGTTGGCCACACCTATCCCGAGCTGCTTCACCTGTGCTAGGGCGTCCAGCACTCTGTTGGGAGAACGGTACCGAACATGCTGCCGCCAGAGGTGTCGGTCGGAGCAGAAAACGCAGCTTCCCCAGCAGCCCCGCGAAGCTTCCACTGGCAGGCCAGTGCTGGCCGATAGACGTCTCAGCCTATCCAGGGGAAAGAGGTCCCAGGCGGGGAGTGGAATCGTGTCGAGAGAACACATCTCGGCACGGTCTTCGTTGCGGACAACTTGGCCATTACGACGGAATGTGATGCCTGGGATATCCTCAAGGGGGAAGAGACCCTCCACGGCGGCCCGCATTACGTCTACTATTGCCTCCTCGCCCTCACCGCGAACTACAATGTCAACTGCCTGGCTGTCCGCAAAGGGCTGCTTATCTAGGAAGGTGACGAAGCTACCGCCCATCACTATGGTCGCGCTATGCCAGCGACGATAGTAGTCGGCCATTCGCAGTGCCATTGGGTAAGTGCACGTGGCATGAGCGCTTATCCCAAGCACGCGCGCGGGCATCGCACATAGCCGGGCACATACGGATGCCCAAGTGTACGTCGGGAACAGATCGACAGCAGTATCGAGAACTGCAACAGAGTATCCTGCCGCCCTAGCGGCCGCAGCTAGCGTGCCCAATGCCAAGGAGGGCGAGGCAGCGTCCGCAGGATCGTAGGCTTTCTCCTGTGGGCGTTTGTGTGGAGGAGGAAGGGGACTGGTTAGCAGCAGATCCAACATGCTAGTGATCCCCGATTCATGAGACGCCGTAAGGGTACCACCAGGGACGAGTCGGCTGATCACCCCAGTCGATGCTAACGTGCTTCAGGACAGCGTATTCACGGACCCCAAACCTGGAGAGCTCCCGCCCGTGCCCGCTGGCCTTCACGCCACCCCATGGGCACTGCGGGAATGCTACGTTTATGTCGTTGATCCACACCATGCCCGTTCTCAGGGACCGTATCGCGATTTGTGCGTTTCTGACGCTCCTCGTCCAGACCGAGGCTCCTAGACCATATGGCGTGTCGTTCGCCTGGGCAATCGCTTCTTCAAAAGAGTCTACAACCACGATTGGCACCACAGGCCCAAAGGTCTCCTCTCGCATGACAGCCATGTCATGGCGCACATCAACCAGCACTGTGGGCATATAGAAGTACCCTTGTTCTAGAGAGTTCCCTTGTGGCCGACCCGCTCCGCACAGGGCCCGTGCGCCCTTCTGGAGTGCCTCCGCGACTTGAGCCTCAACCTTCGAGCGTTGGTGTTTGCTCACCAAGGGGCCCATATCTATGTGGTCGCGCTCCCCGTTGCCGACGCGAAGCGCGCGCGCTTTTTCGACAACGCGTCGGATGAACTCGTCTGCGACATCCCGGGCAACATAGAACCGCTCCGCAGAAGTACATACCTGTCCACAATTAGTGAAGGCGCCCCACACTGCACCGTTTACGGCAGCGTCAAGATTCGCATCAGCAGCCACAATGAACGCATCCTTGCCACCCAGCTCAAGGGAGACGCGAATCCCCCTCTCGCCACAACGGGTGCCCACCATTCGTCCCGCATCGAGGCTTCCCGTGAAGGAAACCATGTCAACGTCTGCGTCCACAAGAGCCGCACCAATATCGGGACCACCAAGAACGAGGTTGACGACGCCCGGAGGGAAGCCCGCGTCATGAAATGCTCTGCACAGGGCCGCTCCCACCAGAGGCGAGTGTTCCGACGGCTTGAACACTATGGTGTTGCCGCAGAGCAGCGCGGCACCAATTGACCACAGGGGCAGCTCGAGCGGGTAGTTCCACGGCTTTATGATAGCGACGACGCCAAGCGGCTCGTATGTGATCATACTGGCCTTGTCCGGGAAGAGACCAGTGTTCACGTTGATCACTTCGCCATCCAGGGCGCTCTTGCCGTCCTCTCCATAGAACCGCAACATATCGACCGACTCTAGGACCTCAATGTCGGCCTCCGGCTTGACCTTGCCCATTTCTGCGGTTATCAGGTGCCGGAGTTCGTGGCGCCGCTCAAGCAGAAGAGCTGCAGCTTTCCCTATCAACTCGCCACGTTCCCATACGCTCTTCGCGGCCCATGACCCAGATGCATCTCGGGCTGCCTTAACAGCGTCGGCAACATGTGCGGCCGTTGCCAACCTGCTGACCCCGACGATCTCCTGAGTTGCAGGGTTGAGCGACTTGACGGGGGTGCCTTCCGCAAGCCACTCGCCATTTATTAGTGCACAAATGTTATCCATAGCTCGACCTCCCCGGCGGACGGTGGCATCAAAGCGTGCCCGGCCATCTTCTACAGCCACGCAGTGAAGGTTACTCTTTGGGGCCTGTGCCTGCAACAGGAAACTCTCGGCCAAGGGATCCCCAGCGTCATTAGCTCAACATCTAGCAAAACCCTGCCGCACTCAGCAGGGCGAGCCCTCTAGCGGTAGGTAGTGAAGGGAATGATAGCGTCCCTTGCCGGCCCGCGAGACACCTCGCCGGTCCCGGACATGCACGATGATGTGATGGTGCCGCCCACGGATCTTCGCATGCACGAACTCAGGCTTCCCGAAACCGATGAACTCAACCAGCGCAATCACAGCCTTCTGCGTCGCCCACCCTCCGCGAGGCTTCAGGCCCATGTACTTCACGATCTCCCTGGCCGCGTCCTTGCCGGCCTGGTAGCCCAACTCGTAGACAAAACTTTCGCCGAGCCTGTCCCCGATCGTTTGCAGGTTCAGCGCCAGGGCACGGGACGGGAACAGCGTCCAGTTCATTTTGCCAAACAGCTTGATCCGGCCCTGTTCCGTGCCGAACGCATTCGCCCACAGGAGTTTTTTCAGAATCCACGCCAGACCCAAACGACCACCACCGGAGTGCGCGCGTCCGTCGCCCTCCTGTTACTAATTGCCGACGCGGCCTTAAATGCTTCCGACAGCCTAGCGGTACAGCCGCTCGAGAGCCCGCCGGACGTCCGGGGCCATCACGTCCGCGTACACCTGGGTTGTCACGATCCTCGCGTGTCCCAGCTGCTTCTGGACCAGGCGCAGGTTGTAGCCGCTCGCCTTGTAAAGCGCGCAGGCGTAGGTGTGACGCAGGCCGTGAATGGAATAGCGGCTGGGAAGCCCCGCCCGGGCTGCACAGCGTTTGAACGCCTTCTGGACCGCCCGCGTCGTCAGGCAGTTGCCAGTGTTGCTGGACCGGAGCAGCGGATCGTCCTGTCCGCCCGGTTCTCCCGCCGCCGTTTTCCAGTCCAGGTACTCGTCGAGGCACTGCCCGAACGAAGCACTGAACCACACCACTCTCCGCCGGCCGCCCTTCCCAGCCTGGACGATAAGCCAGGGCTGGCGCTTGTCTGTAAACACGTCGCCGCACCTGAGCCGCGTGATCTCCATCACACGCAAGCCGGTGGCGAGGGCCAGTTCGATGACGAAGTTGTCGCGTACAGGCACCTTCTTCCCGGCCGCCCGCGCAGCCCGGGCGTGTTTCTCCGACACGCAGCGCAACCTTCTGACCTCTGCCGGCGTAAGACACTTGCCCGGATCCAGAACCCAGTTGACCTGAGCCATTCTTCCTCAACTCGCCACCCCCATTCCCAGAGGGTTCTCAGATGGTGCGAAAGGCGAACCTTTGCGGTGCAGCCGAAGGGCCGTCCGGGCCTGGCGCATGCGTGGCAGCGGCCCACGACCTACTGTTAGCGCAGGAGGTTAATAAGCACTGCGGCCGAACGGCTTGATGGGGTCTGGCGGGAAGGTTATGGGCGGGAAGCGTCGCTCTGAATCGGAAAAACCCTGCGGGTCAACGGTGGTAGGATAAAAACTCGGTTCAGACTTCGCACCAAATCTGAACCTTTAGGGACCAACCACCTGTATGGTAACCCGAGCGCTCACGGGGTCAAGCGGAATCCCCAAGCGACCGCTCGCGTTGTCGGCAGTACCGCCGTGTCAACTTGTCAGGAAAGGCCGATTCCTGCGCCCTCGCTACTTCAACATTCCACTGCGGGCGCCCCCCTTAGAAAAGCGGAATGAAACTTGACCCGCTTCTCATTTGCAATCAGCGGAAAGCTATAAAAAGCCGTGAAGCCAATATCCCAATAGAGGACGTTACTGTAACCAAAAAACGCCGATTTGAGGGCGTTTTCGTTA
>Ga0307380_10006533_pt1 | contig 15311 bp, 18 predicted proteins | sample UN3MG_FD_202239 | JGI IMG/M metagenome (GOLD analysis project Ga0307380, IMG submission 202239) | Soil microbial communities from Risofladan, Vaasa, Finland - UN-3 | ecosystem: Environmental > Terrestrial > Soil > Coastal area > Acid sulfate soil | place: Finland: Risofladan, Vaasa | collected...
CATCACCGCCTATCGCCTCGCCGCCTGACGGCATGGCGCTTCGTGCGCAGCGGGCGCCGACGGGCGCAAGCCGTCTGCACACGTCTCGCGGACGCTGCAACCGCATTCACTACCGCCAGCGTCCCCTCAACGTTCATGCCTCACCCGGGAGATCCGCTCTTCGCACCCGGCAAGCCGCTGGATGTCGCTGTAACGGCTGAACCACGCACGCCTGGAGGCTGATAGGCGGCCCCGTCAGTCCGCTGGAAGGAGTCCCAGAGCAATTTGACATGCGCAACGCGTCCGATTCAGGCTAATCCCACCTGCGGCCGATCGCAGCGACTCGCTGCCCCCGAAGACGGACGAAGCCCGTTAGTTGACAGGCTGCACTCCTGGGGCTATAATGACTGTAACTTACACGGAGCAGATGGCGTGAGATGCGAAGGCGACCTGCGATAGCAAGGGGCAGAATGCGGAACCGGTGGCTACTCATGTGGGTTCTGCCTTACGTCGTTCTCAGCCTTTACAGCGGCGGTTTGCACAATCATCCCCTCGCTCAACGCTTGATCGGCTTCGCTGACGGTGGCCAGGGCAGATGCACAGTCGCATACCAGCCTGCTTCGGCGGCGAGGCCGCAGTCAGAATCCGGGTGTCCAGCCTGCCAGTGGTTGAGTCATTCCAACGGTTATGCCGCACCTCCGCCAGCGGTCCCCGCAGTTGCCCCGTCCCTCGATGCGCAGCCCTCACAGGTCACACAGCCTTCCACCGTCATCACGCTCGGGAACCACATCCGAGCTCCCCCCTTCGCGTAGCACCCCGCTTCGACGCGCGGCTTCATCGCTGCCGGGCTTGCTCGTCTTCTTGACGGAGCAGCCCGCGGGTCGAAGCGTCGCCCACACTCCCACCTTGCTGATCTGGAAGCCGTGACGGCTGCCGCGCATGTGCGCAGTCTACGGGTTGCCGGGGCAACAGGGGGAAGCGCAAACCACGGAGGAAACCTGGATGAGACTTATCTTGCTGATTTCACTCTGCCTGATTGTGTGTATCGGCCGGCAGGGGCTCTGTGCGGAGGCAAAGGGCAACCCATCAGATGACGCGACGACAACTGTTCCTCTGGCCGAATTCGAGGCGATGAAGGCCAAGCTGGAAGAACTCCAGCGGGAGATGGAGGAACTGAAGAAGGCCGTGGGCCCGCAGCCAGCCGCGACGCCGGTCGAAGAAGGCGCGCAGCCAACACCGGTGCCGGAGCCTGCGGCGCAAGGAGGCGGCCGAGCTCTCGCACTGCCCGACATCAGCCTGATCGTCCAGGCGAAGGGTAAGCTGAGCAGCGACAAGCGAGATGACGGCCGCAATCGGGTGCGGCTGTGCGAGGCGGAGCTCGCCGTCCAGGGCTATGTCTATCCCAACGTCAAGGCCGATGCCTTCATCGCCATGAGCCCCGCGGAGGACGCGGCGGCCCAGGCCGAGGAGGCCTATCTCACCTACCTGGGGCTGAGCAAGGGCCTCAACCTCGCGGTCGGCAAGCGCCTCGTCGGGTTCGGTCGCACCAACCAGACCCACTGCCATTCCTTGCTCTACACGCGGCGGCCGCTGGTGCTGCGCAATCTGGTGGGCGAGGAGGGCCTGGCCGGCCAAGGCCTGGAGGCCAGCTACCTGCTGCCCACGACCGGCGATCTCTTCGCCGAACTGGACATGGGAACCTGGACCGGAGAGGGGCCGGGGGAGACCTCCGACCTGCCCGACGTCATGGCCGGACCGGGTGCCAACTTCGCCGACCGCTTCACCACCGCCCGGCTGTGGACGAGCTATCCGGTTCAAGCGAATGCCGAACTGGAGCTGGGCAGCTCGTACGCCAAGGGGGAGGCGGGTGAACTGAACGGCGTGAGCGGCGGACGCGCCCAGCTCACCGGTCTCGACCTGACCTATCGCCGCTTCGGCGAGGGCACCAGCCGTCTGCTGCTGCGAGGGGAAGGCATCTGGCGGCATCAGACCGACGACGTGAGCGGCGGAAGCACCGCCACCGGTTACTACCTGTTCGGCAACTGGCGCAACACCAAGTATGCCAGCCTGGGCGTGCTCTACGACTGGTCGGAGTTCCCCCAAGCGCCGGGACTGCACGAATCGGCGGTGTCGTTGATCTGGACCAAGCAGTTCTCGGAACAGTATTACCTGCGGCTCCAGGGCACCCACGGGTCGCGGCCGGGCGACGACTCCTATAACGAGCTCTGGCTCCACTGGGTGTGGGGCATGGGGCCGCACACCCACAACCTGGAGTAGGCGCTCGCTTACGCATGATGTATAACAGAGGAAGGTGCTTGCAATGAAGAGAAGGTTTTCCCATGTGATAATCAGCATGGCAGTCCTTGCGCTGGGGGCTGGCGTTTTCGCATCGCCGGCGTTGGCGGCGATCAGAATCGTCGCCGCCAGCCCCGACCTGGCCGATATTGCCAGGCAAGTCGGCGGAGACCGGGTCTCCGTGTACAGCATTGCCAAACCCAACCAGGACCTGCACATGATCGAGCCGCGGCCCAGCGATGTCTCGCGGATCGCGCGCGCCGACCTGGTGGTATGCATCGGCCTCGACCTCGACCTGTGGATGGATGCCCTGCTCAACCGCGCGGGGAATGGACGGGTCAACCGCGGGGGCCCGGGTTACGTGGACGCGTCCGTCGGGATTCACAGACTGGATGTGCCGCAGAAACAGATCACCGGCGCCTCCGGGGACATTCACGTTTACGGCAACCCTCACTACTGGCTGGACCCGCTCAATGGGGAGGTTATCAGCGCGAATATCCTGGGGGGTCTCAAGCGCGTGTCTCCAAGAGACGCGGACTACTTCGAGAAGAATCGGAACGCGTTCCTTGCCGACCTTCGGTCCGCGATGCGCCGCTGGCAGGAGAAGCTGAGCCCGTACCACGGCTGCAAGATCGTGAACTACCACGACGCCTGGCCCTATTTCGCTCGCCGCTTCAACCTGAAGGTGCTGGGATGTATCGAGCCAAAGCCCGGCATTCCGCCCACGGCCTCTCACGTCGTCTCCCTGATCCAGCAGATCAAGGCGGAGAAGCAGCCGGTCGTCATCGCCGATGCCGCCTACTACTCAGACAAGGCAGCCAAGACCATTGCCGCCAGAACCGGGGCCGAGTTCGTGGTCATCCCCTCCTCGGTGGGCGGAGCGAAAGGGGCGGACAACTTCTTCTCGCTGTTCGACCACATCGTTGACGGCCTCGTCAGAGGCTTTTCCCATAGATAGGAGTGCGCCGATGACACAACTGATGATTCTGCCCCTGGTGCTGGGCGTCATCCTGACGGGCATCTTGTCGTACCTGGGCATCCACATCGTGAAGCGCGAGGTCATCTTCGTGGACTTGGCGCTGGCGCAAATCGCGGCCCTGGGGGCTGCGGTTGGCGTTCTGGTCGGCCTGGAGCCTCACGGCATCCAGGCCTACGGCGCTTCCCTGGCCTTCGTGCTGCTGGCGGCCGTCATCTTCGCCTCCGCCCGGATGAAAGGACAGGACGTACCGCGCGAAGCGGTGATCGGGATTGCGTACGTGGTCGCCGCCGCGGCTTCCATCCTCGCCTTCAGCTACGCCCCCGGGGCCGCCGAGAAGATCCAGAACATGCTGCTGGGGAACATCCTCTTCGCTTCGGCTCGCGACGTCGAGGTGGTGCTCGCCGTCTCCGCCGCCGTCGGCCTGTTTCACCTGGTATTCCGGCGGAACTTCCTACTCATCTCCCAGTCTCCCGACCAGGCCGCCCAGCAGGGCATCTCCGTCGCTCTCTGGGACTTCCTGTTCTACGCCTCCCTGGGCCTGGTGGTCGTGAGCGCGGTGGGGGTAGCGGGCATCTTGCTCGTCTTCTCCTACCTCATCATCCCCGCAGTCTGCGCGATGTTGCTCAGGCAAAACATGGGCGCCAGGATCGCGCTGGCCTGGGGCCTGGGAGCGCTCGCCACCTTCCTGGGGATCTATCTGTCCGTGCTGCTCGACTTGCCGACCGGCGCCACTATGGTCTGCACCTTCGCCGGCGTGCTCGTGGTGATAGCGGTCATCAGGGCCGCGGGGCGTTTCCGCCTCGCGTAAACGAGCACCAGGAGTCGGATGGAAATCGGTGCGCCCCCACAGGGGCGCGGGTGACAGCGCCAGAGATCCACGTGAGGCGGCAACGGGCCAGGATCAACTTGAGGCTGGGGTTGACAGGTGCCGGTCGTGTGGTATACTATATGTAGGTTACAGTTAAGGCAAAGGTATCACGGGCGATGCCACGACGGTGCCATAGATACGGTCAGGGGAACGCGGGGCCTTGTTCTTGCGAGATGGGCAATCTCTACCGCTTTGCGGAGCCCATCGTGCTGCTCGCCATTGCGCGACTGGGCGAGGCCCACGGCTACCAGATAGCGCAGGAGGCCGAGGGCATGGCGGTTACCCATGCCGGGCTGGATAGCGGGGTGATTTACCGAACGCTGCGGCGCCTGGAGACCGCCGGCCAGGTTCGCTCCTCTTGGGACACGTCTGGTACTGGCCCCGCACGCCGCGTCTATGTCCTCACCGAGTCCGGCGTTCAGCACCTGGGCGAATGGGCGCAGGTGCTTGGGGACGTAACGGCTTCGCTTCAGGCCCTGGCCCGCGACTGCCAGAGAGCGGCGCCGCCCGGGCGAGGCAGCGCAACGAGCCAGGCACGCCTCACCGGGGCGGGTGCGGGGCGCACTCGAAAAGGCGCCGCCTGATCATCTGGCAAGACCATGAGAGCAGCAAGGACAGGCTAAAAAGGCCAGCGGTGTGTACATTACAGTTAGCAGCACATAGCTGTTTCAAACAAGGAGCCAGCCGATGACCGACCCTAGCGTAAGGCCTTCGTGCGACCATGGGGCGGCCTCCGGTGTTCCGAAGGAGCAAATCGCGCCGTCGCCTGCGCAGCAGATGAGCCACGTCAGGCAGGTCATTGGCATCATGAGTGGCAAGGGTGGCGTCGGGAAGTCGCTCGTTGCGGCGTTGCTCGCCATCGCCCTGAGGCAAGCGGGACGAACCGTCGGGTTGTTGGACGCCGACGTCACCGGGCCGAGCATCCCGAAGATATTCGGCATACATCGCCGCCCGGAAGCCAGCGAGATGGGCCTGTTTCCGGTGACCACCGCAGGCGGGATACGGGTGATGTCGCTCAATCTGCTGTTAGACCGCCCTGACGATCCGGTCATCTGGCGCGGCCCCCTGCTGGCCAACACGGTCAGGCAATTCTGGGAGGAAGTGATCTGGGGCGACCTCGATGTGCTCGTGGTTGACCTGCCCCCTGGCACCTCCGATGTTCCCCTGACGGTGATGCAGAGCCTCCCCGTGAGCGGCCTGATAATCGTCTGCTCGCCCCAGGAGCTGGCCGCAATGATCGTACGCAAGGCGATCAAGATGGCGGCGATGCTCAACATACGGGTGTTGGGTCTAGTGGAGAACATGACTCACCTGGTCTGCCCCCACTGCGGGAAGCGGGTGGACCTCTTTGGGCCGGAGCAAGGGCCGAACGCAGCCCGGGCGGCGGGCATACAGGTGCTGGCGAGCATTCCCGTTGATCCCGAGCTCTCCCGTCTCTGTGACAGTGGCGAGATCGAGTCCTACGAACGAAATCCCTTCCAGAGGCGGGCGACTGCCCTCGAGAGTCTGCTCGGGGACGCCTTGGCTGGAGGGTGAGCCTGCTATGGAACTTGCTGTGACCATCCTGACGGATAACCAGGTTGATCGGGGCGATGGATTGCTGGCCGAGCACGGCCTCAGTCTCCTGGTCGAGGCAGGGAACTGCAAGCTGCTGTTCGACATGGGACAGAGTGACATCTGTCTGAGGAATGCGGCGCGGCTCGGCGCGGACCTGGGCGGGCCAAGCGCGGTGCTGCTGAGCCACGGACACTATGATCACGGCGGGGGGCTACCGGCCTTGCTGGACGAGCTGGGCCGACTGGAGGTGATCGCCCATCCCGGCGCCTTTGCCTCCAAGTACGCTCGGCGCCACGGTCAACAGGACCGCCATATCGGCCTTGCCTACAGCGCGGACGACCTGAGCCGGCGAGGCGCAACCGTGCGCCTGGAGTCGGAGGCCCACGAGATCACCGACGGTCTCATCGCGACCGGTCCCATTCCTCGGGTCACTCACTTCGAGAAGAACGACCCGCACTTCTGGGTCGAGGCGAAGGGTTTCTGGCAACTCGATCAATTCGAAGATGAGCAGGCGCTGGTGGCTCGCACGCCGGAGGGCCTGGTCGTGGTGCTGGGCTGCGCTCACGCCGGGGTGATCAACACGCTGCGCTATGCCATGAAGCTGACCGGAGACGAGCGCATCCGGGCGGTGGTGGGTGGTTTCCATCTGGCGAGCGCCAGTTTGGAGCGGGTTGAGGCGACGGTGGCGGCGCTGCGACAGATGAACGTTGGGCAGGTGGTGGCCTGCCACTGCACCGGCTTCGCGGCCAGAATCCGCTTGCACGCCGCGTTCGGGCGGCGATTCATGAACGGCGTCGTGGGCCTGAGACTGACATTCTGAAAGCGCGAGGAGCGAAAGCCAATGGAAAGCACGGCAAACCAGACCCGATCCGCCAAGGTAGCCATCTCCACTGACGGCGACCAGGTGGCTGCCCACTTCGGCCGCTGCCAGGCCTACACCATCGTGGAGATCGCGGACGGAACGGTCCGCAGCCAGGAGACCATCGCCAATCCCGGCCACGAACCCGGGTTCCTGCCCGGCTACCTGGCTCAGCGCGGGGTGACCTGCATCGTGGCCGGCGGCATGGGGCCGCGGGCCCAGATGCTGTTCGACCAGCAGGGCATCGAGACCATCGTCGGCGTTTCCGGCACGATCGAGGAGACGCTCCAGGCGCTGCTGCGGGGCGAGTTGGAGGGCGGCGAGAGCCTGTGCGAGCACTGATACAGCAAACATGAAGACTTATCTCGAGTGCCTCCCCTGTTTCCTGCGGCAGGCGGTGGAGGCGGCGAAGACGGCGACCGCGGACCCTCTCAAGCAGTGGGAAGTGGTGGACTCCGTCTTGCGCCTGCTGAGAGCGGTTTCGGCCAGTGACCGGCCACCGCAGATTGCGGCGCGAGTTCACCGCACCATCCGCCGCGTCTCAGGCTGCGACGATCCTTACTGCCAGGTCAAGCAGGGCGGCAACGAGGCCGCCATGGAGCTGTATCCCCGGGCCAAGGAACTGGTCGCGGCAATCGGACGACCCTCTTCAGACCGCGGCCAAACTGGCCGTTGTCGGCAACATCATAGACTCCGGAGTCGGCCTTCGCTTCGACCTGGAGGCTGAGATTGAACGCGCGAGTGAGAGGCGCTTCGCCACCGGTGACTTCGTCCGATTCCGTGAAGAGATGGCGAGGGCCTCGACCGTACTCTACCTGGCTGACAACGCGGGTGAGATCGTCTTCGATCGGTTGCTGATCGAGCAAATGAACCACAAGCAGGTATTGGTCGCGGTGAGGGCCGAGCCGATGCTCAATGACGCCCTGCTGGCTGACGCCGAGTTCGCAGGGATTGACCGATTGGCTGCCGTTCTGACCACAGGCCCGGGGTGGCCGGGAGCGGGGGTGGGGAATTGCTCGCGCGATTTCCTGGACGCTTTCACGCGAGCCGACGTGATCGTAGCCAAGGGACAGGGCAACTACGAGTGGCTGAGCGAGGCGAAGGCCAACATCTTCTTCCTGTTGATGGCCAAATGTCCGGTTGTCGCTCGCGACCTCGGGGTCGAAATGGGTGAAATGGTGGTGACATCCACCCGGAAGAACTAGCATGAGCAGCGAGATGCGCCGCGTCATATACGGACCCGTGGCCTCCTGGCGGCTGGGGCGCTCGCTGGGAGTGGATCCCGTGTCGCGGGCGGAGAAGACTTGCAGCTTTGACTGCATCTACTGCCAACTGGGCCGCACCCGCCATCACAGCGCGGAACGCCGCCAGTTCGTCCCCGTCGCCCGGTTGGCCAGGGAACTGGAGGAACTGCCTGCGCTCGACTTGGACTACGTTACGTTCTCGGGGACGGCCGAGCCCACGCTGGCGAGCAACCTGGGGGAAGCGATTGACGAAGTCAAGGGGCGAATGCAAGCCCCTGTAGCGGTGCTCACCAACTCTTCGCTCATGTGGAAGCCGCAGGTCCGGGCGGCCCTGTCGCGGGCCGACAAAGTGGTGGCCAAGCTCGACGCCCCGACGGAGAAGCTGTTGAGGGCCATCAACCGGCCGGTCGAAGGCATGAGCTTAGAGAAGATCCTGGCCGGCATCAGGGCCCTGCGAGATGAATACCGGGGTCGCCTGGCGCTGCAGATAATGTTCTTCCCGGCGAACCAGGATCAGGCCGGGGCGCTGGCGCAGTTGGCGCGCGAGATCGAGCCCGACGAGGTCGAAGTGAACACGCCGCTTCGCCCCTGCGCGGTCAAGGCGCTGCCGCCGGACGCTCTGGCGGAAATCATGACTGCATTCAAGGGGCTGAACGCCGTGTCGGTCTATGAAGCCGAGCGGCCGGCAGTCAGGCCTTTGGACGTTGAGGAGACTCTGCAGAGGAGACCGGTGCTGTGAGGCGCCGGTGAGACGGGACGCGCAAGCCTGCAAGAAGCGATAACAAGAAAGGAGGCGAGAAAGGATGCCACGTGGAGATAGAACCGGTCCGATGGGGCTGGGACCGATGACCGGCCGGGCGGCCGGCTACTGCGCAGGGTACCCGACGCCGGGATTCATGAACCCCCATGGGAGTCGCTGGCTCGGGCGTGGCTACGCGCCTTACGGCAGCCCCTACGCGGCCGGAGCGCCGGTCGCTTCCCCCTACTACGCGCCGTTCGCCGGCCGCGGACTGGGCATGGCTTGGGGCCGCGGCGGCGGTCGGGGCATGGGCATGGCCTGGGGCCGCGGACGGGGTCGCGGCGGCTGGGGCCTGGGCCGAGGCCAGACTTGGGGGTGGTAGTGCTTTTGCCCAGCACGGTGCAGGCCACGCGTGTCGTGTCACAATAAGAAAGGAGACTTACGATGCCACGTGGAGATGGAACCGGGCCCGCAGGAATGGGCCCCATGACTGGTAGGGGTGCCGGCTACTGCGCCGGCTATCCGACGCCGGGATTCATGAACCCTGGCGGCGGCGGCGGGATGGGAATGGCCTGGGGCCGCGGCGGCGGCTTCGGCATGGGGATGGCGTGGCGGCGTGGCCGCGGCCGGGGCTTCGCGTTCGCCCCCGGTCTTGCGGGGCCCTACGCCGCGCCTATGCCATTCGTCCCCCCCACTCGCGACCAGGAACTGGACGTGCTCCGCGGCCAGGCGGACTGGCTGAAGCAGCAGCTCGACGCCGTCAACGAGCGCGTCGCCGAGCTTGCACGGGAACAGCAGTGAATCGGCGTCATCTCGCCCGCGCGTGTGCGAACATGCGCGGACTGGCGCTGACGTCCGGGGGCGGCGTCCGCTTCGCCTGAAACGCACGCCGCCCCACACCCACAGAGGAGGCTTCGATGAAGATCGCGGTAGCGGCGAGCGGCAACAATCTGGATGCCCAGGTTGACCCGCGCTTTGGGCGATGCGCTTGGTTCGTCATCGTGGACGCCGAGGCAATGTCGTTCGAGGCCGTGGAGAACCCCGGCGTGATGGCGGGCGGCGGCGCAGGCATCCAGGCGGCGCAGGTGGTCGCCAGCAAGGGTGCGCAGGTGGTGGTGGCCGGCAACATGGGGCCGAACGCCCACCAGGCACTCAGCGCGGCCGGCATTCAGGTTCTGCCTTTCGCGGGTGGAACCGTGCGCCAAGCCGTCGAGGCAGTCAAGGCCGGACAACTGACGGCGGCGACCGCGCCGACAGTGCCCTCACACTTTGGCATCGGGGGCGCGATGCCCACTGCTCCCCAAAGCGGCCTTGGCCCGGGCGCTGGCCTCGGGCGAGGAGGTGGAATGGGCAGGGGGGCGGGCCGAGGATTCGCTCCAGCAGTACCAGCACCGACATCGCCTGGATCGGCAAGCGAAGAACTTGACGCCCTGAAGCAAGAGGCCGATTCCATGCGCAGGCAGCTCGAAGACATCATGGCGAGAATCGAGCGGTTAGAGAGCCAGTAAGCGAGGGCGCGGATGGGGCAAGAGCGTGGGTCACGCGGGCCTGAACCAGAGGACACAGGCAGCGCACGCTTGGAGCGGGCGGCTTTGGTCTCGGTGCTGGTGGGCATGGCAATGGCTGCACTGAAGGCTGGCTTCGCGGTGTTGTCGGGCAGTGTCGGTCTGCTGGCCGAGGCCGTGCACTCGAGCGCTGACACTCTGGCGTCAGGCGCGGTGCTGGCCGGGCTCAAGATCTCTCGCCGCAAGTCGCCGTCTTTCCCTTACGGCCTCTACAAGGTGGAGAACCTGGTGGCTCTGGCGTTGTCAGCGGTGATCTTCGCGGCCGCCTACGAGATCGGCCGGCAGGCTATCAAGGCCGCGGGCCGGGAGATCATGCACGTACCGGCCTCCCTTGGTGCGCTGGGAGTCGCCATCGCCGCCGCCGCGGCCCTGGCCCATTACAAGATGCGGGTTGGCAGGGCTTTCAACTCGCCAAGCCTGGTGGCAGACGCCCAGCACACATGGGTGGATGTGCTTTGCTCTGCGGCGGTAGCAGTAGGGCTTGGCGGAGCCTGGCTGGGGCTTTCATTGGATCGGGTTGCTGCCCTCGTCGTGCTGATTTTCATCGTCCGCCTCGGCTGGCAGACGCTGGTGGACGCGGTGCGGGTGTTGCTGGACGCTTCGGTTGACCGACAAACACTGGACCGGGTGCGCACCATCATCGCGGACGAGCACAGCGTGCAGGAGATTCGCCATCTGGTTGGGCGCAACTCGGGGCGATTCCGCTTCATAGAGGCGGACCTCGTTCTGCGTGTGCGCGACCTGGAAAAGGCGGCGCGTATCGCCTCCCGCATCGAGCACCGCATACGGCAGCAGGTCACAAACGTTGACCACGTCACGTTGCGCTTCGAGCCGCTCCGCAAAGAGACTTGGCGCTATGTGATTCCACTGGACGACAGGGAAGGAACCGTCTCCCGCCACTTCGGAGAGGCTCCCTTCTTCGCCCTGGCCGACGCGCAGGCCGCTGATCGCCGGCTTGTCTCCTTGCAGACCGTGGAGAATCCCTATTCCCGATTGGACAAGGGCAAAGGGATACGGGCATCCGAGTTCCTCGTGAAGCAAGGCATGGATTACCTGGTCTTGCGGGAGCGAACCCATGGTCGGGGCCCCGAGTATGTGCTGCGTGATGCGGGCGTAGAGGTGGAGATGACTGAACAGGAGCGGCTAGAGGAGACCTTGCAGGGGCTTGGTCTTCGGGTTGTGCCGGATTCGGAGCGGGTCAAACCATGAGAGCGGAACTGGATGACAAGCGGGCGCTCTCGGTGCGCGAGGATGGCTATTGTTACGCTTGCGGGCCGCAGAACCCCGTCGGCCTCAAGTTGGATTTCCAGATAGTTGAGGGTCGTGCGGAGACAACGTTCGTGCCGCGCCGGGAACACCAAGGGCTGGCGGGCATCATACACGGTGGGCTCATCGGACTCGTTCTAGACGAAGCGATGGCGAGCTGTTGCATAGCCAGGCGATCGAGGCTCTGACGTGCGAGATCACGGTGCGACTGCGGCGTGCGGTGGGCGTCGGCGAACCACTCGGGGTAAAAGCGTTCCTCGTGAGCGAGCGAGGACGGCTACTCGAACTCGAGGCCTTGGCGTCGGACGGCCAGGGCGAGACAGTGGCCCTGGCGCAGGCGAAATTCCTACGTGTTGGGCCTCGCAAGACGTGAGCGAGCAGTTCGGCGCCCTATTCCGGAGAGTGCTGCATCGCTCTCTCGAACCTGACTCCAGGAGATGTGACTCATAATGAAGAGGACCATGCTCAAGTCGAAGATCCATCGTGCACGGCTCACGGACACGCGGCTCGACTATGAAGGAAGCATCACCATCGATAGGGACTTGTTGAAAGCGGCCGACATGCTGGCGGGCGAGCAGGTGCATGTCCTGAACTTGGCAAACGGCTCCCGGATCGTCACTTACGTGATCGAGGTGCCCGCTGGGTCCGGGACGGTCATGTTGAACGGGCCGGCGGCGCGCATGGGCATGGCCGGAGACGAGGTCATCGTCATTTCTTATTGTGAAGTTGACGATAGGGACGCGAGGCAGTGGCGACCACGCGTCGTTCTTGTGGATGGACGAAACCGTGTCGCAAGGGAGGTGGAAAAGAATGCCACGAGGTGATGGAACCGGCCCCTTTGGCCAGGGGCCGGGGACCGGACGAGGAATGGGCCGCGGCATGGGTCGAGGAGGCGGCCGTGGCCGCATGGGCGGCTTCGCCTTGGGACCTGGAGGGAATTGCGCTTGCCCCAGTTGTGGTGCGACGACGCCGCACCAGGTAGGCGTCCCCTGCAACCAGGTCAGGTGCCCCAAGTGCGGGCAGCCGATGACCAGGCAGCGATAAGAGTCGGCGACAGGAGAGTCCAGGTGGCGATCTACGAGTACCGGTGCAAGAGCTGCGGGCAGATCACAGAAGCGTTCCTCAGGACCAGGCGGGAAGCCAACGACGTCCGCTGCGAGCACTGCGGCGACGGCGACCTGGAGCGGGTCTATCTCTCCCCCGCTGCCGGGGTGCGCGTCTCAGAGAGCCGAGAGGTCCTGCCCTGCTGCGGCGAGCAGGGAGGATGTTCCAGCCCCAAGAGGTGCTGTGAGAACTGGTAGCAGGACAACCGTCCCGAGGATGCTGGATGATCGATTCCGGACACTTGGATCGTTTGCCAGTGTTCGGCCCCGCGGCCGGCGAGGGAAAGAGCATTCACGGCGCGCACGCCATGTCCCCGGAACACAAGGCTGAGGCAAGGTCCGTCCAGCATGACCCAGCTGATGAGAGAAGGCAAATCCCTGGTCCGTGCCGACAAGCAAGGCCAGGTCCCGGACGGGCAGGCTTGCCCGCAGGAGATCGTTGTGCGTCCGATCGGGCGCGTGGTGTCGCGCGAAGGCTCGCAACACCAGGAGATCGAGATTGCGTCGGACTTCGTTTCCGGGCTTGACGGTGTGGAGGGTCACGAGCACCTCTGGGTGCTTTTCTGGATGCACCAGTTGATGGAGGGTAATCGCGCCGTCTTGGAGGCGCATCCACGGGGCGACACCACACAACCCAAGGCGGGCGTCTTTGCTCTGCACAGTCCGTGTCGTCCCAACCCCATCGGGATGACGCGGGTGCGTTTGCTGGGTCGGAAAGGGAACCGACTGGTAGTCGAGGGCCTCGATGCCTTCGACGGAAGCCCGGTGCTGGATATCAAGTCGGGGCGAGATGAAACTGCTTTTGCCACCGCTATTGGACACGACCAAGATACTTGCCATCGTCTTCGTGCTGATGGTGATGGTCGAGTTCGCCGAACTGAAGGGAGGAAGAGTCATTCGGAAAGTTCTCACCCCACGGCGCAACCTGCAGTATGTCATCGCCTCCGCCCTGGGGACGATCCCAGGATGCGTGGACGCCTTCCTGGTAGTGTCCCTCTACAAGGCTGGATTGGTGGGATTCGGTGCGCTGGTGGCGGTGATGCTGTCCACCTCCGGAGACGAAGCCTTCGTCATGCTCGCTACCATTCCCCGGACAGCACTGTGGATTTTCGGCCTCTGCTTCGTGGTCGGCATCGCCGGCGGGGCGCTCGCCGATGGCCTGGTCGGCAGGCTGCGGCTGCGCCTGTGCGAGAGTTGCGGCGCGCAGATCCATGCCGCCGATGGGGCGGGGTTCCGATGGCGGCACTTCCTGGTCGAGCACGTCCATGGACACATCATCCGCAAGCATCTGGTGAGCCTGTTCTTCTGGCTGTTCCTGACGCTGCTTGCCCTTCGCATCGCCGATGAGCATGTCAATCTTGAAGATCTGGTGCCGGCCAATCGGTTGTTGCTGGTGTTCTTGGCGGCCCTGGTCGGGTTGGCCCCCGAGTCCGGCCCGCACCTGGTTTTCGTCCTGCTTTTCGCCAAAGGAGTCATCCCCTTCTCGGTGTTGGCTGCCAGTTCCATTGCGCAGGACGGTCACGGCGTGCTGCCGCTGCTGGCCTACTCAGTCAAAGACGCCGTGTATGTGAAAGTATTCTCCGCCGCTGTGGGACTGGTCATAGGCCTCGTTCTGCTGGGCCTGGGGCTATAGAGCGGCGTCATCTTTTCGGAAGGAGGAAAAAGAGCAAACATGATTATCACAGTCGCCAGCGGAAAAGGAGGCACCGGCAAGACCACCATCGCCACCAGTATCGCCCTCTCCGTGCCTCGTGCTCAATTCGTGGACGCCGACGCAGAGGAGCCGAACGCCCACCTGTTCCTGCATCCCGCCATCGAGCAGACCATTCCGGTCGAAATGATGGCGCCGGAGGTGGATCTGAAGCGTTGCACCTTTTGTGGGAAGTGTGCGCAGTTCTGCCAGTTCAACGCGCTCGCCGTGATCCGGGATAAGGTGCTGGTCTTCCCCGAACTCTGCCACGGCTGCGGAGGCTGTGTCCTGGTCTGTCCCGAAAGGGCGGTGCGCGAGAGGCAGCGCCAGATCGGCGAGGTGGAGATCGGCGCCGCCAAGGGAATGCGCTTCATCCAGGGACGGCTCAAACCCGCCGAGCCTTCCGCCGTTCGGATCATCCGTGAGGAGATGGCGCAGGTGAGCGATGGCCTGCCGACGATTGTGGACGCCGCTCCCGGCACCGCCTGCGGTGTCGTGGAGACCATCTCCCAGGCCGATTTCTGCCTGCTCGTGACCGAGCCTACGCCGTTCGGGCTCCATGACCTGATGATGGCGGTGGACGTTGCCGCGGAGCTGGGGGTACCCGCCGGGGTGGTGATAAATCGCAGCGGCGCGCGTGATCGCCTGATCAAGGAGGCGTGCAAGAAGCGCGGTGTCCCCGTCCTGCTCACGGTGCCGTTTCAGCGAGCGGTCGCCGAAGCTTACTCCCGGGGGGAGTGTCTGGTGGAGGCCTTTCCGGAGTGGAGAAAGCCCTTCCAGAAGCTGTTTGACAACATCCAGCAAGGGGTGCCCCTATGAAGCAACTGCTCGTTATCAGCGGAAAGGGAGGCACTGGCAAGACGACAGTGCTCGGCTCCTTCGCGGTCCTGGCGCAAAACAAGGTGCTTGCTGATGCCGACGTGGATGCCCCTAATCTCCACCTCTTGTTGCAGCCGAGGATCGTGTGCGAGGAAGACTACGTCGGGGTCAAGCTGGCGGTCAAAGACGATGAACGCTGCACCGAGTGCGGTGCCTGCGAGGAGCACTGTCGTTTCGGCGCTATCACCGATTTGCGGATTGACCCCAGGCGCTGCGAGGGCTGCGGCGTTTGCGCCCTGGTGTGCCCAGTTGAGGCCATCACCATGCGAGACGAAGTGACCGGCAAGA
>Ga0307380_10006535_pt1 | contig 15307 bp, 8 predicted proteins | sample UN3MG_FD_202239 | JGI IMG/M metagenome (GOLD analysis project Ga0307380, IMG submission 202239) | Soil microbial communities from Risofladan, Vaasa, Finland - UN-3 | ecosystem: Environmental > Terrestrial > Soil > Coastal area > Acid sulfate soil | place: Finland: Risofladan, Vaasa | collected...
CATAATTGTGTGGAAAATAATTTCCCATATATGTAATATTTTTATAGGTTTGACGTTTATGGAAATGTCCTGAATATACATGATCAAAGTTTTTAAAGTCTTCTCGTTTAATCTCACCCTGGTCTGGCATCTCAATCATTGCATTCATTTTAAAATGCGGAAGTTCAAAATGTCCAAACATATATTTTGCTTGTATTTTTGGAATTTGTTTGTACTCGTCTTTAACCATCCATGGAACTAATGCTACATTGTCAATAATGGTTATACCATCAATAATATTGATGCCTGAAATATGTTTAGCCCATTCAATACTTTTAACATCACGCTTATCTCTATAGTAAAGATCGTGATTACCTGGAATGAAATAAACTTGTTTGAAGTTTTCGCTTAGAAGTTCTAAACATCGTAAACTGTAATTTAAAGTTACAATGTTAATGCTAGCTCGATTATTATGATAGTCGCCTAAAAAGAAACAGGTTTCACAGTCTTCTCGTCTACCAACCTCAACCATCCATTTAACAAAATTGATACAGTCATTATTATGGATCTGGCTATTTCCCTTAGCGCCTAAATGAATATCTGTAAATGCAATTGCCTTATTGAATAATTTTTTCATGCTTATATAATATATATCCTTATAGCTAATAGTTCAAATTGTATGTCATCAATTAACGGTACCATTTCAACATCCAGAAAAACAAATCATCCTTTTCAGTAAAGCCCCACCATTCTTCGGTGCCTGATGAATAATAACAGGAGATATATCCTTTAAGATTTTTAGAACACCAATCGAAAAAATACCCAGCTATTCCATTTGGGCCATTTAAGTCAATCGGCACACAACAGACAAACCAAGAAGATGGTGGTTTCTTTCCGTCTTCATTTAAATATGCATCCGTCTCTGGCATGAAAAGAAGGGAGTCTTCAATTCCACCTTCTTCTACCATTATTTTGTAAAATTCATTCCTCGGAACAATCATTCATCAGCGCCATGATGCCCCCAAGAGTTTTGTCTTGTATAACTTGGTGTCAAATTATTCAATTCTAAAATATCATCTCTAATATTTTGATTTTTCTTTTCAATGTTTAGGACTCTTGTAAATGAATTAGTAATTACCGCTGTATAGTAAGCAAATGGGTTTTGACTTTTATTTTCGTCAAATTGTAATCCAATTTGTATTAGTTGAAGCAAGGCTTGGTTTCGCATTTCGTCATTATATGTATAATTTCGCCAATTAGATCGAGTACCATAACGCTCACATAACTTCATAAACATTAATGCTAATTTATTAGTCATGGTACCATGTTCTCTGTTAAAATGGCCGGTTTTGAGTTCACCATCCCAGTGGCTTTTCCCAACAAGTTTGGGTTTACCGTTTTTATCTAATTTATAATGTTGGAATGGAGGGAAATTAACTTTGATGTATTTAATTGGAATTTCCTCAGCATCATCGTCGAGAGGTTCGTCATCTTCAGATATTGGTTTGATATCCTCGGGTATGTGGTCCCAGGTCATTACCCTAAAGATAAGATCTTCTTCTTTTATGTTTCTAGGACGAATCGGGACCAGTTCATCCTTATTTTTTACTGTTTCTAGCTGTAATTTAGTTAATTTGTCAATTCTGTTCTTTTTTGCTTTTCGTATGTTTGATGGATTTATCTGAGATATGTTTTTTAAAATGAGATCGTAATCGGCATATTCAGGTTTTTTAAATGAACAGTAACTAGTCTTGCTCTTGTGTATTTCTTTCAATATGTCTTTATTGTTCAAGTAATTGTGTCGCATAGATTCCTTATATGATTATAATGTACTATTATATAGGTAATAAATAATAATTGCAAGTGTATTACTTTATTTAATGGAATTTTATGGCATTCTCAGATTTATACTCATCTATTCTTCCTGGTGAAAAAAGCTTTCCAGGCAGCCTTGGCGAGTCACTTGGTTCTATCATTTCATCGGATCCTATCAAAGCGTTAGGGAATACAGTACAAGGAGTCTTGGGAGATCCAGATGGAACTATTCGTAGACTTGGCTCACAAATATTAGGTGGTGGATTGCCAATTAACCCAGGGCGGTACTTAGATCCAAGTTCTATTCTAACAAGAGATCAGAATGGTGTTCCGTTTGCAGGCGACTGGAGAGTACGATTAAGTTTTCCTCCTAAGTTAGCATCAACATTATACGCTCAAACTCTCTTAGCTCCGCTAGCAGAAACATCCGGCGTAGTATTTCCATATACGCCAGCAGTTACGCTTAATTATACAGCTGACTGGAGCGGACAAAAATTAACTCATTCTAATTATACACCTCAATTCTATAACAGTAGTGAAATACAAGATTTGCAAATTCAAGGTCAGTTTACTGCAATGAATGCAATTGAAGCTAGGTATTTGTTGGCGGTAATTACTTTCTGTAGGCTAGCAACAAAAATGTTTTTTGGTCAAGGAGAAAATGTCGGCAATCCTCCTCCTATTCTGCACTTAAACGGATATGGCCAACATCACTTTAATAATGTACCAGTTGTACTAAAGGCAGCTCAATATACTTTGCCACCAGATGTGGATTATATTTCAACTGGCACAATTGAGGGTGTGGACAATAGTGGCTTTAATGTAGAATCAGGCGTCACCGCCACAAGAGTCCCAACAGACATGGCAGTATTCTTTACGGTAGCTCCAATTTACAGTAGAGCACAAGTTTCTACCTTCGACTACAATAAATTTGCTAGTGGAGAGATGGTGAAGAGAGGATTTATCTAAGATGGCCGATTATTCAAAGTTTAGTCCGTATTATTCTACTCCAGTTTATAGTAATAGTTTTTTAGATTTATATGAACCTAGAGAGATTCCACGATTACAAGATGATGTAGTTTTTACTATTACAGAGGTTTATAAATTTAAACCACATTTATTAGCATACGACTTGTATGGTGATAGCCGACTGTGGTGGGTGTTTGCAACTAGAAATCCCAACCTAATTAAGGATCCAATTTTTGATTTTCTTCCAGGACGATCAATTTACATACCTAAAAAACAAGAATTAACCAGCGCCTTAGGAATTTAATAGCATGGCCGATGCTAACCTATTTCCAATTGATGGTCAAACTGTTTCAGGACTTGCAGCAGGAGTTACTAGTGCAACATCACAAGCACAAGATCTTGTATCCTTAACCGAAAATCAAGTTAATAATTTAAAAAAAGAAGGATCAAAAATCGCAGCAGGCGCGGTTGAAGAATTTGGTGGGTTAACTAATATTTTTTCAGCATCCTCTGATGATGCAGCTCTTGCCCGTCAAGCATCAACATCTGATGCACTAAGTCAAGAATTTGGATCACAAAGCATCATATCATCAGGTAATACTAGTGATGTTGGTTCAACAAAAGCCAAGAATAAAAAATTTAAGCCAATTCCAAATGTTTTGCATGACTATTCCACATACACATACAGTCTTAGCTTGCATGCATTAACGAAAGAAGAATACAATACATATTTCGGCGGTACATTAAAATCATATCAACCAAAACATGTGTTAGTGGCCTCAGCCGGCCGCCGCGGTGATGATTTAGTACGAGATGAACTTTGGAAAGAAGATTTTTATTTCGATAAACTTACAATGGAAACGGTTATTGGAATAAACGCTAAAGGACGCGGATCTAACGTTTTAACCGTAGATTTTACATTAGTTGAACCGTATGGAATTACATTTTTAGATCGGTTAGTTGCTACGGCTGATAAATTGAAAATTGAATCACATTTGCAAATCCCATATGTACTTCAAATTGAATTTTTTGGTTATGATCAGGATAATTTAGATCCAAAGGCAATTGATAAAACCATTAGACACATACCAATTAAAATAGTAAAAGTGGATATTTCGTATAATCAAAATGGTGCAACTTACAATATTAATGCGGTAGTATTTAATCATTCGGCATTTGATCCTACTTGCGTACATTTACCAACCGCAGTTCGATTAGGTAGTCCATCAACAGAACAATCATTATTTAATATGATAAGAAGTACAGATAAGGAGGTCAAGAAGACCACAGCTGAATTTAATGAACGAAAAGCTGCTAATGATATTAAGATCGTTAATGCAAGAAATATTGGCGGGAAAGGAGACCCAACACACGCAATCAATAATGAGTATAATATTTATGGTACTACATTTGAACAAGAACAGGCTAGTGCTGCCCGCCCCCCAATAATTGGTGATGGTAAGTCCGGTCTAGGATCAATTTTAACTGCCTACAATCGATATGCTGCAACAATTAGTAATTTAGAAGCCTCACCATATATCTATAATTTTGAAATTAAGAATGCAATAGGTGAGACTGACAATAAATTAAAAAATGCAATAATTTTAGATCAACCATTAATTGCATTACGAAGTAGATTAGCATCGAGTTTTAATGATAAAGTTAGAGCAGCGATTGAACAAGAAAAACCAGGAACTTTAGATAGTCCGATAGGCTTAGATATAACCTTTCCAGTCGGAACTAGTTTTATAGATGTGCTTAACCAATTACTTAAATGTACTGATTACTTTAAACAACAACTTATTGAAACAGGCATTGAGGAGAAGACCGGTGGAGGAAAAAATAAAAAAGAGAATGAAGCATTAACAAAAAAACTGCAACCCTTAAACTTTTTTAAAATTACTACATCTGTGACATTGGGAGAATATATTCCAGCAAAAAAAGATTATCAGAAAAAGATTAACGTATGTTTAACCCCATATAAAATGTATGGTAACCGATTACCATTTGGTCCGACAGGAGAACCAGCCGATAGTGATTGTATTAAAGAATATAATTATTTGTTTACAGGAAAGAACCAAGACATTATAGATTTAAAAATTGAATACTTAGCCGCTTTTTATACTACGTTAACCCCATCTGCATATAGGTATGGACAAGATGTTGATAGACCAGCGGTTCAACATAAAGATGGTGACCCAAATGTAGAGAAAATTAAAATTCAATATGAATCATTGTATTCTGGTACAACACAATTAATTCCTATGGCATCATTATCAGATAATCAAACACAGACTGATGCATTTACCATTCGAGCAAATGATTTGTTTCAAAACATATATTCGGCATCAAAAGCAGATATGTTAGCAATTGATTTGACTATTTTAGGTGACCCATCGTTTATACAAGAACAAGAAATTGCATACGCTTATGAGGTTGAAGATAAAGTGGTTGATCCTAGTGAACCACGTCTTTTTCGATCTGGTAGTTTAATAGTTAATAATAACGAATTATTAGTAAAATTAAATTTTAAATTTACCAATGATGTTGATACTGAAACAGGTTTATATACATATGCAGATAAATCTTTAGGAATAGAAGCGAGACATTTTACGGGAATTTATAGGGTACTTACTATAACAAATATATTTGAAAAAGGACTCTTTACACAGAAATTAAATCTAGTTCGTGTATTCAATGACAAAAACTCACGCCGTCAGATTTCAAATAATCCTAATCCTCGTCCAAATGCTGATGCGTTATTTACGGGCGAAGATGCACAAATACAAACAGCACAATTAAGCAGGCCTGATGCATTAGATATTCCATTAAAATCATCTGTAGCATCTAAGCTGCCATCAGTTTCTAAAACGGTTAAATCAGCACAGGATCAATTAGCAAATAACTTAAATGAATATATTGCACAACAGACTAAATTAGGAACTCCGGTTCAAAGTGCAGATGGAAGTGAAACCGGTCTAGATAATGCGGGCGTAGTTAATACGGTTGAACAAGCTCGCATTAAACAAGCGAAATCACAAAATGATGCCGACAATGATGTCGGCGATGGAGACACAGGATAATATATGGCAATTGATCGAAGAAGACCTAATAGGGCACCAGAATATCTTAAAGAAAATAATGATGTTTATGGTAAATGGACTGGTACATATATAGGAATAGTAAGACGAACAGTAGATACCCAACGAATGGGTAGATTGTTAGTTTATATTCCTCAAATTACTCCTCAAGATAAAGATCAACATTGGATAAGCGTTAGCTATGCGACGCCATTTTATGGCTTTACGGATCCAAATTATGATAGACCTGAACATACACAGGTTCCAACCAATATATTTACGGAGGTAAAACATAGTTACGGTATGTGGTTCGTTCCACCTGATCCAGGTGTTAAAGTTTTAATAACGTTTGTCAATGGTGATTTAAACAAAGGATATTGGTTTGCTTGTTTACCAGAAGGACACAATCATCACATGGTTCCAAGCCTAGGCGCTACTAGTAAGAGTGATTATAAGGTCGGTGATGTACAAATTCCAGCAACTAGTCGGCCTGATCAAGTTCCAACAGCAGAATATAATGATATTCAGACTAGTGAAGATAGAAAAGGAACCTGGGCACTTAATGAAAAACCGTTACACAAAACACAATTCAATATTTTAGAATCGCAAGGATTAGAATTTGACTATTACAGAGGCGCAATTAAAAGTGGTAGCCAACGAGAAACTCCTAGTGGAACATTTGGTATTAGTACTCCAGGTCGTCCGGCACCAGATTTTGCTGACAATGCTCAAGCATCATCAAAGTTAGCAAAAGGTACTCAGTCAGGTGGAATTATAGATGCAGATGTTACACCTAAGTATAGAAAAGGCGGTCACACTTTAGTAATGGATGATGGAGAATTACTGGGATCAAATAACTTTTTTAGAATTAAAACAGGAAGTGGGCATCAAGTTTTGTTACATGATTCAGGAAAATTTATTTACATATCTAATAGTAAAGGTACTGCCTGGGTTGAACTTAATGATCGTGGTGATATAGAATTATTTGCCGAAGGTAATTTTAGTTTACGATCAGCATCATCAATTAATCTACATGCAGATAAGAACATTAATATGTATGCAGGAAATGAAATTAAGATTGTTGGTGAAGACAGTATTAAAACAGATTCTAGAATTCTTAATATGAGATCGGCAGAAGGTACACATCTGAGTTCTAATACTCTCTTTTTAATTAAGGCTGGAACAACATTAAACCTAGATGGGACAACAAAAACATCAATCCGATCTAGTGGGCTTTTAGCGTTAACTGGAGAACCTATATATTTAAATTCGGGTGGTACCACGGCGGTAGCTACATTACCAGGTATTAAAAGAAAATCATTTCCGAACTCGATTCCATTTGGCCCTGGTTATAAAACTATTGATCGTAGATTATCTTCAATTGTTGATCGCGCACCAATACATGAGCCGGATCCTAATCACTATCAAATTTCAACACAAAAAGGCGGAGTAAATCATTCTAGTTTATCTGCAGGAGTAGTTGATAAAAATGCCGGAAGAATCCCATCAGTAAGTGGACCAATAGGTGTAGTTGGCAAGGGCACAGGCGACCAAACTAAAAACATTAGTTCAGGTAAGACTTCGGGACTTAAAGGATATTATGCTAAACAACCAGATCCGTCTGGACCAGTTGCGGGAATGACAGCAGATGAATACAAAGCATATGCAGCTGGTCTTGGCAAATATGAAAGTGGTGGGCACGCTAATCAATATGCAGCAGAAAACAAATATGGTTATGTGGGTAAGTATCAATTTGGAGCGCAAGCCCTTCAAGATCAAGGTTTAATTAAACCCGGAATTGAAACACGATATAGCAAATTAGGAGCAGCAGGCCACAAAGCATTATTAGATAATCCAGACAATTGGACAACGAATAATCCATATGGAGTTAGTTCTAAGGAAGAATGGATTAATAGTCCATCTGCGCAAGAAGCTGTATTAGAAAAATTTACAGATACAAATTATAAGACATTAAACCGAACAGGTGGAATTAGAAAGGGTGATGATTCTGGTACAATTGCTGGAATGTTACAATCGTCACATTTATTAGGAGCAGGAAGAGCGACAAGGTGGCGTGCATCCGATGGAACTTCAAGTGAGAAATTCTCTGATGCAAATAATACTCCAGCAAAAACCTATTTCGATGCAGGAAGATCAGCAATAAATACTCTAACAAAAGACGGAACAACTTCGGCGTAAAATATTATGGCTACATACAAAGGATTTAGCACACAAGAACACCCACACAAATTTAGATTTACTGATTTTGCATTAGTAAAACGTAATCTATTGAATCATTTTAATATTCGTAAGGGTGAAAAACTAATGAATCCAAAATTTGGATGTGGTATTTGGGATTACTTATTTGAACCGCTCACAGAAAGCACAAGACAATCCATCGTTAAAGAGGTTTCCTTTGTAATTAACTACGAACCAAGGGTAAATGCTGAAAGAATTACAGTCACAACATTTGAACATGGTTTACAAATTGAAATGGACTTGAGTTATGTCAACTCGAATATAGTACAAAAGATGCTGGTTCAATTTGATCGTAACAGTTTATCGGCGTACGGCATATATTAATAAACATAGTAGTTTATAGTTTAAATAAATAGTTTTAATAGGGTAGATTATGGCAGAAACCACGCGACAACAAAATTTATTAGTGGCCGAAGATTGGAAAAAAATATATCAGAGCTTTAGAAATGCTGACTTCCAGGCGTATGACTATGAAAACTTACGCAAAGCAATGATTGATTATTTGCGCCTATACTACCCTGAAGATTTTAACGACTTTATTGAAAGCGACGAATATATTGCTTTAATAGATTTGATTGCTTATTTAGGACAAAGTTTAGCATTTAGAAATGATTTAAACACTAGAGAAAATTTTATTGATACGGCCGAACGTCGAGATAGTATTTTACGTCTAGCTAAACTTATTAGCTATAAAGGTCAACGTAATAAGCCAGCAGCTGGATTACTTAAATTTGAAAGTATTAGCACCTCCGAATCATTAATTGATAGTGAAGGTATTGACCTTAATAACTTCACAGTATTTTGGAACGATAATACAAATGATAATTGGTTAGAACAATTTGTTACTATTTTAAATGCTGCTCTTGTCTCAGGCCAACGTGTTGGCAAATCAGGAAACAGTCAGACTATTAATGGTACAAAAACAGATGAATACCGCCTTAATACATTTGCTGGTAATTTATTTAAATTTGAAGCAGAGATTCAAGGTGCACCAATAAACTTTGAAGTTGTTGGAGCAACGACGGAAGGCAAGTCATCTATCTATGAAGTTGCCCCTGGAGATAATACATCATTTAGCATTTTAAATAGAAATGACTTCTTAGGTAATGCTAGTAATGATACTGGCTGGTTCCTATATTTTAAGCAAGGTACCTTACAAAGTTTAGATCTAAATTTATTAGAAAGTTTGTCTAATAGAGTTGTTAGTGTTAGTGTTGATAATATTAATAATATTGATACATGGTTTTATAAAATTGATTCTAATGGTCTATTAGAAGATCTTTGGACAGAAGTACCAAGTGTTGGATTTACAAATATTGCGTATAACAAACTCAATGCCACCAATAGAAAAATTTACGAGATTAGCACAAGACTTAATGATCAAGTTGATTTAGTATTTGGTGACGGTGTATTTGCTGAAATTCCACAAGGTAGATTTAGGTATTATTATAGAACCAGTAACAACAGTACATATAAAATTGTTCCAAATGAAATTAGTAATGTTACAATTTCTGTTCCATATATTAGTCGAAATAACCGACAAGAAACATTAACGATTGTTGCTAGTTTAAAATATACAGTTAGTAACGCTAGCTCAAGAGAATCATTAGCTGATATTAAACAAAATGCACCACAACAATATTATACACAGAACAGAATGGTTAATGGAGAGGATTACAACATTCTTCCATTTACATTGTTTGAGAATGTAGTCAAATCAAAAGCAGTTAATAGAAGTAGTAGTGGTATTAGTAGATTCTTAGATGTGTTAGATGTTACTGGAAAGTATAGCAGTACAAATATTTTTTGTGATGATGGTATCTTATATGATGAAGAAACATTAAATAGTTTCTCATTTGAATTTGCTACAAAGAGTGATATCCAGCATTTTATTGAAACCCAATTACTTCCACTGTTTAATCTCGAATCTATAAAACATTTTTATTATGACAAATATGACCGAACTACGGTAACTGGAGTATATTGGCATAGAGAAACTAACCAATCGAACGGATCAACCGGATATTATAAGAATATAGGAGATGTTGCACTAACAATAGGAAACTATGTTGCGCCATCATCTAATAGATATTATTTAAGAGTTGGCGCATTAGTAAAATATTGGGCCGGTGCCGGAAATTATTTTAATCTTAATAGACAAATTACTGCTGGATCACCGATGGAAGATGGTGAAAGTGAATATTTGTGGGCGACTATCAGATCGGTAGATGTTGATGGTGCATATGATCAAGATGAATTAGATTTTAAACAACAAGGACCAGTTATTATTAATGAAATTATTCCAACAGGTGCAGAAATTGTGCAGATTATTCCGACATTTAATAACAGCTTATCAAGCACACTTAGAATTACCATTGTTAATAAGATTAATGAATATAAGGATTTTGCTATCGGCTACGATCAAGAATCCTTTAGTTATTACGTTATTTCGGCCGAAGACCTAGATACAACATCTGATTTTAGTTTAACGTATGCACAAGATACTAGCCAAACTAATAAAGATTCGAGTTGGCTTGTTAGATTTGAAACTGATGGATCTACCTATGTTGTATATTTCAGAGGCTTAGAATACATTTTTGAAAGTGTATTAGAAACTAGATTTTATTTTGATAAAACGTTACGAGTTTACGATGTTAAGACTGGCACCGTAATACAAGACAGCATTAAGGTGTTAAAGTATAATACCAAACCAGATACTACTGAATCAATGGTTGTATCTAAAGTATTACAGATTTATGATAGCATAATTGAATCAGATGGTTATAGGAATAATAAAAGAATTAAGGTTACATTTAATGATTTAGATGATGATGGTATTCCAGGGAATCCAGATTTCTTTTTAGAAATTATTGCTCCGGACGTTAATCCGGAAACTAAGAAGGTTTTCTATAAGATTGTTGATGGTGAAGAAATTCCTCAGGATAGAGGCGTAGTAGTGCAAGATTATAATAGTTTAGAGGATATTGAACTCAACAAAAATAATTTTGAGAATGGAATAGTATTTTATGTTACTAGTACAGATGTCTTTTATTTACTAACTGTTGTTAGCTCAACAAGAACAATTACTGTGGCCGATGATTACATATACAAAGTAGGTCGACAAGACCTTGCGTTCCAATATAGACACAATAGTCCAAATAATAGAAGAATTGATCCAAGCCCAAATAACATTATTGACTTGTATATTTTAACTACTACCTACAACGATGACTATAGACGTTGGTTGGCTGATATCACTGATAAAGTCATTCAACCATCTGAATTAACTAGTGAAGATTTGAGATTAGAATTTGATGCACTTGAGGATTATAAAATGGTAAGTGATACCATTGTTTATAACAATGCAAAATTCAAACCGTTGTTTGGGGACAAAGCCGATTCAGCACTAAGGGCAACGTTTAAGGTAGTTAAAAATCCAAGTAGTGCAATTAGTGATACAGAAATTAAGGTACGTTTAATAAACGCAATGAATACATATTTTGCAATTGAGAATTGGGATTTTGGTGAAGCGTTCTTTTACACTGAACTTAGTTCATATCTACATAAAGAATTAGCGACATTTGTAAGTAGCATTGTGTTGGTGCCACAAGATTCAGCATTGACATTTGGAAGCCTGTTCCAAATTAATTTAGAACCTGATGAAATTTTTGTTAGTGCAGCAACGGTTAATAATGTCGAAGTAATTCCAGCAATTACTAGCGAAAATATTAATCAAGGATAATAATGAATGGCAACTAGAACAATATCATTATTACCAGCAATATTTAGAACTGACGCCAATAGAAAATTTCTAAATGCTACATTAGATCAATTATTAACAGATCCGAAATTTAAAAATATTAATGGATACATTGGTCGTAAAACTACGTTAGCATATAAGAACACAGATTCATATGTATTGGAATCAACTGTTGATGGACAAAATTATCAATTTGAACCGTCGTTGTATGTAGCAGATGAAGAAACTCCAATTACTGCAAATTACTTGGATTTGCTTTCTGCAATGCAATTTTATGGCGGTACCGCAGTTGATCACAATCGTTTATTTGATTGCGAACAATATAGTTATGATGGCTTTTTTGATTATGACAAATTTATCAATTACAATCAATACTATTGGTTACCTAACGGCCCAGATAGTGTTTTAATTACAAGTTCTGCGGTTAATACCCCGTCGGAACTTGATGTAACACGAAATGATTTAGATAAGGTTTATACTGTAACTGGGTTTACACAAAAGAATCCAGTTATTGTATTAGCCCGCAATAAAACATATACATTCAATGTAGAACAACCAGGGTTTCCATTCTACATTCAAGCACAACCAGGTATCGATGGAGTTTATTCTTGGCAGAAAAACATTAGTTCCAGAGAAGTATATGGCGTGACAGATAATGGTAATGATGTTGGTACTGTGACATTTGATGTTCCTGCTCTCAATGCACAGGATTGGATCTTAACAATGCCATTGCATGATAATGTTGATTATGCAACAAATTATTCATACAGAGATCTTGCAAATAAATCTTTAGAATATATTCAAGATATTTTAGGTGGGCCGGATGGAGTAACAGATGTTGTAAATAAAACGGTTGTTTTCACTAATTATAATGCAACAGATGAAGATTGGACCGCGGATGGTATATATGATGATTATTTAAATCCGTACGGTGGGTCAGGAGGATTTGATGGGGGTGAAGCAATTGCCGAAGCAGATCGCCCATCTGTATTTTTAATGCAGGTTGATAATAACTACGCATTTCCTATTGTTAAATTTAGTAGACTAGCACTTGTTCCGGAAGATTATAAAGTACGGATTAATGGTGGAGTTCAATATGGTTATCGAGAATTTTATCGTCCATTAGGCACAAATGTTTTAGAACTTTTACCTATTGCTACAGCAAGAATGGATACATTGTATTATCAAGATGGTGTATCAAACGAAATTGTTGGCGTAATACGATTAATTGATTCCTCCAATGACATTACTGTAAATGTTGAAATTGATATTTTAGGTAAAAAGAATTATGTTAGCTTGAATAATGTAACATTTACTAATGGCCTAAAAGTTAAATTCGATAATTCTGTAGAACCGGTCAGTTATCAATCCAATGAATATTATGTCGAAGGAGTAGGAGATGCTATACGATTAGTTCCTGTAACAGAATTAATAACTCCTGAAAATTATGTTAAAGAACAAATTGAACCGTGGGATACAGTGCCATGGGGAGCAGGTCCATGGGATCCAACCACAGGCGGTCCAACAGTACTAGACTACATTACTATTAATAGAGCGAGTAGGGATCGTAACCAATGGAGTAGAAGTAATCGATGGTTTCATATTGATGTAATTACCGCAACGGCTGATTATAACAAATATCCAATAGAATTAGACTTAGATAATAAGGCTAAGAGGCCTATTATTGAATTTATATATGATTTGCATTTATTCAATTTTGGAACTAATTACAATTCTCCAGTTGATTTAATTGATTTCGTAACGACTGACGCATTTAGTAATGTTGAAGGATCAATTACATATGATATTGACGGAATAGAATTAACAAATGGATTAACTGTTATTTTTGCCGCTGATACGGACGATGATGTTAGAAATAAAATTTATAAAGTAAACATTGTTGATCCGTCAGGAGACGGCAGTTCAATTAAACATTTAACTTTGGTTGAAAATGCAACAGTAGAGGAAAATCAGATTGTATTAATCGAACGTGGCATATTAGGTCAAGGTTTAACCTATCATCTATTAAACAACACATGGATCTTGTCCCAACAAAAAACAGTTATTAACCAAGAACCGTTATTTGATATATTTGATTCGGATCAAATTAGCCTAGCAGATACAAACAAATACCCATCTTCAACATTTGCTGGTACTACTATCTTTAGCTATAAGAAAGGTACTGGCGTAGTTGATTTAAATTTGGGATTCCCACTTGCATATAGAAATTTTACTAATTTAGGTGATGTATTATTTACGGATAATTTTAACCTAGATACATTTAGCTATGTCTCTGGTGAAGATACAATAACACCAAATATTAGAATTGGAAAAATACACAAATATACAACAGATTTAGATTTTACTAGTGAGACCGCATACATTAAAAAATTCGAACATGCTAAACAATATCAAGTTTTCCAATTTATTGTAGAAAGCAACAATACTGAGAAACAGTTCAGAATTGATTCTGCTGGAATAACCAGTGCCTATATTCAAAATTTACTAGTCTACCTTAATAATAAATTTTTAAATTCTAGCAGCTGGCAAGTATCAACCATCAATGGTCATGTGTATATCACAATTCCATCTGCCCAAACAGATGATAAAATTGACATGTACATTTATGATACAACGAAAATTTTAAACAGTTCGTTCTATCAGGTACCATCAAATTTAGAGAATAATAGTGACAATCAAATTTCTGAGGAATATACACTAGGACAATTGAGAAACCATGTTGTTAAGGTATTCGAATATAATAAAGAAGTGTCTGGTGTGATGCCAGGTAGCAATAACCTACGAGATCTATTACTAATTAAAGATACTGGCGGAACAATTCTGCAACATTCAGGGTCAATAAATCCTGCAATGCTGTTTATGTGCCACCCAGAACTCAATTTTATTGAAGCAATACAATATGCAGCGCGTGAATATGCTAAAATTAAAAACAAAATACTTGATTTTGCAGTAACAGTTGATGATAGCCTAACACAAGATATTCCTCGATTACTAGATGTAATTTTAGCTGAAGTAAACGGTGTTAAGAATAAGGATTTTCCATGGTACTATAGTGATATGGTTCCATACGGTGAAGATAAAATATCTAACAATTCATCACTTATTATTGATGACGATAATAGAACTATCTACAATTTGTTCGATGCCTTTGATTTGAGTGAGCCTAGTAGGAATGCTGTATTAGTTTACTTGAATAAGGTATTGTTAATTCATGGGCAAGACTATACGTTTACAGAAAATAAATTAGGAGTCAAATTTACTGATACATTAGAAGTTAATATTAACGATACACTCGATATCGTAGAGTATCTTACAACAAATGGAAGTTGGATTCCAGAAACACCAACTAAGCTTGGGTTGTATCCTAAATTTGCTCCAGAGAAATATTTAGACAATACATTTGCCAATCCAATAAACATTATTC
>Ga0307380_10006536_pt1 | contig 15306 bp, 5 predicted proteins | sample UN3MG_FD_202239 | JGI IMG/M metagenome (GOLD analysis project Ga0307380, IMG submission 202239) | Soil microbial communities from Risofladan, Vaasa, Finland - UN-3 | ecosystem: Environmental > Terrestrial > Soil > Coastal area > Acid sulfate soil | place: Finland: Risofladan, Vaasa | collected...
ATGTCTGGAAGACCATGGGTGGCATTCTACCGTCTCATCGGCCTCTGCGGCAGGCCGAACGGGGCCCCATGGGGCCACGACAAACTGCTTGTCTCCAAGGAACTTGGGGCGCAGCTGATTATTGGGACCATACGGCCTCTCGTCAAGTACTTGAGAAAGGACCCCTCCGTTTAAGATTGCTTTTCCCCTTTGCCGTTGGCCGAAGCGCGGTATGATGGACTTGTTCTGAGCGTTGCGTAGCGGGATTCGCTCGCGCATTTCTTGCACGCTGTCAGTCCTGCTCCAACGCGGGAGGTCATCATCATGAATCAGGGAGATACTGGCTCGGCCCGGCTTGGACCGCTGTTCGAGGCGCTGGAGCCGAGGCTGCTGCTGGATGGGACGGCGATCGGCGAGATCCCTTCCCAGATCGATCCGGCCGCAGCAACACAGACTGTTCTTGGCCCCGGTGTCACGCAGCAGCAGATTCCTGCCGACCCGTTCGGGCCCGCGGCCATCCTGCTGTCATTCGCCGTGGACGGCGCTCTGTTCAGCGACATGGTTGTGTTCGACCTGGCGCAGGTCTCGGGAGGCTCGGGCAGCGACGCGGCGCTGGCGTTGTACGACGCCAGCGGCAATCTGCTGATGACGGTCGATGCCGACGCGGACCTCAGCCAGCCTGGCAGCGAGACGATGTCGGCGCTGATTGAGAGCCGAATGCCGTACGTTCTGGGAATCTACTTTGGCCCGGCCGGGCCGCCCGAAGACTACGAACTGACCGTGACGACGGGGCTGCAGGTGATGAACGACCCGATCGTGGTGGACCCGACGACGGGCCTCGGGCAGCTCGGCACGCCTTCGCCGGAGGACACGTTCAACGTTCCGGCGGACGTGGACTACTACGAGCTGGACCTGCTCAACGCCGGGGCTGGGGGCACGGTGACGGTGACGCCGACGGGGCTCGACGTGCAGGCCTTTGCGATGCTCTTTCGAAGGAACGACGCCTCCGAGCCGTGGGAGCCGATGGACAGCGGCTTCGACGTCAACGGCGCGCCTGTCGCACTGTCGCTTACCCCGCCGCCGGGCCGGAACCTCTCCGACGCGCAGTACCTCCTTGCCACTGCGCCGGTGGGCTTCAACACGGCCGCGCGATCGTATGACGTCTCCGTGGCGGCCGCAGCGCCGCTGGGTCCAGTCAGCGTCAATCCGCTCTCGGTCGCGGAGGACTTCCTCACCCTTCCCCCCTCGTCGTGGGGCCTGGCGTCGGCAAGTCGCACCTCCGTGCTGACCGGCGGCCAGCAACTGGTTCAGTTCCGGGCGCCGGCGACGGACACGGCAACGTTGACGCTCGAGACGGCCGCGTTCCAGCCGGTGATCAGCGTTTTCGACGAGACCGGGTCGGACCTGATCGCAGTGAGCAGCCTGACGGCGCCGGGCACGAATACGCTGGAGTTTCCGGTCACCGCAGGCGAGGTCTACGTGGTCTGCGTCGGCGACGTGGGCGGGGACGAACAGGGCGGTTTCACGCTGACCGTCAGCTCGCCATACTCGCCGGTCCCGCTGGCGCTGACGGGCGACGTGACGACGATCGGCGGCGTGCAGATCGGTGCGTCTCAAACGGCGGACTTCTATCGTTTCCAGCCGGCGTACGGGACGGACGTGCTGGTGCTCGGTCTGGAGCCGGACTCTCCCGTCGCGGTGAGGGTCGTACTCGTCGGAGAGAACTTCTCGCCGGTACGTCATGACGTGCTCGCCGGTCAGACGTTGCTGCTGCCGGTGGACCTGGCCGGGGCGTACGGGGGAGCGGATCTCTACGTGGCCGCCACCTCGGGCGACGCGACGGCAACGCTGCGCATCGGCCAGCTCGACGTTCCTTTCGAGATCGACCCGTTGGTCCTGGCGGAAGGCAGGCTTGACCTAGCCGGGGATCTGGCCGCGACGCAGCCGGCCGGGGCGTTTGGCACGATCGGGGGCGTCCGGGCCTATCAACTCACGACGGATCCAGCCGCCCCGCCGGCCGTGATGGCGGCAAATGCCCAGGCGAGCGCGGCCATCCCGTTGGTGGCGCTGTACCGGGCTAACGGCAACGCCATGCGGCTGGTGGAGTATCAGCTTCCCAACGCGCCGGGCTTGGCCGAGATCCATGCCCACCTGCCCGGGCGCGAGTTGCTCGGCTTGGTGGGGATCTCGCTGGGCTTCGACGGCCAGGGCGATATCGATTACTCCTGGGACGCCCCCGATGCGGTCGGCGTGGGCGTGGGCATGGTGCCCGAGCAGGTCCCCTACCCGAACAATCCGCCCACGCCGCCGTTCGGCGCGGTGTTGAAGATCCGGGACGTCGTCCTGAGGAGCGAGATCGAGCAGCACTTGTGGCAGACGCTGATTCCGTACAACATCATCCCCGGCTTGTCGTTTCCCATCAGGCTCACACCGGGCAACGGCGACCTGACGGCCAAGCTGACGGTCTACAAGCCTGACGGAACGGTCCTCGACAGCGTCACCAACCTGCCGGGGCAGACGGGGGACATCCAATTGTTCCTCAGTCCCCTCCTGCTGGAGGAGATGAAGGGCGGGGCGATGCTGTTCCGCGTCGAGCCGGTCCCCGGCCAGCCGATCGGCGACGGGCTGTACACGCTGGAGATGAGGATCGAGACGACCGACCCCATGCCGTTCCTCATGACCGAGACGGCGTGGAGGTTCTTCTTAATCGGCCCGCCTCTGCCGATCGACCCCGATGATGACGGCGAGGTCAACATGCTGCCCGATGGCGAGCCGGTGGTCGACATCGTGCAGAACCAGTTCGGCGACGGGTGGGCCGAGGGCGAGTTCACCAGTTCGGAGCCCCACGACTACGGGCCCTCCGGCAACACGGGCTCGATCGACGTATACCGCTTCTGGGCCCTTACCCCGGGCCCGGTCAGTGTCCGGACCGTGGGGATCGACGAGAAGGTCAACACGAACCTGAAGATCTACCAGGCCCGCCTGGACGGAAACGGGGCCGTCCGCTATATCGCGGAAACCACACGTGTGGACCCGGGCCTTGGCGACTGGTTTCCGGCCGACCGGTCGGTGATTGACGATCAAACCTACATCAACGACTTCGACGCGCTTGCCCTTGGATCGCAGGGGGCCATGTACTACGTGGTCGTCAAGAACGAGCAGGGCACGCAGGGCCGATATCGCATCGAGGTGGACGTGCCCAGCTTCCCGCTGCTGGGCAGCATCGCGGCCGGCGGATACGCCGACGCCCAGGCGGCCGAGGCGGCCTACGTCCCGCCGGCCACGGGCGGGTCCGTGGTGCTGACCATTCCCTATGTGGAGGACATCCCGGAGTTCGTCGGGTACTTCCCTGTGCAGGTGCCGGACTACCACAACGGCACTCTCCACCTGAACTCGCTATGGAGCATCTGGGACTACGACGTCTTCGACGCCTCCGGAGAGCCGCTGACCGGCAGCTTCTGGGAGTCCGACCCGCCGTTCGTGGGCACGATAGGCGAGTTCAGTGTTCCCGTAGGCCCGCAAACGGTGTACTTGCGGGTCAGGGAACGCCTCGAGAACGCCAACGCCGCCTCATCCATCAACGTCTCGGCCTACCTGACGCTTCCGGGCGGAGTATCCGCGCCGCCGACAACGCTTCCCGTCGGCGTCGCGCCGAGGATGCTGCCAACGACGCCGTTGGGCGACGGCGGGGCGAGCGGCTCCTTCAGTTCCGCCGGTCAATTCGAGAAGTTCGGCTTCCAGGTCCCCGCGGGCCCGTTGACGATCGATGTCATGCCGGCCGGAACGGCGATACTCAGGTTCGAGGCGGAGAACTTCACCTCTCGGACCACCGGCGAGGACCCGGACTATCCCGGCGTGTTGCAGGACTGGAAGATCATCGACGCCGCGGCGGAGACAGGCGGAACGGGCGACGGCGAACACCCCGGCGAGCCGGGCGGAGCGAAGTTCGCCAACGCCTCCGGCGATCACTACGTGCAGGTCGTGCCGGAAGCCGGCACCTATTTCGGCAACGCCGACGGCAGCCAGATCGATTCGGGCCCGCGGATCGAGTACGAGTTCGACGTGCCGGCGACCGGCACGTACAACCTCCAGATCCGCTGGGACGGGTTCGACGACGGCAGCGACTCGCTGTACGCCTCGATCCTCGAGTTGAAGGACGGCATCGGCGGCAGCCACGCGGACTGGTATCGCTTCGCCCACGCGGGCGATAGCGATTTCGACACGACCCCGTTCCAGGGCGTCGCGGCCTTCGAGGGCACGTCGGCCGGCGGCGGCGACGCGAACGCGACCTGGGACCTGGTTTTCGGCCAGACCTATACGCTGCGCCTGACTCCCCGCGAGGACGGCGTGGCCGTGGACGCCATGCGGCTCGTGCTCGTGCCCGATCTGGAACTGCGGTGGGGCGTCTACGTCGGCGGCGACCTGCTCGCCTGGGACCAGACGCGGATGGTCGGCGGGGACTTCGTCGGCAGCACGACGACGACGTTGATCGTTCCCGAGCTTCGCCCGCCGCTCGATACGCCGCAGTACGCCTACGACAGGGCGCCTTATGCCGACGTGGTTCTGTACGTCGAGGCGCTGACCACGCCGGCGGGAAGCGGCGAGTTCGCGGCATTCGTTGACGGCGCCGGGCAGCTCCCGATGCGAAGCGCCGAGCTGACGATCCCGCCGGACGTCGTGTCGGCGTCGGCCACCCTCGAGTTCACACAGTGGCTCGACGGGACGGACTGGGTGCGGCTGGACGTGCCCCAGGACGTCCTCAACGAGGTAGAGCTACAGGTGGACATGCTGGGCATGTGCGGCACGGGGGCGTTCATTCGCTACGACCTGTACAGCACGGACGGCAGTTTCGTCTCTTCTCAAAGCCTCATGAGCAGCGAGCCGACTCCAAAAACGGTGACGTTTAACCTGACCGGTACGGCGGCGGGAGGAAGCTACTACCTGCGCGCGGGCCTGGAGGGAAACACCCACATCAACGTGCGACTGACCGCATCGGCCACGCTGCCCAAGGCCAATCCCGGTTCCTTCGGCGTGCCCCCGGCCACGCGGACCCTGCTCGAAGAGGATATTCGCCTTCAGGGCATGAAACCGGACGGCGTGCGGGCGGGGACGGTCGCTCAGCCGTTCTCGACGGATCTCAGCCTGCTGATCTCCGAAGCGTTCTGGGTGGGGACGCCCGGGCTCGCCACGTTCAGCATGGAACTGTCGGATTCGGTCCGGCCGTACCTGGCCCTCTATCGGGGCGAGGCCGAGTACAGCGCATCCGAGAATCCGGTCTACAGCCTGGAGCTGGTGGACTACGTCAACGGCGCCAACGTCGTCAACGGCAACGAGTATCATCTGACGGTCTACGTTGAGCCGGGAATGTACGCCCTCAAGGCCGGTCGGGTCTCCGGGACGGCGTGGCCCTACTACTCGCTCGACATTCCTGATTACGTGCCCCAGGAGATCGTGCTCAATCCCAACAGCGGCTCGAGCACGCTGGAGAGGCACTTCGCGATCGACGCGGCGCGCGACGGGTTCGGCCAGTACGAGTCGAGCGAGTACGTGTCCTACAGGATGACTTTCTTCCACGTCGTCACGCCGGCCGGCAGCCAGGCGGGGATGACCGCGCTGGCCACCACGGAGATTGACAACAGCCTGATTCCCACCTGGTACCTGCCGGGCGCCCACGAGGATGGCGAGGCCACCATCGCGCTCTATCGATGGGAGGAGTTCGGCGGCTACTACGTCGGGGTCAGCAGCGGCTTTCCCCTGGACCCGCCGACTACGACGACCATATCGGGTACGCTTCCTGTCGGTATTGTCTACCCGTTCCGGGAGTTCTGGGTCTCCCTGAGCCGCAATCGCCTGAGCGAGGCGAACAAGATCGGCGTGGGCATCGAGTTCGTGGTGCCCCAGTCGGGCACGCCCGAGCTGATCGTGGACCCGCTGACTCTCTTGCCGAACAGCGGCCAGACCCTCGCCAAGGCCACCGTGAGGAATATCGGGTTCGCCAGTACGTCGTTCTTCGGTTCCCGGTTCCAGTACACCGACACGTCGCAGAGCCCGGATCACCTGACCACTTCGGACCTGGTGGAATTGCCCATGGGTCCGCTGAGCTCGCGGCATCGGTCGCTGGACTGGATCGACCCGCAGCGCCCCCAGGACGAGGGAACGTACATCGCGGACTTCCTGGACGGCGTCCCGGCAGGCGCGATCGAGGAGTTGGACGAGACCAACAACGAATCGACGAAGATGCTGGCCACGGTCGATCCGCACCGGCCGACCGTCTCGCTGAGCCTGGCCGACCCGTTGATGGACGGCACGGGCCCCAGCGACGGTGTATGGGGGCGGTATATCTCCGACGTGCCCGGCGCGACCACCGACTTGCTGATCACCGGCCAGGACCCTGACGGCGACCTGTTCCGTGTCAAGGGATCCTTCCCGGTCTTCAACCCGAAGCCGTCGATACCTGGCGTCATCCAGAACCTCATGGCCGATATGGACGGCTCGCAGCACACCACCAGCATCGTGGGCTACAGCTTCGGCAACCTCTTCCCCACGACGCAGCAGAACCCCAACATCATCCGGATGACGGTGAAGGACGAGTACGGCCTGCCGAGCGACGAGGCGAGCGTGGCGATCCATGTCGAGGGGTTTCCCGGCTGGCTGGACGACTCCGAGAGCAGCTTGACGTTCGACAAGCCCAATCACCGTTACGTGATGGCGTTCCGCAACACGCTGATCGACGTCCAGGGGACGATCGACAGCCTTACCGGCGCGTCCATTCCCCTCATCGGCGGGCTGGACAACAGGATCCTCGCGGAGATCACGGCCGACGGCACGGCCTCGCTGAACCCAAACGAGGCCGTCACGGCCAACGTCACCGCCCACGGCCAGGTGACGATCCTCGGGCAGGACATCATCAACGAGACGTACAGCGGCTCGGCCCAGCCGACGGACCATTTTCAGATCAGCGCGTTGCTGTACGTCACGAAGGAGACGCTCGAGGCCCAGACGCTGGCAGTCACGTTTGAACTGATCGATCTGCCGCTGTTCGACTTCGAGTCCCCGGAGATCGTGCTGTTCGCCTACGGCATTCCGGGCGTGGCGAGCATCAACGCCAACCTCCAGTTCCTGCTCGACGCAACGCTGGACGCCGCCGTGACCATCGGGATCCCGATGAGCCCGCCGATCATCCCGGGCCTGATGTCGCCGAGCTTCGTCGCGCCCACGGTCACCGCCAGCCTCAAGATCGCCGGAGAGATCGAGATCCTCGGCTTCGATATTGCCGAACTGTCCGGGACCATCTCCTTTGGCATCACGCCGGCGTTCGGGCTGAGCACGCTGCAGGACATACTCGTGCCCTTCCAGGACTTCTTCAGCAACTCGTGCCTCGACATCACGGGGGAGCTCAGCGGGGAGATCGCTGCTGTGGTACTCGGCTTTGAGGTCTTCAGCTTCGACCTGCCTTCGGTCAACTTCGACTTCAACAGCGGCTGCAACGTCGTGATGTCCGCCTCGACCATGGGGGACGACTACACGGTGACGATCCCCGGCGGCAGCGACCTGGTCGGGCACATCGAGGGAGACCCGGCGCCGAATCTCGTCATCGATCCGACTACCGCCAGGGCCATCTATCTCCAGTTGGTCGACGTGGACAGCGACCCGAACATCACTCGAAACAACCTCGCCTTCTCGCAGCGCGAGGGTTCCTGGGGCTCGCTCACCGGCATCTCCGACGCCACCCACGTGTCGGGTCCGGTACTGGCCCTGACGCACGACGGCGACGAGGAAACGCCGGCTGTCGTGGTGTACCAGGCGTTGGTCGTCGAGGGCGATCCGGCCGGCAAGACGCGAAACGAGTTCTTCACGGGCCAGGACATTCGCTCGCGGTACTTCGACGGCAGCACGTGGCAGGCCGAGCAGTCACTCACCGGCGACGCCCTGTACGACGCCGAACCCGTCGTCGCGTTCAACGGCACGGGCGCCGGCGTAACCGCCTGGGTGCACAACGCCAACGCCGCGCCGCTGAGCGAGGCCGGCGAGTTCGACCGCTCGGCCAACGAGATCCAGGTGGCCGCGTGGGACCCGGCCTCCCACGCCTGGACCGCGACCCAGACGCTCACCTCCGACGCCGTGGCCGACAGCAAGCCCGCCGTGTTCGTCGACGACGACGGCACGTTGTACGTCGTCTGGCTGGCCGACACGCTCACGGGCAATGAGGTCATGTACAGCACGAATAGCGGGTCCGGGTGGAGCGTGCCGGCCGCTCTGGACATCGTGGGCCTGCCCGAGGGAGGGAAGGTCGGCAGCGTGGCCATCGGCAGCGAGGGCCCCGGCCGCATCGACGTCCTGCTGACCCACTCGCGCACGTTCCAGGACAACTCCGTCGAGTCGCGCCTCTACAACCGGCCGAGCACCGTCGCGGGATTCGCCTCACCGACCGCCCTGGAGATCGTCGCCGAGGACGCCAACTTCTCGCATGTCAGGACGGTCCGTGCCGCCGACGACGGGGCGCTGGTGGCCTACTGGCAACAGGGCGACGGCGTGACCAATGAGATCTTCGCGTCTCGCATCGGTCCCACCGGGGCCGGGTCGGCCACCTGGTCGGCGCCGATACGCCTGACTTCCGGCGAGGACCTGGAGTTCGACCCGTCCGTGGCCGTGGACACCGACGGCACGTATCAGGTCGTGTACGAGAAGGCCACGGCGCCCGTGCCGGCGCCGCCCGGAGAATCCGAATCGTCCGCGTCGGCCGCCGATCCCGCGGTGGGCATGCCCACCTCCGGCGAGGTCGGCACCAGCAGCGTCCAGCGGCTCCCGGAGCTTGGCTTCTCGCGCGAGATGGGTTTCCCGAATCGCAGCCTGGCCCCCAGCGGCACCGAGGCCGTCGCGACCGCCCGGATCGTCAACCACGGGCCGGCAGGGGACAACGTCCTCATCGAATACTTCGAGGACAGCGCCGCCACCAGCGGCCCGGAGGTGGTCGGATCGGAGGAGATCTTCCTCGCCCCGGGCAGCGAGTACGAGATCAGCCACTCGTTCGTTGCGGCGTCCGGGCCAACTACGTATTCCATGGAGCTGACCGCGTTGGGTGGCGGGGAGGTCGTCGGCGACGACGACAACACGTCCAGCGCGGCGCTCGAGGGTCTCGGTGATCTGGCCGTCGAGAGCGTCGTGCTGTCGGACGCCGAGCCTTGCGGCGGCGATACCGTCATCGTGACCTCGACGATCCGCAACCTCAGCAGCGAGCCGATCGGCGCGTTCGACGTGGAACTGTACCAGGGCGACCCCGCCTACACGCACGTGCCGGCGATCCTGCTCGACACGGACCCGGTCGGCGGGCTCGCGCCGGGCGCATCCGTCGAGGTCGTGTCCAGTTGGGTCGTTCCCTCCGACGGCGGGACGTTCGTCCTCACTTCCCGCGCCGATTCGGCCGAAGCCATCACCGAGGCCACCGAGTTCAACAACGACGGCCACGCGGTGGTGGTTGTTCGGCCGGATGCCGCCATCCTCGACGCGCCGGTCGCCACCGTGCTCGATTACACGGGAACCGACAACGTCCAGGTGACTGCCGAGATCTGGAACGTCGGCCACGTGGACCTGACCGACGTCCGGGTGCAACTGCTGTCCCTGTATAACGACGGCAACTTCGAGAGCGTCGCCGTCACCACCATAGGCTCCCTGCCGGCCGGCACAAGCACGCAACTGAGCTGGCTCGCCGACGGGCTGGCCGGGGAGAACCGCTACCGGGTCGTGGTGGACCCGGCCATGGAGATGCCCGACAGCGATTCCACCAACAACCTCCGCGAGACGATGGTGGTGCTCCAAGGCCTGCCCGATGTGGAAGTCTCCAACGCGCAGCTCGACACGGACTCGCCCGCACAGAACGACGCCATCTGCGTGCTGGCGGACGTCGAGAACCTGGGCATCGACGCGGCCGAGAACGTGCTCGTCGAAGTGTTCGCCACCACGACCGCGAAAAACCATTTCCTCGTCGGCCAGACCGTCATCGACGCGATCGACCCCCTGACCGACACGGTCGTCAGCATCGCCATCGACACGTCCGAGCTGGTCGGGGAGGTGGAGATCAGCGTGGTGGCCGACCGGCTCGAGAACATCCTCGAGGTAACCGACTTCAACAACGAGGACACCTTCCGCCTTGTGTTCGAGCCGGACACCACGGCGCCGACGGTCGCCCAGGCGGTCTTCAACGACGGGATCTCGATCTGGTCGGTGGTCAATGCCATCACCATCCAGTTCTCGGAGAACGTCGAGGTCGATCCGGACGCCTTGCTGCTTTACGATCTGGTCACGGGAGTTTGGATTGACCTGCGCAGGATGACGCAGTTCGACTACGACGAGAATACGCACACCGCCCGCTGGGGCGTTGGCGACCTGGAGCTTCCCGTCGGGCGCTACGAGGCGACGGTCGTGGCCGATCAGACGATGGACATGCTCGGCCATCCCCTGGACGGCAACGGCGACGGGAGATTCCCGGACGACTACGTAACGAACTTCCTTATCACGTACCCCGGCGATTTCGACCTTGACGGCACAGTGGGTTTCCTCGACTACCTGGCGTGGAAGGCGAACGCCGGCACGTCGAGGGGGATGGAGTGGCAAGACGGCGACGCGAACGGGAATGGCGCGGTGGGCCGCGACGATTTTCTGGGGCTCCAGGCGAACTTCGGCCGGTCGATCGAGGACGTCCCCTTGTCGGCGCCGCCGGCCACAGCCGCGGAAAGCGCAGTCGATGAGAACACTCCGGTGCCGGCGATGGCGCACGAAAAAGGGCCGGCGGATGCCGAGCAGGCCCTGGCCGCCGATGCGATGGCCGAAGCGGCTGCAATCGGCACGGACCTTGGGGATGGACGCATCGGCGCAACGTCGGCCTTGGCGAACGCGGCGCGCGGGCGGGCCGAGCCGCACGCACCGTTGACGATCCGTCCGGCGGCGGAGGTGCGGGCGGTTTCGCGCGTCCAGCGCTCGGCCGCGGCTGACGCGGCCACGGTGCCGATCGAGACGCACGCGCTGGAGACAGCCGATGATCTGCCTGCGATGACCGTGGATGCCGAACTGCTGGACCTCCTTTCGCTCGCGAGGGTCCTTCCGCAGGCACTGTGACGACCATAGGCGAAAGGTGCGCCGGCCTCCGCGTGGACCCCCAATGCGCGTTGCGACCATCTCTGAGCCCGCCCCGCGCCACGGTTTTACTCCGCCCTTTACAGGCGTTTCTTGTCCGTTGCCATCTTGGGCCCCCTGCAACTGATGATGGGGTCTGCGAGAACAAAACGCACTGCGACCCCGAATTATCCCACGGTTGGTGCTTCGTGGCAACCGTTGCCTCCGGCGGAATCGCCCAGCCCCCCCAAGGCAAACGGGGTCACGAGGGGAGGTCCCAGTAGGGCTGCGTGGGCGGCGGGGGAACTGCCGGGAAGGCAGGATAGGGCGTAGAGGCCTCGGTTGCAGCCGCTGGACAACGGTCGTATAAGGGGGCCAAGAGAGACCTCTTTTGCCACCAAGGACCAGGAGATCCGCAATGCCAAGGACCAAGACGATCGCCGAGCTTCGCGCCGAACTTGCTGCCAAGGAGAAGCAGTTGGCCGGGCTCCGGGCCAAGCGTGCCGGGTTGGCCAAGCAGCTTGACAAGATCGACCAGCAGATTGCTGCTCTGGGCGGCACTGGGCGCCGAGGGCCGAGGAAGGCGCCTACCAAGCCCGTTGCTCGGCGGACGATGCCCAAGAACGTCAAGCCACTGATCGAGTACGTCAGGGAGGCGCTGGCCGAAGCCAAGGGCGGCATGCGCGTCAAGGACATCATGGCGGCTGTCCAGAAGGCCGGCTACAAGACGAACAGCAAGGATTTCTACGGCGTCGTGGCGACTGCGGTCAGAGAGGGCGGCTTCCAGAAGCTCTCCCGCGGTGTCTATAAGCTGGGAGGTCCGAAGAAGCCCGTCAGGAAAATGGCCCGGAAGGCCGCCAAGAAGGAAGCCACACCGAAGGCGAAAGGCTGAGGCCGCTACTGGTGGGCGAAGCCGCCCGGCACCGCGAAGTCCTTCGCGCCGAAGTGAGCGGCGGTCACGTGGCCCTTGGTGGTCACCTGCTCGCCGTACACGTCGGGCGGGCAGGTGATCGGGTCGGCGCACCAGGGCTGGGGCGGGGTGTTCGTCTTGGCGGCCCGCCAGAGCGGTGAGATGTACTCGTCGGCGCTGTCGGCGGCGAGCACCTCGTGCCACTTGACGGCTGAGGCGTTGGCGATCGGGTCGCCCATGGCGTGGAAGTCGTTGATCGCATCGGTGAAGTCCCACGGCTGGCCGATGATGTAGAAGCCGACGTCGCACTTGACGGCCGGGTCGCCGGCCGGGAATGTCAGGCGGTGCTTGCGGTGGATTCGTTCCATGCTCGCCGCGTAGCCCCAGCCGGGGTATCGCCCCCAGTTGAAGCATCTCGGCCCGCCGTGGCCCCAGTCCTCGTCCCACTCGTTGGGCGGGTCGCCGGTGACCCAATCGTCCATGCAGTCGGCCTTGGCCTCGTCCCAGGTGTCGTGCCACTGGCTGCACCCGGCTTGCTTGAGCGTCGCGTGCCCGCCCCAGCTTGAGTCGTTGGCCTTGACCACGTGCAGCTGGAGCAGTGCGGCCTGGAGCTCGTTGAACAGCCACGGGCCCACGTAGTCGCCGTGGGCGGCTTGTCCGTAGTCGGTCACGAGATCGGGCGGCGCATCCTGGTCTTCGGCCTCGACCCAGCCGCTGCCGTCGTGCTCATAGATGGTCCCGACGCGATGCCACCTCGCACCCTCCTTGACGCATGCGTAGGCGTTGCGGCGGGCCTTCAGCGGGTAGGGGGAATCGCTGCTCTTGGTGCTGTTGAACAGGTACTGCGAGCCATCGTCCACGGCAGAGAAATTCCATTGCGAGCCGTTCCACCCGAGGCCGAGGGCAAGGTGCGGTCCCGCGACGGCCAGCCGGCCACGGAGGTGATCTTCGTCAATCGCACGGACGGCCCGCTCAAGCGGTACTGGCTGGATACGCAGGGCAAGCGGAGGCCCTACGGCGAGATTCCCGCCGGCGGCGTCTCCAGCCAGAGCACCTTCGCCACGCACGCCTGGCTGATCGAGCAGGCCGACGGCAAAGTGCTGGGCATCTACGTCCCCACCGCCAAGGTCGGCCGGGTCGTCATAGAGGCCACGCCGGCCGCGACGCAGCCCGACTGGAACGCAGGGGCTGGGCGGAAGCGGCATGGCCGCAGTGGCTTGTGAAGACAACGAGGAAGATGTGGAGGACGAATGACAGACGCGCTTTCCCGGGAAGCACTGCTGGCGCTGGGCAAGGCCCAGGTGGACGGGATGTTCGCACGCCAGGCCGGCTTTGCGGTCATCGACGACTCCGAGTTCCTCCCGCTGGTGGAATGCGTCCTGACTGCTTTCGAGTCCCATGGCCTTGATGCGATGTCCCTCCTTGCTGTCTGTTCTTCCTGTTCTTCTACTTCCTTCCCGAAAGCAGCCGCACCATCCCCCGGCCCAGGGCGTCACCGACGAGCATGTAGGTTTCGGCGTTGCGATTGTAGTGATATCCCTGGTTCCGCGGGGACTGCTCAACGCTTCGCCAGAACCCCCGGGTTTCCACGGTCAGTACGTTGCCGGCGAATTCCGGGTACTTGCCCTTCTCCCCGCTGACGGCCAGTTGCGCATTGGCAACGGTCAGGTGAGGACCTTTCATCTCCCACCCGCCGAACCCGATGGTGGCCAGCACGAAGGGCGCCTTCGGCACGTTGAACTCCTTCCGCAGGGCCTTGATCAGGCGTACCAGGTTCTGCTCGTAGCGACTGGCATGGGCTGGGTTTCCATCCTTGTGCCCCTGCCACCACACAAAGCCTGCCACTTCATAGCCCTGCTTCCTATAGGCGGGGAAGAGCTTGTCGAAGTTGTTCAGGACGTCATGAACGGCTTTGACGTAGTCGTCGTATTGCTTGCCGGCATACCAGTTGACCTTCTTCTTGGGCTGGCCTTCCACCCAGGAGGACGGCGTGTCCTTGTAGCCGGCATAGGTCCTGCCCTCGTAGGTGAACCGCTTGCTTCCCGGCGGCAGGATGTCCCAGCCCAGGCTTCGGTTGCCGATCGACGCCTTAATGAGCAGGACCGGCTCGTCATGGTAATGGCCCATGATGTGCCCGAACTGCAACTCGGGCCCGATGGTGTTGCCCTGCAGGCCGACCGTCAACGGCCCCTGGGCGACGGCGGAGATGACCCCCTTGTAGATCACGTCGTTCCGTACGGTCCACTTGCCCTTGTCCTCCACCAGGTGGGGGAACTTCTTGTCCTTCTTCACCAGCGTGTGCAGCGTCCCGGGGATGTCCGTTCTTCCCACCCACCCCAAGCCATTGGCCGCGTCCGTGAGGTAGGTGATCTTGAAGGGATACCTCTTTCCCCCGGCGCACTTGAAGTCTCTGTGCACCGGCTCCTTGCCAACTTCCCTTCGATAGACCTCCACGCCGTCGACTTCCATGATGTTGTAGGTGGAATTCGCGTAGCCCGGCTTGAACCGGTACACGCCCGTGTCCTTCATCTGGACATGCCCGCGGACGACGTGGGTTCCCCCGCCGGGATAGGGGGTGGGCCTGACCCCGCCGAACGCCGGCAGCTTCTTGGTCTTGATCGCCGTCATCTTGTCGTAGTCGGCCGTGGGCGAATACTCCCCCGGATAGACGGAGACGACGGGGTCGAGAAACTGCTTGCCCCACCGGGAGAACCCGCCGGTGATATCCCCCATCCCCACCATGTTGGACTGGCCGGACAGGATGTACACCTTGACCGGCTTGGTGGCATCGGGGGCTTTCGTGTCCGGGTCGGGCAATTGGGCCGGGATCTCCCTGGCGGCAGCGGGGATCGCGAGGCCGCCCATCGCCAGGACCAGCGCCGCCAGTGCGGCTGTCGTCTGAGTTCGCATCATCATGGGTCTCTCCAGCTCTACATCTCGGCCGTGTCGGGCCGTCGCTCGTCGACTACCTCTTGGGCCGCCCCTTGGGGAAATACAGGTCAATGATCTCCTGCACCCGCTTCCGGATCCGGGCGGCGGTCTCCTCATTGAATCCGGCTGTCCTTCACGTCATATCGCTCGCCCAATACGCCATGGTAACCGCCCGGGGCTGGGCTGCCAACAGCATCAACGCGCGGGTGCGCCCGCAAGGTAGCCTGACCCTCGGACGAAACCTGGAACCCGTATGGTCCCAATACTCAGCCTTGGCGCAAGTTCCTTGACGGCAAGCAGTTTGTCGTGGCCCCGACGGGGGGCTGTTTGGCCTGCCGTGGAGACAGATGACACGGTAGAATGCCACCCATGGTCTT
>Ga0307380_10006539_pt1 | contig 15303 bp, 26 predicted proteins | sample UN3MG_FD_202239 | JGI IMG/M metagenome (GOLD analysis project Ga0307380, IMG submission 202239) | Soil microbial communities from Risofladan, Vaasa, Finland - UN-3 | ecosystem: Environmental > Terrestrial > Soil > Coastal area > Acid sulfate soil | place: Finland: Risofladan, Vaasa | collected...
CCTGGAGCGAAATGACGGCCGTCCTGTCGAATCACTGGGCGGCCTTCTGCACCGGATTCCATGCCTCATGGATGTGGGTCGTGAAGAGCCTGGAGGAGACCTGGAACAAGATCAAGGGTCTCTTCGACAAGACTTTCGATGTTTCGGTCTCGAACGCCGCAGTCGAGGCTGAATACCGGAAGGCGCGAGATGTGATGTGGGATGAGGCCAAGAAGCAGCTTGCCGCACGCGAGGCCAAGCGCGAGTCAGACCGCAAGCGGGCCAAGGCGATCTACGAAGCCGAGCTTGAGGTCCTCAAGGGAGGCCCCGAACTACAAAAGCAACTCCGGGAGCAGTACGAAACCAAGATCAAGACCGATGAAGATGAGTTGGCCAGGCTTCGCAAGGAGTTGGCGGACGCCATCACGGAGGCCAGGAAGAAACGCGTGGCGAAGGAAGCCGGCGAGGCCCCGGGGCTGCCGGGACTGCCTGGCCGGCCAGCTCTGCCCGATATAGACGATCTGCTGAACAAGGCGAAGGTGAGCGTGATGGGCACCTTCAACGCCGCGGCGATGCTCTCCCTCCAGGGTACGCGCGGCGAGGATCGGATCGCCAAGGCAACGGAGCAGACGGCCAAGGAAATCATCGGAATGAGGCGGGACGTTCGGAATAACGCCGCGACGTTCGTTTGAGGTGCCCGATGGCGCCGACGCTGACTGAAAAGCTCGACAGCCGCAGGTGGAATACGGGCGAGAACGCCTCGGTGGAGATGGTCTACGTCCTGACCGGCACCTCGAACGACCTGACGGCCAAGGCGCTGATCGTCGCCTCGACGGCTGAAACCTATGACAGCCTGATCCGCCAGTCCATCGACATCGAGCCGGAATGGGTCGATACCGGCGCCGACGATGGCCGATGGAATGTCACCGTCCGATACGGCCTCAAGCCCCCGCCTGAGATCGGCGAGTCGGCCTTCAGCTTTGACACCGGCGGCGGGATGCAGCACGTCACGCAGAGCCTCAGTACGATCAGCTCGCACGCCCCGGCCGGCAAGACCGCATCGGACTACAAGGGCGCCATCGGCGTGACGCAAAACGGCGACGCGCTCTCCGTCGAGGGCGTGGACATCATGGCGCCGGTCTACAGCTTCGCCGAGACGCACTACATCGCCAATGCCCTGGTGACGGTCGCCTACCGTGGCAAGCTGTTCCTTCTGACCGGGAAGGTCTGCAACGCCTCATTCAAGGGCTGCGCCGCCGGCGAGTGCCTGTTCCTGGGCGCCTCCGGCTCGAAGCGCGGTGCCGACGACTGGGAGATCACCTACAAGTTCGCCGGCAGCCCGAACCGGACCAACATCATCATCGGCGACATCACCGTCGCCAGCAAGACGGGCTGGGAGTACCTGTGGGTGCGATACTCTGACGGCGACGATGCGGCCTCCAAGAAGCTCGTCAAGCGGCCGGTGGAGGCATACGTCGAGCAGGTTTACGAAGATGGCGACTTTTCAGAGCTGGGCATCGGGACGTAACGCCCGGCAGGGAGAATGACATGGCTTTCCGCGTGGAAGAGGTTGGACAGTTCCGGGGCCAGGTGACGTTTCTGGACATCATCCTGCCGGCCCTCAGTGTCGGCAATGCGCAGGTCAAAGAGGCCGCCGGGATCAAGGCGACGAAGCTGGAGCACCAGCACCGGGCCGTCTACACCCAGGCGAGCGCGACAACCGCCGCAGCCGATGCCCGCGTCGTACACGTCGTCAAGGGTACGGCGGGCACCATCAAGAGCTTCGAGGCCGGCTGCGTCGTCGCCTGCATTGGCGATTCGACAATCACCGTGGACCTGAAGGTGAACGGCGCGAGCATCCTGGTTGCGCCCATCAGCCTCAGCGTCGCCCAGGCGGCCTATGTGCTGGTCGCCGCGACCATCAGCGATGATGTTCTGGCCGCCGATGACGTTCTGGAGGTCGTCACCACGGCGACTATCGGGACGGGCACGCTCGGCCTGGGCCTCTTCGCATACGCGGACATCCACGAAGATGAAAGCTGATCGGTCATGGGTGATTCGCTCAAGAAAGTTCAGCCCGGCGATCCGCTGGCCGTACCTGCGGCGGCGTGGAACGCCTTTGTCGAGGCGGCCGAGGCCCATCGCCGCGGGGGCCATGATCTAGGCGGGGCAGCCAAGACGGCCGGCCGCCAGAGCGGAATTGTCCTGGTCAAGAACTCCAGCGGCGGCGACCGGGGCCGGTTCGAGGTCCTGGGCCTGGGGGCGCCGATCTTCGATCCCAGCGACGCCGACGCCTTGGACGCCTTCAAGCAACGCCCCGCCTTCATCGGCGAGTTGCCTGCCTCCGCCACTCACGCCAGCCGGTTCGCCGTCCTGTTGGAGCCGGTGCCGGCCGGTGAGATCGGCCACGCCTGCCTCGATGGGATCTGCGCCGTGCAGATCGACGTGACGGATGCGGGGCACGACTACGCCGACGTGAAGGATGGCAGCGCCGCGACGCTGGTCAGTGGCGGCAACGGGGCGGCACAGATCCTCTGGAAGGAAGCGGGCACGGGTACGAAGTGGGCGATGGTCCGCCTGGGCCTGGCGGTGTGGGGCCTGTTGAGTTGGGGCAAGACGTTTTCAGCGGCGCCGTGGGCTGCCACGGACAAGTTCATCCTCCTGCACCCGTGCGACGACAGAACCGGGGCCAACGAAGACTTAGAGACTGAAATCACTGCGTACGTCTTTGGGATCTTCGACAGCGTCGGCGACGCCGCCCAGGCTCCGGACGGCCTGGAAGTCGGCGACAACGAGGTGCTCGCGTACTGGCCGATCAGCAGCACCGAGGGCGTCTTGGAAAGTCCCCCGTTGCGCCTGCCGCCCGGCGGCATCGGCTACATGCCGATCACGAAGAACAGCGACGAGGACTTTGACTATCACTGGGATTGGCTGAGACTGCACGGAGACGAATAGGATGGCCTGGCCTGGAGTAATCGCAACTCTGGCAACCGCCGGGACCGGCGCACTTGACATCGCGGCCTTCAGCATCGCCAACGCTTTCCGCCGCGCGCAGTCCGAACGCTCCCAAGCCGTGGGAACGGGGGTTACCGAAGATGCAGCCATCGGGACCGACGTGCAGCACTACACCTTTTGGCGATCATTGCAGAACTTCATCTACGCTAACGTGACTGCCGAACCGTCTACCCCTACCAGGTTCGCCTGCCGGAAGGACCCGGATAACGCCTTCGCGCCATTCACCAGCCCGGCCTACTACAGCGGCAGGGAGGAGATCCCCACCTGGCCGGATTATACCTGGGGCCAGTTCTGCGAATCTGCCAGTTGCGGAACGGTGGCGTCGGAGAAGTTCGGCTTCCGTCGCGCGACGCAGTGGGACCCGGACGTGAACGACTGGACGGACTTCAACGACCCGATGTACACGGAGGCGGGCGGTGGCGGGTTTGGGCTGGCGGACGTCGGCGACATCCTCGGCCCATGGATTCCGGTCGATCTCTACCGGATGGACAACGAGCTGGTCTGGATCGCCAAGTTCGGCAAGGTGACTCCGCCCGGGACCAGCAATCCGCGATTCGACCCCGGTCCGCCTGATGCGTGGTACGACAATCAGCGGGCCTATTCTATGGCGGGGAACTTGGCGTATCCGGCGCTGTGCCAGGCCGCGGAGGACGCTTGGATTGGGACTATCGACAACGTGGGCGGCTGGACTCCGTTCTGCTGGACTCAGGTAAGCTGGCCGTGGGGTGAACCGAATGTTGCCGTCATCATGCGACGCCAGTGCTTCGCTCAGATCATCGGCACAGCTACGCATTGCAGCAAGGAGTGTGACTGGTATGTGAAGGCATTCCTGCCGACTGAGGCCGAAGGCTTCGACCGTTACGGTGACTCGCCCGATGGTCAACCTATACTGGAAGACCTCTGGGCGCTCTGGAAAACGGATATACCCGACCAGACAGCGGCGGAGGACTTCTATAGCAGCGTGGCGCTGGCTCGCTACGACGAGGACTTGATCCCGCCAGCCCAGGAAGGCAGCGCGTGGGCCTCAGACCCGACAGAGCTACCAGAGTACCCTGACGTTTTCGACACACTTCGAGGCTGGCAGGCTGACAACGCTCATTCCGCCGCCGTACTCCGCTGGAACGTGGACGGGGGCTTCACCTACGTCGAGCCCGCCTAGGGGCGCGAGGGGCCGACCCCTTGGGGGCAGGCCTGCCTGCGCCGGATCTCCGGCAAGCAGGCCTGAGCGTGGGGGCGCTGGCGGCGACCAGGCCGGCAAGCTGTCCCTGGACGTTGCGGTCGCGATCGCGGTAGAGCATCAAGGTCGCGACGTCGGCGTGCCGCGAGTAGTCCAGGACTTCTTCGATCCCCATCCCCGCAGCCTGCGCGGCCCGGACCGCCTCGGTGATGGCCGCGTGTCGCAGGCCGTGCGGGCGAACGCGGCCGAGGCCGGCGCGCGCGCCGTAGTGGCGGACGAGTTTGTAGACGCCCTCGCCGGTCAGCCGGCCGGAGCCCTTGCCGGCGCGGTCGAGACTCAGGAACAGGGCCGAGTGGCCGTTCGTCGGGGTCGCGGTCGCCGCAGCCGATCGTCGAACCGTCAGCCACGCCCGCAGGGCGTCGGCCGTGGCCTCGGGCAGGCTGAGGGCTTGGCGTTCGGTGTGGCCCTTGCCGACGATCCAGAGGCGGCCGGCCTCCAGGTCGACGTCGGAGATGTCCAGGGCGACGGCCTCCGCGCGGCGGAGGGCCAGATCGTACAGCAGCCGCAGGAGGGCCCGATCGCGGATCGCCTTCGGCGAGCGGCCGCGGACCACGGCCAGGAGGGCCTGGAAGCCCTCGGCGCCGGGGCCCCGGGTGTCGCGGTAGGAAACGTGACGCAGGCCGGAGATCTCGATCGCCCAGCCGATCAGACCGAGGGTCCGGGCGAGCTTCATCAGCGACCGCAGAGCCGCCAGACGGCGGTTGATCGTCGCGGGGGCGAGAGTTCGCTTCCGCATGTCGGCCCGCCAGGCCAGGGCCAGCTCGTTTGCCTCGCCGGGCCCGCCGGACAGGATCCTCGCGACGGCCTGCTCGACGTCCGGACGATGATCAGGGGTGAACAGACGGCCGAGCATCCAGTTGGCCAGGTCTTCCAGATCGCGGCGGTAGGCCCGGAGCGTCGTCGGGCTGCGGCCGGCGAGAAACGCCTCCAGGAGGCGCGACTCGCCGCGTATGGCGGGCGGGGCGTCGGGGACGCGGATGATCGCCGTGGAGGGCGGGCAGGAGGCTTCCTGCCTGCCTGGCGGAGCTGCGGCGCAGGCAGGTGCCGCTGGGGCGGCAAGGTCGGCGGCTTGTCGGACTCGGACTCGGACCACTTCGGACCCCTACCCACGAGTGCAGCGTAACCGGCCAGGAGGGCGGTCCGCAAACCTTTACTACCGGAAAGGATGATTATCGGTAACAAAGGTAGCCATCAGTGGCCGTCAGCGGCGCCGGGCAGGATGGGTAGGCGTCAGTGACCGTCAGCGACGGAGGGTGAGCCTGGAGGCCCATCATGGACCCTCCTCGCCCCAAGGAATCGAGGACCTTCAGGACCCCGGGACCGAGGACCCCTGAAGAAGGCACCTCCGGCACGGCCGGTAGCCGGCGGCCTCGGCAGCGGCAGCCGTTCGCCAGCCGATCAGCCGGACCCGGGAGATCTGAGCGGCGTTCGGGCAGTCGCGGCGGTGGTAGATTCGCTGGACGCCCCGGCGGACCTGCCATTCTTCCCGCTCGGCGGCCACGAAGGGCATCTCCAGTGCCGCCGGCCCGCGAACCGGCCGCCGCTGCTCCCAGCGCCAGGCCAAGGCGACGGCGATTGCCGTGGCCAGGACCAAGCCCATCGCCGCCAGGACAATCCGTCGCCGGCGAGCACCGATCAGCCGTGCCTCCACCAGATGCGAATTCGAGTCACCAGGAACCAAAGTAAACCTCCTATCAGCAGGCCGATGCCGATGAGCACAGCCGGCAAGATGCCGCGGTTCGCTCCAAGTGGTAGCAAGACAGCGCCGCAGATGGAGGCCAAAGCGGACAGGACGACATGCAGCTTGAGTTTCTTGCTGGTCCGCTCTGTGACGATGATCTGACCGCTTGGCCGTGGATTGTAGTCTGAGATCGGCTCACTGGATGCTGGAATGAGGACCGGCGCCGTCGGCGCGGGCACGGTCATCACGTTGCCGCACTCGGGGCAGGTCTCCGCCTGGCCGGCCATCGACTCCGGCGAGGCCATCGGGCTTTGACACTTGGGGCAGCCGTAGTAGATCATGGCGATTCTCCTTTTGCATTGCCGGCCAACTCGATGGCCGGGTCATAGGTCGCTGCAAGGTGGGCATACATTTTGGTCGTCCTGATGTCGCTGTGGCCAAGCCACTGTGCGATCTTGTACAGGCTAACGCCGGCCTGGGCAAGGCGGCTTGCGAAGGTATGGCGGAACAAATGCCAGCCGCGCCCGGTGGAGCTGCCCGGCAGTTCGCGGAACTTCGGCACGGCCTCCTGGACCGGCCGTAGCGCCCGGCGCCACCAGTTCGAGGCCCGGGGCCGGTTGGCGTAGCGCCATCCGCCCCGCCAGGTCTGGCGGGCAGGGAAGACGAACTCAAGGCCGGCCTCGGGGCCTCCGGTCTTGGCGCGTTGCTCGGCCAGGGCCTCCAGGGCGGCCTGCGAGAGCGGGACGATCCGCGGCCGTCTGGCCTTGCTCTTGCGGATGGCCAAGCGACGCTTCGGTTCGTCGATGTCGGCCCAGCGCAGCCGGATCATCTCCGAGAGCCTCAAGCCAGTCGCCAGGGCCAGGCGGACCTCCGGTCCGATCCCGTGGGCGTCTGCCAATGCCAGGACGGTCCGCAACTCGTCGTTCTCCAGCCAGCGGGGCAGCGTCTCTTCCGGCCGGCGGACGGCGATGGTCGCGCAAGGATTGGCCCCGATGACGCCGCGATCCGTGAGAAATTGGCAGAAGGTCGCCAGCGCCGAACGGTGATTGAGGATCGTCTTGTCGCTCCGTCCCATGCCGGCCAGGGCGGCGAGGTACTGGACGATTGACCCACGGGTCGCGCCGTCGCCGTCGGGCCAGGCAGGGCCGGCCTGCCAGAGAAAGGCTTCAATCACGCTGGTAACGGTCTGCACCTGTTTGGCCCCGGCCCGCAGCGACAGGCCAGCCTGGAACTCACCCATCAGCTCTCGCCAATCGTCGGCCCCACCGTGCATCGGGACGATGCGTAGAGGTTCGGGGGCGCGCATCATAAAAAATCCGTCAAGGAAAAAATGGGGAAAAAGACGAAAAAACTCTCCCCTGACGGCCTGCCCGCAAGTATTCGCCCGCACAAGCACTTAGCTTCGCACCAGTACAGACCCCAGGATTGGAGGCGGCGGGAATCGAACCCGGCGCCAGCTGTTTCCGAAAAGGCTCCCGTATACTTGCGGTCGTGAAAACGCTTACCGCGACAGTCCAAGCCAAACATCGACGGGCATCCCTCACTGTCGCGGTGATCGCGCCTGTCGAAGAGCGAACCCTGGGTCCTGGCGCAAGCCGGGCCCAGGGCTTCGTATTTCGCCTTGCCCCCAGATCCGTTTGGTATGTCAGTACATTTCATGGTGACCGCCGCTGTGCCATCCGTGGCGGTCCGATTGCCCCTCAGCCTTATATTCTATCCGGTTTTTCCTATTTGTCAAGCCGTATTCGCGGGCCGATGGAGCCGGCCTGCACTCGGCGAGCCGTTGTTGCCGGCATGGCGGCTGGCAGGCTCGCCGGAGTTGCAAACACCGACCCCACGCCAGGGGTCTGAAGCGCTACGGTAAGGGAGTTCCGATGGCAGGTCGAAAGATTGAACTGAGCCCCGAAGCATTGTCCAGGAGGCAGGCCGCCGTTTCCGCTACGCGCCGTCTCGTTGCGGATCGAGAAGAATTGGCGAATTTGCTGCCAACGAGCATGGGGGCGACCCGGAGGACCTTGTGCCTCAAGAGACTGCGGGAAATGCCCGTTTCTTGTCGTAATACCTACCTTCGGGCCATTCTTGGCAAGTCCATCAGGGCCGGGGCTAAGGCGTTTTGTTCTATGTGCATGGGGTGGCAAGAGTTCCAAAACGGAATCCGCAACTGCACCGACTTGGCCTGCCCGCTTCTCCCCTACCGCCCGTTTCAGGAGGCGAAGCTATGACCAAGAAGCAGAAACTCTCCACAGGCCCCGAACTGCCGTACCGCGTTGTCGTGAGCGACCCGAAGCCGGGGTCCAAAGTGCGAGCAGACCGTAAGCACTACGACGTGGTAGGCCCTGACGGCAAACGGATGATGCGTTGGACGTGTCCCCCGGAATCAAAGGGGGATATGGCCTACGAGGACTGCGAACGTCTGAATGCCGCGTACAAGGCTGGGGTAGAGGCTGGGCGATCCCAGCGCGACGCGCGGATCAAGGAACTGGAGGAGGAACTTGCCATCGCCAAGGCCAAGGAGCGGAAGCGTTGGTACTCCGACGTCGCCGGGGCCAGCATCATGGAAGGTGATATATGCGAGACGGAAGGCCAGGTGAACCCATGAGCGACAAATGCCCAGGCTGTGGAGCGGCAAAAGATGAACAGCGCACCATTGATCTTCGGGCCTTGCGCCCACGCGGCGAGGACACGTCCGGCTGCGTCGTGTGGCGCTGTGGCCGTAATACGATCAGGCGCGAACCCACGCTCCGATGCGTTGAACGCCAACTTGCCCAGGCCAAGGGCCAGCTCGCCGCCCGCGACGCGCGGATCAAGGAACTGCGGGAAACACTCAAGGACATGATCGAACGGTTCGACATCGTAACTGCCCGGCAGGGGGAAATCTATAACGCTGCCGCTATCCTCCTTGCCCAGGAGGCCGCGCCATGAGCGAACCGCCAGACGAAATGGAATGCCCTCATTGCCGATACCGATTTGCTACAGGTCCAGCACGGCAAAAGCCTAGGTCTGCGATAGAGCTGCTTGTGGAGGTGATTGTGGACGAGCAGGGCTGGGTTGGTGAGTTGACGACAAAACTGGCGGCCGTTCAGGCAAGCCTGAAGCAGAAGAACGATCTGCTCGCGGAGTTATCCTCAATCGTCCAGGGAGAGCCCACGCCATGACCCGCCCAATGCTCCCACTCGTGAATATCCAAGACGCGGCGCGGCTGCTGGCCGTGAGTGCGCGGCATTTCCGCAAACTCCTGCCCGATCTGCGGGCGCGGGGCTTGCGGGAACTGGGGCTTGGCCGGGCGCGGCGATGGTCGCAACCAGACTTGGACCGCATCGCGCGAACGACGGCCGGGCGGCAAGAGGCGATTGAGGTGCATCCATGAGAACCAAAGCCCATCCAGTCTGCGATGTGGTGGCGAGCGGCGACGCCGATTCGTTCGCGGCGGAGCTTGGCGCGGCCATCATTGTCCGCTGGGTCGAAGGCCGGGAAGGCGATTCCTCCATCCCGCATGGTACGCACCAAACCTGGACGCCAGAGCTGCTCACCCGCGAACTCACTGTAGATGCCTCCGAATTCTGGTTCCGGGGCGGCGGGGTTCCGACGGTGGTGTGGGGTGACAACAGCGGCGTGCGCTGGGCCGCCACGCTGGATCTCGGCTGGCCGTGCGACGATGAGCGGGTAGTTCGCTACAGGATTGAGGACCGCTGACGAAGGAGCGACTAATGTGCCAAGACCGTAAAGACCCGAAAGCCACGAAGCGAGCGCGGCGCAGGTGGAGACGCTTGAAGGTGTGGAAATGGGTCCAGGTCCGCGCCAAGTGGAATGGTAAAACGACGGCCGAATCCGTCTGCTTCTACCACCGTTGGCTTCCGGGGCACAACATCGCCGTAATGATGGACACGCTAGAGTATTCAGAACATGACTTAGGATTCCACTTTTATCTGAGGCGGCGGGATGCGATGGCGGCGGGGGGACGATGGCGCGATTGGGTATTGTTGCAGGCAACAGTGTGTCCAAAGGACGTTCGCAGTATTGGCTGGGGCGATGGCTTAGGCGGCGATAACACACGCACCCTAGTTGCCACGGCCGCGACGGTCTCGAAGCGCGAGTATGCGCGGGTGCTCCGCGAGGGGGCGAAGCCATGACACTACACATCATCCTGGGCAGCATCGGCCTGCTCGCCGCCGTAGTGGTGATCGCGGCCGCCTGCCTGAAGACGCATGTAGCGTGCAACCCCGCCGCTGAGGGCGGGAAAGAATGAAAGGAACAGGACAATGTGTGGACCAGCACCGCAGCATTTGGAAGACGCCCTAGAACGAGAACGCGAAGCCCGGTCGGTCGCCTATCACAATCGAGTGCGTGATGAGGAACTGCGCGATCGGGCCTTTGAGGAAGGCCGGGAATTCGAGCGGTCACGAACACGCAGAGGGTAGGTATTCCCCGCCGCTGAGGGCGGGAGAAGTTCTGACAAGTGAATTCGTGCCGATGCGTCCCCTCGAAAGAGGGAAGGCGGCTGCGGGGATCGCATAAGTAGACTCCGAGCAAGAGTGGTCTGATCAACCATGCGGAGAACCGGCCCCACATCGGCAACTGGTGCGGCGGCTCAAGCGAAGTTCAGGAGCGAGATGATAACGATCTCACGGGCGGGCGCGACCCCCGACCGCCGCAGTGAAGCACCGGGCGACTTGAAAGGCAGACTGGTCAAGGCCGCCCGGCTTGTCCGTGGCCCCGGCGGTGCGTTGCCGCCGGGATTGAATGAAGCCCGAAAGGGAAGGATAGAGCGATGGCTGAGAACTTCACGGGACCGATGCCGTGCTGCTGCGAATGCCAGGCCTGCAAACGAGATCGGCTGATTGAGGCCGCGTACAAAGTCGGCAACCCGGCGCAGCTCAAACATCTTATCGCCGATCTGCGTGTGGAATTGGCCATTGCCGAAACTGATCTTGCCCGCGCGAACGCGGTCCTCGACGGCGAATGGCCGGGCGCAGAGGAAATCCTGACGAAGGGCCTGGAGAAGGCCAAGGCGAAAGGAGCGGAGAGCGGTGGCTGAGACGAAACCGAAACCCCTCCAAAAGCTCACGAATTCGCGGCGGGTCTGCGCGCAGGTGTGTCTGCAAAAACACCACTTCGCCTACGAACTGGGCTTGCGGCGTATCGTTGACGCCCAGCCGCTGCGGTTCGGCGAAGCCCTCCACGTCGCCCTGAACGCCGTCGCCAAGGGCGTCACGCAGGATGACGCTATCCTCGTCGCGGTAGCTAGCTATGACGAAACCCGCCCGCCCTCGCTCGGCGGCGCCGCCGAGACTGATTGGCTGTTGGAGGGGGAAATCCTGGCCCGCCTCTTGGCCGGGTACTTCTGGCGCTGGGGCGAGGCAGACAAGGACGTAGAAATCCTGGCCAGCGAAGTCGTGTTTAATCTGCCACTACTGAACCCCGAAACCGAACGCTGTAGCCGGACGTGGACGATGGACGGCCGGATCGACAAGGTTCTGCGGCGGGACGGACCACATTTCGTCCGCGAACACAAGACGACCGGCAGCGGGATCGAGCCCGACGCCGACTACTGGAAGCGGCTTCGGATTGATTCTCAAGTCTCTGTTTACTGGCTGGCTGCCCAGGAGTTGGGCTGGCCGGTCGAGCACGTCGAATACGACGTGATCCGCAAGCCCGGTATCCGGCCCAAGAAGCTGACACAGAAGGACACCGCCGACGTTATCACCGGCACGAAGTATTGCGGTGAGGTCTTCGCCGTTGAAGTTGTCTCGCGCGAGCCGCTGAAGGTAACGATCAATGGTGAGTACGCCGAGATTGACCGCGCGGGCAAGCTGCCCGCTATGCGCGAGACCGTTGCCATGTACGGGGCGAGACTGACCCAGGATATCGGGGAGCGACCGGACTACTACTACGCCCGTCGCCAGATACCCCGAACCGCTGACAACCTCATGGACGCCCGCCATGAACTGTGGCAGATGGCCGGGCTGCTCCAAGAGTGCCGGCGCAGCAATCGCTGGCCCCGAGCTACCCACGCCTGCATCGGATACGGTCGCTGTCCCTACTTCGATCTATGCACCAATGGCTTCGACTTCGCTGCCAGCGGCGTACCGGCGGGTTTCGAGATCGTGGCCAACGTGAATCCAGAACTATCCCAAGACTAAGGAGACATACCATGAACGCACCGTCAGCACCACCGACCACGCGGCCCAAAGCGCCACCGAGGGGACCAACGGCCGCCCCGCCGCCGACGGCAACCAACGGCGCGGGGGCTGTCATCGGCTTGCCCCAGCCAACGTTTCAGCCGCCCCGAATCATCATCAACGCCGTCGAGGGCTTCGGTAAGACTTCCGCTGGGGCGAATGCGCCCGATCCTGTCATTCTCATGGCTGCCGGGGAGACCGGCTACCTAACGTTGCTGGGCAGCGGCCTGGTCCCGCAGGTGCCCGTGGCCAAGATCGAGGGCTGGGCGCAACTGCTGGCTACCGTCGATGCCCTGGCAGAAAGCCCCGACACGCCCTGCCAGACGCTCGTACTGGACGCCCTGAGTGGCTTCGAGCGGATGTGCCATGAGAATGTCTGCAAGAGGGACTTCAAGGGCGAGTGGGGCGAGAAGGGATTCGGCGCCTACCAGAAGGGCTACGACCTGTCCGTTACCGATTGGCTGGAGCTTCTGGCCAAGCTCGATGCCCTGCGCGAGCGGCGCGGGGCGACGATCCTCCTCCTCTCGCATTGCAAGGTCAAGACGTTCAAGAATCCCGAAGCGGCGGACTACGACCGCTGGGTGAGCGACATACACGACAAGACCTGGAGCGCGACGGCCAAGTGGTCCGACGCCATTCTGTTTGGCAACTTCTACGTCGCCGTCGAGGGCGGCGCTACCGGGGAGAGGCCAAAGAAGGGCAAGGGCGTTGGCGGCACGTCGCGCGTTCTCTACTGCGAGCGCCGGAGCGCCTTCGATGCCAAGAATCGGTACGGAATGCCGGAAAGCATCGACGTGCCGGCTGACGCTTCGCAGAACTGGGCCGTGATCTGGAACAACATCAGAAAGGAAGGCTAATCATGGAAGCGGGACTCTACTTCGGCAAGCTGATCGACAGCGGCTTGAACGTTTCGCAGGGCGGTACTGAGTGCTTCGAGTTGGTGTTTGAGGTCAGTCATTTCGCCAACAACGGCGACTGGGAACCGCTACCGCAGCTCGTCAAGCGGACGATACGGCTGTGGCTTTCAGAGAAGGCGTGGCCTTACAGCCAACAGAAGCTCGACGCCTTGGGCTTCAGTGGCGACTTCTCCAACCCGCGATTTGGGGAACAGGCCCAGGGCGTACAACTGAATTGTAAGATTGAACAGTACCAGCAGAAGCCGGTGGAGCGCTGGGATCTGTACTACGAAGGCGCAGGCGAGAGGAAGGCGCCGCCGCAAGACGCCGTTCGCAAGCTGAACGCCAAGTGGCAACAGGCCCAGGCAAATACACGCAAGCCAGCCGGACTGCCGCCAGCGCCGCCGAGGCCGGCGCCAACTGAGGACGCTCCAATCGAGGAGCCGACAGAGGAAATATCGGGCGGAGCCCCCTTCGGCAACGACGACATCCCATTTTGAGGCTGCCCGACGTGGCCGACGAACTGGTAGAGGCGTTTGAGGCTGAGGTTGACGACATTCCATCCGCAGATTGAGAGTAAGGATACTGCCAATGGCGAAAAGCCCTGAAAGCTTGGCCGAAGGTGTGATCGAGGCGCTGGAGGAATTCTTCGCATCCGGCCACCATCGACCGTTTCAGAGTAATCAGGCTTGGCTCGATCAGCGCGAGCGCTACCGCGAGAAATGCGTCGCGGCGCTTCTTGCCTTTGGCCGGGCCTGCGCCGCACAGAACAAGGAGCCCCCCAATGACTGAGCCACGACACCATAAAGGGCATCTGCCCTCGCTGCTCGTTCTGGCGACCCAAACGCAAGGAGCCCTGCCATGACTGACAGCGAACAGGCCGCGTGGGATGACGGATATCGGGCCGGCGGCAAACAAGAAGAGCGTATCCCGCCATATACGCATGTCCAGAGCAACCTGCGCCGGTATTGGTACGACGGGTACGCGGCCGCCGTCGAGGAACAACAGAGCAAGGACGCTTCCCATGACTGACGCCGAAAACACCCTTAGAGTGTATGACTACGAGGCGATTCGGCCGATCATTGGCTGGCCCCAGTGGCGCGAAGATGACACAGCCCGCATCTGCCAGCTACGCGGACGCTCTGTGTTTGCCTACGACCCGCCGCCGACTGGGCAGCGACCAAGCGAGGGGTGGTCCGTGGCGGCTATATATCCACCTTACATTGCCCTCTGCGCCTGGCGAAGCCACCTGACGGCATGGCTGGACGAGCAAGGCATCAATATTCTATTCTCTCCCAGGGGCGGATGCTTTGGGGCGTTTGAGGCCAAACGTGGTTTGTGGCTCTTGACGAGGGGCAACTGGAGCGTCACAGAGATAAACCCCATACTGGAGGCAGCGCGTTTCCCCACCCGCGACGCGGCCATGATCGCCGCCGCGCTGGCCCTGCTACAGAGCAAGGACGACTCCCATGACCGACATTGATATCCTGGAATCGGAGAAGTGCGCACGGGCCGTCAAGATTACGGGCCTACCATGTGACATCCTATATCACAAGGGCGATTGTTGCCTGGAGGGCGGCTTCGACGATTTCGATGTCAACCTACCCGCCGAACTTGCCGTAGACATCCTCACCGCCCACTTCCTCCGCTGGTTTGAGACTGGTCCCTGGGTTGCCATCATCTACGGCCCCGGCGCGCCTACGGGCGATAGGGGTGAGACGCACATCAAGTCGGGTTACGAGATTCGCCTGCATGGCCGCAACCGTTTGAACTTCTGGTACGAGACTGGCGAGACGCTCTTTGAATGCCTCCTCAACGCCGTGCTGGCCGTGGGGGAACAGAAAGGCAAGGACGCCGAAGATGACAAGTCATAATGAGAGTACCGATGGCGGCCTTGGTCTATTCATTCTTGTCGCGGTTCCCCTCTTCTGCCTCGTGAATCTCACGTGTTCGGTCACGCACTACCTAGATCATCTCGCCACACCGCCGCGCGAATCCCCCGCGCGACCCGCAGTCCCCTCCTGTGCCTTGAGAAAGCCAGCGGCGGGCGAGACTGAGGCCGTGGCGCGCGTCCCCTACGCCGCGCGCCCGGCCACCTTATTCGAGCGACTGAGGCCGCTCTACGACGCCATCCGGCAAGTCGAATCCGCCGGGAACGACTGCGCCGTCGGCGACGACGGCAAATCGCGCGGGCCATATCAAATTACGCGGGCATATTGGAAGGACGCGTGCGAGGCCGCTGGAGAAAGCTGGGATTACGATACCCACGTTTGGGACCGCGACCGCTGCGAATACCTGATGTACCACTACTGGAAG